>Ga0187872_10001135_pt1 | contig 28121 bp, 23 predicted proteins | sample June2016WEW_16_4_FD_132973 | JGI IMG/M metagenome (GOLD analysis project Ga0187872, IMG submission 132973) | Peatland microbial communities from SPRUCE experiment site at the Marcell Experimental Forest, Minnesota, USA - June2016WEW_16_40 | ecosystem: Environmental > Terrestrial > Soil >...
CCTTATCAGCGGACTTGGTAACCCTCTCAGCTTGCGACACGGCCACTGGAAAGATCGAAGGTGAAGAAGGCAGCGACGGACTCGCGGAAGCGTTTTTGCTCGCGGGCGCGAAGAGTGTGGTAGGGGCGCTATGGGATGTGGACGATTCTGCGACGGAGGCCCTGATGAAGGATTTCTACAGGCACTTGGCTGAAGGAGAAGACAAATCAACCGCACTCCGGCAAGCGAAACTGGACTACCTGAAAAGATGGGGTGATCTCTCACCCAGTTTTTGGGCCGCCTTCACTTTGGTCGGAGACGGTTCCACTCCGATCACTTTCTAATCGACGACGCCTCGTTGTTGCCGGCAGCAATAGCTTAAAGCAACGCGATTGTCAGCAAACAATCTGCAACCCGTCCCGCAGCGGCAACTTCCCTTCGAGATAGTCGCCAATAAAAAGCTGGTGTTCTTGCAGGCCCACGTTATAAGAGCCACCCAAACCGAGCGACGCCCTCATGCTGCGCCTGTCCAATAGAACCGGCGACCAAGGCCTTCCACGCTTCTAACAGTGTTTTCGGAGCGCGAGGTTTCCGTGCCGCAAACTACACAGAACATCAAGCCACACGCCGTATGCCACTATTATCGGGGTTCTGAAAGAAGGACTAAGCATACGGGTATATTTTAGCCCCGGTGAGTGGAAAGCAAACAATTCCATCACACCCGGAGGGTGCTGGGGACCACTCCGATAGCATTGACCTGTCTTCGGATGCCACACACGCGGCCCGTCTTCAAAAGATGAGGACATGCGATTTACTTTCAATGGCATTTCGATTCTACACGGTCAATCTCTGAGCTATGCAAGAAAAGACCAGAGATGTGCATGATCCCCTTCCACGCTCCTTTTGCCTATACATTCACGTCATGTTCACACGTTGCTTGAACACAGAAGTGTGATATGGCCCCCTGGTTTTCCCGTGGCTGGTGGCTCCCAGTTTTGGGGAGTGTGGATTCCGGGGTCGCACAGTGGCAGGCACGATTGGTGCCAAATGTTTTTCGCTGGTCAACAGATTTTTCAAGATGCGGTCCTTTTCGTGGTGAGGGCGGTAGGCAAGTCTTCATGTCGATCCGCAGGGCCCCGTGCTCTTCGTTCCAAGTGGCTTGATAACGCTGACTTACCCTCATATAAGGCATTGATTTAAGCCATCTTCGCGGAGTGCCATAGCCTGCGCAGACGGCTGCACAGGGATGCCAGCCAAGAAGACACCTTTGCGGGCTCTGACAGTCCCGTCCCTCCGACGAGAGTGTCTGTAAATGGCTGAATCGGCGATGATTATGTTGCAGCCCAACTCTCAGCGACATCGTAAGGCGCCAGATTTGTTTGAACTCGCCTAGATCTCCGTGCAGCCGTTTGACAGAAAAAATAGTTCAACATATCAAGACTATGGGATGGCAATAGTACTGGCACAAAGTATGAACAGCAATCTGTTAGGCCGGAAGAACTACCGATTCGAGGGACTTAGAGACAACGATCAAGCGGAGAAGCTGTTTGGCGACGTAACAAGAGATCACCAGCCCAGCCTCCGGCGCCACGCTCGCACCCGTTGTCCCCCTCGACTACTTCGGGCTGGACCATTGAAGCTCGGGGTTAGAACGGCGCGTAAGGCCTGGCCTTGGGGACAGGTTGCGTGTAGTGGGTAAATCAATCGGGGCCGCCCGGCAGCTTTTCGAATTCGGGGTTGTTTTGGAGGAAGAGTATGAGGGAAGGACTGACTGCGCAAACCGAGGAGGATCCGCGCAGAGGCAGAAATGGAACTGAGAGCGCACATTACTCGGCGGAGCCTGAGCCAAAAATTCAAGCTGATCCGAACTTTCCGGTTCAACCTCAGCCTACATTCGAGCCCGTTCTCGACAGCGAAGAAGCGGCAGCTCTTCTTAAGATCCACCCGAAAACTCTGCAAAAGCTCGCTCGGGACGGGAAGATCCCAGGCGTCCGTATCGGCAAGCTGTGGGCTTTCCGGGCGTCAACACTGAATCGCTGGCTGGAAAGCAAGATGCCGACCTGAGGATGGGCTTTGGGGGTCGAACCTGCTCCTCGACTTACGCTAGGCGTATCGGGTAATCTGGAACGAGCCATCCGTGTCGCCTCGAACAAAGGAGGAATAGATGAGGCGCACGAGCTATCAGAAAGGTAGTCTCAAACTTGCGGATCGCCGAAAGGGAAAGGCTTGGGAGTTTCGATGGAGAGAGGTTCAGATAGACGGTTCCATTCGCCGAAAGAACATCGTTATCGGAACGTTGGAGGAATTTTCGAGCGAGTCGACCGCCCAAGCCGCTGTAGACGCGCTCCGCCTGGAAATCAACCGACAAACCCCTCAACAACTCGTCAAGGACATCAGCGTGGAAACACTTGTGAACCATTACCGCCAGCACGAACTGCCGGACGTGTTCATCGCGACGAAGCCGGCACCGAATGCGGGAGGAGAAGAACGCAAATCGTATGCCACGCAGGTAACTTACGACGGGTATCTCCGAAAGTGGATCCTTCCCCAGTGGCGCTCATACCGGCTCACGGAAGTCAAAGCCGTAGAAGTGGAGCGCTGGCTGAAAACGCTTCAGCTAGCAAGAGGCAGCAAGGCCAAAATCAGAAACATCATGAGCGGGATTTACTCTCACGCAATCCGGTGGGAGTGGGCCGAGATGAATCCGATCAAGAGTGTACGGCAAAGTTCAAAGCGGCAAAAGACTCCGGATGTACTCACGCCGGAGGAAATCGCGGCAATTCTCAAGCAAATGTCAGGTCCACTCCGCGCGATGATCGAACTGGACGCCTTTACCGGGCTGCGCCGGGGCGAGCTGATCGGTCTTCGGTGGGAAGATGTGGATTTCGAGAATCTGGTGTTGCACGTTCGCAGGTCAGTTGTGGCAATGGTGGAGGGTGTGTTCAAGACGGAGTCTTCCCAAAAGGACGTCCCCTTGGACGCGCAACTCGCCGAATCACTGTCCGACTGGAGGCAGCACTCGGCGTTCACGGCTCGCACCGACTGGGTGTTTGCCTCACCTCACAAAAAAGGCACGCAGCCCTACTGGCCGGGTACGCTTTGGCGTTACCATGGCAGGCCTGCGGTGAAGCGCGCCGCAGTAAACAAGCATGTCTCGTATCACACTTTCAGGCACACCTTCGGAACACTCCTCAACGCCAACGGGGAAAATGCGAAGGTTGTGCAGGAACTTCTGCGCCACGCCAGTATGAAGGTCACGACCGACGTCTACATGCAGGCGGTCAATACCCAGAAACGCGAGGCGCAGAGCAAACTTGTGAGGATGGTCCTGAAAAAAACGGCTTCTCAGGGCTAAGTGGACCAAATTGGACCATGACGGAAAACGGAAAATTCTCGGAAGTTCTTTAGAATGTTGGCGTCCCCGACGGGATTTGAACCCGTGTTACCGCCGTGAAAGGGCGGTGTCCTAGGCCGGGCTAGACGACGGGGACATGGCAGGTGAATTCTTCATGAACTTGAAGCATGCGCGGTGCTTTCTCGGTGCGGACTTGAGCGAGTCTCGCCCAGCAGGATCCCAGTGCAACACGCGACTTTTCCATGCTATCAGCGGCACTTTCCAACTGTCAAATAATCTTCTCAACCTTCACTTCTCAGCCGGCAGTGTCCCAAACCCCAACTCACTCTGCTTCGGTTCGGAAGTCACAGCCTGCGGCAGGGCGATTTCCGCGAGTTGCGGATAATACTCAAGTAAGCCCTCCGGCACGGGCACAGGTGCGCCACGCAGAATGCTGATCAGTTGCAGAGCGTTGGCGATAGCCTTTCCCTGAAAGTGATTGTTGGTGATCACGAAGACGACTCCGGCGGTTTGTGCAATGTTCGAGACCCGCTCGGCCCAGGGCTTCAGTTCCTCGATGCTGTAAAGATAGTTGTAACGCTCTTCGGGATGGTCGCCCGAACTGAACCAGTGTTCGTAGTTGCGCCCGTGCAGGCGTACGTAGCCCACCGGCATGGTGACCTGCTCGCTTGGCGCGAGAGAGCGGCCGATAACCGGTTGGTCGATATTGCAAAAGCCCACGCCCTGCGCGCGCAGCCAGGCGAAAATCTCCGGTTGGTTCCACGAACTGTGCCGCACCTCGACCACCAGCGGGTATTCCATGAACTGCATGAATAGACCGCTCATGTACTCATGATTCTCCCGCGTGTTCTTAAAAGACCAAGGAAACTGCAAGAGCAGAGCCCCCAGCTTGCCGGCACCCGCCAGCGGTTCAAGCCCCTGCTTGCACGCTTTTTCATCCTGAAGGCTAGCACTGCGCTCGTGCGTGAAGCGCTTCCAAAGCTTGGCCGTAAATTGAAACGACGGGTTGTGCTGAACTCTCTCGAGCCACGCCTCAGCCACCTCTGCACGCAGGGGATTGTAGAACGAAGTGTTAATCTCGATGGTGTCGAAGTACTGCGCCAAGTAGGCTGCTTCGTGGAAGCCCCGGGATTTGCTATGGGGGTAGACAATGCCCTCCCAATCGGCATAGGACCAACCCGCAGGGCCCACCAGGATTTTGCCGCTTGAAGGCTTTCGCATTGTCTTCGCCTTTTGTTCGCCTTCAGAATATCTCCCCCAAACGCCGTTGTCAAGAAGAGTTTCGCAGCAGTTTCACCCCCCCCCCCCCCCCCGGTCGTGGCCGGCAACGGTCGGTTCGTCCAGGCATGCCCCCATGGCTCTAGAATCCGCCGGCCATCATCCTTCCTCCGACGAGTTGTTCATCTGATAGTTGTTCATCGGATAATTGCGCTCCCCGCGCCCTCAGGATAGAATCCCGACTCGCGTTCAAATCCTATTAGAAGGTGAAATTTCATGACGGAGTGGAGCGGTCCTCTGAAGATTCGTCCTGCGCGCATAGATGACGCCAAAGAAATTGCCCGCATTTACAACCAGGGGGTGCAAGACCGTGCGGCGACCTTTGAAAACGCTTTCGTCACGCCGGAAGAGCGTTATTTGTGGCTTGCGGCGCGGCCCGACAAATTCCCTGTGCTGGTGGCCGAGGTCAAGCACACGCTGATGGGCTGGTCGGCGCTCAACCCTTACAGCCCACGCCATTGCTACGACGGGATCGCGGAACTCTCCATCTACATTGAGCGCAGTCTGCGGGGCCACGGTGTGGCTCAGGAGTTGATGAAGGCCATGCAGAGCGTCGCCCGCGAAAAGGGTTTCTACAAAATCATTGGGCGCATCATGGCCGTGAACGAAGGCGCGCGCAAGCTTTGCCAACTGACCGGCTGGAAAGAAGTGGGTGTACACGAAAAGCACGGCAAGCTGGGCGGCGAGTGGCACGACCTCGTGCTCGTGGAATTCCTGATTCCCGACAATCTCAAGTAGGCCTGCCCTGGTACTTTAGTGCAAAGCGATGTCGCGTCGAGTCATGTACAATTGAGAACGAATAGGAATTCGAGTCTTCAGATGAAGGGCATGAAGCAATGGCTGCGGGTGGGCTTGCTGGCCGCGATTGCGGTGGGGGGGTGGTGTGTGCTGATCCTGATTACTCCCCCCCAGAATGCCGCAGCACCCGAGACACCTTCGGCGGATGCCACTGCTGCGCCGAGGACGTTTGAAAAAAGCGAGTGCACGCTGCTCTTTACGGGCGACGTCATGCTTTCACGCGCGGTGGGCTTGCACATGGCAGCGCAAAAGGACTGGTCGCTTCCCTTCCATCTCATCGAGGATACCCTTCGCAGCGCCGACCTTCGCTACTGCAATTTGGAGTGCCCGGTCTCAGACCGCGGCCACAATTTGCACCACCTGTATTCCTTTCGCGCCGACCCCCGGGTGATCGAGGGGCTGAAGGCCACGGGTTTCAACGTGGCTTCGCAGGCCAATAATCACACTTACGACTGGGGCCCGGAAGCGCTGCTCGACAGCTTGGAGCGGTTACGCGCGGCGGGCATTCAGCCGGTCGGAGCGGGGCAAAACATCTTGGCGGCGCACTATCCCCTTCTGGTACACGTGGGGGGCCTGCGAGTTGCCTTCCTCGCCTACGTGGACATTGACCCCAAGGAAGCCACCGCAGGAGTGGATCGCCCCGGCGTGGCGTGGCTGGATCCCGGGCAGGCCCTCGCGGACATCCGCTTTTCGCGGCCCCTGGCGGACTTGGTTATCGTCTGCCCTCATTGGGGAGTGGAATACGCATCACAGCCGACGCGCGATCAGGTGGAGCTTGCTCACCAAATGATCGATGCGGGCGCGGACATGATTGTGGGCAGCCACCCGCACGTGGTGCAACCGCTCGAAAAATACCACGATCACTGGATTGCTTACAGCCTCGGCAACTTCATTTTCGACCAGCAGGATTATGCAACGCACCACGGTCTGATGTTGCAGGTCAAAGTGCGAGAGAAGCAGATCACTGAAGTTCTCCCCATCCCCATCAAAATCAATTCCAGCTTTCAGGCCGCCCTCGCTCCCGTCGCAGATCCTCTTCCCAAACTACTGCTGGCGGAGCGCAAGCCCCCCGTGCTCCCCGCGCCGTGAGCTTGGTCAAACGACTATAGGCAGTTTGTGGGCCTCCCACGCGTCGAACCCTCCAACCACATTCATCACCTGTTTGAAACCGGCACGCTGTAACACGCTGGTTCCGATCGAGGAACGATATCCGCTTCGGCAAAACGCGGCGATGGGTTTCTGGAGATTCAAGTCGGCCAGTAGCGTGCTGAGTTTGTGCAGCGGTTTGTTTTGCGCTTGTTCAATATGCCCCGCTGCCCATTCGCCGGGCCTGCGGACGTCAATCAACTGCACGGCGTCCGGCTGGTCAACGAGTTGCCCGTGCAACTGCAAAACAGAGACTTGGGGAATATCCTCAAGCGGAAGTCCCGCCTGCTGCCAGGCGTGCATCCCGTCATGAAGATATCCCACAGCTCTGTCGAGCCCCACGCGCGCCAAGCGCAGTCTGGCTTCCTCCGCGCGTCCAGCGTCTTCGGCAACGAGTACCACAGAGGTTTCAAGTCCCAGCAAGGTGCCTGCCCAGGAAGCATACTGCCCGCAAAGGGCTATGTGCATCGAGCCGGGGATATGCCCGGCGCCAAATTGCGCGGCGGGACGCGTATCGAGGACAATGGCGTTTTGCGATTGCCAGTTTGCCACCTCCTGCGCAGAAAATGCAGGCAGCCTGGGCAGGTCCGCGACAGCCGGAGCGCCAGCGCGGTTGATTTCCTTGTCGCGGAAAAAATATTCCGGCCGCTCGGGTAAGTCCGTGACCATTAAGCGGATGAAATCCTCCCGGCTCATCGGACGCAAAGCGTAATTCAGGGCGCGCTCCTTGCCGATGGTTGACTGCCGCTCCGGGCTGATGTTGCGCCCGCAAAGTGAACCGGTGCCATGAGCGGGATAGATCTCCACACTATCGGGCAATTTCAGAAGCTTGTCATGCAGGCTATCATAAAGCATCGAGGCGAGTTCCGCCGCGGTGTGATCGGGAGAAAGATCCGGGCGGCCGACTTCACCGATAAAAAGCGTATCACCGGTAAGTGCCGCCCAAGGCTGGGGCTCACGGTCAAGGTCCGTCACCAGGACGCAAATGCTGTCAGCGCTATGGCCGGGGGTTTCCAGGAAGCGCAGCACGGCACGCCCGAAGGTGATTTCGTCGCCATCACGGACGTCATGGTGGGGGAATTGTGCTCCCGCGCGCACCCCCACGTGAATCTCCGCGCCGGTGTGGGCGGCGAGTTCCCGGTGGCCGGAGACGAAGTCAGCGTGCAAGTGAGTCTCAATGATATGCGCAATTCTCAAGTCGTGCTTTTGTGCGTCCTCAAGGTATATCGCCACGTCGCGCTGGGGGTCCACCACCACGGCGGTGCCTCCCGAACCGATCATGTACGAGGCGTGCGCGAGACACGACAGATAGAATTGTTGGAAGTACATGTGCACCTCAATTATGGATTGGGCCTTGGGAGAATCAAATTGTCGCACGCGGCCTCGAGGTTGTCCAGTCATCGGGGCGTAACAATCATGGGATGGACATCAAGACATACACTGGCAATGTTAGGCAAGCCGGCGGCAGACGTAATATGTAGAATGCACAGTCCGGCAGATCTGTGCCTGTTTTTGTATCGGAGGCGCCCAATGTCCTCTCATTCTTACGGTGCGATACTCAAGACAATTCCATTTGTATTTCTCGTGCCGGGAACGGTTCTCGTCTGGGTTCCCTATTTACTGTTAGCCAAGGGAGTGCCCCACCCTATAGATTGGATAAATTGGCTGGCGGTCGTGCCTTGCGCTTTAGGCGCAGGGATCCTCTTAAAGTCCGCGTGGGACTTTGCTGTGGAAGGGCTCGGCACTCCCGCGCCGATCGATCCACCAAAATCCCTAGTGGTGAGCGGGCTTTACCGCTTTGTCCGCAACCCTATGTATGTGGGAGTTGCCTTGGTGCTCTTCAGCGAAGCGGCCCTGTTCAGTTCAATGAGGCTTTTGCAGTATGCATTCCTTGTCTGGGCCGGCTTCTTCCTGTTTGTGTTGACATACGAAGAGCCCGCGCTGCGAAGAAAATTCGGGGCTCCCTATCAAGAATACTGCCAAGCCGTGCCGCGCTGGATCCCTCGACTCACCCCGTGGTTGGCGAAGAAGTAACTTACATTTGTTCGCAAGGAGGATTGGAAACGTCCTTGCGAGGCTTCTGCCGAGACAAAATAAATGGCTCAACACCGCTACCGCGTTACGACCTTCTCCAGCTCCGCGCCGGTCGTCGCTGCGACTTCTGCGTGCAGTGAGTTTCCGTGTGAATCCATGGTGACGATGGCTGGAAAACTGCGCGCCTCAAACACCCACATCGCCTCTGGGACCCCGAGTTCCTCCAGTAGATAGACGTCCCGAACCTTTGGAAGGCACCGCGCGTAAAACTGCGCCGCGCCGCCTATGGCGTGGAGGTACACCGCGCCGTATTCCTTCAGCGCCGTTCCCGTCTTGGCGCCCATTCCACCTTTTCCCATCACGGCGCGCAATCCAAAACGGTGAATGATATCGGCCTCGTAAGGTTCCTCGCGGATGCTTGTGGTCGGCCCGGCGGCCTTGACCCGCCACTCATTATTCTCCTTGAGCATCACCGGGCCACAGTGATAAAGAACCGCACCATGCATGTCGTAGGGCGTATCGTGATGCAGCAGATAGTGATGCGCGGCGTCGCGGCCGGTGACCACGGGGCCGTTGATCAGCACCAGGTCGCCAACTTTCAGGGCGCGGACTTTCTCTTCGCTGAGCGGAGGCTCTAGGCGCACCTCGCGGCCCGTCAACTGGAAGCCCGTACCGGCCGAGATCAGTTGCTCAACGGGCCGCTTGGGGTCGCGATACAGCCACTGGGTAATGGCGCCGCTTTCAGCATCGAGCAGAACGCCCAGACGGCGAAACGCCCAGCAATCGTATGCGACGGTAACAAAGAAACTGGCAGGAAGCCTGTTTGCCGCTGTGATCTTGCATCCAATCAGCGAGTTGGCGCCGCCGAAGCCCATGGCGCCGACGCCGAGCTTGTTGGCTTGCTCCATAATCTCCTGCTCGAGCTTCGCCAGCACCGGGTCGGGGTTCGTATCGTCCAATGTCCGAAAGAGTTGCTGCTTGGCAAGATGATAACCACCTCCCCGATCACTGCCGATGCAAATGCCGATGGCTCCCGGCGCGCAACCCTGGCCCTGCGCCTGCCACACTGCGTGGAGGATGCACTTCTTGACACCCTCGAGATCACGGTCGGCGCGGCCCAGGTGTTCAAGCTGGCAGGGCACGGAGTACTGGATGTTCTTGTTCTCACAACCCCCGCCCTTCAGGATGAGGCGCACCTCCACTTCTGGTTTTTCCCACTGCTCGAAATGGAAGATCGGCGTGCCGGGCCCGAGATTGTTACCACTGTTCTTGCCCGTGATCGAGTCCACGGAATTGGGCCGCAACTTGCCGCGCTTGGTGGCCTCCGCAACTGCTTCCAGAGTTTGTTTGCGGATCGCGATCTGGTTCACTCCGATGGGAGTTTTGATCTCAAAGGTGAGCATGCCCGTGTCCTGGCATATCGCGCCTTCGTCCTGATAAGCCATGTCAATGTTCTCGCCGATGATGGCCAGCGCTTGCCCGGACTGGGTTTGAGGATTCTCGGTGCGCAGCGCCCACGCCATGGCCTTGCGAACATCCGGTGGCAGATTCGTTGATGTTTGGATAATCAGTTCGAGCATGCTTTCTTTGAGGAATTGCATAAGCACCTCCGCAAAAATGGGTTAGACCACGCTCCGGCGGCCTCGCCACTATTGAATTATACTCCGTCCGCTAGACGAAAGGATGCTTGATGATAGGGCCCAAGCCCAATCGCCGTCCTAGATCATCCTTCAAAATCTCAAAGGCTTGCTGCGGAGAATCCACAAAGCGGATCAGTTTCAACTCCTCCCGACTAATGGTCTCCGCCTCAAGCAACCAACCGAAATTGATGACTCGTTTCCAAAACTTCGAACCGTACAGGAGTATGTTCACGCGATGTCCCATTTTGTGAGTCTGGATGAGGGTGAGAAACTCGAACATTTCATCCATGGTTCCAAAGCCGCCAGGAAAAACGATCAGCGCTTGCGCGGGCTGTGCGAACCACAGTTTGCGCATAAAGAAGTAACGAAATAGCATGCTGAGTTCCGAGGAAATGTACGGGTTGGGCTTTTGCTCCGTGGGCAATTTGATATTGAGCCCGATGGATCTTCCGCCAGCTTCGCTGGCCCCGCGATTGGCCGCTTCCATGATGCCGGGGCCGCCTCCTGAGCAGACCATTAAAAACCGAGGGCTCTTGTTCACTTTCATTGCCCACACCGTGATCAGCCGCGACAATTCGCGCGCCTCTTCGTAGTAGCGCGCCATATGAACGCCCATGCGGGCACGCTTGAGGTCAGCTTGCAGCGTCGCCCCGGAACCTTCCTTGATGCGAAGCTCAACCTCCCGCAAGTTCTGAATCGCTGCCTCGCGCGAAAGAACTCGCGCCGAGCCGAAGAAAACCACGGTGTGCTGCACTCCGGCTTTCCGTAAGCGGGCTTGCGGATCAAAGTATTCGGATACAATTCGCAGCGCCCGCGCATCTGCGCTTTCCAGGAATCGGAGATTGCGGTAAGCAAGCTGTGGCATTTGCGCGTCGGGTTTGTTTCCATTCTCCATGAATTCCTCACTTTGGTGGAGTCAATGCCTGAGCGGTTATAGAGGATACCAGACCCGGTGTCACTTCCACCGCAAAATCCCCTCGGGAGGGAAAGCGCCAGAAAAGGTGTGGCCGTGGCGTGGGCGTGCCGTCCGCGGGTGCGTGGGCATCCTGCCCGGGCATTCATGGCGCGAGCGGGACGCTCCCGCGTCTACTGCCCCCCGCTCCACTCCCGGTTTCTGCCTCTGCTTGTCACTCGGAGCATGTCACGTGTCATTGGTGTTTTTCAATAACTACATTTATTATCATCAACATCGTGGCATACCGGGTGTCGGACATATTTTCTCCATTTGTTTTCAATAACATCGTGGGATCGACCTTCATTTTTTAATTCCCCTTTCTTTCATAAGACTTTTGACAGAACCTTTCCTCTGCTTTGCAGTCGAGAATTTGCTAACTTATTTAATTTCAATGACATATATTTTCCAAAGATTTCCGTCATTTGCAGCTAAACCGTTTAATTTCTAGTACATCGTGGCATGCTGGGGGACGTTGTACCTTCAGCTCTTCGGCATATCTACTCTGGCCATGACCGTTACTTGCGTGGCGACGCCGCCATGGCGGACTAGGTTCCGCGTCAGATGGGGCAGGATGCCCGCGCTCCCAGTACCAGACACCCGACACCTACGCCCACTGCGTGATTTCACCCCGAGGCTGCCCTCCATACTGTAGGCTAACAAGTTGGCGGCCAGAGTCGGGGGAGATCCCGGCGAATTTCCTGCCGGTAGGAAATTCGGGCCAATTTATTTTCACAATTTCCGGGGCGTGGACATTCTGCCCGTGCATTCTTGGCGGGAGGGGGACGCTCTCGCCGGCCAGCGGGGGAGACGCCCGTGCTACGTTCGCTTTTCACTCTTGTGTAGCACACCCCGTCGGAAAATTCCAGTTGACCAGTGAGCACCAAAAGGGTAAGAGTTATGGGTTGACCCGAACTCGCCAGGTAGACCGAGCACGTTAGGACGCCTGCCAATTCTTAACCCCAATGGAGGAAGTATCCAATGTCATCATTTTCCAGACGTGAGTTTATCCGCCGGAGCACGGTAGGAGCAGCGGGCTTTGGTTTGCTGCTGAACGGTAAGCCGGTTTCGCTGGAGGCGGCCCCCCTTCCCCCACCGGCAGGCCCGAACGACCGCGTCAACATTGGTTTCATTGGCTTCGGTATTCGCGGCAACATCCTGATGGAAGCGATCAAAAAAACCGGGCAAGCCAATCTGGTGGCCGTCAGCGATTGTTACCAGGGGCACCTGACGCGCGCCAAGGAACGCACCGAGGGCAAAATCGACACCAACTTCGCACAGTATAAGGCCCTACTCGAGCGGAAGGACATTGACGCGGTCATCCTCGCTCCCCCCGATCACCAGCATCTGCCCATGGTATTGGACGCCCTCGCCGCCGGCAAGGACGTCTATATCGAGAAACCCATGACGCATCGGGTCGAAGACGGGCCCAAGATGATCGAAGCGGTAAAGCGTTACAACCGGGTTCTGCAAGTCGGCAGCCAAGGGCGATCCTCGTTCCTGCAAAAGAAAGCGCAGGAAATCGTCGCCTCCGGGCAACTCGGGAAGGTTACCAAGATCATTGCCTCCTACAATCGCAACAGCTCTACTGGCGCTTGGAACTATCCCATTCCCCCCGACCTGAAAGAAGGCGTCAACTTCATCTGGACGGAATGGCTTGGCAACGCGCCGAAGTGCGCCTATGACCCTGAGCGCGTATTCCGCTATCGCAAGTATTGGGATTATTCGGGCGGCATTTCCACCGACCTGTTTGTTCACCTGATTACATCGATTCACTTCATCATGGACGCGAAAGTTCCGTCGAGCGTCATGGCAGCGGGCGGAATCTTGGTCCGAAAGGATGGCCGGGAAGTACCCGACACGCTCGATGCCCTATTTGTTTATCCGGAGGGATTCAACGTTAACATGGGGGCAACAGCGAACAATGCAAGTGTGCCCGATCAGGGTATGACCTTCCTCGGAACCAAGGGGTCCCTCGCGCTACTCGGAAGCAGCTTCATCGTTGCGCCGGAAAATCCCAAAGAAGGATACGGATATTCGATCGATTCCTGGCCGAAAAGCCTCCAGGATGAATTCATGAATATGGGCAGCCATCGCGAGGAGGCAAACCCTCCGATCATCGAAGAAGGCACCGTCACTTACAAAGATCAGGGCACGGACTCGGTGGTGTTGCACACACTGGAGTTCCTTGATTGCGTGCGCTCGCGCAAAGAATGCAGCGAGAATGCTGTGGTCGGCCACCATGCTGCGGCCGCCGGGCACATGGTCAATCTCTCGTATCTTTCCGGCAAGAAAATGGTGTGGGACGCCGCGAGGGGCACCGCCCGGGAAGCGTAGGAAGGCAGTAGGCAGTGGGGTAATTGACGCCTATTCGTCACAAAGGAGGGCGCTGCCAGCCACCGAGCGCCTCCTGCAAAAACTGCGCAACCCCCAGCGCCACATCTTCCCGCCACGGTCGCGCTACAATCTGAACACCAAGCGGCAAGCCTTCCTGAGTCGTCCCGCCGCGAACAACTGCTGCGGGCCAACCGGTCAAGTTGGAAGTCATAGTGTAGCTGAAGCTGGAAAGCCGATCGTAAGTTGACCCGTGCGCCATCCCGGCAAAGGAACAAACGGGGCAGAGCAAGACGTCGTAGTTTGAGATGAAGGAAAGCATTTCGCGCCGGAGAGCGTCCCACCGGCCGACCACCGCGCCAAGTTCCGCGACCGACTTGGCGCCTTGATGCTGCAATTCCAGCACGCGCTGCATGAGCGGATGAACTCGGCACGTCCCCACTTCCTTCAGGAGGGATTCGATGCCCGCGCCCCCGTCGGCAGTGAAAAGACCAAGATAGATTTCGTACGTCTGTTCGATCGCCGGAGGGCGGAGCTCTTCTACGGTTACTCCTGCCTCAGCCAATACCACCGCCGCTTTCTTTACCACCTCCCCGATATCCACCGAGGCCGCCACAATCCCGTTGTCGGTGTGAAAGGCGACGCGCAGTCGTCCGAGATCAATCGCCCGGGGATCGCCGAGTGACATCGGAACGATGGCGGGGTCTTGCTCATCGACTCCGGAAATCACCGGAAGCACGAGCGCCAGGTCTTCTACGTATCTCGCGAGCGACCCGATTTGCCAAAGCGCATCGAGCAACCCTCCCGGTCCGGGGAAGTGCCCCGTGCGTGGAACGCGGCCCGAGGTCGGCTTGATGCTGGCGATCCCGGTGCAGTGTGCGGGGAAACGCACGCTCCCCCCCGCGTCGCTCCCTAGCCCGAACGGCGACCCTCCCGCCGCAATGATAGCCGACTCACCGCCGCTGCTCCCGCCTGGGGACAGGTTGAGATCGTAGGGGTTATTCGTGCGCCCGTAAATCAAGTTATCAGCCTCCCACGCCCATCCCAGTTCCGGGCAATTGGTTTTCCCCAGCAGAATGGCCCCGGCCTCGCGCAAGCGCTTCACCACCACCGCGTCTTCGTGGGGGACGTAGTGCGAGCGGCCCTCAGTCCCGCCCGTGCAGATCACTCCCTTCGTCTCGATGGCGTCTTTCAGCGTGAACGGCACGCCGTGCAAGGGCCCGATTGCATCTCCGCGCGCCAGCGCCTGGTCGGCATCGCGCGCATCGTTGAGTGCACGCTCAGGCACAACTTGCACGACGGCGTTCAGCCGGGGATTCACTTCCTCAATTCGTCCCAGGCAATCGCGTACGAGTTCGTGCGCGGAGATTCTCTTCATGCGAATCGCCTCCGCCATGGCTGTGGCGGACTTGTAGATCCATTCACTCATGGAAGCCGAATCCTATGATGAGGATGTTGGACACACCGCGGAGATGAGTACCAATGAAATGCATCGACTTCTGAAAGTAGCATTCTGTGCCGATCGTAAAAACCGGCGGGAAGTGGCAAACGAAAAGGTTGGTGAGCCGGCTGGGATTCGAACCCAGAACCCCTGCCTTAAAAGGGCAGTGCTCTACCATTGAGCTACCGGCCCGGCTATCCATCACCTGCGAACACCTGTTCCGCAGTCTTTCAGGGCGAAGTGTCTGGCGGACCACAAAGAAATCCGTCTCTCTTTACAAAGTTACATCACTCCGCCCCTCTTCGTAAACCAGGAACTGGATATTGTGTAGAGCATCCGTCCTCTACCCCAGTTTGGCCACCAACTGTTCGAGATACACTTTTTCCCTCTTAATGTCTTCGAGCTGTTGAGGGCCCGAAATCTCCCGCTCGATCGTCAGCGGCCCGGTATAGCCCAATTCCTTCAGGCGGGGAATCAGTTTGGGGAAATTCGCCTTCCCCTTGCCGATGGGCACCTCCTCACCCAGTTCCTTGGGATTGGTCGGAAAAACTCCGTCCTTGGCGTGCGTGCCCCGCACCATGTGGCCGATTACATCCAGAGCATCCAGAGGATTGCCCTTCCCATAAAGAATCAGGTTGGCGCAATCCAGGTTTACAAACAGGTTACCAACGGCGGCGTCGGTGATGGCGCGCAGCATGGTGATAGGTGTTTCCTGCCCGGTTTCCATCAATACGATTTGGCCATTACCCTTGATATGCGTGGCGACGTCGCGGAGAGCGTGGACAGTCGGCTGATACTCGGGATCGTTGGGATTCTCGGGGATAAATCCAAAGTGCGAGTGCAGGGCCGGAATGCCCAACCGCTTGGCAAAATCGGAGGCGCGTTTATAGTTATCAATTCGCTGCTGCCGATACTTGGGAGGAACCACGCCGATGGTCTCGGGGCCTTCATAAAAAGTGTACTCATTGGGCGGGCCGCCAGAGGTATTGATGGCCGTGACCTCAATGCTGTACTTCTCGATGGCCGCCTTGAGGGCCTCATAGACACGGTCCGAGAAATCGTCCGTTCCGGCTTGGCACGTCGGAACACCAAAATCATGAACACGCTTGAATGCCGCATCCGGATCTTTGGAAACTCCAATGATGATTCCCATCCGGAAGGGCTTGCCGGTAGGGACCGCAGGCGCTGCCGGAATACCCGGCATCAGTCCTGCCGTGCCCGCGGCCACTGATACTTGCAGAAAACGACGACGATTAAGATTCTCCATTCCCTTCCCCCTTTTAGATAATTGCGGTACGGCGGCTTGCCTTAAGGCATCAGGTGCCCCGGCATCCCGCCCGGGTCATGTTCTGGCCAAAGTAGCCATCCGACGACAGGTTTCAACGCTCATCGCGCGCCGCTACAGCAAACTGACCTACTGCCGAGTACCTCAACACATTGACAACCTTTTGCGGTAAAGCATAGTATCCAATTTCCGGCAGAATTTCATGTCGAGAATTGGGGAGGGAGTGGAAAGCGCGACCGAAGCTGTGCGGCGAAGCCTGCGGACCGGGCGGATTGTGGCTTTCACGGGGGCGGGAATTTCGGCGGAAAGTCATGTTCCGACCTTTCGCGGTGCGGATGGTCTTTGGAGGAATTATTCTCCGGAGAGGCTGGCCACGGCCGAGGCCTTTACGAGCGATTCACGCCTGGTTTGGGAATGGTATGACTGGCTGCGCGGCCTCATCCACACGGCGCAGCCAAACCCCGGGCACCTCGCCTTGGCTGAGATGCAACGAAGAGCTCCGGGCAGGTTCACCCTGGTAACGCAGAATATGGATGGCCTGCACGAGCGGGCCGACAGCCAGGACGTGGTCAAATTACATGGCGACATCTGGCGGCTGCGATGCACTTCCTGTGGGCGCGAAGGCCGGAACGAGCAAGTACCCATTGAGCACCTCCCTCCACTTTGCCGCTGTGGAGGAACCCTGCGCCCGGCGATTGTCTGGTTTGGCGAAATGCTCCCCGTGGATCAGTGGGAGCGTGCCATGGACGCGGCGCGAACGGCGGATGTTTTCATGGCCATCGGGACGTCTGCCCTGGTTTATCCGGCGGCCGGACTCGTACAGGTGGCCCGACAATCGGGCGCACGGGTTGCCATTGTGAATCCTGACGCCACCCAGGCCGACGAACTCGCGGATTGGATCTTGCGCGGCCCGGCGGGAGAAATTCTACCGAGGTTATTATGAAGCAGGCTTACTTGGACTGCTCTTCGGGGATCAGCGGCGACATGTTTTTGGCCGCGCTGATCGACGCAGGCGCTCCAGTGGACGAGTTGTTTGGCGAGCTAAAAAAACTGCCGCTGGGTTTCTATGAATTCAAGCGCACCCGCGCCATGCGAAGCGGTTTGGTGGGGACACGCGTGGAGATCAATGTGCCCTCCGAACAACCCCACCGCCATCTGGCCGACATCCAAGCGCTGATCGAGGGAGCATCGCTGCCGGCAAGACCTGCGGCGCAGGCGCTGAAGATTTTCAACCATCTCGCCGAGGTGGAGGGAAAACTTCACAATGTGTCTCCCGGCAAAGTTCACTTCCATGAGGTGGGCGCGGTGGACGCGGTGCTCGACATCGTGGGCACGTGTGTTGGCTTGGAATTGCTCGAGGTTGATGACCTCATCTGCTCGCCCTTGAACGTTGGTGGCGGGCACGTCGACGCGGCGCATGGAAGTTTGCCCGTGCCCGCACCCGCCACGGCGGAGCTGTTGAAGGACATCCCGGTTTATTCCACGGGCGTGGATGGCGAAATGGTAACGCCCACCGGCGCCGCCCTGGTCGCTACCCTGGCTTCCGGATTCGGCCCCCTGCCTTCGATGAAGATCGCAAAGATCGGCTATGGCGCGGGCGAAAAGGAATTTCCCGGTCACCCCAACATCGCCCGCCTCTTCATCGGCGAGCGGCTTGAGGCCGTCACGGGCCACCCGGGCCTGCCCGGCGACGAGGTCGTTTCCGTGATTGAAGCCAATGTCGATGACATGAGTCCGCAGATTTATGGCTACTTCCTGGAGCAGGCTCTGGCCGCAGGCGCGCTCGATGTTACGTGCAGCTCATTGCAAATGAAAAAGAACCGGCCCGGCCTCGCCATTACCATTCTCTGCGAAGTCGAAAAGACTGACGCGCTTTCCCAGTTGATTTTCGAACAGACCACCACGATTGGCGTGCGCATTTCCGAGGCGCGGCGGAAAGTCCTGGAGCGCGAGCAGGTGGCGGTGGAAACAGCTTACGGTAGGGTGCAGGTGAAAGTGGCGTGGCGCGAGGGCAAGGTGGTGAACGCCGCCCCCGAATTCGACGATTGCCAGCGCCTCGCCACGGAGAAATCCGTGCCGCTCAAGCAGGTAATCGCCGCCGCCGAAGCCGCATATTTGCAGCAGAGTGAAAAGGCGCTCAGGGCATGAATACGTTTTTCCTCACTACTCCCATTTACTATCCCAACGCCCGCCCGCATGTGGGTTCTGCTTACACCACAATTGTGTGCGACGTGCTGGCGCGATACAAGCGCATGTGCGGATACGACGTGGCATTCCTCACCGGCACAGATGAGCATGGCGAGAAACTCGAACGGGCCGCCGCTGCCGCGGGACAGTCGCCCCACGACTTTGTCGCGGAGAAGCGCAAGCTGTTTGTCGCGCTTTGGGAAAAACTCGGCATACCCGTTAAGGTCTATCCCGAGTCCGACCCGAATTCTCTGCGCTTTATTTATACCGATCATCCCGACCACATCATCTCCGTTCAACGATTGCTGATTCGCGCCAGAGACAATGGCTATATTTTCACCGAGCGCTACGAAGGCCGTTACTGTGTCTGGGACGAGCGTTATGTTTCCGATAACACCGACCCCGTGAACTGCGATATCTGCGGCCGCCCGGCGGAACTGATCAGCGAAGATAATTATTTCTTCAAGCTATCGGCATTTGCCGAGCGGCTTCTCGAACTCTATGAGCGGCGCCCGGGTTTTGTGAAACCCGATTACCGCATGAACGAAGTCAAAAGCTTTGTGAAAAGCGGGTTGCGCGACATTTCGGTCAGCCGAAGCCGGCTGAAGTGGGGCATCCCCTGGCCGGACGATCCCCACCAGGTGTTTTACGTTTGGTATGACGCGCTGACGAGTTACATGACGGGCGTTGGCTATGCGCAGGGTGAAAACGGGAGTCAAGAGTTCCAGAAGTACTGGCGCAACAAACCGGGCGAGTCAGAAATCGTTCACATGCTCGGCAAGGATATCCTGCGCTTCCACGCCGTCTATTGGCCGGCGTTCATCATGGCCGCATATCCCGACAGGCCGGAGATGTTGCCGACAACCATCTTCGCGCACGGATGGATTTATTACGAGCACGATAAGATGTCGAAGTCGAAGGGCAACGTCGTTTACCCGGAACCTATCGTTGAGGCGCTCAACTCTTTCGGCGCACCCGGCAACGACGCGCTGCGCTACTACCTGCTTCGCGAAGCGCCGTTTGGGCAGGACACTAGCTTCTCTTATGAGGGGCTCATCAAACGGTATAACGCCGACCTCGCGAATGATCTGGGCAACCTCGCTAATCGCACAATAACGATGATCAATAGTTACCTAGAGGGGCTTGTACCACCTCGCCCGGAAGCTCCCCTCGGAGACGATGCTTTACTCGAGATCAACACCACGAGAGATCTGGAGCGGGAAGCCGCGAATATCGTGAAAGAGTATCGTATGCACTTAACCTCTTTCGACTTCTCCCGGGGGTTGGAAGCGGCGTGGCGGTTAGTAGGACTTGTAAATGAGTATTTGGTTCGCAATGAACCCTGGGTCATCGGCCGCAACCTTGACTTGTCTAAGGGACATTATGTTACCGAGAGCAGCTCAAAACAACAGTTGAATCCAATTCTCTACACCTCAGCGGAGGCTGTGCGAATCAGCGCCGTTCTTTTGTACCCCGTACTCCCTCATGCGACTACGAGGGTTTGGAGTCAATTGGGGTGCGACCAATACTTGGGGAGAATCGAAGATCAGTGCATCGACGAGTTAAAGTGGGGTGGGTTGAAACCCGGCACGAAGGTCGGCAAACCTGAACCCATCTTCCCGCGCCTAGACAAAGCTGCGACGCTGGCGCAACTTGAGGAATTCTCCGCTCGAGACCGGGAGCGCGGCAAGTCAACGGTAGGGGCACTTCGCGAAGCGCCCCTACAAGCCACCCTCGCCGAGGCCGTCCTCAAACGCGATAAACCCAAGGAGGTAGTGAAATCCGTGGAAACCGAAAAATCACCAGAAGCAGCGCCCGCGCCTGAGGCTTCAACGACGAGCCCCGAGTCCCGTGTCCCGTCTCCGGTGTCCCTAACCCCTAACCCCGAATCCCGAACCCCGAGTCCCGAATCCCCAGCCCCCAGCCCCCAGTCCCCAACCCCCACCACCTCCCAGATTTCCATCGAAGACTTTGCCAAGGTGGAAATGCGCACAGGCGAAATCAAGACCGCGGAGGCCATCCCCGGAGCGAAGAAGCTGCTGAAGCTGACGGTAGATATTGGCACGGAAGTGCGCCAAGTCTGCGCCGGCATTGCCGAGTTCTACGCGCCGGAGAAACTGATCGGGATGAAGGTGGTGGTGGTGACGAACCTCCAACCGCGCAAGTTGCGCGGCGTAGAATCCAACGGCATGATCGTCGCGGCCTCCATCGGCGACCAAGGCCGGCCCGTCCTGGTCACCTTCGGCGAGGATGTGCCGAACGGAGCGAGGCTGAAATAGGTATAAGGTGTCAGGTGTCAGGTGCCGGGTGTCAGGGGCGGAGGTGGGTTCTAGGCCTGAGGGTTCAAAAAAACACTAATGGTGATTAAGAGCTGCCGCGATATTCAAATCTGGCAAAAAGGGATGGATCTTGTGGTGGAGAGCAATAAATTCTGAAAGCCCGACGCGAGAGCTCTGACACCTGACACCTGGCACCTGACACCAATGCTTGTCGATTCCCATGCCCACCTCGACGATTCCGACTTCGACCCCGACCGCGCGGCGGTGATTGAGCGCGCTCGCGCTGCCGGGCTTCGTTACATCCTGGTGGCGGGTGGGGGGACGGGCCCCGATCGTCTGGAATCGCCGCTGGCCATCGCCGAGAGTTACGACTGGATTTATGCCTCGGTGGGCGTCCACCCGCACGAAGCCCGGCACTTCACCGATTCCCACGCGGAGAAAATCCTCCAGCTCGCGCGTCATCCCAAGGTCGTGGCGGTGGGCGAGATTGGCCTCGATTACTACTACGACCACTCGCCGCCAGACATTCAGAAACAAGTCCTGATTCGGCAAATGGAGTTGGCCCGCGAACTCAAGCGCCCCATCATCATCCATTGCCGCGACGCATGGGCCGACCTGCGCGCCATTGCCGAAACCCACTGGAAGCCGGCGGGCTTGGGCGGAATCCTCCATTGTTTTACGGGAAGCATCGAGGACGCCCGCGCGTTTTTGGACTGGGGTTTCCTGATTTCCTTCGCGGGAAATGTGACCTTCAAGAAAGCTGAGAACTTGCGGCAAGTCGCGCCTCTGATTCCACTGGACCGCCTGCTGGCGGAAACAGACTCTCCGTACCTCGCGCCCGTGCCTTTCCGCGGCAAGCGCAATGAGCCTGCCTATGTGCGCGGCGTCACCCAGGAACTTGCCCGGCTTCGCAATCTGCCTGACGAAGAACTCTCCCGCCACGTGTTGGAGAATTTCGAGAAATTCCTGACGGAGACTTCTCCCCCATGACGGGAAGAAGGTGTAGTGCGGGTCTTGACGTGATCACCTCGACTCAAGCCAGGAGGTATTCACCATGCGGCAGAAAATCGAAATCGCCCTCCACGTGACCGGTTTGATGTTCTCCGTGTCACTGGCTGCCCTCATGGCGGGGGCGCAACAAAATCCCGCGCCGCCTTCCTTGCAGGAGCAACTCGAAGCGCAATATAGCTTGTCCAAAGTTCGGCTCAACGGGACCGTGCTATCAGCCGGCGCGGTTCTGGTTGTTCAACTCGACGGCATTCGAGCCGTCTCCCCCACGAGAACCGTGGTGCCTGCGTGTATTTACAAGGATGGAGTGCTCCACCCGCCCAGTAAAGGGTCCCAAATTGCCAGGGGCGCTGTCCTCGGAATGGCAAAGCAAACCGGCGATCTCAACGTGTCCTTGGTGGTGGGGGAGAAGGTTTACGTTTCAAAGATCGATGTCAACCTCAAGGATGAAAAGATCGGGTTCCGCATCATCGAGTGTGATGCGTGCAACGGGCTCACCCAAGCTTCCTCTTTGAAGGCCGATGTGGTATTTGCGTTTCCCAGCGGCTATCTGGAGAAGGCCGATATTCCGGGAGTCGAAGATACGATCGCCAAGGTCCTTGCCTTGGATACATCGACGGCCGCGGCGCCGCCGACCGAAGCCCAACCTCCGCCCGCGCAACCCGCACCGGAGCTGGCGTCGGCGTCGCTCCAGGACCAGCTTCTGGCGCAATATCAATTGGCGAAGGTGATGGGGGGCGCAATCACCGAGCCCGGCACCGTGCTCGTGCTTCAGAAGGACGGGGCTCTGGGTGTTCGTCCGGGAATACTGATGTCACCGGTGGTCACGTATCAGAATGGAAAGCTGAGTTCGTCGATGCCACCCCCGCTTCCCTCGCCGCAGACCGGGCAACCTCAGCCGCCGATGTTTACGGAAAAGGATACGCGGCCCCTCCGGAACGGCGAAAAGGTCTACCTCAGCAACATCATGGTCTTCCCCCAGAACGACATGATCACCTATACGATCCACGAATGCGATGCGTGCAATGGGGTCACGCAGCCCTCATCGTATTGGACCGTGATCGTTTTTGCTTTCGCCAAAGGCTACCTGGCGAATGCCGCGGTCTTGGACGTGGAGGACACCATCGCCCAGGTGTTGACCATTGACACCGCCGCCGCGGCGCCCGCGCAGCCCGCACCTCCGCCAGCGCCACCCGCGGTGGAGCAGCCTGCCCCGGCCGAAGCGCCCCCTGCCGCCATCAAGTTGGGACAAACCATCGAGCAGGTGGTCGCCATCCTTGGCCAGCCGGAGAAGACGGTCGATCTGGGCGCGAAGAAGATTTATGTCTACCCGGACCTGAAAATCACGTTTATGAACGGCAAGGTGTCGGACGTGCAGTGAAGCAACGTAGCGCGCCTGTTCGGTAGGTCCGCGGCTTGTTCCGGGGGACTTGAAATTGTAGCGCGGCACCTGTTTGGTAGCCCCGTGGCTCGTCGCGGATCAACAATGAAAAACCGCGGACCTACAGAGCAGGTCCGCGCTACGCTTGCTGGAACCATGGCATGCGCCCCTTCGCCCATCCTATTGAAACCGCGGCCGTTTACAGCTTGACATCATGCAGCCAAAAAATTGAATCCAAAATGGCGATATGGTAGAATAGTATATATTCCACCGTGCATATTCTCGTTTGGAGGTGACAACCGTGCCATGCCCACTTCATCAGTTCGCCTCAGTTGGCCACTGCCCATATTGCCGAATGTTTGCGGGCGGCTTCGTTGAAGGGTTTAGATATTACCCGATACGGCTCTACAAGGGGATGTTCGACACGTCGCCTGAGATCATTCGTCAAACCGGACGCGACCTTCGCACGGTCAGGGCGCTGGCCGACAAGTATCCGCCGAATCGCGAAAACCGTGACCGGGCAAGAGAGGCCTATAGTCAGCTTCCGCCCACGATCCGGGAGGGCTTGCAACTTGGCGTAGCCCAAACCGCTGGAGGTATTTTCGGCGGCATGCTGGCGAGTTATCTGATCGCCGGGGTATTGGGCCTTGGCGCTGCACGAATGGCGGTTGTAACTTTGGGGCGGCGCGGAACACTCCACGCGCCTCACTGGCAGCGCATGACGGTGATTTTTGGTGGGGCGGCGCTAAGTTGGTACTCGATGATGGGATCTGCCGTGGACTATGTCCAGCGACGGAATCAACTTCTCCAGCAACTCCCGCCGGAGCAACAGCGCGCGATCGAGGAGGCCACGGCGGAATTGCTGGGTGAACATACCTGGGATAACGCGGAGGGCAGCGGTTCCCCGGGCTCCAAAAAGCATCAGTAAGTGTAAACGCGGGGGCGCCGGGGCTTGTGTTTTCCGCCTTGGCCTACGCCATTCGGGGCGCGAGTCATTTGGCCGGCTGGCCAGACACCCGTCTTGAAGGTGTGAAAAAATTGATCAAAGGACAAAACAACTCACGCAAAGACGCCAAGACGCAAAGGTCCGCCAAGCAAACAAAGGACTTCTTCTCTGCGTTTCTCTGCGTCTTGGCGTCTTGGCGTGAAACCGTATATTTTTTCACAGCCCATCATGGTGTCTGTCATTTAGGGCCTTTGGCCCGCGAAAGCCCATGAAACTGACATTCTGGACCTGCATTTTCGACCCTGCGATCCCGAAGGGAGGTTCTCTTCAGGCCGCGCACCGTCGAGAGTATACTCTGCTGCGCCTTGCCCTTCCACCACCGCGTGTACAGTCCCGGTGAACTCCAATCCATCACCACCCGCACCCTCGCCGCACGACACTTTTCCTCTCGGTTTGCTTTCGGTCGGATGCGTTGAGTTCAACTTACAAAGTCTTCGGGTTCTCAGACACCAAAGGGCCGGTGTCTGCGACAGCCGGCGTTCTCTGACCTGCAGGCTGGTGCGAAGCGCACGGATCGCGGGTAGAATGGTTCGGCACACGGTGGAGGTCGTTCATGACTAGCGTCAAGCACAAGACCAGGCCGATTCGAGTTTGTGTCGTATTAATCGCGCTGAGTATAGCGTTCGGGTCTCTTCGCACCTCCTTGGAGCGCCTTTCTGGGCAAGACCAGAAAGCGTCCGGCACGGTGTATCCCTCCAGGCGGATGGCGGACGGCAAACAATGGACGACACACAATCTGAACGTCAAGACTGTCCCGTCCTACTGCTATGAGGATGCCGAAATGAATTGCCTTCAGTATGGCCGTTTGTACACGTGGGAGTCAGCGCGGCGAGGATGTCAATCGTTGGGAGATGGATGGCGATTGCCGACGAACGACGAATGGCGGCAAATGGCGAAGCACTACGGCGGGGTCCGTGAGGATTCGGATGACAGCGGTAAAGCGGCGTACAAGGCGCTCTTGATCGGAGGGAGCTCGGGATTCAATGCCTTGCTCGGTGGCGGCCGCTCTGATGATGGCCAATACTCACGGTTGGAGGCCCATGGTTTCTACTGGACGGCATCAGAAAGTGATCCGGCCAGCGCCTGGTTCTACAACTTTGGTCATGGCGGGCTAGCCCTCAATCGTCATAGCGATGGCGAGAAGCAGAGAGCATTTTCCGTTCGGTGTGTCAGGGAGTGACGACTGAAAATCCTGTCCCGTCCCTGCTGAAATAGACCGCTGGCGTCGCAACCCATAACGGCCCCAGCCCTGACCGTTGCAAGCGCCGGCTGGTGCGGCCACCCATCTTTTGGTGTCCGCGATCCCGAAGGGAGGTTCTCTTCACGCCCCGCGCCGTGGAAAGGATACTCTCCCGCACCTTCCCCATCTACCACTGCGTTTACCGTCCTGGTGAACTCCAATCCACCACCAGCACCCTCGCCGCACGGCACTTTTCCTCTCGCTTTGCTTTCGGTCGGATGCGTTGAGCTCAACTTACGAAGCGCCATCGGGATCGCAGACCCCCAGATGCAGGAATCGGCACCAGCCGGCCGATGGTTCGCGATTCCCCCCTTCACCAGGGCGAGAGATTAATCGGCAATCCCCGCGCAGCAATTTCCTACCGGCAGGAAATCAGAAAGAAAAATCAGACATAATGTTCCATCCATAACCACATTTATACGTATTCAACTCGATATTGGAAGCCAGCGTGCGAGCCTATGGTACGGAGAACTGTGTCGGGGTGAAATGGCGCAGGGAGAAAAGGTGTCAGGTGCCGGGTGTCAGGTGTCAGGAGAAAGTTATCGGCAGGCGTGCCGATTCCCGATTGCTGAAGGCTAGACGCTGACGGCCGAACGCTCAGAACTGAAAGCTGAGGGCCGAGAGCTCGCCACTCGTCACGCGCCACTGTCCACTCCCCACGTTCCACTGCACAAGGAGGTCTATATGTCTCTCACCACAAAACGGAAAGTGACGGAGAAGAAGTTGGCCGCGAATCGGGCCAATGGCCGCAAATCGCGCGGGGCGGTGACGCCGGAGGGCAAGGCTCGCGCGGCCAAGGCCAATTTGCGCCATGGGTTCTATTCCCAAGCGGACCAGGAGGTTCTGCTGGCTCTGGGGGAGGACCCGGCCGAGTACCGGCGCATGATGAAATCGCTGGAGACGGATCTGGCCGAGGCCATGGAAGCCCAGGTGGTAGGCAGCATCGGGCGCACCTTCTGGCGGATGCAACGCGCCGCACGCATCCAGGATGGCCTGGCCTTGAAGCGTGTCCGCAAGGGTATGGAAATGGAAGAGTTCGTAGCCAGCCCCCAGGCGGTGCACGTTTTTCAAACCTACGAGGCCCTGTGCGCCCTGTATAGGGCGATCAACAACCCCGATCCACCTCCCTCGCCCCAGGACGTCGAGGACTTGATCAGCGTGTTCGGGGCCAACCCTCCCGACGAAATCAAGAAAGCCTTTCCTCTGTATCGCGCCTACTGGGAAGCGGCGTGGAAAGCGCCCATCCCGAAGGACGAAGACGAGCCCAACCCCAACCCTTCGCCAGCCGAACTGGAAAGGCTAGCGGCATTTGAGAAGCTCGATGCCGTGCTGGATCCGGTGACCACGCACTATGGCAGAACCCGGGACAACCTGGCGGAAAAACTCAACCGCGTTAGGTCGCCGGAGAATCTCGCCGCGCTGATGGCGCCCAAGGAGGAAGATGCCGTGCTCATGCAGAGGATGGAAGACTCCAGCCTACGCCAGTTGTGGCGGCTTACCAACATCCTGGTCAAAGTTCGGAAAGGAGCGCTGGACCTCAAAGACCTGGACCGTGAAAAATACCTCCCAATGAGTCGTTGAAAACAAAAGGGAAAGAAAAAAGAGATGTTAAAAATGAAGGTACCTCCCAATGACTTATTGAAAACAAAAGGGAAAGAAAAAAGAGATGTTAAAAATGAAGGTACCTCCCAATGAGTTATTGAAAACAAAGGACAGAAAAAAGTGCTCCCAATGAGTTGATGAAACTAAACGAGTTACATGTTTTTGAGCGGAGTCTGGCCATAAGCCCATGAAAACAAGTTTGTTACGCGACGATGCGGGCAGGAAACTCGACATGGCTGTCGAGAATTCAGGGGCAAAAGACGGCGAACTCGACAGCAATTGGCCCGAAGCGGCCTATGCAGAGTATGCAACCCTCACCTTCCGGGCTGCGAAGACCTCGCGACTACGGCCACTGGCAAGTCGGGATTCAGCCGTCACCCCTTGCCCCCTCCTCAACCGAGGAGCGGAAACAGGGAGCGCAGTGCGGCTGAGCTATACAGAGCGACATAAATTGTAGACGGCGGTCGGAAACCGCCGCTACAGCCCGGTGCGCAAACACTTATGTCGCTCTGTATAGAAACCATCACGTCTCCAATGGGCACTCCTCGCGGGTGCCCACCGGTAAGGCACCAACGAGGAGTGCCCCAATGATGAGCGCAAGATGTTTGCGAGAAAAACAAGAAATTGAGACCTTGCTTTGCAGAGGCGGGCGCCCCGACTTTTCTCGCAGCGGAGATTGAAGACACCTTGGCCGGAAAGAAGGTGATCTTAATATCGAAAATGAAGGTTCATCCGGCTATGTTGATGAAAAAAATGATTGAGACATTATGTTATGACGAAATCTCGCGATCCAATCGGCGATCGGGAGCAGGTAGCGAGGCGCCCAGGATTTCGCCAGCACCCCCTTGGTTCCTTCTCAACCGAGGAGCCGAAACGCGAGGCGCAGGAGGACGATCCGTCCATTCTCGCCGCGGTAACTGTGGACACATCGGCCGAGAAACTATACAGAGCGACATAAATTGTAGCGTCGATCTCCGATCGACGACGGCGGTCGGAGACCGCCGCTACAGCCGAATGCGCAATCATTTATGTCGCTCTGTATAGTACTCCCGATATCGAAAATGAAGGTTCAGAAAGCGCCGGGATAAACCGGCAGGAAGCGGAGGATGAAAATTCCTCACGAGGAAGGAGTAGCGATCCGCTCGGCCCCGAGTTTTGCGCGGTGGGTCGCGAGGC
>Ga0187872_10001141_pt1 | contig 28064 bp, 23 predicted proteins | sample June2016WEW_16_4_FD_132973 | JGI IMG/M metagenome (GOLD analysis project Ga0187872, IMG submission 132973) | Peatland microbial communities from SPRUCE experiment site at the Marcell Experimental Forest, Minnesota, USA - June2016WEW_16_40 | ecosystem: Environmental > Terrestrial > Soil >...
CGGAAGGCCTACTACCTGATGGCGATCCACGAGAAGTTGATCCGCATCCCGAAACCGCGGCTGCGGGAGATGGGCTGGACAAAGGCTAGGGAGTTGGTGAGGGTAGCTCGCGCGGAGGGTCAGAACTTCGATTGTGCACCCTGGGTGCACAAGGCAACCGCGATGCCCAGAGAGGAATTCAAGCGGGAAGTCGAGCGGCACTTGACGGGGCGGGAAACCGAGCCATCGGAGATGCTGTACTTCAAGGTGTACAAGAGCCAGTTGCCGGTGATCGAGCAGGCGCTTGAAACAGCAGGCCTGATGCTCGGGAGGGACGCTCGGGGCTACTGTCTCGAGATGATCTGTGCCGATTTTCTGGCGGGGGCAAATCTTGAGAACGGCAGCCCGAAGTCGTTGCTCCTGGCGCTCAGCCGGCTCTTCTCGTTACTTCCTCAACCCGAGAAGAAGGAGTTCTTGGAGGAAGTGCGGAAGGCTTCGTGAACCCGATACGACGAGAGCAACCTAGGCTTCGGTTGGATCCAGATTCCTACAGCAAACTTTGCCGGCAGATCTTGGAGCGCGATGGCTGGCGATGCCAGAACTGCGGAAGCCCAAACAATCTCCAAGTCCACCATATTCGCTCGCGATGCTTGCTGGGAGATGATGTCGCGGAGAACCTTGTCACCCTTTGCAGTGGCTGCCATCGCCACGTTCATCTTCGTCGAGTCTTCAAGTGACATCTGCTTGGAGTTTTTTCCGGCGCCCCTTCAACGGCTAATCCACCATTGGACGCAGGAAAGCCGCGTCTGAGCCTTGCACGCATTCGGCAAGAGACACGTCGTTCAGCTCACATATCCAGTCAGAGTGACGTGTTGCCACACCGGCTGGGCGCTGGATTCATCATTCTGCCCTGTATCGACCCATCCACAGATGTTATGAGGTGTATATAAAGAAAAAATATGTGACGTTGGAAAAGAACAATACATAATCAAAATACAATAATGCGAATCGGCGCCAAGGCGACGACGGCGACGTTGCATTGATTTTGTGAGGAGCCAAACACCATGAGCCGACACCGTTATCTCCGAGGGATTCTCCTTACTTTGATTCTTGGCATACTTCCAATGAACGCGGATGCTCGCGGTAGGAACGAGACAACCTACGACGGCACGGTTGATTTCGGCGCCCAACTGCTCCACCTGGACGATGGGTGCCTTGCCCTTGATGGCAGGGTAACGTCCGGTACCTTTTTCGACGATCTAAAGCGAACGGAGATCGGCAGCCGGTTCGAGTTTAGGAAACGCGGCAGGGTTGTGACCGAGTATCCCGAATCGTTGACCACCTCAATTCGGATCGCAGGCGACCAATGCACCGCCACGTTGTCAAACCGGCCTTCCTCTATTTTTCGCGGTGATTCGTTTTCACTGAAATTCCAGGTGGAATGGAAGGACGGAATGCAGCTGAGACCAGCTGTGCTGTCTCCACTTGTTGCTCACTGCGTTGCGTCCTCGAGTATCATCCCAGGTCAGGATGTCACCATCCCTTCGATAACGTGTCAAATGACAGTGGACAGTAAGGGTGTTCCGCTAGCCGATCACCTCATCGTGTCAGTTTTTGCAGCAGATGGGAAACGTTTAACCCGACTATCCGCCGGTCCATAACAACTCGGCCGTGTGCTTGGCAAGGATCAGATCCTAGGGAATTGACGGTCGTGGGGTTCCGAACCTGCTCCCTTCCCGTATGTCTGCCAACGAAGCGTCCCGGTTAGGTTAGGCTCGGTTCGTACGATCAACGTTGTCGACCTGTGAAGTTCGGCCTTAGCTACGTCGTTACGTCGTTCGGAAACTTCCTAGAGACAGCCTCATCGTGGCGATTAGCGAAGCCCTTCGCCATCCGCCACGAGAGGTTCTCCGCGCGACTCGCGCGGTAGTTGAGGTTGAACTGCCTGCCTTGCCACGTACTACTTTTCCTTGTGCGTGGCCGCCACAGTCGCGACCGCCAGCTCGGTGCCATTCAGGTCCCCAGTGACAGTGACCGTGTCGCCGGCTGCTTGCGCCAACTCTTTGTCGGCGCCTGACAGCCGGTAATGGCTATCGCCGACTACGAGCACGTAAGAAGCTCCCTGGCTAACCCACCATTGAACGCAGGAAAGCCGCGTCTGAGCCTTGCACGCATTCGGCAAAAGACACGTCGTGCAGCTGACATATCCAGTCAGAGTGACGTGTTGCGACACCGGCTGGGCGCTCGCCCCACTTGCGAACATCGAGCACAGCGCTAGAACGCCGGCCACAACTACAGCTTGATATATCCCCTTCCGAATCATGGTCTCTCCTCGGGGACTCCGGTCGTTTCCCACAGCGCGTGTCGCGGGGAAGCTGAAAACTGAATCCCTGCGACGATCAGGTTGTGTGAGTCTCCTGAAGGAAAGTATAGAAACCTCAGATACGAAAGGCGTAAGTTGTTGCTAAGCACTGTATAAATTGTAGATAAGGGATTTCTTATACCTTTGTGTATCGATCCAATCCATAAATTTAATGAGTTTGACCGGCCGTCCGGATGTTTGTAACCTTGGCGAGCGAGCTTTTCGAATAGCTGGGCCGGCCAAAGAGCTCGGAGGGCGGTGATGTTGTGTCATCCAAATCGGCAACTCCTGACCCGGCCGCTTCTTTCGAATTTCGTCGACCGCCTTTTCCCAGCCATTCCCACAGTCATCCCGCAGGAGCCAGCCTTTCAGACGAGGGCGATTCTTTGACCTCCAAGCATCTTGCGAGGGCCATTGGTTCCCCCACGCTGGGTGTCGCAGTCGTTCTTCTGATCACGGCGGTCTATCGGCACGAACCACTGGTCAACGAGACAACGGTGGGTTTTACGTTCCTGCTTGCGATCCTCATTGCCTCTACTGTTGGCGGGCTCGGGACCGCGATTGTCATGTCAGTAGCAGCCACACTGGCTTACGACTACTACTTTATTCCTCCGGTCGGCACTTTGAACGTCACAGACTCTCGAGATTGGGTGGCGCTATCTGCCTTCCTTATCACATCGGTCGTGGGAAGCACGCTCTCGGCGTGGGCGCGCCGCCAAACGCAAGAAGCTAAGCTGCGGCGAAGAGAAGCCGAGCAATTGTACAACCTGAGCCAGAGACTCCTGAGCGCGGGAGACTCGCTGGAGCTGTGCAACGCGATCCCTTCGGATATTGTGGAAGCCTTTGGTGCAAGAGCTGCGGCTCTGTTTCTTGCCGAAGGACAGACAATCTTCTATTCGCCCGGCGGTGCGCATCAGATTGACGCGGGACATTTGAAGGCCAGCCTCGGTTACAGGGACGTTCAGATCGAAACCGACAAAGACCTCTGTTTCGTGCCCCTGCGATTGGGAATCAACGTGATTGGGAGTATCGGCATCGTAGAAACGGCGCTTTCTGAGGCGACGTTGGAGTCTCTGGGGTCGCTGGTGACGATTGCGATCGAGCGCGCCCGCGCGATCGAACAAGTGGGAAAGATCGAGGCGTTACGAGAGAACGAGCGGCTGAAATCAGCTCTACTGGACGCGATCACGCACGAATTTAGGACGCCGCTCACCGCCATGAAGATATCTGTAACCGGCATGCTTTCAGATCTGAACTTCGACCGAGACCAATGCAGAGATCTCCTAACCATGATCGACGAAGGATGCGATCGAATCGACCAACTGGTTGAAGAAGTGTCCGAGATGTCACAGCTCGAATCTGGCGAAATTAAGCTCGATTTGAGACGCCATTCCGTAGGTGAGCTGATCGAAACGGCGTTGGCTGAGTGCAAAAGCAATCTGGGCGGGCGGCCTGTTGAGCACGGCATGGCAAATGAAGAGGTTGCAATCAGGGCCGATCTGTTTTGGGCGACTAAAGTGCTCGTCCATCTGATTAGCAATGCGAACCTATACTCTTCTCCCGGAGAACCCATCACACTCCGCACGGAGACAAAAGACGGGTCCGTTTTCTTCAGCGTCGCGGACCGGGGGCCCGGAATCGACCAGACTGAGGTGGGGCGAATCTTTGAAAAATTTTACCGGGGCAAAGAGCACCGGTGCCGCATCCAGGGTACGGGCATGGGCTTGCCTATAGCAAAGGCGATTGTCGAGGCGCACGCTGGAACCATGGGAGTTACCAGTAAGGTGGGAGAGGGTTCCGTTTTCTACTTCAGTCTGCCGATAGACCGGTCCTTAGAAGCTGGCAAGTGATTCCAGGGGCGGCGCCGCCCCCTTGTGCGAGTGAATCCGACAGATTGGAAGCAAACTCACGGGCGTTAGCGTAGCGATTGGCCCGCTCGCGTGCGAGAGCACGATGTACGATGACCTGCAGCCGGGGCGAGATATCAGGACTGATTTCACGGAGGAGCGGCGGATCAACCCATAGCCGCAGGTTCATGGCAGTGACAGGATCGACTCCCGAGAATGGCACTTCGCCAGTCAACATTTCAAACAGGATGATACCGAGGGAATAGACGTCACTGCGGGCGTCGCCAGGTTTCCCTTTTATCTGCTCCGGCGACACGTAACCCGGTGTCCCTGTCGCCTCACCAGGCTTCACTCGTCCCCAGACGTTGACTTTTGTTTCGCAGGCGATGCCAAAGTCGATGAGCTTGATGTTGTCTTCGGCACAGACCAATACGTTGTCCGGTTTGAGATCGCCATGCACAACTCCGTGATCGTGAATGTATTCGAGTGCGTCGCAGATCGCGAGCGTGATTCGGATGGCACGCTCAACGGGAACCCTTCCTTGCTCGTCAATGATTTCTCGGAGCAACTGCCCGTCGACCCACTCCATTACTGCGTAGCGATCGTTGGCGCCGCTATTAGGCAGCATTTTTACGAGTCCAGGGTGGTCGAATTTTCCGCTGATCTCAATTTCATAGCGGAACCGCTCAAGAGCGAGGCGATCACCTGGTTTCTCTGGATGAGAAACTTTGACGGCAACGGGACGACCTGTATTCGTGTCCGTGGCACGGAAGATTGACGCCATGCCGCCAGTCGCCACGAGATCTTCAAGCCGATAGTGATCGAGCAGGTCCCCGGAACGGATTGAAGCTGTTATCAGCCGGCTCATGCTACCGATGCTAGGCCGACACATGTACGAGATCCGTGAAAGACTTATAAGCTTCCCATAAGAAAGTTATCCAGGCTGCGAGTCGGTCAATGTGTGGACAATCAGCGACATGGCGTTGATTGTGGACGACTCGATTTGAAAGGGCTTATCCAAGGCTAGGTGAAAGCATACGTCGGAAAGCACGTGCGTGCCGTTACCCGATGTACGTGCCTTCTCGCTGCGGAGGCTTCCCTTCACGAGTGCTTTTGACAAAACGTGCGAATCTGTGGGTCAGTTCACCGATCCGGTCGGCATCCCGATGCCGGATGGCTCGTGCCGGAATCAGTTCACCTCCGATGCCTAACGCAACTGCGCCCGCGAGGATGTATTTTGAGGCAGTTTCTTGGTTGACGCCGCCTGCGGCAATCAGAGGAATATGCGGAAACATTTTATGAAGAGATCCGATGTAAGCCTCTCCGCCAATATGCGCACAGGGCACGACCTTAACAAAGTCGCAACCGGATTCCCAAGCTGTGATGACCTCGGTAGGGGTGAGGGCTCCCGGCAATACGACAACTCCTTTTCTTGCGGAAAATTCGATTAGCGCCAGATGCAGCCCGTCACTAGTGAGAAACTGCGCCCCGGCATCCAAACAGCTTCGCGCGGTTTCCGCATTCAATACGCTTCCCGCCCCCACAACTAGCTGTGGATTCTGCTGTACCAACTGGGAGATTACCTCCGTCGCTCCAGGGACCGTCAAGGCAATTTCAACGATCGGAATACCACCCTGGTAGACTGCTTCGGCAGCGAAAAGGGCGTTCTCCTTCGAATCTACCCGAATCGCCGCGACGATGCCGATTTCTTTGATCCTCCTCCGAACCTCTTCCTTTTCCACTTAGGCGCCTCCTTCCCTTCTAACTGAGATTTCCATTTAGTCTCCCAGCTCTCAAGGAGGGTTGCCGCCGCATTTTCAAAATGGAGATGTGCGAGGGAGGCATCACTCGACGGATGGGGATCTTTTCCTCAGCGCCGCGAGTTGACCACGGCCCTCATTCACAAATTTCACGAACCGCTGCGCCAACTCACGAATGCGCCCCGCCTGTTTGTGCCGAAGAGCATCCTCTGGGATTAGATCTCCCCCCACGCCGAGCGCTGTGGCTCCTGCCAAGATAAACCTTTGAGCCGTTTGTTGATTCACACCGCCGGCGGCGATCAGAGGAATTTGGACGAACGCCTTCTTGAGAATCCTGATGTAGCTGTCGCCGCCCACTGGGGCGCAGGGGAAAACCTTGACGAAATCGGGACCAGCCTTCCACGCGATGATAACCTCGGTCGGGGTAAGCGCCGCGGGCCACACGGCTATCTCCTGTTTGTTCGCGAATTCGATAATGCTGAGGTCGAGCCCGTCGGTTGTGAGGAATTTCGCGCCAGCACCTATGCAACGGCGCGCCGTTTCGGTGTCGTACACACTTCCCGCTCCGACGGTCATATCCGGAATGTGCTCGACAAGGTACTGGATCACGTCGATTGCACCCGGTACCGTCATCTCGATTTCCACGATGGGAATTCCGCCAGCCGCCACAGCCTCCGCGGCGAAGCGAGCGACATGTTCCGACGATACGCGAACAGCCGGCACGATGCCGATTTCCTCGATGCGCGCACGAACCTCGGCCCTTTTCAACGGTTGGCTCCTCTCGCAGCTCGTCTCACCAAACAAGCTCCGATATCTGCGTAACCAGCCCGCGGGGAATCATGGCAGGTTCCTGACACCGACGGCCTCGCGGAGCTGCTCCAGCGCGGTCAGATACGACGCAAGCGCCTGGCGATAGGCAAGCTCCGTCGCTCGATACGTTCGCTCCGCGTTGAGCCAATCGAGCAGGCTCGCGCCGCCATGCTGGTAGGCGTATTCTTCGATATCGCGGTCCCTTACCGCCGCGTCGAGATAGCCCGAGCGATACAGGACAACGATAGTATCGTTCTCCCGCAGTCCTACGTAGGTGTCGTGTACATCCGTCATCACCTGCTGGTTCGTTCCCTTCTCCAGTTCCTGCGCCTGCGTGATGGCGTAGCGAGTTTGAGCAATATTGCCCTGGTTACGGTTGAAAATCGGAACTGGGACGCTTAGTAGGAAAGTAGCGGCATTGATGCTATTGACGTGGGAATAATTCCCCGAGACGGTCACATCTTGTTTGCCGATGGCTTTTTGCAGTTCCCACTGGCTTGTTGCGGCAGTCACGCCCTGCGCGGCTGCGCGAAGGTCCGGACGATTCTGCAAGGCCTTCATTTGCAAGTCTTCGAGGTTGGCTTTGAGCGGTTGATAATCGAACGGTCCGGCAACGTCATAATCGGCAGGGACCGATTCGTACCCGATCATGTTTCGCAGATCGTCGAGTCCCTGGTCCTTGGCAAGTATCGCCTGTTGGTAGTCGGTCTGGTATTGCAGCAACTGGAGCTTTATCATCAGAAAATCGCCCTCGCTCATGCCGCCGACCTTGTATTGGTATTCACTGATGTCCACGGTTTGCTGAAAGCTTTTCACATCTTTCGTGGCGAGTTCCAAGGCCGATTCAGCCAGTTGGACGGTGAAGAACTGAGATGCAACGTTAAACGTCAGGGTCCGCTCGTTGTCCGCCACAAGCGAGCGCGTCTGCGCGGTAATATCCTGCGCTGCCTGTAAGCGGTGCTGACGCTTTTTGCCACGCTCGATGAGGTAGCTAAGCCCTAGATCGCCTTCCGTGTTGTCGTGCAGATACTGGCTTACAGGCTCACCTGGTGGATATAGCCTCGGGTTTTGATCCGAAGGCGAGCCGAGTGGCAGGTACTCCCAATCGGTGAAGAACGTGGGATTCGGCCGCAGGTTTGCCTGAATTTCTTCGGCCTGGCTCTGCAGAATCGTCGTTTGAGCGGCGAGCAGGTTATGGTTGTGCTGGAGCGCCAATTGAATGGCGTCGTCGAGCGTGATCCTTACAGGCCCCTGCTGGGCCAGTAAGACACTTGGGACTGCCAGAGCGCAGGCAAGGATCGCACAGGCGGCCACCAATCGCATCTTTCGGAAGCTGAAAATAACAGGATTAGACCTCAAGGGATTCCTCCGGCACCGGAAGTTTGTCCCCGTCCCTGGCGATCCACACGTATAGTGTCGGTAACAACATGATGCTCATCGCCAGAGCAGCAACCAAGCCGCCCACGATGACAATCGCGAAGGGACGCTGGGAATCCGAACCGATGGCGTGCGACATTGCGGCGGGCACCAATCCAAAAGTCGCCACAAGCATCGTCATCATGATCGGACGAAGCCTCAAGACCGCGCCTTCGACTGCAGCGTCAACGACCGTGTAGCCGCGGGCGCGAAGCTGGTTGATATACTCCAGCATGATAACGCCGGTTTGTACGGACACGCCAAAAAGTGCCAGGAAACCAACGCCCGAAGAGACGCTGAAATGCGTGCCAGTGATGAGCAGCGCCAGCAACCCACCCAAGGGAGCCATTGCAACCACTCCTAAAATCAACAAGGCCCACTTCGCCGAACGAAACATGCTGTACAGAATGATGAAGATGACGAGGATCGTAATCGGCACTATGATTGCGAGCCGACGCGATGCTCTTTGCTCGCTCTCGTATTCTCCGGCCCATTCGAGGTGATAACCTCGGGGCAACTGCACTTTCTGATTGATCTTGCTGATGGCCTCCTCGACGGTGCTTCCCAGATCGCGGTCGCGAACTTCGAACCGGACGGCCACATAGCGGGAATTCTTTTCCCGGTAGATGTCGTACGCGCCGTCTTTGACCTGCACTTTGGTGAGTTGCGCCAGAGAAACGCGCTCTCCGGAGGGCGAGAGCAGGCGAACATTCTCGATGGCTTCCTGTGTGGACCGATAAGGCTCCTGATAGCGGACCGTCAAATCATAGACTTGCTCTCCCTGTAGGACTTGGCTGACCGCATTGCCGCCGACGGCGGTCTGGACGGCATCTTGTATGTCCGCCACGTTGATGCCAAACCGCGCCGCCGCTAGACGGTCGACGACGAAATCGAGGTTTGGCTGGCCGATATCGCGTTGAAGCCCGAGATCCTTGACGCCCCGAATATCCGCCATCACATCTTTGATCTCTCCACCCTTTTCCTCAAGAACGCCCAAATCCGGCCCATAAAGCTTGGCTGCTAGTCCGCCCTTCGTGCCCGTGAGCGTTTCATCCACGTTGTCTTCAATGGGCTGGGAAAAGTTCCAGAAAACTCCGGGAAGCTTTGAGACTTCGCGGTTCATTGCTGCAATCAACTCGTCCTTGTCCTGGTGAAACACGGGCCGCCACTGGTCCTTCGGCTTCAAGTCGACGAAATACTCGGTGTTGCCGAACCCTCCGGTGTCGGTGCCATCGTCTGGCCGCCCCACTTCCGATACCACCTGTGTCACTTCAGGAAATGATGCAAAAATGAGGCGAGCTTGGGTGGTGAAGCGTGTGCCTTCCGTGAGACTTGTGCTATTTGCCAGCGACCCACGCGCCCAGATGGCGCCTTCATCCAAATGAGGCAAGAACTCGCCACCAATAACGCCGCTGAGGGCGAGAAAAAGTGTTACCGCCAGAGCCGCAAGCCCAACGCCTAATGTGACCCAACGATGCTCGATCGCCCAACGCAGACGGCGCCGGTAGAGGCCGGTCACGAAGGCGATCACCGGGTTGTGCCATTCTGTCATCCCACTGCGGAACAGCCAGCTCGCCAGCACGGGAGAAACTAGGATCGAAAATGTCATGGCTCCAAGAAGGGCGAAGGCAACCGTCCAGGCCATGGGCTTGAACAAACGGCCTTCCACGCGTTGGAGTGTGAAGATCGGCATGTAGGCGGTGATGATGATGGCAATGGCGTAAAACACCGGCCGTTGGACCTCGTGGCAAGCCTCCCGGATCATCGCCTCAGGTGATTTGACAATCACCGTGTTACGTCGCGTCGTACCATCGGCGGCGGATGCGGAACCGTTTTGCCGGTGGCTTAAGTGCCGAGTGATGTTCTCAACCATGACGACCGCGCCGTCCACGATCATCCCGAAATCAAGCGCGCCGAGTGAGAGCAGGTTTGCGGGAATCTTGCTCAAATCCAGCCAGATCGAGGCGAACAACAGCGAAAACGGAATGGTCAACGCGACAATGCAGGCGGCGCGAACATTGCCGAGGAAAAAGAGAAGGATGATCGTAACCAGAATCATCCCTTCGCCCAGGTTGTGCATTACCGTATGCGTGGTGAAATGAAGGAGATCATCGCGATCCAGCATTGGAACGATTTTCACGCCCTGAGGCAGGATTTGATCGTTGAGCTCTTTGACTTTTGCGTGGATTCCGTCGAGCGTTGGCCCTGCGTCCGCACCTTTGCGCAAAAGTACCACGCCCTGGATGACGTCATCTTCATCCACTATGGCCCCGTCCGGTCGATGCGTGGCTTTGGCCATGCGTCCTAGCCGAATTCTGGGTCCCTGTCCGACGGTCGCGATGTCCTTCACCCGAATCGGGGCGCCGTTTTGCGTTTTTAGAACCGTCTGCTCAATATCCTGCACGTTGCGGTAGAGGCCGAGCGCGCGGACGTTCATCTGCTGCAACCCGGTCTCAACGAAACTGCCGCCGGCGTTCACGTTGTTGATGGACAACTGCTGTTCCACCGGGCCGATGCTCAATCCGTATGACACGAGTTTGTTCGGATCGACGCGTACCTGATATTCCCGCGCGGTGCCCCCGAAGTCGCTCACGTCGACCACATTCGGAACGGATTTGAATTCCTTTTCGAGAGTCCAGTCTTCGATGGTCCTCAAGTCCATGAGGTCATACTGAGGATTCGTGCTCCGCAGCGTATACCAGTAGATTTGGCCGACGGTGCTCCAATCGGTGCCGATTTGAGGTTGCAGGCCTTGGGGAAGCGAAACGAGCGTGAGCCTTTCCAGAACCTTCTGGCGGTTCCAATCGTTGTCAGACTCGTCGTCGAAGATGCACAACACGTAAGAGAGACCGAAGATCGACTCGGACCGCAGCGCAGTGAGATGCGGGATTCCGTTCATCTGAATTTCGACGGGAATGGTGACCTGTTGCTCCACTTCCTCGGCGGAACGGCCGGGCCACTGGGTAATGATCGTCGCATAGTTGTCCGCAATATCCGGATAGGCCTCGACGGGCAGGTTGTGGAAGGAAACCGCGCCCCAGGCGAGGAACAACACTGCTAGCGACAGCACCACAAAACGGTTGTTCAGCGCAAAATCTACGAGCTTGCGGATCATCGTTTCTTCCTTGAGCCCCCGAGCCCGGCATCACTCATTGTCGATTGCGTTTTGCAGATTGAGCGCGTTTGTCACGACCTGCTGGCCAGGCTGCAGTCCGGACAGAATCTGTTGCATCTGGTTCGGCAACTGTGCTCCGCTGACGACCTCGGTCCGCCGAAACTTCCCTTGCGAAGGAATGAAGACCCAATCGCGGTCGTGCAGATGCACGATCGCGGAGGCCGGAACCGCCGTGAACTTTTGCTTCTGGGTGCTGTAGAAGGTGGCCGTAGCGAACATGCCGGGCCGCATCGTCCCCGGGTTGCGTATTTCAATGCGAACCTTGGCCGTGCGAATGTTCGGATCGAGAATCGATCCGATGTTGCTGATCGTGCCTTTGAAGACCTGGTTTGGATACGCGGTCAAGCGAACCTCGGCAGGTTGCCCCATACGCACGCTGGGAATGTCGTTTTCGTAAACGTCGCAAACAATCCACACGGTGGTCAGATCGGAAATCGTGAACGGGTTCGGCGCAGAGTAGGCCTGCACGAACGCCGCGTTCGTCACTTCCTGATCGGTGATCACGCCCGAGACCGGAGCAACGATATCGACGATGCCGGCTGGTTGATCGGGGTCGCTGCCTAGCAGGCGAAGATGCTCAGTCGCGGTATCGAGGGTGGTCTTGGCGTCGTCTTCGTTGTCTTGCGCGACCTCCAAGTCTTGCAGCGCCAGGGCCCCGTGCTCGTACAGCAGCTTCGTTCGATCCAATTGCTTGCGCGCGAGGAGCTCATCGGACACGGCCTTGCGGTAAGCGTCGAAGCCTCCCGCAATGTCGTCGCTGCGCACGCGCAGCAAGACCTGGCCCTTCTTCACCGTGTCGCCGAGGCGAGCGCGGATGTCTACAATGCGGCCGGAGGCGAGCGAAATCACCGGAACGGTCCGCGCGATGTCCGGAAATACAGAACCGTTCACGACGAGTTGCGATGGCGCCTGGTATTCGGTCGCTGTTGCGAACGGATACTGCTCCGGATGCTCCACTGCGAAAAAGCTGACGTCCACTCCGGGGATCACGTTGGCTGGCGGCGGCGCTTCCGCCGCCACGTTGTTCTTCGCGCCGCAGCCGGACATGAACAGGGCTGCGACCACGGCCAAGATTGGAAGAGGCCATAGCTTGTAAAGATCTTTGCTGCGCATCTTTGCCTCCCGAACAAAACCGAATCTCTTTGCGAACCTACTCGGATACACACCCAGCGTTCGGACCGACTATGCCGTCCAAAAACTGCTTAGCCGTCCGACCGAAAGCTTATGCGACTGCGGGCGGGGCTCGGTTTGAGCCGAAGGGCAGGAAAGAATGAAACGGAGCGCTGCAGTCTGCGGAGAAAAGCGAACCTTCCTGTTCTTGGGGATTGCGCGCGGATCCGCCTTGGCACTCCGCCGTGTAAGACTCTGAAGAAACAACTGTCGCGCCGAAACGGAACTGCTCTGTTGTGAATCCGAGCTCTGAGGGTACTTCCCGAAGGGCCCGCGCAAACGCAGCCGGCTGTGCTGCGGCAGAAAAATGGCCAAAGCCATCATTGAGAAAAACAGCGACGGTTACGTGGGACTTCGCAGCTCGGATGATTAGATCCAAGCTCCCATCGCCAGTCACATCCTTTGGCGTTATAAGAAGGCCGCCGAAGGGAGCCGTCAGTCGCAGGACCTGGTGTCCGCCCTCTGTCAACTGAATCTCGATCAGGTACTGCACGCTTGCGGAATCAAACCGATTCAATTCCACCGTCGCAAGATCGGGATGTGTATCGCCCGTAAAGTCCGCCATCGCGAATCCCAAGCTGAGGCCGATGGCCGGCGTGGGCGTGCCGCTTGGTGAGGCGTCCGCTGTAGCCACAGATGCGGGCTCGAAACTGTGCACGGCAACGGAGCCGCGCGCGCCGTTCACGAGCGGCAGGGCCAAGATGACGGCGAGGAGGGCGATCGTTTGATGCAACGGGCTTTTCATCGGGGTGTTACCCTGTCGCGTGCCGCAATTTCCTTCGGGAGCGAAAATCGGTCATGCTTGATCTTTCACGGTTGCGCGCCTCATTGAACACCCGCGCGTCTACGGAACTAATAAGTACCGCCTAAAGCTTTCGTAAATCGGCAGCGCTTGACTGAGGGAGTTGAGAGAAGCGGGCAGCGCCCGATTCGAAACAAAATTTCGAACGCTGCCCTGTCTTATGTTGCCCATCTCGCTGACTAGAACTTAACCATGATGGCGAAGATGTTCACCCATTGATTCTTGCGGAGATCCGGCTGCCAGACGCTGGCGATTCCGCTTAGGCCAGTTCGAGGACCGCAGACCGCCTCCACTGCCCCTATATTCGCATCGCCACTGATGTTGCCCGTGGGGTCGGTCTTTTGATTTACGATGCCCCCCGCCCCAATCCCGGAGTCGGTGCCGTTGGCGCAGAGGAAGTCCGCAGGGCTGGTGGTGGGGACAGTGTAGTTAGCACCAGGTGGCGTAATCCCCTCTCGACCCGACCAATACGGCACATCCGAGTAGCGGTAACCTGTCTCAAACCGGAAAGTAGTGAACTGCGAGGGCATCCAGTCGAAAGTAACCGTGCTGTCCCAGCCCTTGAATATGCTACCGGGATAGCCCTGGAAATACGGCGATCCGGAGACGGCGTCCGCTCCGTTAATGGGCGGGAGCAACACTAGATAGCGGCCCGGGTTATCCAACACGCCGCCGCCAATCGTTACCCCGAACAGGTCTTTGTGGAACTGGAAGCGGTTGTAAAGCATCCAGCCAGCAAACATCTGCTTCGGATGGCCGCCACTATCGTTGTGGCAGCTCACGCCGCCACCATACTCGCAGCCCAGATCACCCGTTACGGAAAACGCCATGCTGTCCAGGAGGCTGTCCGGGTGATGGTAGTATCTGATTTGCACGCTGTCGTCGGTGTGGAGGCGCGAGCGCCCGGGGTTACCCAGCGTATCCGTACCCATGCCGTAGTTGTTGAAGACGAACGAAAGCCAAGGATGCGGACGGTACAGAATCTGTCCTCCCAAACCTAGGTGGCCGTTGTATTTGGCGTAGGATTGCCACCCGTTGATGATCCAAGGCTCAATCTTCAGATGCTCCGTGGGGAACCACTGTATCCGCAAGCCATTGAAGAACCATGGCGTGTTGGAGGAAACGAAGGAGGGCTGGTAGGCCCAGTTGTCGAAGTTGTAGTAGCTGAAGAGACCGATGTACGACACGAAGATTCCTGCGTCGATGTTAAGCCCATGGTTCACGTTGAAGTGATACCCGCCCCACGCTTCCGAAAAGTACTTGTAGGCGCCGCGGAGATCCCATTGGCCGACTCCGAAGCTGCCGTCATTGCGTGGCGTTGTGGTCGCAAACAATCCGGCCATGGTCAAGATCCGGCCGCGAACGTTATCCACGCGCAAGTCGCCGCCGAAGCTCACCTGCTCCAACTGAAATTCGCCGTTCCGGAAGCTTTCGGTTGCACCGCCCATCGTGTGGTCTTTCGGCTGGTTGTAATCTTCGATGTAGTTGCTGTCGAATCTGATTTCCGGCGTAAAGTATTTCAAAGCCAGCGGCTCATCGTGATTGCGCGAGTTGCCGTTGAGCCAAGTCCAGTCGTCCACCGAGAAAGGCTCGGTTGGTTTTGGTTTTGCGGCTGGGGCCTGGGCGGGCGCGTCGCTCGAGGAAGAAGAGCTCGATTCGAGCGCATTTGCCGCTGCCGGAGTACCTACGGTGGCCGGCGGCGCTGGCGCGGCCGGCTGCGCCGCTGCGTCGCGCGCCTTCAGCTCTGCTTCGAGCTCCTCGATGCGCTTTTCCATAGCCTCAAGCTCTTTCGCGACCGCGGCTGGTATCTCGGACTCCGCGGCGCTCGACGGTTTGTCGGGTGTCGCGCTGTTGGTCGCGACCGCACCATCGGTCGTCGTGGCATTTGTGGGCCCGGCGGGCGACGGCTGTGCGGGTTCGTTCGCGCTGGCCAGTTCCGTCCGGGCAGGGGCTTGCGTTTGAGCCTGCGCGTAACAACCCGGGCCCAGAGCCAATGCGAGACCCAAAATCAGCATGCAGGAGAAAGCTGCAACCTCGGCGGCCTTACGCAAAGGAGTTTTCGTGGCTTTCACGTCCCGATTCCTTTCTGATTGAAACTTGCCTTTCACTTCGTTCACCATCCACCCCCAATGAATTTTCATTAGCTCTTCACTCCCTCTCTGCCTCGGCGAACGGACTGAGGAATTCGCCTGAGATTTGTGCAGGCGCCGTGGCCGAGACGGCGCCTGCGTCCGCGGTGCACCTGAGTGTGCGGCCAAGGCGGAAGCCGTGTCCGCTGAAGTCAGGTCCAAACGAAGACTCTGTTGCGCAGCAACCCCGATTTCGTTTCAAGTCTTCCGGCCTCTTCTCTCGCCTATTGCACATCTCCGGACCTATGGAACGCATAAGAGTCCGATAAGGCTTTCGTAAACGGGGTACGTCGCTAACGGGAGAAGCCTTTGCCCGTGTCGACACACACGTACTCAGTCGCAATGTTGCGCGTTACGTGCTTCGCATCTCGTTCTAATCTCCGCTTCATGCAGCGGCCCCACGCCTCCACAACGTTCGCTATCGCTGATTGCACAAGAACGTGCGACACAAGGTAAGGTCAGCTGCACGTAGGGTCAAACTCAATAAAGTGATTGCGTGAATTGACGGTCGCCGCTGATGTCCTTATACAAAACGTAAGCCCTCTTAATGCTTAGTGCCTTACACAATCCTTAGGAACCGTTAACGGGTTGCTTATCTCGCCCGTGCGACACTCTCCTGGAAATGCAAAGCGCATCGGGGATTGGTGAAGGCGGATGTCACACTTGATAGAGACCTCGCACCTACACTCGCTAGGAAGAGGCACGACGATGAATCCCGCGAAGGTTCTCTTAGTGGACGATGACCCGCAGGTTCGCCGTGCTTTGCGCACGACGCTGACGAGCGCGGGATACGTCGTTGTCGAAGCGCGGACGGGCGAGGAGGCTCTCGAGGAAGTTCAAGCGGAAGGCGCCGTAGATATAGTCTTGTTGGATCTCAAGATGCCGGGCATTGGCGGGCTGGAGGCCTGCCGCAGAATTCGGAAAATCTTTGATGTCCCGATTCTGGTGATCAGCGTCCTTCGTACCCAAGAAGACAAGGTGCGAGCATTCGATGCCGGCGCTGACGACTACCTCGTGAAGCCCTTTGGTATCCAAGAGCTTCTATCGCGCATACACGCGCTTCGACGAAGAACGGCCGGTTCGGAATCGATGCCCCCGTTTGAAGCTTCAGGCTTGAAGATTGATTTCGAGCGCCGCCGAGTGGTCGTCGATTCAGATCAGGTGCATCTCACACCGACTGAATTTGAGCTCTTACGATATCTCGTGCTGAATGAGGGGAAGCCGGTTTCGCACCACGCGTTGCTCCAGTCTCTGTGGGGCCCGGAACATACGAGGGAAATACAGCGTCTTCGGGTCACAATCAACCAGGTGCGTAGAAAGATTGAGAAAGACCCCGGCCGCATGCGCTACATTCACACGGAGCATCAGTTCGGCTACAGGTTTGAGCCGGTGCTGCAAAAACCGGCCAAGCGAAAAGTGAAAGCCTGAGCGACAGTCTCCGGCGGGGCGATTGACCCATAAGTTCGGCACGAAGACTGAAAACGAGCGCAGCTTGTCCAAATCCCCCCAGGCTGCCACGCCATTGTGGTTGCCTGGTGCAGTGATGAATGCCGAAGCAGTTCTGATCGTCGATGACAATCCGCAGATCCGCCGCGCTTTGCGCGCGATCCTGATATCGCAAGGCTTCGTGGTCATGGACGCGCGCACGGGTGAGGAAGCGCTCGATTTGATCCGCAAGGAGCGCGTGGACTTAGTCCTCCTGGACGTGAACCTGCCCGGCATGTCTGGATTCGAAACATGCAGCGAGATCCGCCGCACGAGCGATGTCCCAGTCATCATGCTAACCGTGCGGAATAGCGAGCGCGACAAGGTGCAGGCGTTCGATGCTGGTGCGGACGACTACATCGTTAAGCCCTTCGGGGCCGAAGAACTCACGGCTCGTGTGCGCGCGACTTTACGACGAGCCGGATCGGAGGGTTCCCCAGCTTTCGTTTCCCCTAACTTGCGGATCGATTTTGAGAGCCGCACCGTTTCGACGAAGGGGCAAACGGTCCGTCTGACTCCAAAGGAGTTTGGGTTGTTGCGCCAGCTCGTGACAAACCAGGGGAAAACTCTGACCCATCGTTGGCTGCTCCAAACCGTGTGGGGCCCGGACTACGGCGAAGAGATGGAATCCCTGCGCGTCCTCGTCAATCAGGTGCGCAAGAAAATCGAGCCCGACCCGCGCAAGCCTCGCTACATCTTGACGGAGCCATGGGTAGGATATCGCTTCGAAAACCCTTACGAAACCGAACTTGGCGTCCGCACTAAGAAGTAAGCTTCTCATCCTACTGAAGAAGAGGCGGCGGAGTAACCAGCCAGCGAAAACAGATAGTGGGTCATCCATGAGACACGCGCCTAATTGAATTCGCACGAAGATGTTTGGTGGACGTGGCCGGGATCGAACCGGCGACCCCCTGCTTGCAAAATACGAAAGTCGGTTCCAATAGCTACATCAATCATTTTAACTGCTAGCGTTTACAACAAATCGTGGAATCTGCTTTTCGCTCAAAGCTAACCCCAATACGCTGAAAACAGGCCGTTCCTACACAGTCCGTGCACAGCAATCGCAAGGGAAACATCGTGAAAGGGCTACGGGCGCAGGTCAGCCGCGCAAGCAGCTGTCTTCGAAGATGGCGGTAGACGAGGCGCGTGCTATTCCTCTCCCTGGCCCTGCCCGTCTTTCTGAGAAGCCGGTTCGACGATGATTTGGCCGTAGACCCACGGGTGCTCCTTGCAGATGTAGGTGAACGTCCCCGGTTTGTCGAAGACGACTGAACCGATGTCGAGAGGCTGCAGGGGACCGGTCGACCACGAGCCATCTTCAGCGACGACGGTGTGGGTCATTGTGCCATTGTTTCTCCAATAGACTCGCGTGCCGGCTTTAACTCGCGCGCGATACGGATTGAACTCGTATTCGTCGATGATGTAGTGGGAGCCCGTGAGGCCCATGTCTCGCGCAAGCGTGGTGGTCTCGATCGTCGCAGTATCCGTGATTTGTCCGGCAAAATCTTCCTGGGGCGGAATCGGCGGGGCTGGCCGCTGCGGGAGCGTTCCGCCCGACTTGAACGCCCACACGGCGCCGCCGACAACTGTGGCGATGTACTGTTCGGCAGCGTTTTCAAACGTAATCGGTGGGCTCCCGCCGAGGTCGCCTGTCTGAAACTGCCACAAGAGCGATCCGTTGGAGGCATCGTACGCCTGCAGGTTGCCGTCGCCGGCCATCTGGAACACGAGGCCTCCTGCGGTGGCGAGCGCACCGCTCGGTCTGCCATCGCGGAATTCCTTCTTCCAAACAATCTTGTTCGTACGGCTGTCCAGCGCAGCCAAGACACCGAAACCTAGTTTGTTCAGCCCCGGCACACGTCCGCTCAAAGTGAGACTGAAAAAGTCCGGATCCTGGGAGCGTCGGAACCACTGTAGAGCAGCATTGCCCGTCGCGTAGAAAAAGTGCGTCTGTGGATCAAATGCCATTGGTGTGGCACGCATGCCATAGACCGGCGACAGAACATTTGGCTTCTGCGCCGAGGCGGGCGTGAAGAAACAACCCAACTCGAAACCTCGAGGTATCGCCTGCGTTTTCCAGTAGTCGCAATCGGGCAGGGCGGGCTCGGCACCGACGGGGTACGGTTGTGTTGCCGCAGTTTTCTGGAATGCATCCTGCGGTACACGGCGGTCCTCAATGCGGCCGAGCGGCTTTCCGGTCACGCGATCCAGCATGAAGAGATACCCGTCCGTGCGCATGGCCGCAATCGCCTTGCGAGACTGGCCGTCGACTTGGGCGTCAAAGAGGACCGGCGCTTCGGCGATGTCGGCTTCCCAGATGTCGTGCCGAATCATCTGATAGTGCCAACGAAGCTTGCCCGTCTTGCTGTCGAGCGCGACCAGCGAGCAGGTATAGAGGTTATCGCCCGGGCGATTTTCGCCGCCATATTGCGGGACAGCGTTTCCGGTTGCATAGAACACCAGGCCCAGTTCCGGATCGGACGCTCCGACGAGCCAAACGGCGCCCCCACCGTGTTGCCACGAGTTGTTCTTCGGCCACGTCTCCGAGCCCGGCTCCCCCGGCGCGGGCACGACAAAAAAGCGCCACACCTCGTGCCCGGTCTTCGCATCGACGGCAACGATTTGGCCTCGATATCCAAAATCCGCATTCAGGCCGATCGAGACCAATCCGTCGGCGTATAGGGGCGCACCTGAAGCACCTGCGGACGGTGCGTGCACCAGATCGCCGAGGTAGGTTTTCCAGACAAGTTCGCCGGTCTCCTCGCGGAGCGCGACCAGATTGGCATCGGACAACCCCACGTACACGAGGCCTCCACCTACGGCCACACCTTCTCGCGCCGGTGAGCCGCCGGGGCTCGCGCTATAGCGCCACGCGATTTTTCCCGTATTGATGTTCACTGCGTAAACAAACGGCGGCGCGGTCAGAAACATCAGACCGTTGTCGACCACCGGCATCGCACGAGATGTAGGCGCCGGTCCAACCTTCTCCGACACCCACGCCGCTCCCAATTTCGTGACGTTCGGTGAGTTGATCTGGGCGAGCGAGGAATAACGTGTGTTCCCTGAATCACTGCCAACCGTGGACCACTGGCCCGTGCCGAGTTGCGCCGCGAAAGCAATGCCTGCGGCCAACGCGATGACGGACCCGAAGACGCGCGCTGCCGTCCGTTTTCGTCTGGCCTGTTGTGTAATCTTTTGTTGCACGGTGTCGATCTCCATTTCGAACCGTCTGACTCGCGATTGAAGCACGATGCTTACTCCGCTTTTTGCACGAAGAACTCAACGACCATCGCTATGTAGCCCCCGCATTTGATCTGAACGGGCGACATGACTCCACTCTACCGCAGCACGAGCGAGCGCCGCACCATCCACGGGAAGGCAGAGCCATCGACCGGCCCTGGCCTTCTCGCGCCGTTTCTCTTTCATGCCCAGTCATCCACCTTTACACCGCGACCGAGCCGGAAGTCGGTGACGAACCACATAGTCTGGTTTCCCCTCCGGTAACGACCACACGAATCGCCTGGGGGTTGGCGAATGGCTTTATGAGCGTATCATCCGGCAGTTTTTTCCAGCCTGCGTAGGACTCGAGACCTTGTTGCTTTCAAACTACGAGCATCTCTGGAGCCGACCTGCTATATACTCGTGCAAGCCGATTGTTGTCAAGACATCATAATATGAATGCGCCGAGCGCTTCAACCAGGCGAATCTCGCGCCGGGAGCCTGGACTCTCGGATTCCGCTTCAGATGCTGCCGAGAGATCTCGACGCACCTCGATGGTTACGATGCGGGGTGGATCTGAAAGGGGCACGGCGCCGCTACTTTACTTCGGCGCTTGGTCCGGCGCATGGACTCCTCTATACTCGCATCGAAGCATTCCGGGAGATATATGATGAGCGTTGGTGGCCCGCAGCCCGTCCCATACCCCAAAACCTTTGAAACCGGCCGCAAAGTGCGACGCCGCCGCGAGCACGCTCCCCATATAGACACGCTGATCCGACTGGTCTCCGTGCGTATCGTACGCCTTTCTGAGCTGATTCTTCGCATAGGCACGCTCGCCTTCAAAGATCGATTTGGAGTGAAGCCCACGGATTTGCGGATCCTCGTTATGCTGGGCGCCTACCAGCCGATCTCGGTGAACGAAGTGAGTCGCAGAACGCACATTGACAAGGCCTGGATCAGTCGCTCGCTAGGAGGTTTGCTGCGCCGCAAATTGATCAAGAGGACGACGCATCCATCCGACAGCCGAGCCTCGTTACTCTCGTTGACCAGGAAGGGTGAGGCGCTCTTGCGCGAGATCGCGCCGGTGGCGGAGGAGTATCAACGTCAGTTGTTGCAAGGACAGCGAAGTCGCGACGTAGAACGAGTACTCGATTTGCTCTCCGCTCGAGCGGAAGAAATGTTTCAGCTCGTCATGCAACAGAAGAATCGTACCGTCCGTCGCCGTTAGGGTTTCTTGGTTGCACACGGAACCATAGCGCAATCCTGGCGGCCGTATCACGATCAACTCACAAGGGACTCGGCAAGGATGCCGCCCTTGGCAGGTCAAGTTCCTGTTTCTCGCGAGCAACGAAGCAGACCTATCCCAGCCTAACTTGGCCGAGCGCCGAGAGCTCGTGCGCGCCTTCCAGCGTCGGACAGTAGACGGTTGTTTTGACAACGAAAAGGAGAACGATTAAAGTTATCACCGGCCTTGTTGTGGGAGCAATTCATTCAGCTGACTCGCTTGTACGGAATGCGCGGCTAGGTAGAGGAGGACTAACATGGAGCAAAACGGCAAACTGACCGTCTTGGACCCCCACGGGCAACCTTCAGGCATTTTCGGACGCTGTCTTGATGCACAGTCAAAGCCGGGTGACATTTTGGATCCCGTTGCGCAGCCCAGCGGCGACGTCAACACAACAATGTCCATGGCACCTCGGATTGGCGCGCTGGACGGCAAGACTGTCTACCTGGTGGAAACGGGATTCGCCGGCAGTTTCGAGTTCATGCAGGAAGTTCAGGGCTGGTTTTCCAGGAACATGCCGGGCGTGAAGACAATCCTCCGGCACAAGCGGGGCACGATGTTTACCGATGACCCCGAACTCTGGGCCGAAATCAAATCCAGCGGCGACGCGGCAATCCTAGGTGTCGGTGGTTGAGAGGCCTGTTCGGCGAGTGTCGCCGATTACTGCAGAACCCTGGAACACGAATATGGTCTTCCCACAGCTCCTGTAGTCACGGCGAGGTTTGCTGATTTCGTCGAACGGGACGCCCGAGCTCGTGGAACGTATCTGCGCTTCGGTTACCCTCCTTATCCTGTGATGGGCATGTCACGAGCCGTGCTGCGCCAATATGTTGAGGGAAATGACCCCGTCACCTCAAAACCCGTGACGCAGGAAATAATCGAGGCACTTACCTTGCCGCTTACCGAAAAAGAAACGCACCCCACGATTGTTCGGAAGCCGCGGCGCCCCCGCTTGCTCCCACCCGACACTCCAGAGATCCTCTATCGCCAGTTTGTCGAAAACGGATGGACGGATGGCCTGCCAATCGTCCTTCCCACCGAAGAGCGAGTGGCCGAGATGCTGACCGGCACCGACCACGGCCCCTATGAACTCGTAGGCCGGATGTTGATCACCACGCATCAGGAGAAGATGGAGTACACCGTGGAAAAAGTCGCCGCCATCGCGGTCATGGCGGGAGCACGACCCGAGCATTTCCCGGTGATCCTCGCGCTTGCCGCTTCGCAGGAACCATCGCTCCCTAGTTCGACTACATCGTTCGGCCGAATGATGATTGTGAACGGGCCGATCCGCAACGAGATCGGCATGAACAGCAGCACAGCCGCGCTGAGTCCGTTCAATCTGGCGAATTCGGTGATCGGCAGAGCATGGACGTTGATGAGCATCAACTTCGGCGATGCACGCGCGGGCGAAAACTTCATGGCTACCTTCGGCCACAACTTGAATTACAACAATATGTGCTGCGGTGAAAACGAGGAGCTGAGCGTCTTCGAGCCATTCCACGTGCAGAAAGGATTCCGCCCGGACGAAAGCGTGGTGAGCCTGTTCCGCGGATGGAATATGCTCAACTTCGGTCTCGGTCCGGCGAAAGAGATGGCTCACGTTATCTCCACGTTCGGGTCGATAGGCACCAGCATCACGTTCATCGTCGATCCGCTTGTCGCCAAGAACCTGCGAGCCGAAGGGTTCAAAACCAAGCGGGACGCCTGCAAATGGATCGTGGAGAACTCAAAAGTTCCCGCCGGGCATTACTGGGAAGGTCAGATGCAGTCGGGCTTTGCGGCAGGTTTGGCCAAGCAAGGGATTGAACCGTTTGCCTCGTGGGCCAAACTATCCAAGGACGCGCCGATCACTCCGCGCCGCTCGCCCGATGACATCAATATTCTCGTTGTCGGCGGCGAAACGAACCCGATGTGGATCACCACCGATTTCACCTACACGAGAAGCGTCTCGATTGATAAGTGGCGGCCAAAATGTGGAATTCGCCGCGACGCGCGACCGCTTCGCATGCCAGCGCCCGCAACGTGCAAGGATGGCGCCTGCGGTATTCCCGAGGTGGTGCCAACTACGGAACCAGTAACGGCTGCTGACTAGGGAGCGGGCGAAGAATCCTTAATGATAATCGGAAGCTTTTACCTCCAGGCGTCGATCGAAACGCTTTTCTCCGGCATGAAATCGGTGGCAAACCAAACGCTCGCCGTCTTGCCACCGGCAACCACCGTGTGGATATTTTTCGCATTCGTGAACGGCTTCATTAGCGTGTCGCCGGGGAGCTTTTTCCAGGTTGCGTAGGGCTCAAGCCCTTGGGCACCAAGGGGACCGAACATGCTCGATACGATCGAATTTCCCCAATACGACTGAGCCGTTTTCTCGACATTCTGAGAAAGCCAGTCGGCGAGCATGGCCTTCGTCGTAAAGCCCTGCACGTTGTTGAGCAGCTCCGCAACCGAGGGATCCATGATGAGCGTGGCACTCATGCCGGAGAGTGAAGACATATAGTCACGCATCAGCATTTGCGGGGCGTAGTGCTGCTCGACCCAGCCGGTGCTGTTGATGAAATCCCATCCGGTGAAGATCGTCACCATGTTGTCTGTGGGCTTGTGGCCCATCTGCACATGAAGAGGCTGCCATCCTTCCGGAAGGGCTTCTTCATTTTCGGCGAAGCAAAGATTGTTATATCGCAGAGGGTTGCTGAGAGAAGCAAAGCCAGTCACGCCCTCGTCGTAACCTTGGATGATTTTGTGAATGAGCGTCATGGACCGCCCGATAACGGAATTCGCATCGTTATCCGGACCCAGCGCGCCCAGACCAGAATTCATCCCGATCTCTTTGCGTATGGGTCCGTTCACCACAATCATCTGCGCGATCGAAGTTGTGGAGTCCTGATACGGCACCATGCTGGCCAGCGCAAGGATGACCGGAAAATACTCCGGCTTGGCCCCCGCCATGACCGCAAGGATAGCCACCTTTTCCACGGTAAACGGGCGACGCGTCCCGAATGTTCCGGCAGCGGATTTCACGATTTCATCCGGCTTATGGCTGGTCCCCTTCAGCATCGCAACCACTCGTTCTTCTGTCGGGATGATGACGGGGTTGTAGTCGGTCCAGCATTTTTCCTTGAACAGGTGCTGCAGGTTATCTTCAGTATCCGGCGGAAGCAGTCTCGGCTCCGGCACTGCCTCGGCAGGTGTCCCGGACATCTTTTCTTCAGCGGTCAGGGGTTTCGTGAGGCCGTCGATGATCGCCTGCATCATCGGCTTGCCGCTCACCGTGTCTTTCCCGTCGATATAACCCTTGAGTACGGACCGCGGCTGCCCCGAGAAAGGGAACGGCACCCCGACGTAGCGAATAGGCATGCCCGTGTTGTATGTGAAATTTGCGCCAATTCCGAACGACACGACGTTCGAACCCGCAGCGGCAACGGTGGGTATGTGATACTTCTGCTCGATCTCTCCGGTTTCGAGGCTCACGGCCCCGACGCAGCCGTGTCAACCCGCGACGCCTAGGACGACGCCATCTCCTTTGTTGTCGGCGATCTCCTTCCACAAGGCGGGATCGTCCGTAACAAAATTTCCTTTTTTGACCTTGATGATCGTCTTGACGGCGGGCATGTGCTCGGCAAACCATGCCTGCATTTCCTGAAGAATGCCGTCGTTCTGCCCCATACCGCCCCAATCTGTATCCACGAGGTAGATCGTTTTGCCGTCCAGCGTGTCAAGGCGAGGTGCGAGCGGTACGCGTTCCGCCAGTTTCGGCGTGACGGCCGGATTCAGAGTGGTGACTAACCCACTCGTCATGGAAGCTGCAGCCTTTGGCAGATTCTTTGGAGCCGTCCCTGCAAACGACGGCGCATCAGCAACGAGCACCGGGCTGACGCCCAGAAGCGCCAACATCCTTCGTCGGTCCATGGCTATCTACCTCCTCGAATTATTCTGTTTGACCCCGCACATGATTCGGGTGCCCGGCGTCCATTGTCATCACGGCTCATCCGGGAGTCCGCAGCTTCCATCGGTACAGCCATCCGTAATTGGTTTCGCGCGCCACTTGTCCACCGGAGCGCTCGCGGCGTAAGCGAAATCCGCAACCTTCCACATGGGGCTCGTCTCGCCACCCACGACGACGATGTTGATATTCTCGGGCTTGTCGTAGGGCGCGATGAGCGTGTCCGCGGGAAGCTTCTTCCAGGACGCGTAGGGTTCAACGCCCTGCTCCGCGACCGGAGCCATCAGCATGTGGATCAAATCCGTGCCCCAAAACTGCCCCGTCGGCACTGTGAAGTTTTGTGAAATCCAGCGGCAGAAATCCAGTTTGGTCTGGAAACCGTCGTTCTCTTTGAGGTGCCGCGCCACCAGCGGATCCAGAATCAGCGTTGCCGAAGAAAACAGCCCCGGCAGCGCTCCAAGCTGCAAGAGCATGTCTTCACCCACCGATCTTGTGGACGACCCAACCACGTTGTTCACGAAGCTCCACCCGCGGAAGATGCTGACAACGCTTTCTTCAGGGCGGAACTTTTTCTGTACGTGAAAGGGTTCCCAGGCGCTCCTTTCCTCGTTCTCCGCGACACACATGTTGCTGTAGCCGATGGGATTGCCTTGCGAGGTCCAGAACTGCTTCTTCAGCCGCATGTAACCCCAATTGATTGTCAGAAGCGTCCAAGCACGCCCGATTACTGAATTCGCGAGAGTACGAGGACTAAACGCCCCAATCCCGGAATTCATTTCGATTTCATTGCGGATCGGGCCATTCACGAGGAGCATGCAGGCAAAGGGTGTTGTCGAGCCCGGAATCGAGGGGTGCCCAGTCGAAGCGACAGCGAGGAGAACTGGAAGATGCTCCGGCCTCGCTCCGGCCATCACGCCGATGATCGCGACCATCTCGACCGTAAACTTGAGATATTCCTGCGTGTCATGCAGGAAAATTTCGGCGACGACTTCATCCGGCGCGTGGTTTGTGCCGGTCAGCATTTCAGCGACACGCTCTTCCGTGGGAAGGATGATGGGCAGCCCATCCGTCCAACCCCTTTCATAAAATAGGCGCTGCAGATTGTCTTCCGTATCCGGCTCAAGCTGCGCTTGCCTGACGCCGGTTCGCGACACTGGAGCGAAGTCCCCGGCGAACTCGTCTTTGCTGACGGGCTTTGTGAGTGCCTCGATGACCTCTTCGATCACGGTCCGCTGCGTTGCCGGGTCTTGCCCCTCAATGTAGCCGCGAAGGACAGAAGGGGGCATACCGACGACCGGATGCGGAGTGTAAATGAAGCGCAAGGGAACGCCGTGAAAGCGGCGATCGTCAGCCACTACGTTGGCAAATTCGAACGTCGAGACCGGCGCCGTTGGGATTCCGTATTCCTGCTCGAGTGTGCGGGAGCAAGCGGCGACCGCCGCTGCGCAACCCGGTCAACCCGCCACGCCCAAGATCGCGGCCTGACCCTTTTCCTTGATTTCCGCCCAGAGATCCTTCGTGTCGTCGCGAAAGATGTTGCCTGTCTTCCGCCGACGGACGGTCGTGACGGATGGCAAGTGCTCGGCAAACCAGGTCTGCACCTGATCCAAGAATTTTCCGCTTCCTCCGAATCCGGTATCGACGAGATAGATGGTTTTGTCACTGAGGCTGTTCAAGCGCGGCGCCAGGGAGGAGAGTGACCGGGCCTTGGCGGGTGCGTCCTCACCAACGGCTTTGACCGTTCGGTATGCTTCCGGGTTCAATACTGCCGAACGTAATAGCGTGGCCATGAAAAGACGCCTCGGATACCCGGCGCTCTGTTCAAGATCGGCTTGAGCGCACCACCCGCACTCTGTGACAGACGGCAACAAGTACAACAAACTGGGCTGTAGTTGTCAAGACAACATCCTGCATTGACCCGATTGGCCACGCCACCACGCATCCACGTCAGCGCCATTTATCAATGGAGACGCTTTTGATGTATCTCATCCCGCCGTAATCCCAGTAGAGATTGTTGGACGATCCGGTGACGAGGATGTTGATCTGCGCCTTACTTCGGAAATGAGGCTTCGCGTCCTCCGGGCCCTGGTAGAGCCAGTCCGTCAGTTTGTCAACCGTATCGTAACCCTCTTCCTTGACGTAGTTGGCCACGGCCGGGCTGAGGACGGCGACGGCGCCGAAAAGCTGATCCTGATCGTTGAAGATATTCTTGAGTTCCGCGGCGAAATTCATGTCTTTCTGCCAAACCGCGTAGACCGAGTTTTTCGCGGAGATGACGCCCCATCCTTCGAAGATGCTCACGACGCTTTCTTCCGGCTTGAATCCCTTTCGGACACTAAAGGGTTTCCAGGGCGACGCTTTTTCGTTCTCGGCAATCACAATATTGGTGTAATTCGCGGGGTTTCCGATGACGCCCATGTAAGTCTCGCCGACCTTGCCGCAGTTCCCAGCGTTGATCGAAAGCAGGGTGTAGGCGCGGCCAATTGTGGCGTTGGCATGGCTGAACGGCCCCAGGGCGCCGATTCCATAATTAAGGCCGATCTCATCCCGGATCGGCCCATTGATTACGACCGCTTCGGCAAACGAGTTATCCGAGCTTGAGAGGGATTCCTTGCCAGCAGCCGCGATCGCGAGGATCACGGGAAAATATTTCGGATCCGCGCCGGCCATAACCGCGTTCACGGC
>Ga0187872_10001142_pt1 | contig 28064 bp, 25 predicted proteins | sample June2016WEW_16_4_FD_132973 | JGI IMG/M metagenome (GOLD analysis project Ga0187872, IMG submission 132973) | Peatland microbial communities from SPRUCE experiment site at the Marcell Experimental Forest, Minnesota, USA - June2016WEW_16_40 | ecosystem: Environmental > Terrestrial > Soil >...
AGTTCATACAAATAGCATCCCGTGACCAGCTTGAACAGGCCGTCCAGCTCGTAGTGGCATTAAAGGCCCTCTGGCCCAAAGAAGGACGGTTTGTAGTGCGGGATTCGAATGGCAAGGACGTATACCTTACAGAACGGCCAGCGATCTAGGCGATCCATCTATCGGGGTCCTATGCGCCAGCCGCCCATGCCTTCGGTCTTCTCTTCCGTGGCTCTCCGTCGAAGGTTTGAACATCGGTGATGGAATATATATTTTCGTACTCGCAGTGCTTGCACCGAGCTATGAATGCGCGGGGAGGATTCGTCTCTTTGGATTCGAGTTCATCTTGGAGGCTGGCCACCTTTGCGGCAACGGCGATTGGTTCTCTGCACCAAATGCAAGAGACTCCACGATAGCTCTTCATCAGTTCTGCAATCATTTGAACCTCACCGGAGGGAATCTGTAGGGGAGGCTGGAGCATATCACTATGTTGGAGCCAAGTCTATCGGGGCCTGAAAGTTGTCGACGCAATCTTATGGACTAACTCCCGGTAAGTTCTATAAAGGGGGAAGTCAAGAAAAATACCTCTCCTATGGCCGGATTTTTTCTTGTTTCCCAGCCCCTGTAATTGAGCAGGATTTGTTCTAGCCTTCCGCCCCATGTGCTCGGTTGGCTACGCACCGTTGCGTAGCGGTTTGGGGTTCCTCTCTCAGTGGTTTTCATCGCTTCTTCGCAACGAAGCCTGTCAGTTCCGAAACCAGCAAAGCAGAACGGCGGTCAGTTGGCGACCATAGTTCTATCCGGGACTCTTGGCCCATAGCTTTTTCTGGTTGTCCGAGAGGGCCTAGGGTCGGGTGTGAGACTTGGTGCCCGTAGCACGCAGAGCCTAACTTACCAGCTGAGACTCGCTCTCGAACCAGAGTGTCTCGAGAACCTGACGGCCACCGCCAGAGAAGATCCCCGGGATGGAGCGGACTCGATCAGAGACACTCAAGCTGTTTGTGGTTTCAGATGTTGGGCGTCGAAGCGCACTCCTTTCTTCCATATGATCAATACGATCGTGGCAATCTTTCTCGCCAAGGTCAGGCGTGCCATCTCCGGCCTCATCCCTTTGGCCACCAAGGCCGCGTAGAATTCCTGGAACGGACCCGGTTTGACGGAAGCGATGGTGGCGGCACTCTTAAACAGGTTCTTCAGATCGTGATTGCAGTCGCGGTTGAGTCCACGAACTGAGACTTGCTTCTTGGTTCGTTCTAGCTGTCCTTGGACATTACGGTAGTCGGCACTGCATGCTCCCAATCCCGAAGCGTGATCGTTTTCATTTTTCCTCACTCGCAGCACCATGCTATTTCGCGTGCGCGGTTCTATAGAGATAGCACAGCAAGGGTGGTCAAAACTGGGATCGTAAATGATATTTCGCGTCAGTTTCCGACACAACCCACTTTTTGTTTAGTATTGGGAGACGAAACTCCCGCGGGAATCGCCCAGAGCCCAGACGCCCTGCCACCCAGGAAGCTCGAGTGATTCCGTGACATGGCTTCTAAGTCTTACACGCGTTGTGGATACACCATGCTCGCGTCATAATGATGGCCATGACCTCGACCACAGCATTTGCCAAGGGGCAGTTTGCCCAGACACATGAATTCGGACAAAATCTCGACCGTCTGGCCGAAGTTGCGGTCCGTTCCGGACTGGGACTCGGGCCGGGACAAGAGCTGGTGATGACCGCCACGCTGGATGCGATCCCGCTCGCGCGGCGCATCACGGAGCATGCCTATAAGGCGGGAGCCTCCCTCGTCACCGCGTTGTTTACTGACGAAGAGTCGGCGCTGCTTCGCTTTCGCTACGGGTCAAACGCCAGCTTCGACACCGCTCCATCGTGGCTCTATGAAGGCATGGCCCAGGCATACCGGAGTGGCGCTGCGAGGCTGGCCATCACCGGCAATGATCCTTCGCTGCTCTCGAAGGAGGATCCAGAGAAGGTGAGCCGGGTGAATCGCGCAACCTCGAAAGCATACCGTCCGGCCCTCAAACTGATTACGCGCCACGAGATCAACTGGACCATCGTAGCCTGCGCCACTCCCGCGTGGGCCGCGGCAGTATTCCCCGATCTGCCGCAGGACGAAGCGCTGGCTCGACTTTGGAAGGCCATCTTCGCCGCGTCGCGTGCGGACCAGCCGGATCCGGTGGCTGCATGGAAGGAGCACGACGCGAACTTGCACGCTCGGGCCCACCGATTGAACGAGAAGCGCTATTCCGCCTTGCACTTTCGAGGACCGGGCACGGATCTTCGCGTAGGTCTTGCCGATGATCACCTGTGGCTGGGTGGAGGCACGACGGCAGGGAATGGGCGGTATTGCATTCCCAATATGCCGACCGAGGAGGTCTTCACGACGCCGCACAAAGATCGTGTGGAAGGACGGGTGACCAGCACCAAGCCGCTGTCGTATCAGGGGACGATGATCGAAGAGATTTCCGTGCGCTTTCAGGCCGGGCAGATTGTGGAGGCTCATGCCGCGCGGGGCAACCAAGTCTTACAGCGGATGATCGAGACGGACGAAGGAGCGCGGCGGCTCGGCGAAGTGTCTCTGGTACCGCACTCGTCGCCAATTGCGTCGAGCGGATTGCTCTTCATGAACACGCTCTTTGACGAGAACGCCGCCTGCCACATTGCCCTCGGACAGGCTTACAGCACATGCCTGAAGAATGGTGACAGCCTCACTCAAGAAGAACTGGCGGCGCGAGGTGCAAACAACAGTCTGATTCACGTCGACTGGATGATCGGATCGAATCGCATAGACGTGGACGGTGTGAGCGCGGCGGGTGATTCGGAGCCGGTGATGCGGGCCGGAGAATGGGCCTAGAGAGTTCGTTCTCGGCCATTCCTTCGGCGGTAGTCATGGAGGGACCGGCCAGGTACGCTCTCTATGCATGAGGGTTATCTAGCTCCCCCAGAAGACCCTTCGAGAATCTCGTAACAGATTGTCGCAATCCTCTCGATACTCAAAAGCCCAACATTCCTCTCCCGTATGGTGATCAGTCGGGTTTTCGGCCCTTTGACTTGGCCCACCGCGCGTTCACGGCCTTCCGCGCAATCTCGCGGCGCCTCTCCGGTGTCATCTTTTGGAGGCGAGCTTTACCCCCTCTTCGTCCCAGGGCAACCGCGTGTGGATTTTTCCCCTTCTTTCTGGTCATTGGCAGTTCAGACGTTATATCGGCCCTGATTTGGAAATCAAGCGGCACTTGACTATACTAAGCGCTTGGTGTAATATACTAAGCGCTTAGTACGGAGGCGAGTATGAGCCAACGCGCGGATCCAGTGCAGCGAGAAGTTAAGTGGGCTAGGCAAACGTGGCGAGGAGTGAGCCGATCAAAGTTGCTGGAACTTCGAGAACTGGTGCAGCGATATCAGCTTTCCGTCATTCTTCACGATGTTCTTTACCTTGAAGAGCGATGGTATGTCACCCATTCGGGTTTGCTTCGACTGGCCCATCGAAAGCGATGTTCGGGCATCAAAACGATGGTCGAAGAGCGCCTGTCTGATCCGGCTGCCAATCGATGGATCTTCAAGGCAATTGTCCACGGTTCCGGGAAATCAGGAAGGTTCGTTGGCTATGGCGATGCCGATCCCTCCAACGTCTCTCCTCTTGTCCGTGGCGCCGAGATGCGGGTTGCCGAAACTCGCGCCGTCAATAGAGCCCTGCGGAAGGCCTACGGCATTGGCTTGTGCTCCGTCGAAGAGCTCGGTTATCTCTCTTCGCCCGCCGGGCCGTCTGGCGAGAAGGGAACCGCTGCCCCACGCGCAAATGGAAACGGTTCGCACAACGGCCAGCCTCGCCTCCGCGATCGCCTCTGCCTTCTGATCCGCCAGTACAACCTCGATCCCAACCTCGTGAAAGCCTACGCCGCGCACTTCTGCGGTACCCAGACCATCAAGGAAGCCAGCCGGGACTTGGTCGAGTCCTTCATCTCCCACCTGGCGGCTTCGGCGAAAGAAGACAGAGATGGACTCGTCTGCAAGCTCAATTCGTTCGCGCAACCTGCCGAGGAGGTGAAGCAATGAAACGCCATATTCCCGGTCTGCATGCGAGACAGCAGGATGCTGAACGACCTCTCGAAGGGCTGTTCCTGGCTCGCGTGGAATGGGCCTCCTACCGGTGGCATCCTAATAGACCCTTCCTCGCAATCCGGTTCGTCGTTCTCGAACCTGAATCGTTTGAACGACGGTCATTCTCCGGCCGGTTGTATTCCACGGAGAGGGCGCTTTGGAAACTCAACTGGTTCCTGCGGGACTTCGGCTACGACCCGGAACTGCTGAATCAGGACCAGATCGACGAAAAGGCCCTCGTCAACCTCCGCGGCGTCGTGCGGACCTCCCACGTCACCTTGAACGGCAGGACCTTCCAGAATCTCGAGGCATTCGCTCCCGCGGCCGACTGGGAAGAGATCTCGTGTTCGGAAGTCAGCGACGGAGCGCAGGGGAACACCCGTGGTCTATAGCTTTACCCAAATTAGCCAGTACCTGCGTTGCCCCCGGAGCTATCGCTACCGTTACCTCGACGGATGGCGGGAGAAGGACACCCGGGCCGCCATGGTCTTCGGCCGCTGTTTCGAGCAGGCCCTCTCCGCCTACTTTCATCGCCAGGATCCCGCAGCCGCCTTGTTCAAGGAATGGGGAGCCTACCGAGATGCGGCGCTCGATTACCCCAAGGGCCATTCCTGGGACAAGACGCTCCACCAGGGAGTGCATCTTCTTCATAAGTTCGCTCAAGAAGATCGGATCCGCATCCGGCAGCCGAAGAAGAACCTCCAGTTAAAGATGACAACATCGCTTGGGAACGGCGCCGAATTCGTGGCCTACATCGATGCGATCGGCGAACTCGACGGTGAGCGCTATCTGATCGACTGGAAGACCACGACCAGCCGCTATTCCCAAGAACCCGCAGGCTTGCTGGCGCTTGATCCCCAACTGGTCTGCTACTCCTGGATCAGCGGGATCTCGGAGGTGGCCCTGGTCGTATTCGTCCGCAAGAACTGGCCCGAGATCCAGTACCTCAAGGCATCGATCACGGAGGATCAGCGGAGGGAATTCGGAGAGCTGGTTCATTCGGCGGTCGCGCAGATCGAGAACGGGCGGTTCCTACCGCACAGCGGCATTCGGTTTCCCCAGAATGGCTGCACGAGTTGCTCCCATCTGGGTCTCTGCCTCAACAACCAGCCGTTGATCGACACGAACCTCATCCGCCGGCCAGGAGCGAGCGACCTTGATTGGCTTGACGACCTTGTGGACTAACGGAGTGCCGATGGTGGCCCCGAAACTGAATCGTCGGCGGGCTCTGTTCGTTCTCGACAAGATCGACGAGATCTTGGCCTGGGAGAGGACGAAGGAGCGGGAGCGTGACGTGCGGTTCGTGGAGCTGGGTCAATACCTCTGCGAGGTTCGGTCCGGGCAGTACTGGAGGCTTGAGAACCTGACGTCGTTCGATGAGTTCTTGGAGAAACGCTTCCCGGAGTCACGCCGGAAGGCCTACTACCTGATGGCGATCCACGAGAGGCTGATCCGCATCCCGAAACCGCGGCTGCGGGAGGTGGGGTGGAGCAAGGCCACAGAACTGGCCCGAGTGGCGCGGAAGGATAATCAGAAGTTCGACTGTGCAACCTGGTTGCACAAGGCCCGGGAGCTACCGAAGGAGGAGTTCAAGCGGGAGGTTGAGCGTCACCTGACGGGGCGGGAGATCGAGGCATCGGAGATGCTCTACTTCAAGGTTTACAAGAGCCAGTTGCCGGTGATTGAGCAGGCCCTTGAAACAGCAGGCCTGATGCTCGGGAGGGACGCTCGGGGCTACTGTCTCGAGATGATCTGTGCGGACTTTCTGGCGGGAGCGAATCTGGAGAACGGCAACTCCAAGTCACTGCTCTTGGCGCTCAGCCGGCTCTTCTCGTTACTTCCCCAACCACAGAAGGCGGAGTTCTTGGAGGAAGTGCGGAAAGCGTCGTGAACGCGTTACGACCAAAGCGGCCGAGGCTTCGGCTGAACCCTGATTCCTACAGCAAACTGTGTCGACAGGTCTTGGAGCGAGACGGATGGCGATGTCAGAACTGCGGCAGCCCCAATGATCTCCAGGTCCATCACATCTGCCGGCGAAGCTTGCTGGGAGGTGATATCGAGGAAAACCTCATTACGCTCTGTAACAGATGCCACCGCAAAGTCCATGTCCGTGTTTGATGCAGGCCGCAAGAAGCGGTGGCCCGCACGAGCCTGCCGCAAGATGGTATCTGGTGCCGAGCGTTCGAGCCGGTCGGAGCAGGCGCTGTTACGACCCACAAGGCGACGCGACAAGGCTGATGAGAAAAAAACTGCTCCGAGTCGCTTAACTCGGAGCAGGGCGATGTTTGCAATAGAGACCGTTCTAGGATGCGAGCGTGGTTGCAATGCCTCGACGACGCAGTCCCAAGAATCCCATCCCTGCGAGACCCGCGAGCAGCATCAGCAATGTTCCGGGTTCAGGCGTTGAAGTTGTACCGTCACCCGCGGGACCATCGAGGGCGTTGCCGGATACTAGAAAGTCATTGCCTAGTGATGCACATCCTTCGCAATACGACCCGATGGTTGAGCCGGGCACCTGAGTCGTCAGCGTGAATGCGCTGGGGTCGGCACTATTCGACCACGACAGATACAGAAACTGTGACGTATCCGGTCCGGTTACGAAGCCGGCTGAGATACCTGCATCGAGCGTGGTATAGAGATAACAGGCACCGAGAAAGCCGCCAGGGCAGGTGAAATCGACCCCATCCGCGACGAGATTGGCCGAACTGATCGTGGAAGAGGTCGTGTCGAGTGTGAAAGTGCCCGACAGCGTGCCGCCGGAATCGAATGTTCCGTTGACCGTATAGTCCACGTACGAATCGGCGTGCGCAGCGCTCGGCAGAAAGATTGCCGCAGCGGCGAGAATTGCCAAGAACGTTACGCGGAAAGCCAAACCGCTTCGCGAATCCATGTTACCTCCCAAGAAACTCATGCTAAGCCTTTGTAAAGTCTGTACCGGTTTCGCACAACCATGATCAGCAAGCGGCTCGCCATCGCGTAAGTTCTTAAGTTTCAACAGACGCTACCTTATGAGGGCACCTCCCGGCAGAAAAACTTTAGAACACACCACTGATTCTAAACCGATTCTGGCGGTTGTATCGCAACTGCCACAAAATGGCCGTGCGAATCAAAGCGGAGCTTTTTCTTGGACTTACGAACAGCGGCAATTGACTAGGAATGGGTTTGGAATGATGTCGGTGAGGTCGGTGCCCCGAAGGGAAACAAATTGCCATCGCCCCCATCGTCGCAAATCGCGACACGCGCCCGTCGTGTCCATAGCCGCCTTACGGGATTTCAGCATCTGAAGGCAAATGCGGAGCTGCACATAAGAGCCGAGTAGAAAATGACGAAAAAGTGAGAAACGCATTCAAGCCCGGCCAGCAGCGCCCAAAAGTGCGGAGCACGCCTACAGCAATTCCTTCGGCACGAATGGCGGATGAGTCCCGAAATTTCTCCTACTGTACCAACGAAGCGAGATTCGCAGCAGGATCAAGAATATGCAGAGGCTCATCGAGGTAACCAGCGCGGCAAAAGATTCCCGTTCCAGCAGCAGCGTCATCGTCGCCGAATCGTCCCAGCCGGGAAGCAGGCGATCCAGCGCGTATCGCAACAACCGGCCAACCAGGCCCAGACGGGCCAAATGGATGTGGGCTGTGCGGTCGAACGCGTACGCTGGCCTGTAACCGCGGATTCCGGTCGTAGCAGCCGCGAAAATCGCCGGATCGGCGAGCTCCTGGCGGGTTAGAGTTCGGCCGCTCGCGTCGCGGAAAATCACTCGAAACGTGGGATCGACAACAATCCAACGCCCATCGATCAGAACTTCGGCGACGACATGCTTTGTCATCTGGCGCGAATCCACCAGAAGTAGACGCCGCGCCGTCAAGCCGGCGCTATCAGCCAAATTCACAAAGGCATTGGTGGCCGAGCCACACACTTTCAGGAACGCGGCGTAGTTGAGGGTCTCGACCGGATCGCGGACTTCCGAAACAGCAGCAAGGCCCGATTCCCTGCGCGCGGGGCCACTCGACATCCAGTTCAGAATCGCTTCGACCTCCTGTTCAGCGGTCGCCGAAGTAGGCACCACGGCGTCAGCGAAACCCTTCAAGTACCTGCGAGTTGAGTACTCCCACACGACTGAATAGGAAGCCGCCAAAATCGAAAGAATCAAGAGAACACCTACCGCAAACCAGACAGCCTGGAAGAGCTGATGGCGGCGGTTCACCTGTTGCGCCTCGGAATGTCGGCTGGCAGAGGCTTCTGATCCGCAAGGCTCTCTCTCCGCTGCAAGCTTGGCGATCTCGATCGCCCCAGCCGCGCCTGGTGCACTCATACGGCTCTCCTGTCCACGGCTGCGAGCACTTCCACAGCCGACTGAACCTTCGGATCGCGCGGCGCTTGCGGGCGCGGCTCCTTCACGATGCAGAACGAGTGGACATTCGCACCTCGGTTCTCGTCATAGAGCACGACACGAGTCCCTTGTTTCCCGCACCACTCCTCGACGACTGCTCGCGACAGAAAGGCGACGTAGGGCGTCACAAAATAGTCGTAAAAGAGATTTCGAGCGCCGGTCCAGGTTCGCCTGCCTCGCGACCGGACGAAATGAATGAGAAAGTAGGGCGTCTGAGCGAATACGGTGACGAGGGGTTTGGCCCATTGGCGGCGCAGCCCGCCGCGAATCACTGCGCCCGGATACTTGTAAAGCCACGGATACCGGCCGGAAGGTTTGTAGACCCCAAGATACATCCGTCCGCCCGGCTTCAGGACGCGGCAGTTTTCGGCAAACGCGGCTCCGGGATCACCGGTGTGATGGATCACGCCGTCGGAGATTACAACATCGGCGGTTCCGTCTGCAAACGGAAGATGCAGGTTGTCCCCGACGACGCCCGGCCTGCCATAGCGCCCCACGGCAAGTCCCACCGATATGCGACTGCGATCGATCCCCACGCACCGAACTCCTCGCCGCGCCAAGAAACCCAGCACGCGACCTGGACCGCAACCGATGTCGAAGACGAGCGAGTTCGAATCCAAGGTTTCGATCAAGTCGGCTAGTGTCCACGAAACGACCGAGCGGATCGATTCGCCGGGATCGGGCGGAACCCAATCGAACGGGTGCTCGTCGTAAAACGTGACCGGCTTAGTGGGCTCCATTGGTCTTTGCCAGCGCGGCGGCGTAATAGCCTTCCATCTGCACAGTCAGGCGATCCCAACTCAGTTGATCTGCGACCCGGCGGCAACCCTCCTTCAACTGCGCATAGAGGCCCTTGTCGCAAATGAGCTTCCGGAGCGCTTCGGCCAGCGCTTCCTTCTCCGGAGCAATAACGAGGCCCGCTTGACCGTCCACGAGCGAACGGATGCCGCAGGAATCCGTGATGATGACCGGAATGCCGCACGCCATGGCTTCCGCCGCGGCATTCGCGAAATTCTCGTAGCGGGACGGCAGCACGAAAACATCCGCGTCCGCGAGCACAGCCTTCTTTTCCTCATCGTACACAGGACCTGTGAAGAGAACCCGCGTTTCCACTCCGGACTCCCTTGCGCGCTTTTCGAGATATGCGCGATATCCAGGTTCTCCCTCGGGCCCGGCGACCACGAGACGCCCGGATCCAGCACATGTCTGCGCGAAAGCTTCGATGAGGATGTCGGCACCCTTCCGTGGAATCAAGCGGCTCAGAAACAGAATCAGCGGCTCGTCCGGCGAAATGCCCCACTTCGCACGGAAACTGCCGCGGCGCGGAAGCGATGTACAGGAACTCATGTCAATTCCGTTGTAGCGAATTACAACTTTCTCGGGCGGGATCCCGCCTTCGAGGAGTTCCTGATGCTCCAGTTCGGAGGTGGCGATAATCCGGGTAGCGTTTTGCAAGAAGGCCTTGCCGATGCTGCCGTGCCACAGTAGTTTCAATCGAAGGCTGCGATCGATCGGACGATACATTCCCATCGGCTCGATCACGTAGGGTATCCCCTGGCGTCGGCAGAAATAGCTGACGGCCGGGCCCAGCAGGTCGTAGAGACCGTAGACGTGGACCAGGTCGAACCCTCTGAGAGAGGCCCCGCAGAATCCTACCACACGAGGGTTTATGGTGAGAGTCCGATAGCGGAGCCAGCTCGGGAGGTAGATGGCTTCGACACCCTCCTCGGCCATCCTCCATCCCTCGGGCGTTTTTTCCGGGACACCAACCGACTGAGTCCACTCTTTGGAGCCGAGATTCGCCGTTAGCACCGTCACGCTGTGCCCGCGTTGCACCAGCTTTCGGGACAGGATCCGAACCTTTACAGGCCTGCCGCCTTCGGCCAAATAGGGGAAATAGGTTTGGGCCACATTCAGGATTCGCACAGCCGATCCTTACTCCCCTACCAGTAGGCTAGAGGTTGCGTTCTCTGCATATACTTTCTCCACCATACATCGAAAATCATGCAGGCAAACAACTCGTGCGATCTGTCGTGTTGTCCCTGGTTGTGTTCCGCTCGCAGTTGCCGGATGAAATCGAAATCGAGGATTCCTTCTCGCCATGAGGAGCCGATATCCTCTCCGAATTTCTTATTCAACGGGTGCGAGCGTTCCGAACTGGCCTGAAAATAGTCGTCAAAGAGAGGTCCGATCCATCGGCCGAGAGGAGCGTTGAATCCTCGCTTGGGAGCATTGCGGGCCGCCGGCGGGAAAAACTCCGCGAATGCGTCAACCAGAACAGCTTTGGGATTGCCGCTTCGAATCTTGTAGGCGAACGGTGTGTTTAGGCCCATCTCCACGAAGCCGGAATCCAGGAGCGGAACTCGCACTTCGAGTGCAGTCGCCATGCTCATCCGGTCCGTGTACTCCAGCACATTGTCCGCGAGAAACGTCTTCAGATCCAACTCAAGAACCCGGTTATCAAAATTCGGAAGCGAGCAATGATCGAAAGCCGCACGCAGGACATCCACCGAAGGTCTCACACCGTTCCGGGCGGCTTCGCTTCCAAGACGCCCCTGGAAGAGCTGATGTTTCTCCTCCTCATTCAGGAAATAGGTCCAGTTCGAGTACTGGACCAGAAAATCCGGATCAAGCCCGCCGAGAAACTTTCGCGCCCGCCTGAGATGCGGATACCGATGGGAGTCGTGCAGAAGGCCGAGGAAACTGTTGCCGAACCGGAGAAACGGTCGGGGCACCCAACTCAGTTTCTTTGCCAGGCGTACGGCCGAAGATCTCGGATAGCCCGCGAAGAGCTCGTCGCCGCCGGCGCCGCATAGTGCGACGGTGATGTGTTCGCGTGCTTTCAGGGAAAGCTCGTACATGAGATAGGTCGTGGGGTTGGCAAACGGCTGATCGGAGAACTCGACGAGGTCCAAGATCTGCTTCGGATCAGGCCGTTCCAGCGGGAGCTCAAAGTGCTCCGTCCCCAAATGCTGGCTGACAGCACGGCCCTTCTCGGCCTCGTTGTAGAACCGATATTCCTCGCCCGGTAATGCCAGGGTATACGTTTGAATGTCGGCCTTTTCTTTCTTAGCCAGTCCCGCGACGATTGTCGAATCAATGCCGCCACTCAGGAAAACTCCAAGCGGGACGTCGCTCACAAGCTGGCGCTTCACGGAAGCCGTCAACTGCTCGCGGATCTGGGTTTTCAACTGGTTGTAGGAGGAATGTTCAAATTCCTCCCGAGGCGAGACTTCCCAATATCTTTCTGTTGAGATCGAAAGATCGCGCAAGCTCAGTGTGAGGGAATGAGCCGGAGGAAGTTGTACGATTCCTTCGAAGGCGGTCTCCGGACCCGGTACATAAAGAAATGTGAAGAAGTCGGACACCGCTTGTCGATTCATTGTGGCCGCAACGCGAGAGGAGGCGAGAATGGCCTTGATTTCGGATCCAAAAAGGAAATCCTCCTGGGTGGCCGCGTAAAAGAGAGGCTTGACCCCGATAGGGTCCCGGGCGAGAAAAAGGACGTCCCGTTTCAGATCGAGAATCGCAAACGCGAAGATGCCGTTGAGCTCGGCCACACAGGCCGGGCCTGCCTCTTCGTACAGATGAACGATCACTTCGGCGTCGGTGTGGGAGCGGAAGCGGTGGCCGCGTGTCTCCAAGCGTGGCCGCAAATCCTCGAAGTTGTATATCTCGCCGTTGAAAACGAGCCAGACCGTGCCGTCTTCATTGCTCATCGGCTCCCGGCCGGCTTCAGAAACGTCGATGATCGCCAGCCGGTTGTGGCCGAGTGCAACTTCCTGGGAAACCGCAGGTGGGCCAAAGCATTTGACATGGGTTCCATCCGGACCACGATGACGTATGGCGTGAGCCATCCGCATGATCGTCGACTCGAGTTGAGCCCGATCAAAACGTTTACTCACGATACCGGAGACGCCGCACATACAATCAGTTCCCCAGAGATGGCAAGCGGTTTACGACGAGATCCATCACGCGCACGGCCTCCCGGCCCTCCTCCGGCGTGACCGGGGCGGGCGCGCCGCTTTGGATGCTCTCGACGAATTCCCGCACGAGGCGCTCATGGGTGTTCTCAAACTTCCCCGTGGCATAACTGAGGCTGGTCTCGGCCGTGCCGAGCAGAATCTGGCTCGCTTCCTTGACTGCGGAAAGACCGAGCGTCACAGGTCTCAGATCAGATCGGCCGTGCAACACGAGCGTCTGGGTCTCGAGGTCGAATTTGATGTGGCCGTCGCTTCCCCAAAGATCGAGTTGGACCGCCCATCGATTCGTCGCGTACGTCAGCGCCACGCTGCATGACGCGTTCTCACCAATCAATTCCAATCGATAGTCTTCATAGGGCGACCAGGGAAACTGAGGTAGTTGCTTGCGCGGCTCCACTCGAACATCGCGAATCGGATTGATGAATGCGAGAGTCATGTAAATCACGTGAGGCCCGGTCTCGCCGATCACGCCCCCGGGCAGCCTATGCGCCCAGTGATCGGGTTTCGAAGTAATGTAGTCAACAGGCGTAGAAAGAAAGATCCGCATCCCCCGGAATTCACCAATCGCCTCGTGTTCCACCATTTCACGCGCCTTCAAGAACGAGGGGTAGAACAAATCGGAGTGCGCGACGCAGATCTTCCGGCCCGTCTTCTTTGAAGCGGCAATGATCCGGTCACATTCCTCGGTTCCGATTGCCATAGGCTTCTCGATCAGAGTGTGAGCCCCGGCCTCGAGCGAACGGATGGCAAGTTCCGCATGGGTGCGCGGCGGCGAGCAGATGTCCACGGCATCCAGGCGCTCGGCCTTCAGCATCTCGTGAATATCGCCGTAAACCTTCGGGATGTGGTGGACTCGAGCGAGCGCATCGGCCTCGGCCGTTCGAGGGTCGCATATCGCAACAACTTGCGCCTTGCTCCCGAGCCGTTGCCATGCGGGCAGATGCTTTTGCTTCGCGATGAACCCCGAACCGATCAGACCCACCCTCAGACCATCCAAATGTTCCATCCTCCATAGAAAACAATACTACAAGTCCTTAGCTGGGCGATTCAGACCTCACCAGACTCCGTGCAACAGATTGTAAGAATCTGTTCCAGCGCGTCCTGAAAGATATCGAAGTGGTATTTTTGCCGCACCGTCTCGGCCCCGCGCTCGCCCAGTTGTGCGCGGAGAGATTCGTCGCGCAGCAAACGCTCCAAACTCTGTGCGAGCTGCTCGGCATCATGAGGCGGAACGAGCAGGCCATTGATTCCGTCTTCGACTACGTCGGTTGTCCCTCCACAGGCAGCCCCGATCACCGGCTTGGCAAAAGCCATCGCTTCAAGGAAGACCAGCCCAAATCCTTCGCCTGTGCTGGGCAGGGCAAAGATCTCCGCGCGCGCATAGCAGGCGGCGACTTCTTCACGCGAGAGGTTTTCGAGGAAATGGACGCTCTCAACGACGCCGAGATCGGCCGCAATCCTTCGAAGACGCGGAAGGTCGTCGCCTCCTCCGACCGCTACCAAGTGTAAACCCGGAACACTGGTGCGCAGTCGCGCGACGGCGTGAATCAGTTCGTCCGCACCCTTGTATCGCTCGGAGGCGGCCCATCGCCCGACCGTGAGGATCACGCGACCTTCGGGAAACCCGGCGGGCACCGCAAGTTTGGCCGGGTCGGCCGCCAGCCGAAGAAAAGCTCGGTTCAGAGACCATGGGAGAACGCGAACCTTGTCGGTTGGAAAGCCCTGCACTTCGGTGAGCTTCCGCGCTGTATCGGTGCTAGGCGCCAGCACCAGGTTTGCTCGCAGCAGAGCGCCGCGCCGGAGGGATGGCAGGGGCTTCCACACCTCCACGCCATGCGACATCACCAAAATCTTGAGGCCGGGAGCAACCCTCTTCATCCACGCGGCAGGGAACGCAAGATTCGGATGAGCAGCGAGGGTAATGATTGTCTGGGTGTGCGCAAAGCGTCGTGCCCGCCGCATCGCGGAAAGGACAAACCTCGCTTTGCCACGTCCGAAGCCCCGAAACGAAATCCTGCGCTGGTCCGTTTGAAGGACCTGTGCGCCCGGCGGATCGCTGAGACTCAGAAAATCCGTAGACCATCCGCGACGAAGAGCGATCCCACTCAAAGCCTCGGCAGTCAGTCGTCCGGCTTCCTGCACGCCCCCGACGCCGAGCAGTTCTGGAAAAAGCCCAATGATTCGTGTCGTCTGCGGCGCGGATTGCGGTTGCGTCATTTTTGAAAGATGAAAACGCCGTGAGTGGCGAGCTGGGCCGGACAGACTTTTTCGGCGATCGGGTCGGTCCACGCCGAAAGCGGCGCTGTGATGTGCCTCAGGGTCCAGTAGAGACGCCGAGCCGCTGACACTTTGGGGGGCGGCGTTTCAGCGGAAGGTGCGCCGCCTTCACGACTTCCGTTTTCCCCGGCCACGGTTTGAGCTAAGAGGACGAAAAGACGATCCGGCAGCAAGAACTCCTGGCCAAACCATCCGATCGGCTTCGCGCCGCGCGACGTCACCTGCCTGATCCAATCCTGCGGCTTGCGGGGAAAGATGTGAGCGTCCTTCCCTCGAATCAGTTCCATGAGGACCAGTCGTCCGCCGGGCTTCAGGACACGGATCATTTCGCCAAGCGCTTGCGGCTGAAGCGACGGGAGGATGTGCTGGACGACGGTCACATCAGAGACGAAGTCGAACGTCGCATCGGCGAACGGCAGGCGGAATGCTTCTCCCGCCGCAAGGGGCGCGGCGGTTCCACTGCGTCGAGCCAGTCGCAGCATGCCGGCAGTCGCGTCCACACCGGTCGCGCGAAGCCCGATTTCCTCGTAACGCCGAACCCATCGGCCCGTCCCACAACCGACATCCAGAGCGCGGGAACCGTCGGGGACCTTCGCGAGCGCCAAAGCTCGACGCAAGGCGCGAAACTGCAACTCGTCGATCAAGCGGTTGAACCACGCGGGCGCGTTCGGATGGAGGACAGGCGAGAAACCGGCCGCGTCGCCAGAGTGATTCTCCGCCAGTCCTGTCCAGTATTCCTTGGGAGAGTATGTGGTCATGTCGTTGGAAGAGCTGGACAGTTTCAAGGTTCCTGCGCCAGTGTCTGTGCCGCAAAATGCGATTTCCGCTCTAGTATCCCTTCGAAAATCGCAGCCAGTTCGCGGCCGTTGCTTTCCCAGGTGTATTGTTGCGTTGTCTCCGCGGCTCGCTCGCCGAGCCGGTCACGGAATTCCTTCTCCTCGCAGAGACGGCGGATCATCACTGCCAGCCCGGCCGCGTCCTTCGGATCATCGAGAATCAATCCATCGACGCCGTGCGTGATGATTTCCGAAACGCCCGCTGCCGCGGAGACGATAACAGGGAGCCCGCACGCCATTGCCTCGGCGGGCGGAAGCGCAAAACTATCTTCGAGCGAAGGCCCGGCATAGGCATCCGCCGCAGCATAATAGAATTCGACATCCTTGCGCGGCGAAAGAATGCGCACCCGGCCATTGAGTCCTTGCCCGGCAAGCAATGGACGAAACGTCGCAGGATCTTCCCGGCTTACGACGAGCAGATCGATCGGGAGATCGCCAAGCCGAGCCATAGCTTCCAGCAAAACGGGAACGCCTTTGTTGCGCCAGTCGTTGCCGATCAAGAGAAGCGCGAATCGCTCCTGCGTGAGGCCCAGTTGCTTTCGCGCATCCTCGCGAAGTGCCGCGCGCCGAGCGGGATTGTACGACGCATGGTCCAGGCCAAGATATAGGACCACGCATCGGTCCCACCGCTTGTAGGATCGTTCGAGATCTGCGGCCGTCTTTCGCGCCATGAGAATCAGGAGAGTTTCTGGATTCGTGTAGGCCCAGCGTTCCAGAAAAACGGCCAGCGAATAATAGAGTCTGCGATGCAGGAGCCTCGGCCAGGACCAAAGGGGGTTTCGGGTGAGTTTCAACTCAGACCGAACCCGGCGCAACAATTCGCCGAAGACAATATGGACAGAAATTACGTCGGCATCCAGGCAATTCGCTCCGGGGCTGAAGACGAGGTCGTGTCGCAAACCGCGAAAACGACAGTCCCACGCACGCAAGACGTGGTTCGCTGCAAACCACCACATGAAACTGAAGAGGTGAGGCCCGGGTGGCTTTGGTATGCGATGCCAGGACACCGTCGAAAGATCAATGTCCCGAACCTCCTGGCTGTATATGTGGATTTCGAATTTGTCCGCCAGTTGCGTGATCCACTCGATCACGATTCGCTCGGTGCCGTGACTTTTGTCGAGGAACGGCGAAACAACCGCGAGGCGAGGTTTGCATTTCTCGGCTGTCATTTGTCACGCTCAGTCCGCTTCCCGGTAAGCGCAGACGATGACATGGCTTGCCGTCAGAAGCGGCTGAAACCAGCTCGCGGACTTACAGGAATCTGCGGAGGCTACAATCAACTGTGTAGCCCATTCGGCGAGGCAGCCGAACGAGTCGTAGACGCTGTATGAGTATGCTAGACCATCGCCGGGAGTAACGAGATAGCCCTTCCCGCCCGTTTTCAGATAATTGACGATCTCCCAGAGCCCCGCCTTGTACAGGCCCAGCTTTAGAATTCGGATGGGCCATCGCCCCTGGCCGAAACGATTGCCATCGACAATGATCACCGCCTTGCGGGCTACCCTAAGCATCTCGCGAACCACGGCCTCTGGCCTTGGCACATGGTGAAGGATTGCGAAGGAGCAGACTGCATCAAAACTCGCATCCTTGAAGGGCAGCGCTGTGCCCGTCCCTTGGATAAGGATGCCCTCAGGAATCCCGTTCTTTAGCGTTGCTTGTTCGATTAGAGCTCGTACGGGCTCGATCCCGCGAACGCGGAGACGGGGTATGGTCTCCCGAAAATGCCGAACACCGCGACCCGTACCGGCCCCAACGTCAAGAAGGGTTTCGGCCTGGATCATTTCAAGCAGGAATCGCACGAGGATCAAACTCCGGGAATCGGCGTCCCCTTCGCCGGCGTGCATCGTCTCATAGCGAGCAGCGGTCTCAGTGTAGTACTGGCGTTGGAGGAGGACGGCTTTGTCAACAATGCGATTCGACATTTGCCTTATCTTGACCTCATGGTGCTGACCGGATGGACAGCCCGCCTCTTGCGAGAACGCGTCGACCACGGTTGGAGGCCCTGAGAGTTACCCACGCTACCGCAAGGGTTCATAACTTGGAACTCCCTCGAACCGGCCGATGGCGTGATGGAACTATGGCAGAGGGTTGCTCGGAGGCCAGTACATCCGGCAAGCGGAAAAGGATGCCCACAAGGAGCCACAAGTACGCGTTGGAAACATAATTCTGATAGGGAGCGGTGCCCAAATATGTGAGCAGGAATAGCAACACGAAGGCATACCAGACAATTGCGAAGGCGATTGGAAAGAGCCGTGTCTGGCGCAGCCGGCGGACCACTCTCCAGCAGTAGTACAGTAGCGCGCCGGTCCACAGCAACCAGAGGAACGGAGCCAGGATTCCCATCTCCACGATCATATTTCCGTAGCCCTCTTCAACCCAGATGTTGGGCTGGCGCTGTCCGAGCGCTTTCGCCACATACTGAGTGCCCAGGGAAGCTGTCCCGAGGCCGTTTCCTATTATCCAATGGGGCCTCCCGAACGCTCCGATGAAATTATAGATTGGGTAATCCCACGACCGATTTCCGAGCTGGTACGCGGAGCTGGTCGGCAGGAGAGTTTCCGCATAGAAAGCTACGCGCGAGCCCGCTTCCTCCGGGAAGAGCAACAGAATCGCTGCCAGCCCCAGGCCAGCGACAATGAATGACCGGCGGATCGCTCTTACCAAGCGATGGGCCTGCCGCCAGCGCCAGGGCGCACCCCAAAGAAAACCGGCTGTCAACACGAAAGCGGAAGCCAAAATGTAAGTCACGGCGGTGCGGGAACCGCTTAAGAGAGCTGCGACGCCAACAAGCGCAAGTACGACAAAGGCGAGTCTGCGGCTGCGTCGCGTATAAAGCAGCAGATAGGCGCCGGTTCCCATGGCGAGAATGAAAGCGATGACCAGATACAGCGCAAAACGACCCGAACTGACGAAGACTGAGTCAGGAAGAGAAAAGATCTGGCCAGACGGTGTAACCTTGCTGAGGTCCCCCAAGTCCTGTAACTCGGGAGCCAGGTGCGCGGGATTCAAGAAACTGTTTCCCAAGATTGCCTGAACGATGCCCAGCGTGCCGATGATACCCGCCATCGCCAAATTAACAACCAGCAACTTCCGAAGGTCTTCATCGTTGCGGATCAGAGCATATCCCACAAACACCAGGGGGACATAATAGAAGTTAAGCTTCAACCCGAGAAGGCCGTACAGAATGCTTGGTGAGTTCTGATTGAAGATCTGCAACGTCGCCAGCCAAAAGAAGAGACTGAGGAAGAATAGGAAGGGCGGCCGGAAGGCCTTCTCTCGCCTCCGCCGGATGGCCACGTAAAGCGAGACAAACACAAGTCCCAGGAGAATGTCCTTGCCGAAAAAGAGCTCCAGATTGTTGCCCATGTACTTCCGGACGAGGTCCTCGAACAGCATCCAGACCAGGAAGAAATAGAAGCCGGCGCGCCAGTTGCGCAAGGTCGTGACAGCCACGGCGCAGGCCGCGAGTCCGAGCGTCGCGAACTCCATAGTCCGCACATCGTTCGCGACAATCTTTCCGCCGATTTCCCAGGCCAGCCAGAGCCCTAGAAGAAACAGGCTGATGCCAATCAAGGCCTGGTTCCTCATGGCGGGGATGCGAGGGCTCAGCAACTCTTTGTCACCTTATTTCTGCAAACGTCGGGTCTCAGCCAGTGTCCCAGCTGAGACCAAAGTATATATCACTGAAACTGTCTGGAGCCCGGAAGTGCGAACGAGAGTCAATTGGACCGGCCATCGAAGCGTGGGATCACGCTTCTCATCCAGTTTCGGACAACACGCGTCTTATTCTCGGTGAACGTAGACACGAGCCAGGCGAAACTGAGGGCGGCCGCGCCAATGGTCGCGCCGTAGAAAAGATGTGGTACATCGGGCTGCCACCTCTGCGAAGGCACGATCCACGCCCTCAGGAATAGCAGCAAGGGGAAATGCAGCACATACAGACTGTAAGAGAATCCTGCAAAGAAGCGTGCGGCATTGTGGTAGTGCGCTGATCGCGTCCCGAAATCCACGTAGAGGACTGCGAAGAGGAACAGAGTGAACGCGACACCCACGGAGAGATCAGTGCCTAGTGCGGCCAGTCTTCCAGTTCGTGCGGCTAAAAGACAAACAACGAGCGTTGCCGAAGAAATCAGCGCATAAGGGATCAACCAACGCTTGGCTAGCGACGGGAATGCGGAATGCGCGATGACCAGAAGGCATCCCGCCATCCAAACGAGAAACCCGATAGTCTGGTCCGATCCAAGGAAAACGAGTAAACCGACAGCCAGAATCGTAAGCGGAATTGCCCGAAGCATCGAACGTTTCGCCCAGGCGAGGCCCGCAAACAACCCCACGGGAAAGAGCACGTAGTACCAGAATTCGTTGGAGAGGCTCCACAGGGGTCCGTTCGATCCCAACGTCGGGCAGACGATGGTCTGCAGAAAAAATAGGTTTCCTATGAACGTCCGGACGGTGATCTGATTCTGCGCGATCGCGGGACCAAAGTTTTCCAGCGGCTGCGAGTACAGCCCGGTGGAAGCAAAAAGGGAACTGCCGAGCTTGTCCCACAACAATCCGAACAGAAGCCCCGGAATCAATACCACGTACAGACGAGACGAGCGATTGATGGCGTAATCGCGCCACGACCAGGTTCCGGACATCTGGCTGCTTATGATAGAGGACGATATGAGGAACCCGCTCAACACAAAGAAGACCATGACCGCCTGATGGCCGAAGCCCGTCAGGAAATAGAGGGCCTCCAACAGCGCGCTATTGTGGCGAACGTGTTGAAAGTCGGCGAAAAAGTTGCCCCGCACATGACCCCACATCACCGCCCACGCCGCGAGCGCGCGAATTAGATCGAGATGCGCGGAGGCTGCCGGCGTGAGAGCACGCGGCCTCAGGGTCGAGAGCACGCGCGATGGTCTCGCGTGTTGCGACTGAACTTGAACTTCCATTTCGATCTCGTTGACTTCACGCGTCGAGGCTGGGATGTCGCGCTGGGCGGGCGTCGCTCCCTCGGCACAGACGGGGGATTCTAACACGGCGCGTTCAGCGGCTTGATTGCGTTGTGGCGCCTGTTTCAGCGGTTTCTGACGGCCTGCCATTTATCTGCGCTCAAGGCCACGTGCTAGAATCGCGGCATGATCGTCAATTTCGGATGCGGAAGCAACCCTGCACCCAGTTCTTCCGGCTATATGAACGTCGACGGGAGTCTGACGGTGCTCATGGCGCGCTTGCCTTTGCCCGCCTTCGCCTTCGGATCGCGGGCCGATTTTGTCCGGTCGCTCCGCGCAAATCGGATCCGCTACGGGACCGCACACCGCTTGACGCTTCCGGAAAACTCCTTGGATGGTTTCTACGCCTCGCATGTATTGGAACATCTGTCCAAACACGACTGCGAAGACTTACTGTTGCGCGTACGGCGTTGGCTGAAACCTTCCGGCATCTTACGCGTTGTTCTTCCTGATCTGAAGCACCTTGCTGAATCTTATATCGAAGGAACAACCGACGCGTCGCGGTTTGTCGCCAGCACGTGCCTGACCGACGATGGTCTGCGTTGGTGGGAAATCCTCTTCGGCCACGTCAGGCATCGTTGGATGTACGACACCACGTCGTTCACGCGATTGCTCGAAAAGCTTGGCTATCGCGAAATCAAAGAGTGTGAGATAAACCAAGGCCGGTTGCCGGCGCTAAACTGCCTCGACATCCCATCGCGTCAAGCGGAATCCTTCTATATAGAAGCCTGCAAGTAGTAACGACCCGGGGACAAACCTCTAAGAGCGGTCGGCAAAACATCACCTACGACGAAACGAACAGAGGCAGTCACGCGCTTGCCGCGTTCTTCGCTTCGTTGCGAATTCCGACTGCTCTGGAAACCGACGTGACGAGCGCGTTTACGTAATCTGCTGGCGACCACGATGCCATTCTTTTCCGCGCGGCCTCTCCTATCCTCTGTAGGCGGGGGCGATCGTTCAGAGCAACCCGGAGCACCGACGCAAGGGCGTCGATATCACCGCAAGGAAACACGTAGCCAGTCTCTCCCTCTTTGACCAAATCGAATCGAGCGCCCACGCGGTCACTCACGATCACGGGGCAGCGGCAGAGCATGGCTTCGTTGACCACGACGCCGAATGGCTCATATTCGGACGGCAACACGAGAATATCAGATGCAGCGTAGGTGTCGGGCAGTCCGGATTGGTTTACGAATCCGAGAAAACGGATTCTGCTAGCAACGCCTAGCGACTCCGCTTCGGATACGAGAGATGGCCGCAACGCACCCTCTCCGGCGAACACCAAATATGCATCGGGATAGGCAACCCGTGCGAATGCGCGCAGAAGATCGTCGGGACGCTTCCAAGCCTGAAGCTTTGCGCAGAAGAGTACGACGGCTGCGTCCTTCGGGACGCCCCAGCGGGCGCGCACGCCCGCCCGATCCGTTCGATCCGACTTTTCAATCCACCATTCGTTGTTCACGCTGTAGGGAGTCAGCCCGATGCGATCTTCGGGAACGCCCAGAGAGCGCATCAATTGAACACCACCGCTTGATGGCACGATGACAACATCAGCGAGGCGGAACAGGAGAGGCCAGAGGCCCCTCTTCACCCAAAGCTTCCATGCTTTGCAGTCGCGCGGTGTGAGAGTGTGCGCATCAGTGCCGAAAAGAATGCGTGCACGCTTCCATTTGGCGGCCGCCATCGCAATCCAGAAAGTTGCGCAGACATACCCAGTGAACAAGACGACCGCATCGAAGCTCCCGCGAGAAATCAGCTTCCAGATCCCCGGATTGAATAGGCCGAAGAACGAACCCAATCTAGGTTCCCCACAGCGGTTCGGTAGGAAGGTCCACGGATAACCATCAAGAAGAGGTATGTCCCATTTCACCTGTACTCCGAAACCGGGATCGACTCCCGCTTCGGCACCCTGCATACTGCAATACACCACTTGGATCTCAACTCTCGCATCCTTTGCGAGAAGCCGAAAGATAGGCGTCGCGTATTGGACGGGGTGGGTGCCAACCAGAAGGAGTCGAAGAGGCCGTTGCGTCATTCCGCCAAGGCTCCCACGTATCGCGCGGCGATTCGATCCCAGGAAAAATAGTTTCTCTGGACCCGAAGATTGCGTTCGTGCAACTCCGTCCACCGGCGCGGGTCGCTGAGAACGCGGACCAGGCCCCGGGTCAAGCCGTCCCGATCCCGCCAGGACGACCATTCTATGCCCGCCTCCTCGAGGGGGCCACCGATTCTTCCGTCTCGATATCCCACGATCGGAAGCCCGCAAGCAATCCCGGCAATCGCGCTTCCGCGTTGCAGCGTGATTGCGCCGCGAACAAAGAGAAGAGCGTCGGCGCGGCTGAACTCGCGGCTGACTTCCTCCGCCGGCAGAAGCCCTCGTACTACCACCTCGACATCGCTTCCTGCGAGCGAGCTTGTAATCTTTTTCCGGACTTCCATCGATCCGCGCCCGATTAAGGTCAATCGCAGTTTCCCTAATATTTCACTGGTCTCCCACATGACGCCAACGATATCTTCCAACTCGCCCGCAGTCGCAGGCTCGCCCGTAACGCCGAATACGATCACCGTTCGTTCCTGGTCCGAAGCCGCCCGCGGGGAACGCCGAGCAAGACACTCCGGAAGGTTGCCGCCGATCGGAATGAAAGCTGCCCTTCCCCTGTTTTCAGACAGCCATGGAACTGCCTCGAGCGGAATTGTGAAGATGCCTCTCGCAGCCTTCCGGTAAAGCTTCCGTATCACCCAATCCTGGCAATCGCCGCGGATCCGGTCGATCCAGCCTGAATTCGCGGCTTGGCGGGAGGGTTCGTGGAACACAACGGCGCAGCGTCCGCCACGGCGGCGCACAATCGCAAGCGCGGCGAGAGCGCCGAACGGAAATCCCCGGCGTGACCAACCCAGGCCGGTGTATTGCATGAGCACCCAGGTGTCGCGCCAACCGGCGCTCTCGCGCCACAGTTGCCAAAGCGCCCGCGCCCAGCCTCTCTCCATCCACTGCACACGAATCTGCTTCAGTTCGACGCCGAGCCTCTCCAACCCCTGCCCCAAGAAGGTGCAATAGTCTGCCACGCCATCCGTCGGCCGATCTTGACGCCCGAGAAGAGCGATCCATGTTTGTGCTGGGACGATTCGGTCACCCATAAGTCAAATGGCAGCCGCGCTCGCGTTTATGCTGCAAGCACATTCACACGGACGCCAGGACGTGATTGGCATCGACCATTTCGAACGCGTATCCGAAGCGACGCAGAAATTCGCGCGATGCCTTATCGGTCGCTTCGGAATGCATCTCGCAGAGGATCCAGGGCCGGCGCGCCCGCAACAACTTCTCTGCACCACGAAGCGCTTCTACTTCTGCGCCTTCAACATCGCACTTGATCGCATCGGGCAGCGGCGCGCTCTGGGCGAACTCATCGAGCGCGATGCAGCGAGTCGAGGTGCCTGCTGCGTCTCCTTCTGCAACGAACTTGCCGGTGCCGTGATCGGGAGATGACAAATCGGCCGGGACAAAACTCACCTCTTCGCTAGCGGACCACACGCCCGCCTCGATAATCGTGACATTCAAAAAGCCATTTCGTGCGACATTGCGGCGCAGGCGCCCGGCGGCTTCGGCGTCAGGCTCGAAGCTATAGACCTTCCCGGTTGCGCCCACCAGTCGCGCAGCGAGCAGGGAAAATAGTCCGATATTTGCGCCAAGATCGTAGAACACCATGCCTGGACGCAGCCTTTGCGCCAGAACTTGCAGCACGGCACGTTCGGCCTCTCCTCGGAGATAGCTTTGGCCCGTGCGCGGGTTGAGCTCGATCCACAGCCCTTGCAGCGCACCCGCTTCGACCTGCACCCACACCTTCTCATCCGCGGGGAGAACTTGATGGCTCACGCAATGAATGAAACTGCCGAGGATCGGCACGTGGCGCAGCGCGCGGAGCTTTGCAGGCGAGCGCAGCAACAATTCGCCCATCCATTTTCGCGAGCCTGGCATTCTATTTATCCACCACAAAGCTTCCGATCACGAGCGCGTCCATCCCCGAGCTGAAAAACGTCCGTACCGCATCGGTCGGCGTACAGACGATCGGCTCGCCGCGCAAATTGAACGAAGTATTCATGACGACGGGAATTCCGGTACGCTCTCCGAATTCACGGATCAGCCGCCAATAGAGCGGATTGACATCGCGTTCCACGGTCTGCGGGCGTGCGCTGCCGTCCACGTGCGTGACGGAAGGAATCAGGTTTCGCTTTTCGGGCTTCACTTGCGCGGTCACAATCATGAAGGGGGAATCCGTGGCGGATTCAAGATACTCACCCGCCACTTCGGCGAGTAGCGACGGAGCGAATGGACGCCACCATTCGCGAAACTTCACGGCGTTGTTCACTTTCGCGTTCATTTCCGGGTCGCGAGGGTCCGCGAGGATCGAACGAGCACCTAGCGCGCGGGGACCAAATTCCATCCGCCCCTGAAACCACCCGAGAATTTTACCATTCGCGAGCAGCTCAGCCGCGGCCTTCGCCGGATCGGCAACGCGAGTCGAGCGGAGCTTATACGTTTGAAGCACCCGCTCGATCTCCTCGTCGGAGATCTCCGGGCCGAGGTACGCGTGCCTCATTCTGGACACCGGCAATCCTTTCCCGGAGTCCAGATAGGGAGCGAGCGCCGCACCGAGACACACTCCATCATCGCCCGCGGCGGGCTGGACGAACAGGCGATCCACCAGACCCGATGCGAGGATTTTGCCGTTGGCCTTCGAGTTCAGCGCGACACCGCCAGCGAGGCAGAGATTCCGGCAGCCCGTCTTCGCGACAGCGGCACGCGCGAGGGTAAGCATCGCTTGCTCGCACGAGTCCTGCACCGCGAAGGCAACATTCTTGCTCCGTGCGTCGATTTCGGACTCGGGGACGCGCTTGGGTCCGAGGCGGGCTTCGATCCCTGCCGTGGGAGCAGAACCTTTTCCGATGAGAAGATGCGTCGCCACGCGGTAGGGATTGTCATCGGGAATGATGAATTCGTGCAGATTCACGCCTGGCTCGCCAAAGGGCGCCAGGCCCATCACTTTCCATTCGTCGCTGTAGGCCTGAAAGCCGAGATAGTCCGTGAACTGCGCGTAGAAGAGACCGAGCGAATTCGGCCAGGGAATCGTCCAGACGTGCTCGAGGAAGCCGTTGTGCCCCCTCCAGAGCGAGGTGGCTTCCCACGCGCCGCGCCCGTCGAGGACAAGAACGGCGGCGTCATCGAAGCCCGAAAAAGCATAGGCGCTGATCGCGTGGGCTAGATGGTGATCCACGAAACGGAAGGGCCTTTTCGTTGGCCCGAACAATTGGTGAAAGCGATTTCCGCCGCTCTGCTGATGCCACATGCTGACGAAATAGCGCGTTGAATTGAGCACGGCGCGCGAATCAACCGGCTGCTTGCCGGTCGCGTAGCACTTCAGATCATGTAGGAACGCAACGTGCGCCGGCGACCAGCCCTGGCAGACGAAGTCGAGCTCTTCCGGTCGAACACGGGCGAAATCGAGGCAAGAGCGGATCGCGATCTCGGGGAAGCGCGCGTCGTGCTTGACGCGGCTCAGGCGCTCCTCCGCCACGGCGAAAAGCAGTTGGCCATCGCGCACAATGCACGCCGACGAATCATGCATCTGCGAGTAGTTGATTCCTAAGCTGATCATAAGCTTATCCGGATACCTGGACGACTAGGCCAGATCACTTCTGCCGTTCCACAACCAAGATGAAATGAATTTCTTCGACAACGCGCCAGCCACCTCCATTTCGGAACAAGCGATTGACGAGTTTCACCGGACCATACTCCCGGCGTCGTCAGCCGCCGTCGAAGAATCGCGCGTCGTGGGAAGATTTACAACTCCGCCGGGCACGATGAAGCGGCTCCTGTCGTCCCAATCCTTTTGAACGCCTGCAATCATTCAGCAGGTCGATTGGGGCATTCCAGTTCCGTACAGCATCGAAAATGAGTTTGTCGTCACGCTCATGCTTGGTGTCTTTCTCGGATCCCATACCGCTGAAGCTTCAGCATCGTCGCGTCGAGCTTCTCCGCGTGTACACCGAGCACCTCGAAAGACTGCGGCGACTGCGCGAGTTGGAGACGCTCCAGACGCTTGCCCTGTAATTCAAATAGCTCATAACCTCGCGCCTGGAGAGTCTGCACGAGTTCCTGTGATGACGTTCCCGCCTCGCGCAGCAGGACGCTGTTGGCCTCTGCAATCACAGCAGGTTTGGCTCGATCGAGAACATCTTGCGCTCCTTGCAAAATGGCGACTTCCGAGCCCTCGGCATCAATCTTGATAGCGGCAACATTGCCCACGCAGTTCTCAGCGGTCCAATCGTCCAACGAAACTGTGCCCACGGGAATGTGCTCGCCTCTCTTCAAATCGCGGACAGTTGTCAGAGTCGCCCAGCCTGATTCTCCGGGTTCCGAAGAGCGTTCGAACAGCAGTGTGTCTGTGGTGCTCCACGCGGCTTTGTTTAAGGCCGTACCCCAAGAAAACGGACGAAGGTGGTCCTGAAGCCGCGCAAAATTGCTGGGATCGGGCTCGAAGGCAAAAACGCTACCGGAAGGACCAACCAGTGACGACGCCAAGACCGCGTGGTATCCAATGTGCGCTCCGATGTCGATAAACACGTCTCCATCAGACAACAGAGCCGACAGGCATTGCTGAACATGATCTTCGTAACACCGCCCCCACATGAGCCTTTCAATTCGTTCACTTAGGTTGACGCGAATCGTCGCCCCATTTCCTGGTGAACACGTCCCCCACCCTCGGTGTCGTCGCGCCGCGATCTGCGCCAGGGCATTTGTGAGCCAGCCCTTGCCGCGGAAAGGCGGAACGCTGCTCAAAACTGTTGAAAGGACGTCTGCACTCGAGCTCGGCATGTCAGTCCTCATGATTCGCTTTGTCGGTTCGAGTTGCAACCTTCCTCGCGCAGAACCAAGCCATCGCAGTGTTCTCACCCCAGATCTCCAGAACAGTCCCGCCGGACGCATTCAATGCTTCCGCGACGCTCTGGGCGGTCACGGCCGTTCCGTGCCAGCTCTTTCCCGCCATTTCCGGGTCGAGACCGAGCAGTTTTGAAATAGCCCGGCTCAGGCGGGACAGATGGATCACCCAAAGCGTGTCGATCAACCCCCATACGAGGCGACCCTTCCAGTTCATGGTCGGACGCTTCATCCCGTCGACTTGAAACAGGCACAATCCGGATTCCCTCAAGACGCGAAGCATCTCGCGGATGTAAGCGCATACGAGCCTTTCATCCGGCAGATGTTGCAGCACCAGATAACTGAAAACGAAATCCACCGACTCGCTCGCCATGCTTCCGAGGTCTACGCCGTTCCCGTGTACCCAAACGATGTTTTCCCTGCCGTGCAAAAATTCGCGCGCCCGCTCGAGCATCTGAGAGGAAACATCGAAGGCGAAAACCCGGCCGAAGTGGGTCGAGAAGCTCTGCGTCATGCGCCCGGCGCCACAGCCGAGCTCCAGCATCGTCTTGCCGTCAGCTGAG
>Ga0187872_10001153_pt1 | contig 27977 bp, 25 predicted proteins | sample June2016WEW_16_4_FD_132973 | JGI IMG/M metagenome (GOLD analysis project Ga0187872, IMG submission 132973) | Peatland microbial communities from SPRUCE experiment site at the Marcell Experimental Forest, Minnesota, USA - June2016WEW_16_40 | ecosystem: Environmental > Terrestrial > Soil >...
CTTCAGCCGCTCGAGCCAACCCGGCATCGAGTAGCTGCCAACCATCGTGGTCGGAAGAATGGGAAGCTTCATGGTCTTACTCCCGTCGTGTCGTATAGAGTACCGACGTATTTGATCCCGCCCGGTACTTGAATGGCGTGAAGTGCAGGTTGTAGCCGGACCGCTCGCCCACTTCCCGCAAAAGGGCGCCGTTGACCCAGTTCACGATGGAGCCGTCGAGCTTTCCCGGGCCGTGGAACCCCATGTCGTATTCGTTCAAATCGGTGACAAAAATGTCCTGCACCTGAAGGTAACCCCGCGGGTGAAGGAGCGGCAGAGTGTTGTGGAAGCTCTCGAGTGCGCCAGAACTCAAATGAAAACGCAAGTCGCTGGGCGCCTCCTTGAGGATGTCTTCCATTTGCGGCAGGCTGAGACCGGCGGGGAAAGAAGAATCGGGCAGATCTTCCGCTCTTACCAGCCGTTCTTCCAGCCGCATCGCCTTCCATATCTCCTGCCAGAAGGCGAGGCCACGGTTACGATCGGGAAGGCACTCAGGGCCCACCTCGAGTAAACGTCGCGCCACCCTCGTAATATCTGATGCCGGAATTTCGAATGCGGTGCTGATGTGGGCCGCGTCGGCAGCGGAAACATACGCCCGCACCTGCACCCAATAGATGCGGTTGTCGCGCCAGACGAGTTCCTCGTCGGGCAGGTTGTCGTACATGTTCGTCGAATGAACGTGCAGAATCTTGTGGCGAAGAAAAGAAAGAGTCTTGATCGGATCGAGAGCGTCGACTGCAATGAAACTGCACAGATCGATATGATTCTTGACCGCGGGCCGGCATCTTTCGAGTGTGGCCAGGGAATAGTCTCCCAGCAGGAAGCGAAGGCGAGGATAGTAGCCGGTACCGCGCGCCCGGTCGAGTTCGCGGAAACGGTCCAGCCACAAACCGGCTCGCGTCCCGGTCCCCACGCCGATCTCCAATATGAACACTTCGGGCAGAAGCTGATTGCGTTTCTCCAAGTCTTTCAGTAGCTCCAGGAATTCTTCCACGGAAGCCGAAATCGCCTCGGGCTGATGACCGTCAGATACGCCGCCCGGCAGCGCCTTCTCGTACCCTTTGCCCGTGGCCTGCTCCCAGTCCTTCAAACGCTGCCAGTAGAGCCGGTTGAATTCCCACACGATGCTCGAACGAAATGACTGAAATTCTTCGAAATAGACGCGGCCATCCTCGGCCCCCGCGCCCGCGAGCCCTAGGGCGCGCTGGAGCGACTCGCGGAGCGATCCGGCCGCAACCTGCCTCGAATCGACGCGTATTTCCATGACCGAGGGGCCGCCGTTCCGCTCGCGCATGCCCTGCGTGATCGTTACCGCTTCCCGGAAGTTGTGCTTGTACTGGAGCCAATCCAGGTGAATTTGGAGGCGCGCGAAATCGCCCGGTGTCAGATGCTTCTCTTCAAGAAGGGAGAGAACGGCCGCGACCGTTTCATTCGCGCCCGCGACCGCCGCGTCACGTCGGGTGTGGTTGAGATGTAGGATCATGGCCGGGGCGTGAGGTTGCCTTCATCCCGTCAACCGGGCCCGCCATTATATGCGATTGCGGGCCGCCCCGCGCGCCGGCTTAACCCCAAACACGGCGCGCCGTGTCCACGACCAGCCGCATCTTCGCCCACTGCTCGTCCTCGGTCAGAAGATTGCCTTCGGCCGTCGAGGCAAATCCGCATTGCGGGCTCAGAGTCAGGTTCTCGAGCGGGAAGTACTTCGCTGCCTCTTGAATCCGGCGAACCACGTCGTCGCTCTTTTCCAACTCGGGCTTCTTCGTGGTGATGAGTCCGAGTATGACGATCTTATCCTTCGGGATGTAGCGGAGTGGTTGGAATGTTCCGGAGCGCTCGTCGTCATACTCGAGCGAAAACCGGTCCACCGTCAGAGTGCCGAACAGCTTTTCGGCGATCGCGTCGTATCCCCCCTCGGCGTACCAGTGGCTCCGGTTGTTTCCGCGGCACAGGTGGATCGCAAGCGTCACGCCCGGGCGGCGCGCCGCCTCCAGGCAAGCGTTGTCCGCTTTGATGGCTTCGTCGAGCGCCTGCTCGGCGTCCATCTTCATTTCGGTCCTGATCCAGTTGCGCCACTTGGGATCGAGGTAGTAGCTGTAGCGAGGAGCGTCAATCTGAATGTATTTCACGCCCTCGGCTGAAAGCTGACCGATGTCCTTCTTTATGATCTCAACGATGTCCCAGAGAACGGCTGAATGGTCTTTGTAGACCTTGTCGGTGATACCCCGTTTGAAGGCGATCGCGGGGAACTGCGTGGCGCTCGGCAGCGTCATCTTGATATCGCCGGGGCTGTTCTTCTTCAGAAATGGCAACTCGTTGCCGCTCAACGGCCGTATCTGGCGAAGTTTCTTGTTCACGATGCCTGTGACGGAGCTTACCTTTGGCTTCGCCAGCGACGCATCCCAGTCGCGCGCGACTTCGGCGTGAAGGTCGAAGCCCTCGACTGCGTCGGTAAAGTCGCTCATGAAGTTCCGGCGCCGCACCTCGCCGTCGGTGAAGATCTCGAATCCGAGCTCCTTCTGCTTCGCAAGCAGCCGGAGAATGTGTTGATCCTCGAGGGCTCGCAGACAAGCCGAATCGCCTCGCTCGCGCGCCGCCAGCAGATCCGGCGGACGCAGGAAACTCCCCACTTGGTCCGCTCTGTACTTCAGCGCCACGACCTCGTCCTCCCCTTTCCAAACTTGATCGGATCCGTACTTTGGCGCCATGTCCCTGTCCTCCAGGTTCCAATCTTCCCACGAAACGGGACCACCGCCGACCGCGATTCGGCGCGGATGTGTCGAAGAAGTGGCGCGGGGCTAACTTACTGAAGTTCGCGAGAACGTTTGCCTGGGAGGAGCTATCTTCCACGTGTGATTTGGTTTACGGGATGAAGACCGGGGAGCAAGGGGCGAGCGGGAACCCGCCCCTTTCCGCGACCGGCTACTTTTGGGCCGTGCGCCAGCCCTCCGCATACGTTTCACGCACAACCTTGGAGTAAGGCACCGGGCTGACGACTGCACGCACTTCCAACTGTTTGTGGCGTTCGACCGTTGGCTTCTTCGATCCGCCGCCCTCTTCGCCCCAGACGAGCGTGAGCTCGGTGCCGACGGTGATATCGGGATCGACTACGCCCAGCGACAGCACCGAGCGCTCGTTGTAGCTGTAGCCGGCGAACATCGAAGCGCCCACCGTCTTCCCGCCCTTCCCCACCAGCTTGTCATACGACGACGAAGCGTAATTCGAAATCGGCAGGTCGATGAACTTGTACGGCTCCCCCGGTTCGAGCAGCGACTTGTAAGCCTTCAGGACATCCTCGCCGTTCCACGCAAACGTGACCTTCTTCCGCTGGGTCTTCTGGTCGATCTTCTCCAAAGCCTCGCGGCCGATGAAGTCGTGGTCGAACTTCACGAAGATCCCATAGCCCAGTTCGAACGGTGTCGTGTAGTAGTCTTCAATGTTGTTCGAGACGAAGCTTCCGGCCAGCGAGCCGGTGGCCTCGTAACCGTTTGCGGGCAGCCACTGGCGGTAGGACTTCATCTTGTCGCCCGTGTAGACGGCCGGCAGCGGAGAAGGAATCCAGCCCGATTCGAGCGTGTTCGATGCGTACGCTCGCGAGCCGACTTCTTTGATCCCAAATTCCTTGCCCGCCTCCACAATCGCGGCGCGGATTTCATCCCGCTCCTCGTAGGGACCCCAAATTTCCAGCCCCGGAGCGCCCGCCATCCCGTGGCGCAGCGCGCGCACCGTCCGTCCCTTGATCTTGATCTCTCCCATGTTGAAGAACTTGATCTCCGGAAACGGCCCGCCATTCAGCTTTTCGATGATCTGCTTGGCGTTCGGTCCCTGAATCTGGTACCGGTAGCACGTCCGGATTACCGCCTTGCCGCCGGGATTCGAGGGCGAGCGATCGTCCCGCGCGACCTCGACCTTGTAGCCGCCCGTCCTGGCATGGAACTCAAGCCAATTTGCCGCTGGCGCGCGCCCCACGTAAACAAGGCTGTCCTGTGCGAGGTGAAACAAAATTCCATCGCCGATCACGTAACCGTCGTAGGTGCAGGGCGCGAACTGCTTGGCGCGGTTCACCGGAAAATTCGCGAAGCTATTCGTCGCGAGATACGAAAGCAGCTTCAGGGCATCCGGCCCTTTCACATACAAATTCGCCATGTGGTGAGATTGGTCAAAAAGAACGGCGGTCTCCCGCCACGCGCGCTGCTCGTCGCGCCAGTTTGAATATTCGGAAGGGACCACCGGATAGACGTACGCCCCGATCTGCGAATTGCGGAGCATCGTCACCGGATTCCCGGCGGCTCTTAACAAATCCTCCAAACTTTGCTGACTCATAAGTCCCCTCCTAGGGATAAAAGCCTCTGGTTCTGCGCCATGTGTTTGAGTGCTGCTCGCGGCGGCCTGCTAACGCCCGTAAAGACGCGACCCGAAATTCTGCCTAAAGGAAGGGCGTGGAGCAAGAAAAAACTGTAGCCGAACATCCCAGGGACGGGAATTCGATTTGAGTCGACGATTGTCTTCGAAAGTTTCTTGATCTCAATGGACGGCGCGATCCCTGCCAACCCAATACGGTGCGCGAAGAGTCTTATGATCCACCTTCCCCGCGGGAGTCTTCGGAATATCACTGTGGAATTCCACCGACTTGGGTGATTTCATCCCGCCGAGTTTTGCCTTGCAGTGATTGATTACGTCTTCCTGGCTCAAAGAGGTGCCTTCCCGCAGCACGACGATCGCCTTTACGGCTTCTCCCCAGGTATCGTCCGGAATGCCGATCACTGCGCACTCGGCCACTCCTTGCAGAGCCATGATGTCTGCTTCGACCTCGGCGGAGAATACGTTGAACCCGCCCGTGATGATCATGTCCTTCTTGCGGTCGACGATATAGAAGTAGCCGTCTTCGTCCTGGTAGCCGACGTCTCCCGTGTGGTGCCAGCCGTACTTGCGAATCTCGGCCGTCGCCTCCGGCAGATTGTAGTAACCCGGAGTTACCAGAGTGCCGCGCGCGACGATCTCACCGGTTTGCTTTGGTGGCAGCAGCCGCCCCGCGTCGTCCATCACGGCCAGACGCACCGCAGAAGTCGCTTTGCCGCAACTTCGCAGTCGTTCCGGATGATCCCCGGCGGCCGCCGCGGCGACCGTCTTCGGATCGAGCCAGGTCAAGAGCATGGGCGCTTCGGTTTGCCCGTAGCACTGGCACATGCAGCGGCCGAAGACCTCCACTCCTTTCTTGAACTGATCCGGCGACACGGGCGAGCCGGCCAGGAGGAAGATGCGCAGGCTGGAGTAGTCGAATTCGTCCAACTGGGGCAGCGCAAGCAGCTTGTAGAGCGCCGTAGGAGGCAAGTAAAGGTGCGTCACCTTGTAGCGCTCGATCGCGCGAAGCACCTCGAGAGCGTCAAAGCCCGGCATCACCACGTTCGTTGCGCCAAGCGTGAACGTCGCAAGCGCCACGACGCCCGCCGCGTGGGAAAGCGGCGCCGTGTTCAGGCAAACGGCTTCCGCATCTTCGCATCGCCAATAGAGAGAAGCCATTTCCAGCATGGTGCCCCACGGTAGATTCGTGACGCGCACGCCTTTTGCAGATCCCGTCGTCCCGCCCGTCGGCACCACACCCACGAGACGATCGAGGTTGCCGAAGGGATCGCCCCAATCCTTCTCCGGGGCATCCGCTGCTTTTTCCATGAATGCATCGAGGGATGGATGGCCCCGATCCTCGGCATCGATGCAGACGAGGTGCCGCAGAGTCGGGACGCGCCGTTTCAGTTCCTTAACTTGATCTCCGAAGCTGCTGTGGTAGAAGAGCCAGGACGTTTCAACGTAGTTCATGTATTCCACGTTGGCATCCACGGCGTTTCGGTAGTTGATGGGGACCCAGGCGGCGCCGGCGCGCATCAGGCCGAGCATGCATAGCAGGACGCGGGCGTCATTCGATGAGAGGATAGCCGCCCGCTCCTCCGGACGCAGGCCGGCCGCCTGCATCGCGCGCGCGATCTTCTGAGTCAGCAGCCGTGTTTCCCGATACGAGTAGCGGTTGCCGCGATCGATGACCGCCACGCGGTCCGGATATGTGTCCGCTGCTTTGTCGAAATAGTCGATGGATCTCACGCCGTCGTTACCTGTCTATTCCGGATTTGCCAATGTGGACAGAATTTCGCACTGCCGCTCGGTGGTCCGAGCAGGACGTCTCCGGGATTCCGTAGATAGATCGCAGATAGATAACGACCAGAAGACCTGTGGAACGGACGGCTGGAAAGTGCCGAAGCCCCTAAGCAGCGCAATATGGACCCCTGGACCCTTTTATGTATAAACCTTCGCCTTGGATAAGCCGAAGTTCTCGAGTGTCTTGAGAATCTCGCGGTGCCCGAAGGCGGCAGCCGGCGATGCGTATCCGACCTGGAGCGGCGGACGGTGCACCAGACTGTGCGCCCCGAACGCCTGCATCAGGCCGGTCTGCTTGTAACAGCAAGTGCCAAACAGCACGCACTGCGCGACTTCCATCGTGCCGCGCCCGACGATCACGTCGATCGTTCGCTGCTGGCGCGAGTTCTCGCGCGGCGGAGTGCCCCCCTGCACCGCGTTGGCCATTTCGGCCAACTTCTTCTCCTGTTCTTCCTTCGGCAGCGGGCGGATCGCTTCCTCGAAATGCTTTTCCGTCGCCAGTACGCTTTCCATGATCTGGCGGTTCAGAAGTCCGCCGAAAGAGCGGACATTCGCCGCCTGCGGATGATCCTTGTACCAGACGGGATGCGGAAATCCGCCCCAGCTCAGCGCAAGCTGCGTGCGGATGTAGCCCGGCACGACCGCTTCGTAGCCGACCGCGCGCTGCCAGGGCTTGTACTGGTTCTGGTCGAGGTAATAGCCGTCGGTTTGAATCACGGCGAAGATGGTCTGCGTCGAGCCGAACGTAGGCATGCCGTCGAACATCGTGAGGATTTCGAGAGTGTCGATACCCCCGGACTCAAGGCACAGCCGCGCAGCGGCGTCGCTGGGCGCGGACATGAACGCCATGCCCGCCACGATCGCGAGGCCCTTCTCGGCGAACTTGTCGCTCCACTTTTCCGCCAGTTGCCGGTGCCACGCCTGCTCGCCCGCGATGTCGATGTAATGGCACCCGGCCTTCAGGCATGCTTCCACAACCGTGGGGCCATAATAGATGAACGGGCCCACGTTGTTGCACACAACCTTGGCGCCGCCGAACAGCTTGGCGAGCTCGTCCACCGACGAACCGACTTGGACGACCTCGTAGTCCGCCGTCTCGATTCCCGGAACGCGGTTCATTACTTCCTGAATCCGGGCCTTGTTCCGGCCCGCTGCAATGAACGGGACGTTGTATTCGCGCAAATACTCCGCGGTCAGGCGCCCGGAAAACCCGCTTGCCCCGTATAGGATGACCGGTCTCTTGCTGGCCATTCGCTTTCCTCCCGCTTAGGACGATCGCGGGTCATGATAGCAGCATTGGCCGCGGGGAGCGTTCGCGCATGCGCTCCCTGTGGCCAAAGAGGCGATTTTAGGCTAGAGTCTCTTTCCAGCTAGTAGGCACCTTTTTGTCACCTGGTATCTGATGGCATCTAAGGAGGTTTTGTGGACGAATTCGATTGCGCGGTCAAGCTTACGGCCGAGGTGATCGGCGGCAAATGGAAGCCGCTCATCCTGTTCTATCTCGAAGACAAGACTTGCCGCTTCAGCGAACTCCAGCGGCTGATCCCGAGCACCACGAAGAAAATGCTTACGAAGCATCTTCGCGAGCTCGAGCGCGACGGCATCGTTCACCGCGAGGTATTTCCGCAGGTTCCGCCTCGGGTGGAGTATTCGCTGACGAGACACGGAGAGAGCCTTCGGCCGATTCTCGTGTTGATGTCGGCGTGGGGCAAAAGACATCGCGCTCGGTACGGAGCTGCAAAAAGATAGCCCACCGCAGCGGGCAAAATTGCTATTCGCCGTGGAGACCCATGGTGTAGACTTCGGCAATTGCGCGCGAAGCTTCAAGGGGGGAGATTCCATGCATCAAACAGTCGCTGTCCGTGACGAAAAACTCTTCATCAATGGCGAATGGACCGGAGCGCTCGACGGCCAGACGTACCAGAAGAAAAACCCATTCACCGGCGGCGTCGCTTCGCACGTGCCCGCAGGAAAGCGGGAAGATGCGCGCCGCGCCATCGAGGCGGCTGCCGCTGCGTTCCCGGCCTGGAGCGCGACGCCTCCCGGCGTGCGCCGCAACCTCTTTTTGAAAGCTGCTGACGTTCTCGAGCGCCGCATGCCCGAGATCGCGAAGATCACGGCGGCTGAAACCGGCCAGACCTTTGGCTGGGGCATGTTCAATTGCATCTACACGGTCGGAATATTGCGGGAAGCCGCCGCACAAGCCTACGGGCTGATCGGCGAAGTCATCCCCACGGACCTCCCGGACACGACCGCCATGGCCATCCGGCAGCCCGTCGGAGTGGTCGTCGGCATTGCGCCCTGGAACGCGCCGATGATTCTCGGCATGCGGGCCGTAGCCTCACCAGTCACGTACGGAAACACGGTGGTCCTGAAAGCCTCCGAGGAATCCCCTGGCACGCATCTGGCAATCGCATCTGTCTTCGAGGAAGCCGGCTTCCCGAAGGGCGTGATGAATGTCATCACGAACGCTCCTGCGGACGCCGCCGAGGTCGTGGATGAACTCATATCCAACCCCAAGACGCGCCGCATCAGCTTCACCGGCTCCACGAAAATCGGCCGGCTCATCGCCGAAAGCGCGGGGCGACACCTGAAGCGCGTTGTGCTGGAACTGGGCGGCAAGGCGCCGCTGATCGTTCTTGGAGACGCCGACATCGACGCGGCCGTATCCGCGGCGAACTTCGGTGCCTTCATGAACCAAGGCCAGATCTGCATGTCCACCGAACGCATCGTCGTTGAAAAGCCGGTCGCCGAAGAATTTGCGAAGAAGCTCGCGGCCAAGGCGCAATCGCTGAAAATGGGCGACCCTCTCGCTCCCGAAACGCAGATCGGCTGCATGATCAACCCGGGCGCGATCGAGCGCGTCCAGGCTTTGGTCGACGACGCTGTAGCAAAGGGCGCGAAGGTTCTTTGCGGCGGAAAGGCCCAGGGGCCGTGCTATCCCCCGACCGTGGTCTACGGCGTCACGCCCGCGATGCGCATCTATCACGAAGAATCGTTCGGCCCGGCGAAGCCTGTGGTCATCGCCAACGATGCTGAGGATGCTCTCCGCATCGCCAACGACACATCCTACGGTCTCTCCAGCGCCGTCTTCAGCCGCGACATCAACAAAGCCATGAAAATCGCCGAGCGCCTGGAGACCGGCATTTGCCATATCAATGGCGCCACGGTTCACGACGAACCGCAGATGCCGTTCGGCGGAGTGAAGGACAGCGGCTACGGCCGCTTCGGCGGCAGGGCAGGCCTCGAGGAATTCACCGAGCTGCGTTGGATCACCGTCCGCCGCTCGCCCACGCCTTACCCGATCTGACGCGCTGCGGCCTGAAGATAATCCGATCGCGTGTCCCGGAAAGTCCATCGGGATCGGATGGAGTCGTATTGACATTGCTGTTTCAAACGTATTAGAAGAGTGTTCCCTCAAGTTCAAGCTGGCAGGTCCTGCGGAGGTAACCGAACGTGAGGCGCTTCTACAAGAATGTGGCGATCGTCATTTCTCTAGCGATTCTTCTTTTCGTGGCGGATCGCAGTGAATACGCAGGGCCTCGCGCCGGTTCGTCTTCAAACGCTGCCGATGGCAGCCCCTTCACCGATTTTCACGGCGAAGCTCCCGGCACGGTCCATCACATTACTCCGGCCGACCTGCCGCCACCCTATGCCACCAAGTCCGCCGCGATATTTACTCCTCCCATACCGAGACCCGCTGATGCTTGGCCCAAGGCGCCCGAAGGCTTCAAAGTCGAGCTTTTCGCGGACAAGCTGGAAGCCCCGCGGCTGATTCAGACCGCTCCCAACGGCGACCTCTTCGTCGTCGAAACGTATGCCGGCAAGATCCTGGTGATGCGCGGCATCACAAGCGACGGCAAGCCCAAGCAAACGGAAGTCTTCACCACGGGCCTCACGCTGCCGTTTGGCGTTGCGTTCTATCCTCCCGGTCGGAAGCCCAAATATGTGTACGTGGGGAACACGGATTCGATCGTGCGTTTCCCTTACAAGAATGGCGATCTGAAGGCAACGGGGCCTGCCGAGGTCGTCGTGCCCAACCTTCCTCCGGGAAGCATCCCTGGGCAACCCGCGAAGCCCGGCACTGGAGGACATTTCACGCGCAACGTCGCTTTCTCGCTGGATGGCAAGCACATGTTCATCGCCGTCGGCTCGCGCAGTAACGTCGCCGATGTCGATCAGGATCAGAGCGAACACAATCGCGCCAACATCCTCGTGGCGAATCCGGACGGTTCCGATTTGCATGTCTACGCCTCGGGGATTCACAATCCTGTCGGTCTCACGGTCGCGCCGCACACGGGAGAAGTCTGGGTTTCGGTGAACGAACGCGACGAGCTTGGCGACAATCTTCCTCCCGATTACATCACGCACGTTCAGGAAGGCGGCTTCTACGGCTGGCCGTGGTATTACACCGGCGGCAACCCCGATCCGCGCTTCCCCGGGAAGCATCCTGAGTTGAAGGACAAGGTGATCGTGCCGGACGTGCTTCTTGAGCCGCACGATGCCTCGCTTCAGCTCGTGTTTTATGAGGGCGAGCAGTTTCCGAGAGAATACCGGGGCCAGATTTTCGCCGCCGAACACGGATCGTGGAATCGCTCGGTCCGCACCGGTTACGAAGTCGTTTTCGTTCCGCTCAAAGACGGGAAGGCAACCGGCGAATACCAGGACTTCCTCACGGGATTTGTCACGGAAAAAGGCGAAGTCTGGGGCCGTCCCGTTGGAGTCGCGGTGGCGTCGGACGGCTCCTTGATGGTCACCGACGACGCTTCGAACTCGATCTGGCGAATCACCTACACCAAGCGATACACGACGACGTGGTGAGCATGATGATCGTACGAAGTCTCGCGGCTGTAGTCCTGCTACTGACGGCGGGTGTCGTTCCCGCGCCCGCGCAAAACAACCAGCAGGGAAACGCGCCGCCTCCCGCGCGGCCCAATGTCACGCCGCCGCTCAAGCTCACGACCCCGGCCTTCACCGACGGCGGCACGATCCCGATCAAGTACACGTGCTCGGCCACCACTCCGCCTCCCAGCGGCCCCATGCAGATATCGCTTGGCGTGTCGCCGCTCCTTCAGTGGACGAATGTGCCCAAGGGCACCGCCAGTTTCGTCCTGATCCTCCACGACGCGGACGCGCACATTGCGAAGGCATTCGACGACATCCCGCACTGGGTCGTCTTCAACATCCCCGGCGATGCCACGCAGCTTGCCGAGGGCGTTCCGCCCGATGCTCCGCTGGCGAACGGCACCATGCAAGGCAACAACATGATGCGCAGAGCCGCGTACCAGGGACCCTGTGCACCTCCCGGCGGCGCTCCGCACCACTACACGTTTGAGTTGTACGCGCTTGATACGAAGCTGGACCTGCCGCAAGGAGCCAGCCGCGCCGATATCGAAAAGGCCATGGACGGCCACGTTCTCAGCGCCACCGTTTATATCGGTCTTTTCAGCCGGTAGCCCTGCGCTTGGACGCTGCGGACTATTGCAAGATCAAAAGCGGAGTCCTATGATACGCTCTGCCCGGCGAGGAGCTAAAGGTTGGCTTCCCCGGCTTTCCTTGCTCCGTAACGACGCATCCCACAATGTATGGCTCGACTGTGGTACCGACAGCGCGGACCCCGGAATCGGCACTCACGACTCCACCCATCGGAATGCATCGATTCGAACTTGAGATCCAAGAACTCTGCACAAGACTGATTGACTGAAGGAGGATAGAGATGGCCACGGCAACACAAGCAGTTCCGCTCGATAGCAATGTAGCCAGCTATGTCGCAAAGCGGCGTCAGATGTTGATTAACGGGAAGTGGGTCGACGCGGCTTCCGGCAAGACGTTCCCAACTTACAATCCGGCCACTGGCGAAGTCCTCGCGCAGGTTGCGGAAGGCGACCGCGAGGATATCGACCGCGCCGTAGCCGCGGCGCGCGCCGCGTTCGATAGCGGCCCGTGGACGAAGAAGATGACTCCGTCCGAGCGCGGACGCCTCATCTGGAAACTCGCCGATCTGATCGAAAAGCACGCCGAAGAATTCGCGCAGCTCGAATCCCTCGACAACGGCAAGCCGCTCACCATCGCCCGCGTCGCGGACATTCCCGGCACCGTCGATCTTTTCCGCTACATGGCCGGCTGGGCCACGAAGATCGAAGGCAACACGATTCCCATCTCCGCTTACGGCGCGAAGTTCCTCGCCTACACTCTCCGCGAACCCGTCGGCGTCGTGGGCCAGATCATCCCGTGGAATTTCCCGCTCATGATGGCCTCGTGGAAGCTCGGCCCGGCGCTCGCGGCCGGTTGTTGCGTCGTTCTGAAGCCGGCCGAACAGACGCCGCTCACGGCTCTGCGCCTGGGCGAACTGATTCAGGAGGCAGGCTTCCCGGACGGCGTCGTGAACATCGTTCCCGGCTACGGCGAAACGGCCGGCGCATCGCTCGCCGCCCATCCGAAGGTTGATAAGGTCGCTTTCACCGGCTCGACGGAAGTCGGCAAACTGATCGTTCAGGCCGCAGCCGGTAACCTGAAGAAGGTTTCGCTCGAGCTCGGCGGCAAATCTCCCAACGTCGTCTTCCAGGACGCCGATATCGACAGCGCCATTCCCGGCGCTGCGATGGCCATCTTCTTCAATCACGGCCAATGCTGCTGCGCGGGTTCGCGGCTCTATGTCGAAGACAAGCAATTCGACAAGGTGGTCGACGGAGTTTCGCAACTGGCGTCGAAAATCCGCGTCGGCCCCGGCCTCGAGCCGACCACGGACATGGGCCCGCTCGTCTCCGAAGAGCAGCTCAATCGCGTCTGCGGCTATCTCGAATCCGGATACAAGGAAGGCGCGAAGGCCACGGTCGGCGGCAGCCGTCAGGGCGACAAGGGTTACTTCGTCAAGCCCACCGTCCTCGTCAACACGAGCGAAAACATGAAAGTCGTGAAGGAAGAGATCTTCGGCCCCGTGGTCACCGCGATTCCGTTCAAGGATGTGGATGACCTCGTCGCTAAAGCCAACAACACGACGTACGGTCTCGCGGCGGGCGTCTGGACGAACGACATCAAGAAGGCGCATCGCATCGCGTCCGAATTGCGCGCCGGAACCGTTTGGATCAACTGTTACAACGTTTTCGATCCGGCGCTGCCGTTCGGCGGGTACAAACAATCCGGGTGGGGCCGCGAGATGGGGCACGAAGTGCTCGAGCTCTACACGGAAGTGAAGTCTGTCTGCACGCCGATTTCGTAGGGCGTCTTGCTGTCATCCCGAACCCAGCCGCCTGTTGTTGGCGGATGGTGGTGAGGGATCTGCTTTTGGTTTTGCGAGCCGGCCCGCCCTTCCGATTCCGGGAAGGGCGGGCTTTCTCGTTAGAGGAGTCGATCCATGAGTTCGTCGGCTGTTAGAAATTTCATGAAGCAGCAGGGATTCGCCGATGAGCCGGCCGCCGTCTGCGACATGCACTTCGCCGGCCTCTATTTTCAGCCCGCCATCGTGGGCACCCTGGTTGTCGTGGCGATTCTTATTCACTCGCCCGTGCTCTTTTTCATCCTGTCGGCGGTGCTGTGGTGGAATGTTGCAGTACCGAAATGGAACCCATTCGAGCTTTTCTACAATCGCGCCATTGCAGCGCCTCGAGGATGGCCCCAGCTCAGTCCTGCGCCTGCTCCGCGCCGCTTTGCTCAGGGAATGGCGGCTGCCTTCATGCTGATCGTGGCCGTGGCGCTCTTGGAAGGCTGGGTCGTGACGGCGTGGGTCTTCGAAGCGTTCCTGGTGGTTGCTTTTTCCGCTTTGCTATTTGGCAAGTTCTGTCTGGGTGCGTACGTCTACCTTCTTCTCCGCGGGAAAGTCGCCTTGGCCAACGCAACCCTCCCCTGGGTCCGGTCGTGACACTCCCGCTGTCATCCCGAACCCAGCCGCGTTGTCGGCGGATGGGGGTGAGGGATCTGCTGTTGGTTTAGCAGGCCGCCACGGCACTCATTCCCATCCTGTCTTCGATCCGTACGGCAGGATGAAACCCATCGCTTCGATTTCGTGAATCTTGCCGCCGCGAATCTTGAAGATTTCTCCCGCTTCCAGGTCGCTGGTTCCCAGGCCGGTCATGGGGATCGTATCCAATCCCGGAATTCCCACGATTTTGATCGACCGTACGTTGCCGCGATGCATGAACATTGGAAAGCCGAAGACCAGCCCCTTTTCCTCGTCGATGATGATCAGGCGTCGCGGCCGAATCCTCGTAATGTAACTCAGCGTGTGTGTATTGATGTTGTCCCGGCAGCCCAACATCCGGATTTTCGCCCTCAGAGGGTCGATCGGCGCCCCGGGCGGGTCAGACGGGTCATGCGTAGGCACCGTGCTGCTCGTTGTCTGCATGCCGTTCTCGTGGCGCTCGCAGTCGTCGGCAAACGGCGCCAGGTTTCCATCGCTGTGCTCGATGGCCTCGAAATACGAATCGGCGATGCGGAACATTTCATCGCGGGAGACTCGCTCGGCCGGCGGAACCGTCTCCAGCAGGCCGGGCCTAGGCGTGGTCAGATTGGGCATCGACGTGTCCCTCAGGTTGCGGGCCACGACCTGCTCGATTTCCGTAATCTTTCCACCCTCGATCTTCAGCCGCAGCGCGAGAATGATCGGCTTGTCCCACTCCTTCATCACTGCGAATAATCCCGCCTGGTGCGACGTTGGATCGAGCGCGTAGATTTTGAAGGTCGTGGGGGCTTCGGACGCGCCCACCCACAGCCCGTCTCCCAACTGCAAGGTGGCAGTGTTCTCCGTGAACTTCACGTCGTCCGCCAGCGGCAGGCCGTTGTCGTCGTGCCGCACCAGCGCAGCAACATACTGGTCGACGATGTTTTTCAAACAGCCGCGATTGCAACTGTCCTGCTGCGGCGCCGGTGCTGCCGAGACCGTGTCGTCCGAAGTGCTCTTAAGCGCCGCTAAAAAGCCAAAAAACGCCAAAAATGTGATCGTAAACACCCGAATTTTGACCAACATTTGCTTCCCCCAAAGAGTTGGACCCCATACCCCGAAACGTGGCGGATGATAACACGCGCCGAGTACTTCGCGGTGTAGAATGCTGTCTTTGCATGCAGTTACGGTAGCAACACGGGGAGGACGCCGTGAGCGCAGACCCACAGCAATGGCCTTGGCCGGATTCTTTGGACGCGGTGATCGCGGCCCCGAAACACCACCGCCTCGTGTTCGAAAATGACCGCGTGCGCGTTCTGGAAGTCCGGATCCCGCCGGGTGAGACCGTGCCGGTTCACAGTCACCGCTGGCCCGCAGCGATCTACGTGGCTAGGCAGAGCGACTTCCTTCGCCGCGACGGCGAAGGCAACCTGCTTTTCGACAGCCGCACCGCCGGCCCTGCACCCAAAGAGCCGGTCGCGCAGTGGACCCCGCCGCTCCCTCCTCATTCAGTCGAGAATATCGGGGACATCGAAATACTCCTGATCAGCACCGAGTTGAAGGAAGGCTGAAGATCCCGACTCGCTGCCTTGAGGAGCGGGCGAGCGCGTGTGCCAAGGATCGCCGCGCTAGGGGATCGAAGCAGAGGCTACGTTCGAATAGGCGCTTTGCGTGTTGCTGGAATCGACCGACGTGACGGCGTAGTCGTAGGTCTGCCCCGATTGAACGGTTGTGTCGGTGTAGGTCGTTGCCGTGATCAGCGCGGTTGTGAGCTGTGTGAGCTGTCCTCCCGCCAACGAGCGAAAAACATAGTAACCGATCACACCGCTCGACGAACCGGGATCCCAGGTCAGCATCACGGAATTGGACGCACCCGTGCCCGACAGGCCGATCGACACGGACGAGTTCGCGGCGTTGCTCGGGATCGTGACGTTGCCGGTCACGCTTCCCGCGGCTGCCGGTGTGAACGTCACATTCAATGTGGTGCTTTGGCCGGGCGAGAGAATGGCCCCAGAGGCGCCACTCGCGTTGAAGCCCGCGCCCGAAATGCTGACGTTGGAGATTGTGACGCTGGCGGTGCCGGAATTCGTGATGGAAATCGGCTGCGATGCAACGCTGCCGACATTGACGCTTCCGAAATTAAACGACGCGGGATTCACGGAGAGAGTCCCTATCGCTGCTGGGGTGATTGCGCTGGACGAAGACGTGCTGGCAACGCTGGTGCTACCGGTGCTGCCCGTGTTTCCGCCGCTGGTGATCGTGGTACTGCCGCTGTTCGCGGCGCTGGCAGTGGTGCCGATGCTGGTGCTGGTGCTACCGGTGCTGCCCGTGTTTCCGCCGCTGGTGATCGTGGTACTGCCGCTGTTCGCGGCGCTGGCAGTGGTGCCGATGCTGGTGCTGGTGCTACCGATGCTGCTACTGGTGCTCCCAGTGATGCTTCCGCTTCCTCCGAAAAATGCGCCGCCGATCACGGCGTTGGGTCCGGCCGTGGGTGTCACGGTGATCCGCACGCGTCCCGTGATGTTCCAAACGAGGTAAATTCCGCTGCTGAACCCCGAAATGCTGCGCACGTCCAGTATGGCCCCTGTGGCTGGGCTGACGATCTGGATGGTTTCCGCCCTTCCCTTCAGGTTCCAGTCGAGGGCATATAGCGCGAATGAGTGCGACGCGCCGTCAGTAAGGTCGAGTTCAAAGCTCAATTGCTGGCCGCACCATTCGCTTGTGATCCTTCCGGAGCCGCCGCTCGCTTCGAGCGGCCTAATGTCGGTTGCCGATGCGGTCCATGCGCAGCGGGCAACCTGCGGGGTCTTGAACACCGCGTATGCCGGGATGCTCTCCGCACCGTTGGCCAGCGCGTATCCGCCCGCGCCGTAGAGACCCACCCAGTTTCCTTCGGTGATCGTATCGCTACCGACAAAACTGGCGACGGCCGCGACGGCCCGGGCTTCGCAAATGCCGGCACAGAGGAGTGCCGCCAGCATTAGCAGCGGGCTCAGGGTTAGGATTTTCTTACATGTATGTGCTGTCGGTTTTGATTGCCATGCTTTCACGCCCCCACGGTATGGCCGGTGCACACCAGGGCGCGACTGTACGAGCGACTAGTTTTGGTACAATGGCCGTCGGTAAGCGATCTTTGACCCTCGGACAAGGGCTCTGAATCCTGCCACGCTGCTTGGGACCCACGCGTCAGCCCCGCCCTCGCCTGTCTCTCATTGTCAGTTGCGAAGCACGGCCTGAGTCCTCGCGTTGGCGAGGGCCGGAGCCTGTGCTATAAGTAAAAGGCTCCCGAATCTGAGGAAATTGTGCCCTTTATTAATTTTCCCGCGCGCGAGATCAACTGCAAGCTTGTGTACTACGGCCCCGGTCTTGGCGGCAAAACCGCCAATTTGCAGTGGATTTACGACCACACGGGAACGAATCAGAAGGGCAAAATGGTTTCGCTTGCGACCGAAACCGACCGCACGCTTTTCTTCGATTTCCTTCCGCTCGATCTGGGCACCGTCCGGGGATTTCGCACCCGCTTTCACCTCTATACGGTTCCCGGCCAGGTGTTTTACGAGGCGAGCCGGAGATTGATTCTCAAGGGAGCCGACGGCGTGGTCTTCGTCGCGGATTCGCAGGAAGAGCGGCTCGATGCCAACCTCGAAACGCTCGATAACTTGCGCGAGCACCTGAAGGAACACAAACTCGATTTCGATACGATTCCTTACGTCCTGCAACTCAACAAGCGCGACCTACCGAACATCCTTCCCCCCGAAGAATTGAAAAAGCAGCTTGGCGTCAAAGGCGAGCCCGCGCTCGAAGCCGTCGCCGTGACGGGCCAGGGCGTCTTTGACACGCTGAAGGAAGTCGCCAAGCTCGTCCTCGCCGAACTCAAGAAAAACGCCTGATACATCCAGCCGGTGCTTTAGGCACGCGTTGTATAATGGCGCTTCGCATGAAACCGGCGCGTATATCGGCGAGTAGCACCCAGCGGGTTTCGCTAACCCGTTCACTTCTTTGTTCGCTTCTATGCAGCGCGCTGGCGGCAGGGGTTTTTGATGTTCGAGCGGTGCCGGCAGCCTCGATACAGACTCCGATTGAGGCCCTGCGCGTGCCGGAGCTCGATGCCGGCTTTCACCTTCTCTACGAACTGAAGCCCGAGGAAGCTCACGAGCAGTTTGAGGCCTGGCAGAAGTCCCATCCGGAAGACCCTCTCGGGAGCGCCTCGGAAGCGGCAGCTTATCTGTTTGAGGAGTGCTATCGGCAGGGCGTCCTGACCTCCGAGTTTTTCCTGGACGACAAGCGTTTTCTGGGCAAGATCCCCCTAAAGCCCGATCCGGAGCTGCGCGCGGCATTCTTCGCTGAGGACAAACAGGCGCAGGACTTGGCGCAGCTGCGATTGAAGACGAACCCGGACGATGCGAACGCCCTGTTCGCCATGTCTCTGAGCCTGGGTATGCAGGCCGACTATGCCAGCCTCATCGACAAGCATCAGCTCGACAGCCTGAAAAAGATCCGCGAAGCCAATACGTACTCCAAGAAACTGTTGGTGATTGCCCCGGACGCCGCCGACGCCTATCTTGGCCTGGGCACGGCGAATTACTTCATTGGAAGTCTGCCGGGAATCAAGAAGTTTTTCCTCAGCTTCGCTGGAATCCACGGCGACAAGGAAGCAGGGATCCAGCAGATCGAGATCGCCGCCGATCGTGGCCACTACCTGCGGCCGTTTGCGAAGATTTTGCTGGCGCTGGCGGCCCTGCGCGAGAAGAAGCCAGAAGTGGCCCGCGTCCAGCTTAACGAACTCGTCGCGGAGTTTCCGGAGAACCCGCTCTTTGCCAGTGAGCTGGCCAAGCTCAAGGTTTCTTCTGCCGCGGCCATCCCTCCCTCAAAAGTGAATTAGTCCGCACATTTCATGTTGGGCATCTCGAACGTCGAGGGGCGGCCCGATCCAACTTCTGCGCGACCCGATATGAGTGACCGATTCAGGGACAACCACAGCGATCGGACAACTGTCCGCTTTTGTACAGTCCACTTCGGAGGAGCTTGTTAGGCTAGCGCGGTCATCGTGTCCTCGCATTCACGCACGTTAGGCGTTCGCTAGGAGCAGAGCGACTTATGAAACGCATTTCTCTCCAACTTGGTGGTTTCTCGTCAGGAGCCAACCTGGGCGGCAAGGTCTTGCACTATCGGGAAAAACAAAACATCTACACGCAAGGTGAGCCTGCTTACACGCTTTTCTACATTCAAGAAGGAGCGGTGGGGCTCACCACCCGAACGAAACATCAACCATCGGCAGTTACCGCCATCCTGGGGGTTGGTGATCTCTTTGGTGAGCTTTGCCTCGCAGGCTATCCCCTTCGTGTGTCCACGGCCGTCGCGCTGACCACCAGCTCCATACGCACCATCAACAAAGAAAAGATGCTCCGAATGCTTCGCAAAAAGAATAAGACTTCAAAATCCCTGGTGGCCTATCTGGTGTTCAGCGTCCAGAAGTACAAGAATCATGTGGCGGAGTTACTGACTTCTTCCGCCGAACAACGGCTGGCGCGCGTGCTTCTGCGGCTAGCCCACTTTAATAAGAAAGGCCCAGCGGTTGTTGAGATTCCCACGCTAAGTCACCAAGTTCTGGCGGAGATGGTCGGCACCACCCGCCCGCGAGTCAATTTATTCATGAACCGGTTCAGGAAGCGGGGATTCATTAACTACAACGGCCGAATAGAAGTACGCAAGTCCCTGCAAAAAGTCCTTCGACGCCACTAGCAGCCAGCGGTCACTATCGGTCTCATGAATCTCGCTGGGCTTGGATGTGCCGCTTTGGGTGGCGGGATTCGCACCCCGTGTTGGGGACTTTGCATTGTCCAATATTGCACAGCGGGGTGCGCCAGGTGGTATCATACAGCATGCCGTTTCCCTCCCGCCGACGTGTATCTGCCCGCACTCCTCGCCCCTCGAGGGCATCTCGGAGAATGCGCGCTTTCGACGCGCATTCGTTTCTGAACTCGACTGGGCTTGGGAGAAGGGTTGCCGAGTTTCGAAGAAATCAAATCATTTTCTCGCAGGGCGATCCCTCGAAGAATGTCCTGTTCATTCGAGAGGGGGGCGTGAAGCTCACTGTGGTCAACGCAGCCGGCAAAGAAGCGGTTGTGGCGCTTTTGGGACCCGGCGATTTTGTGGGTGAAGGGTGCCTTGCAGGTCAGTCTATTTGTATGGCGACCGCGACCGCGATTACACCGACCACCGCACTCGCTATTGAAAAACACGAGATGATTCGCGTGCTCCACGGGGAACACGAGTTCTCCGACCGGTTCATCGCTTACATGCTGGCGCGAAACATCCGAGTCGAAGAAGATCTGATCGATCAGCTCTTTAACTCCAGCGAGAAGCGGCTGGCGCGGGCTCTTCTTCTGCTCGCTCACTATGGGGAGCAAGGCCGGCCTCAAAAGATGCTTCCCAAAGTATCGCAAGAGACGCTGGCGGAGATGATTGGCACAACGCGGCCCCGGATCAATTTCTTCATGAACAAATTCAGAAAACTGGGTTTCATCGAGTACGGCGGCAGGCTGCGAGGGCTGCAAATCAACAAGTCCCTTCTTGGCTTCGTCCTGCAGGCCTAAAGCTTCGGGCAGCGAGAGAATTGCTACGTATCGAACCTCCGGATTTGACCTAGAGGCGAATCACACGCATTTCTGAATTCTCAAACGAACACCAGTGCATTGGGTATTGGTATCTCGAACGTGACGGGACAGCCCGATCTCATTTCTGGGCGACCCGATATGTTTGCCGGGATTCAAGGATACAGCGCCACAGCTATCAGATAACTGTCCCTTTTCGAACAGTCCATCCCTGGATGAATGTGTTAGACAGTCATTGCAGCACGTGACGAACGTCACCGACGACAGGATAAAGAATTAAAAAGACAGTGTTTGGCAGCCCGACTGGTCGATTGCCCCGGGGGTATTTGGACTCAACCACAGGACGGGACTGGAAGGAGCACGGCGATGAAAAGGATCTGCTCGTTTCTTGTTGTGATGATCCTGGTCGGCGCGCCTGGGTATGCGCAAAGAGGCCAAAACAATTGACGAAATTGCAGTGCGTTTCCGTTAGTGAGTTCAAATTTGAAGGGAGATAACTCAATGTTGAAACGTCTTCTGATCGGCACAACGCTAACTCTGCTTGTAGCTCTAACTGCTGTCGCTTCCTCGGACCGCGAGGATGATGTTAATCGCACCCACAAAGCTGCCCAGGTCTTCAAGGAGATCATGAACACTCCGGATCGTGGCATTCCTCAGGATCTGCTGAAATCGGCGAAATGTATCGCCATCATTCCGGGGGACGTCAAGTTTGCCTTTGTGTTCGGCGGCAGCTACGGCAGGGGATTGGCAACCTGTCGCACCGGACATGGCTGGAGCGCCCCGATGTTTGTGGCTATTGACGGCGGCAGTGTGGGCTATCAGATCGGGGGCTCTTCCACCGACATCGTGTTGCTCTTTATGAACGATCACGCCTTGCAGAGTCTGCTCGGCGACAAATTCAAGCTCGGAGCCGACGCTTCTGTAGCGGCCGGGCCGGTGGGCCGGACCGCCGCCGCTGGCACCGACGTTAAACTGAATGCGGAGATTCTGTCCTATTCGCGTGCCAAAGGCGTTTTCGCTGGCGTGAGCCTAGACGGCTCCGTGGTGCAAGCCGACAAGAGCGGGGACAAAGCCATGTATGGCCCCAATGTAAACCGCCATGAAATTCTTGACGGCAAAGTTGCTGTTCCTGCATCGGCGCGACCGCTGCTGCACGAAATTAACGGATATGCAGGGTAGGTAGGGATCAGTGGCGCAACACCTTGGGACGGGCCGGATGGGTTTCGGCCTGCGAGGAGAAGGAGGTAATCGGTCATGCCTTTACTTCAAGTATTGTTGGTTCTGGTCGTGGTTGGTGTTCTGCTTTGGCTGGTCAACAGCTTCATACCAATGCAGGGAACGATTAAGGCGATCCTGAATGCAGTCGTGATCATCGCCGTGGTGTTGTGGCTTCTGAACATTTTCGGACTTTTTCATTCGCTCTCCCGCATCCACATAGGGACGTAAGTGAGCCTGACGAGCGAGGGGGCGCATGAAATCGCGTCTCGCTGAACTAACGGCTTCATCGAGTGCGAATGCTATCGAAACCGCGGCCGCTCATTTTGAAGAAATTCGTCATGACGAGATGGGCCACCGGGATGTATTCAAGATTGTGCTGATAGAGTTGGAATCCTGAAAGGAGACTTTCGATGCTACTACTAATTATAGTTCTGCTGCTGTTGTTCGGCGGAGGCGGCGGCTATTACGGGTATTCCAGATGGGGGCCGCGCGGGGGCTTGGGGATAGTCGGGACGATCCTAGTCATCGCGGTGGTCTTGTATGCGGTCGGCCTGTTGCGCTGACCTTGTTAGGATCGATCTGACAATCGAGGGAAGGGTGTTTGCAAATGCACCGACGGCCAAAGGCCCTCAGCGGGGACTCGCAAATCGATCGAGTTAAAGGAGACAATCCATGAAGCAAAGCACTAAGGACAAAGCAAAAGGAAAGTTTCACGAGGTGAAAGGTAGAGTCAAAGAGAAGGTGGGACGAACGACGAACAATCCCGACTTGGAAGCCGAAGGCCAGGTCGAAAAGATAGGTGGGAAGGTTCAAAGGAAAATCGGCCAAGTGGAGAAGGTCCTAGGAAAATAGCGGCTACGACTCCGCTTGGCGTGGGTCGGGGCGCCTCAGGAGGGCTGGCTCGCATGGTGACAGCCCCCCAGCGACGCTGCCGACGCCAGCTTGTTGGGAAATAAGAAAGACAAGAAACGAAGATTCAGAAAGGAGGCCGACATGGCACAACCACAAATGGCTCGGATCGCCTGTATTCAATGCAACGCTTGGTACAGCTCGGAACGTGAATTGCGCGACCACGCGCAGACGGCCCATCGTAAGGTCGGCCCAGAACAAAGTTTGCCTCCATCCACTGTCCAGGCGGATAGGGCGAAGCAGGGCTGGACGACTTCCTTCCTGACGGAGCAGGAGAACGAAACGGACAAGTTGTGTGGACGAACTTAGGCGGAGCAGGCGTGGCGCATCCTTGGCCGCGGGGATCTCTGCGCACCGCGAACCTTAGTCGCGAACAGATCACACCGGGTTTCCTTCAAGCCGCGCATGACAATTGAGGGGTGCCGCGCCCTTCGTCTCTCAGGAGGGTGCGTGTGTTTGCTCTGCTCTCACGTTGTCCCGTTCGCTCTGCGCGTCCCAAAATTCACAAGCTTTCGCACTTGCATTTCGCCTCCCGCCTACTAGCATTGATCTCGTGGCTGCCATGAAAGCGCTGCGACTGCATCGCTGGAGTGTGACGCCGCGCGAGGCGGCGCGCATTCAACTCCGGCTGCGCGAGCGTCTCGAACGGAAGGATCGCTTCGCTGAGATCAAGACCGTGGCTGGGGCCGACGTAGCGCTCGATCTTCGCCGCAAGCGAGCGATCGCCGGCGTGATCGTCTATCGTTTTCCGGAGATGGTGGAAATCGAACGCGCGTGCGCGGAGAGTCCGCTCACTTTTCCCTACGTTCCCGGCCTGCTGAGCTTTCGCGAGATTCCCGTCCTGCTGAAAGCGTTCGCGCGGTTACGCAATGCGCCCGACCTGATCTCCTACGATGGGCATGGCTACGCGCATCCGCGACGCTTCGGGATCGTCTGCCACCTGAGCGTGCTGCTCGACCGCCCCACGATTGGCTGCGCAAAGTCGATCCTGGTGGGTACCGCCAAGGAACCGCCTCGGCAGGCCGGCTCGTGGGCGCCGCTAGTGGACGGCAAAACCCGGGAAGTCATTGGCGCTGCCCTGCGGACCCGCGAAGGCGTCAAACCGGTTTACATCTCGCAAGGCCACCGCATCTCGCTCGACCGCGCCATCGAGTTCGCGCGCGCTGCCGCCGACGGCTTCCGCATCCCGCAGCCGACCCGGGAGGCAGACCACTTCGTCGAGGCTGTTAAACGCGGCGAAATGAAGCAATTACAAAGGTTAGGAAAATAAAACGGGAGGTGAAAGCCAGAGGCGTCCACCTCCCGGGGTGGGTGGGGTTTGTTGCCAGGCACCCAGTAGGAATTTTGGTGTTCCGCGCCTGGATACTCGGCAAACCGGTCTTTAAACCGGTGCCACGTGTACGCCACAATTATCATACGTTCGGAAGAGGTGTCAATCTTATTATTTGTGAGCGCTCAAACGGGGACGCCGGTCGAGTGTTTCCCGGACCGTGCGCGCCAAATCGCGTGGCGAATAAGGCTTCTGTAGAACAAACAAGCCCTGCTGCTGGACCTTCTGGAGCAAGGCAATGTCGGGGCTGTAGCCGGTGGCGAAAACGACCGGCAGATTCGGCTTTTCTTTGCAGATTCGGGCATAGACTTCGGGGCCGCTGAGTTTGGGGAGCACGACATCGAGCAGCGCGAGGTCGATGTGGTCGCGATGCCACCTGAACTCCTGCAATGCCTGTTCGCCGTCGGCCGCGAGCACTACCTCGTACCCCAGTCCTGCCAGCGTTTCCTGTGCAAGTTGACGCAAGCCTTCGTGATCTTCGGCGACCAGGAGCGTCTCGGAGCCTCCGTGGATGGGCAGGGTGTTCTCCGCAGGCGCAAGCGGAGTTTCGGGCACTGCACTGACGGGGATGTAGACGCGAAAGGTGCTGCCGACGCCCGGCTCGCTGTGCGCATGCACAAACCCGCCATGCTGCCGAACGATGCCGTACACCATGGAGAGGCCCAGACCTGTCCCCTTTCCCATTTCCTTCGTCGTGAAAAATGGCTCGAAAACCCGGTCGAGCGTGGCTGCGTCCATGCCGGTCCCCGTGTCGGTGACGGACAGCATGATGTAATCACCCGGGTGCGCCAGCGGCTGAAGCGCGCAGAACTGGTCATTGATGGCCACGTTTGCGGTTTCGATTATGAGGGAGCCGCCGCCTTCGGGCATCGCGTCGCGCGCGTTGATGCAGAGATTCATCAACACCTGTTCCATTTGAATCGGGTCGGCGCGAACGACCGCCAGGTCCGGCGGCAGATTGGCCTTGATTTCGATGTTGCCGCCGATCACCTTTTCGAGCAGGCTGAGAGTTTCCATAGCGGTTTGGTTCAGGTTGATGTTGCGGGGCTCGAGTATCTGGCGGCGTGCGAAAGCCAGCAACTGCCGGGTCAAAGCAGCGGCTCGGTCGGCCTGCTGGCGAACCTTTTCGAAGTGGCGATGAGGCCGCGAAGCGGCTTGAGTTTCGTCCATGCCTAATTCGGCCCAGCCGAGAATCGCGCCGATCATGTTGTTGAAATCGTGGGCAATTCCGCCGGCCAGTCGCCCGATGGCTTCGAATTTCTGCGCCTGGAGAAGCTGCTTTTCCAGGCCCAGGCGCTCGGTGACGTCCTCGACCATCACTTCGATGCACGTGTTGCCCTGTTCAGGTTCGCTCGTCTGCCAGCCGTTGATCCGCACCGTGATTGCCTTGCCGTTTTTGCGCTTCCATTCAACCGTAGCGTCCGCACGGCCCGTGCGAAGGTAATCCGCGTGCACCTTGTCCCGCACGACCGGATCGCAATAGAGCGCTCGCGAGCTTTCGACGGCGAGAAGTTCTTCGGCGGACTCATAGCCGAGCATGCGCACGAGGGCGGGGTTGACGTCGAGGAGTTTGCCCTCGGGAGTCACCCAGTAGATTCCGTACTTGGTGTTGTTCACGAGCCCGCGGTACCGGGCTTCGCTTGCGCGCAGAGCTGCTTCGGAGCGCTTTCGTTCCGTGATGTCAACGATACTGCCGCGCACCAGGCGGCGTGTGGCCGAAGCAAGCCGAACGAGATGAATCTCGCACGGGATATCTTCGCCCTGCGAATTGCGGTGCACCCACTCGAAACGAGGAGTTTCGCCCTGGAGCGCCAACTCGACCTTTTGGCGAGACGCGAGTTCGGATGGCTGGCCGTTCGGCTGGCGCGGCGGGCTCAGCCCGGCCGGGCCGTGCTGTAGGAGTTCTTCGCGGCTCAGACGGAAAAGCCGCGTCGCGTTGTCGTTGCAGTGGACGAACCTCCCTTTGTCCGCATCGAGGACGACGATCGCCTCGGGAGCATCTTGAACGAGCGTGCGATAGTGTTCCTCGCTTTCGATGAGAGCTTCGAGCGCGCGGCCCTCCGTCTTTCGCCGCGATTTTTCCTCCTGCGCCCGGCGAATCGCCATCGGCAAGCGTGCCAGGTGGTGTTTCAAAACGCAGTCGGTGACGCCGAGCTTGATGCACTCGACTGCGAGCTCGTCGCCCAGTGTTTCCGTGAGGAGGATCAGGGGGACATCGGGACAGATCTCCTTGACCGCGGCCAGGGCGTCCAGTCCGCTCCATCCCTTCATGCGGTAATCGGATAGAACGGCGTCGAAATGCCCCTCACGCAGCTTGCACATGAAGTCTTCGCGCGTCGAAGCGACATCGGCGCGAAAATCGATCTTTGACTCTTTGAGGCCGCGGAGGCACAGATCGAGGTCGTCGGGATTATCGCCGACAACAAGCAAGCGCAGCGGCCCGGCCTGCGCCTCCGCCTCTTTTGTGATAGGTCCAGCCATCGGTTCTCGAGGTTATCGGCTCGCGAAAGCCGCTTCCGGAGGGCGGCTGTTTTCAATCACACCAGGTTCGGTCAAGATGTGCCTTTTCCGTTTTTGCGAGCGCGTGTTTTGGCTGGAGACCCTGCGTGAAGAAAAAGGTGGCATCTTTATCGGACTCCGATTTCGCCCACGTCTCACCCCCTGGCGGTAAACGGTGCGTTGCGCGGTAACCAATCCGATGCCAGTCCCCTCAAAGTCTTCCCGCCTGTGGAGACGCTGGAAGACGCCAAAGGGCTTATCGGCATATCTCGGGTCGAAGCCCACACCATTATCACGGACGAAAAACGCTAACGTGCGGCCCGTCTGGCGTGCAGCCACCTCGATGACGGCGGGCTGCCGGTTCCGCGCAAACTTGACGGCATTTGGACAGAAGATTAGAGAACGCTAATTTCAAGACTCCGGGTCGCAATTCGCCTCCGCAGCGGCTCGATCCCGTGCCGCCGAGGCTGAATTGCCGGTTCTAAATGCGATGATCCAGCGGAATGTAGCTGCGGAGATCGTAGCCCGCGTAGACCTGGCGAGGCCGGGAGATCTTCTGTTCAGCGTCGAGCAGCATCTCCTCCCACTGCGCAATCCAGCCCGACGTGCGCGGAATGGCGAAGAGGACGGGGAACATGGTGACGGGGAAGCCCATCGCCTGATAAATGAGGCCGGTGTAGAAATCGACGTTGGGATAGAGACGACGCGTAACGAAATAGTCGTCTTCGAGCGCAATGCGTTCGCATTCGAGCGCGATGTCGATCAGCGGGTTGCGCCCCATCACGTCGAAAACGTCGTAGGCGATCCGCTTGACGATCCGGGCGCGCGGATCGTAATTCTTATAGACGCGGTGGCCGAAACCCATCAGCAGCTTTTCGCCGGCCTTCACGCTCTTCACGTAGGCGGGCACGTTGTTCACCGAGCCGATCTCGAGCAGCATCCGCAGCACCTGTTCGTTGGCGCCGCCATGGAGCGGGCCATACAGCGCCGCGGTAGCCGCAGCCGTTGCGGAATAGGGGTCCACGTGCGAACTGCCGACGCCGCGCATGGCGGTCGATGAACAGTTCTGCTCGTGATCGGCGTGCAAAATGAACAGAATGTCAAGCGCGCGCTCGAGCGTCGGGTTCGGGCGGTATTGCAGCTCCGTCGTCCGGAACAACATGTTCAAGAAGTTGCCGCAGTAGCTCAGATCATTGTCCGGGTACACGAATGGCATCCCGAGGCTGTGCCGGTACGCGAATGCCGCGAGCGTGGGCATCTTGCCGATCAGGCGGTAGGTCTGCTTGAGGCGCGATTCCGGATTGAAGATGTCTTTCGCGTCCGGATAGAACGTCGAGAGCGCGGCGAC
>Ga0187872_10001155_pt1 | contig 27958 bp, 21 predicted proteins | sample June2016WEW_16_4_FD_132973 | JGI IMG/M metagenome (GOLD analysis project Ga0187872, IMG submission 132973) | Peatland microbial communities from SPRUCE experiment site at the Marcell Experimental Forest, Minnesota, USA - June2016WEW_16_40 | ecosystem: Environmental > Terrestrial > Soil >...
CTACAGCCTGCCCGACCGTGGTGACTCGATAGTAATCGAATGGTTTCATCGTTTATCTCCTTCACCCTAGCCCTTTTTCGCCTTCAGGCCCATGAGGATCGCACGGTTGGTAATAGGAAGTTCCGAGAAGCGGACGCCGATCGCGTTGTAGATCGCATTCGCTATGGCCGGTGTGGGTGGGGTATAAGGTGGTTCACCAATCCCCTTCGCCCCGTACGGACCTAGTTTATCGATCGACTCCACAATGATCGGCACGATCTCCGGTACATCCTTCATCGTCATCAGCTTGTAATTCAGATGATTCGGGTTCACGCAGATGCCGGTGGCTTTGTCGTAGATCTGGTCTTCGGTCATGCCAAAACCAATTCCCTGAACAACGCCTCCCTCGATCTGGCTCTCGGCCGTCAGCGGGTTGATCGCCCTGCCGAGATCGTGAGCCGCCACTATCTTGAGAACCTTGACATGGCCGGTGCGAGTGTCCACTTCCACCTCGGCAAACCCCGCCGCGAAGCCGTGGAAGAAAACGTCAGTGGGAATCTTCATGTAGCCACGGCCAACAATCACCCCGCCCGGCGCCTTCGATGCAATCTGGTCCAGCGGAACACCTTTATCGGAGCCGGCCGCATAAATCATGCTGTCCCGAATGCTCAGGTTCTTCTTGTCTGTCTTCAACTCATCAGCCGCGACGTCAAGCAGTTGATTTTTTGCGTCCGTCGAAGCCAGCTTCACGCCGGTGCCGCCGGTGATCGTCTGGCGGCTGCCGGAAGTGACGCCCGTGTCCGTCGTCATGTCGGTGTCGGCCGAAATGACGAATACATTGCTGAGCAGCACCCCGAGTTCTTCGGCGGCGATCATGGCCATCGTGGTCTTCTGCCCGCCTCCCAGCTCCGATGCGCCGGTGAACACATTCACCGTGCCATCGGCATTGATCCGCACCATGCCCGACAACGGCATTCCCGGAGGCATGCCGCCATGTCGGCAAGCGTGAATGGCCACGCCATAACCCTTTTTGATCGGACCCGCCTGCGAGGCCGTCTTCTGCCGCTTCTCCTTCCACTGGAACGCTTCCGCACCACGCTTGATGCACTCTTCCATGCCGTTGCTGGTGAAAGGAATCTTCCTGAACTGGTCGCCATCTTCGAGGCGGGCGTGGTTCTTCAGCTTGAACTCGAGCGGATCCATCCCCAGCTTCTCGGCGATGATGTCCATGTGAACATCCTGGGCAAACGTTCCCTGGGGATGACCGACACAGCGCATGGGACCGGTGGTCGGGTTGTTCGTGCTCACCGTATAAGCCTCGCCGGTCATATTCGGGCAGCGGTAGATCGACATCATGCAGCCCAATGCGTCGAATGCGGCGAGCGGAAACATGGCGTAAGCTCCGGCATCGGCAACCACTTTCGCCTGGATGGCAGTGAGCGTGCCATCCTTCTTCACCCCGTACTTCAGGTCAATGACGGTCGGGTAACGGTGTCCTGCCGCGAGATAAACTTCTTCTCTGTCCAGCTCGACTCTTGCCGGGCGGCCCGTCTTTCGAGCAACCACCGCGGCCAGCGTGCTGTATCGCCCGGGGTTGCCCTTGTCGCCAAAGCCGCCCCCCATGAACTCGCAAGTCACGTGCACCTTGCTCTGCGGGATTTTGAGCGCCTTGGCGACCGCTTTCTGGACTTCGAAGGGAGCCTGGGTGGAATCCCAGATGGTCACCCTACCGCCCCCCCACTGCGCGATGCAGGCCCTGCTCTCCATGGTTGCATGCTGATTGATAGGAGTCCGATAGCGTGCTTCATAGATAAGGTCAGCCTCGGCAAAACCTTTCGCCACATCCCCCCTGCTGACGACCACGGGCTTACCTCCAATGAGATTGCCCTCGGGGAATAGTTTGGGAGCGCCCGGCTTCAACGCTTCTTCCGGATCGAGCACGAAGGGAAGCACCTGGTAGTCAACTTTGATCAGGCCCAGCGCTTCCACAGCCGTGTCCTCATCCACCGCGGCTACCAGCGCAACGTCGTCGCCCTGGAACCGTGCCACGTCCGTGAGGATTGGGTATGAGGGATTCCAGCGGGGGTATGCCGCCATATCCTTGTGGGTCAGCACCGCCTTCACGCCCGGCAACGCCAAGGCTTTCGACGTATCGATGTTAACGATCCGCGCATGCGGATATGGGCTTCTTAAGATCTTCAAGCAGAGCATGCCGGGCAGGGAGAAATCAGAGGCATATTTCGCCCGTCCGGTTACTTTTTCAAACCCGTCCATCTTTGGTTGGCGTTTCCCGATAACTCTAAATTCCGAGCTCATAGTATCTCCCTCCCCTTATGCCTTCTGCGCCAGCGATAACACCGCTTTGGTGATCTTGGGGTAGGCGCTGCATCGGCAGATGTTTCCCGAAAGGGCTTCTTTTATCTCGGCCAAGCTCGCCCGTGGGTTGGAGTCGAGCAATGCCTTCGTCGACATGATCTGGCCCGGCGTGCAGAAACCGCACTGATACGCGTCCTCCCGTACGAAGGCCGCCTGAATCGGATGCATCGTTTCTCCCTCGGACAAAGCCTCGATCGTAGTGATCTTGCGCTTGTCCGCCTCGATGGCCAATTGAGTACAGGCGTAGACGGCCTTGCCGTCCATGATCACCGTGCAGGCTCCGCAACTGGAGCGGTCGCATGTCTTCTTCGTGCCGGTCAGGCCCAGTTCCCGCCGCAACACTTCGAGCAGCGTCCAGTGCGACTTGACCGCCAGACGATACGTCTTGCCGTTGATCTCCGTTACAATCGTCGCCTCTCGAATCCCCTTCACCAGGGGAGCCGTCTCCGCTTCCAGTTGGGGCACCATCGCCGTTGCCATTGCCGCCGCGGCGGTGCTTACTCCCATTCCCTTCAGGAAGCCACGACGCGAGACGCGGAGCTTGCCTGATACCTGCTCCTCACCAGAAGTTGACACGTCTCGTTCTTTTTCCATAGTTCCCCCTTTCCGTCCTCATCACCCTTTTTGTGCCCTGAATTGACCCTTCGCAGCGTGCCGTCGCTGCCCACGTTTGTCAAGCAGAATCTCCGGACTTTTGAGCCCTACGTTCCATTTGCGACGATTGCGGCGCTCCGTCGCCAAAGGCGCGTCACTATCGGACGGAAGCGCTGTGGGCAAACGCGCGGCGTTGCCCGCGCAGAAGGTAAAGCACTGCCTCCAGGACCCCTCCTGCGATCGCCAGCGATTTATCCGAGATCGTGAAGCAATGTTCGCGAGCGGCCCGCGGATCGATGTCGCCAATCTTCATTCCCGGATAAACGCACAAACCGTCATGCAGCAGTCCGCGCAGTACGCCTGCAATGCCGGCCTTTACCGGCGTTTGGTCGACCCAACAGACCACCTCGCCGGCTTCAACCCGGTCTCCAATCGCTCTCTCGCCTCGCAACCAACCCGGCGACGGAGCCCGCAGCAGCCGTTGCAGGCCATGGCCTGCGATTTCGCCAGGCACACCCGTATCCGGCTCGGCGGAGCCATGCCATAGAACCCGGCCAAGCTGGTGGCCGCGGTTGGTCTCGACCACCGCGTGAACATCGACTCCCGCCTCGAAGCCCGGGCCGAGGCCAATCACCACATCCGCATCCGAGATCCGTGTCCCAAGGTTGCGCTTGGCGATAATGGCGTCAACCACCGCCGCCGGACGAAGCCGCGGCACGACCTCGGCCCACGGATCGACCAGCACAGGCACCACACCTTCGCTCCACGCTCGCGGAATTTCATTGCAATCTTTGATCTTGCGCGCGCGCACTCCCTCGACTTCGACTTCTCCGCAGTAGATCGCCTCGGAAAAAGCTACCGTCCGCCGCACCGTAGTCGGCTGCTCGATCTCGGTCACAACCAGCCGAAGCCCCGCGCGATGAAGCCGCAGAATCACTCCACTAGCCAGGTCTCCCGCACCTTTAATCACCACAACTGCATCTTCAAACACGGGCCCAATCCTTTTCGCAAACCGAGCTGGCGGCGGAACCGCCGCCTCGACCACCACAGGCGGAAGAATCCGTACGTCTCGGACACGGACTCTCAGCTCTTCTAACTCGGTGCCGTGGATTTTCTCACAGCTTTTCCAAATCGGGAAGTTTTCTTACGAGCTGGGAGTAATCTTCTTTGGTGTCAATGTCGACTGGTGACTCCAGATTCAGATCCACCATCGCAACCTCAGCCTGATGGCGAGCTAGCAGCTCCCGTCCTCCCTGATCGCCCGTAACCTGCAACAGCTCCGGGAAGAGCGCCCGCGAGAAAAGCACCGGATGTCCCGGAGTCCCTCGGTACCGTGGCCGCACCACCGCACTGTGGCCGCTGCGGAAGGCGCTGACGAGGGCCTCGATGGCCCGCGAGCTGATCAACGGCTGGTCGCCGAGCAGAAACACCGCCGCCTGCGCCTGGGAAGCGAGCGCGTTGATCCCTGCCTTGACCGACGAACTTTGACCTGTGGCGTATTCCGGATTGAAGATGGTGCGGACACGGGGATCGCGCGGCAGCTCTTGCTCCAATTCCGCCGCGCCGTGTCCAAGCACAACCACGACCTCGTCCACCGGCGCCGCCAGTGCGGCCTCTACCACATGGCGCAAGAGACTTTTTCCGCCAAGCCGCAGGGCCAGCTTAAGCGCGGGGTTCCCAGCGAGCCTGCCTTTGGCTTGCTGGGGTGCCTTGAGCGATCCCATGCGGCGTCCTTCACCGGCAGCCAGCACGATGGCGGAGACCCTCGCCGCGCTGGAAGCGCCGTCATGAGCACCCCCGGTGATCACCTCCCGAGTCGGCCTAGCCTCCGGGATGATGTGGCTGCGTATTTCCCGTGGGTTCGATCTTCCGGTGATCACTTTGCGAATCGGCATCGCCTCGCGCAAAGCCGCGATGACAACCCGCTCCGCGCCGCGCTCGATCAACTCGCGGGCGACCTCGCAACCGGCCTCGAAGCGGCTTGCGTCGTCTGCCTGGTTGAGCAGTGCGACCACCCTGGCGCCGGCCGGCGCTCCGCGCGTGCTTCCCTGCGGATGCCGCAGCACGCTGGCGACTAGCGACGGACTAACCGTATCGCCCAACTGGCATCCTGCCAAGGCCGCCACGCGCTCGGGACGGTGAACAAACTCCTCCGACAGCGGCCGGCCGATCACGGAGAGTCCAACCACTGCCACCACCAAGTCCGCAGACGGCGGTATCACCGGCTCGTACGCCGCCGGAGCCTTGAACGGACGCCCGCGCGAACCATCGGCCTCAACCAGCAGGTGGGTGACGTGGAGTCGCTTCGGCAGTTGCTCTATCCATCCGGGATCGATGCCCACAAGCTTGCCGTCTGCCCCCAACCCTCGCGCCAGCACCACCGCGGGCTGCCGATCCAGGGCACTCCGTGCGCTACGCACAAGGGTTTCCAGCGAGTCTTCGATGACCACGGGGATGACCGTGGCGGGGAATTGTTCCGAATCCGGGGGATAGATGTGGGTTGTGGTCGTGATCAGCACGCGTTCCCCGCGGGCAACCAGTTCGGCGGCCAGCCGGAACATAGCCGTAGTCTTACCACCGCTGCCGGTGAAGGCCACCACCTCGCAGCCTGCCGCGCCTGGCGATGGATTGAAAGCGCCGATCCCCAGCGCTTCAGCCAGTGTCGGCACGCAGTCAACCACGACGGTGTTCGGCGTTGACATCGGCGGTCACGACCTCATGGTCCATATAGGCCGGGTGCCCCACGTCCCGTCCCCGCTTTTGGGACTGACGTGGGGTAGTTTCTTGGACCCTCCGCTCAGCCGACTACACCGGCTGGCAGAATGATTCGTACACTTTGTTCTGGTTGAGTGCCTGGTACAGCGCGTTCTTCCGCTGCAAAAGCGCGCGGTATTTCAGAACGTTGATCTCATCGGGCTGAAACACGATCGGATCGCTGCAACACACGGCTCGAAAAGCCTCCGCGTGATCCCGGTGAATTCCGAGAGTGACCGATGCGCTCATCAGCGCTCCCAGCGAAGATGCTTCGCTGTTGTCGTAACGAATCACAGTTTTGTTGAAGGCGTCCGCCTGTATCTGATTGAAAAGATCGAATGCCACCAGTCCGCCCGCGACGCTGACCATGGAGATATTCTTCACCAGGTTTTCGATCAGCGAAAGGTTATGGCCGATTTCCAGTGCTATGCCCTCGAGGATTGCTCTCACCAGGTCGCTGCGCCGCGTTCCCAGCGAAAGGTTAAAGAAGAGTCCCTTGGCCAGCGGATTCCAATAGGGAGCGGCGCTTCCCTCGAAGTGAGAGAGCATCATCACGCCATTGGCCCCCACGGGGGATTCGGCGGCTTCTTTGTTCATCAGGGCGTAGACATCTTCGCCTTCGGGATAAAACTGCTCTTTGAACCAGCGGTGAACCGAGCCGGTATTGAAGATTCCCGCTTCCGCGATCCACTTGCCGGGCACGGCCGCCGCGCTGCAGAGGGTGCGGCACTCATCGTCGAACTGCGGCGCTTCCGAATAAGCAATGACGAACGATCCGGTTCCGGTATTGGCCTCGGCATAGCCCGGACGAAGAATGTTCAAAGCCAGCGCCGCGCATTGCTGATCTCCGCCGCAGACGATCACTGGAATTCCCGGCACCAGTCCGGTGGCCTTTGCCATTGCGCTTTCCAGGGAGCCCGCGGCCGAACCGGGCGCACAAAGTTCCGGCAGTTTCGAAGTGGAAACGCCGCTGATCTCCAACATGTCCTTGTCCCAGGAGAAGTTGCTGATATTCATCAGCAGCGTGCGGCAGGCCTGCGACCAATCGGTAACGTACGCACCCGTCAGCAGGTAGACGACGTAATCCTGCACTCCGATTAACTTCTCGGCCGCGGCATAGATCTCGGGACGCTCCTGCTGCAGCCACATCATTTTCGGAGCCGAAAAATAGGGGTCCACCCGCAGACCCGTGCGGCGATAGATATCCCGCAGACCGATTTGCCGCAGCAATTCCGCGCACTGCGGCCGGCTCCGTTTGTCCTGCCACATGATGGCGCTGTGCAAGGGCTCTCCGTCGCCATCGATGGGAATCACCGACGCCCGCTGCGAGGTAACCGCAATCGCCTCCACGCTGATGCCTCTGGCGTTCAGGAATTCGCCGGTTTGCTTCAGGCTGGCGAGCAACGCGCTCTTCCAGGTAAAAGAGCTCTGCTCGACATAGTTGTTCGCGCTGAATTCCGAGTGATACTCCTGCGAGGCGCGATTCAGTAGCTTGCCGCTCCGGTCGTAAAGCATTGCCTTCAGGCTGGACGTGCCGACATCGACGACTAAGATGTGCTCCATCTTCTCTCTCCGCGCCTCGCCAGGTTATAGCGATTCCCCGGTAGGTATATCCCAACATAAACTCAAACTGTCATGGCGAGCGAAGTCGAGCCACCTTTTGTTTCTACTGCTGAAAAACAAAGGGTGGCTCCACTCCGCGCCCGGATAGCCTTCTGCTCGCAAGTGTAACGCCGGGTACGCAGCTTGGCTGCTCCGGCCACCGGCGCTCGGCGCTCCGGTCGCCATGACATGCTATTGGGAATTTGGTCTACCTTTCGCGAAACTGCTCATGCCGAGCGGAACATGCTGGCGTACTTGTTCACCACTTCCTTGATGAATCCGACTTCTTTTAGCGCCAACTGCGACAGGTGATAGCTCTTCCCCGACTCTAGCAGGGCTTTCACCTTTGCCACCGTATAGAAGGAGATTTCAGTGTTCACGTTAATCTTGGCGATGCCGTTGCGGATGCACTCCCGGACGATCTCTTCCGGCGTGCCGGAGCCGCCGTGCAAAACCAGCGGAACATCGACCGCCGCAGCGATCTTCTTCAGCACCCCCACGTCAATTTTCGGTGTGCCTTTATACATTCCGTGAACCGTGCCGATGGAAACCGCCAGGGCATCGATTCCGGTGCGCGTCACAAACTGGCCGGCCTGCCCGGGGTTGGTGTAAATCTCTTCACCCGATTCTTCGTTGGAGAACTCTCCGCCCGCCAGCGCCCCCAACTCCGCTTCCACACTGACGCCGGCGGCGTGAGCCATGGCAACCACCTGGGCGGTCGCTTCCATGTTTTTTTCAAACGGCAGGCTCGACCCGTCAAACATCACCGAAGTGAATCCGGCCCTGATCGCCTTGACAATATTGTCGAAGGATTTGCAATGGTCCAGATGGAGAACCAGCGGGATTTCGACCCTCCGGGCCATGGCGCTGACCACGCCAAACACCTCGTCAAGTCCCATGTTCGGCAGGTAGGCTTCGCCGAAGGCGACAATCGTGGGATATCCGAGTTCCTGCCCCGCCTCGATGACTCCACGAATCGTTTCGTAGTTGTAGACATTGAAAGAGCCGACGGCATAGCCGCCACGCCGGGCCTCTTTCAGCATTGCGGAGAAGTTGACCATCATTGTTGGACACCTGCCAGCCATGTCTTGAATTCGGGCCGTTCCAGCACTTCCTTGTTGACAACGAACCGCGGCTTTTGACCCTTGAGAAGCAGCGCGATATCTTCCATGAGAATCTCCGGCGAGCGCGACAGAGCTTCCTTGGTAGTGCCCGCGATGTGGGTCGACAAGGTCACATTGTCGAGCGAAAGGAATGGGCTATCCGGCTTGGGCGGCTCGTCCGGAAACACATCCAACCCCGCGCCGGCGATCCTTTTCTCTTTCAGCGCGGCAGCCAGTGCGTTGGCGTCGATCATCCCAGCCCGCGCGGTGTTCACCACGTAAGCGGTCGGTTTCATCAATGCCAGTTCTTTTTCTCCGACCATGTTCTTGGTGCTTTCGCTCATGCGCGCATGCAGGGTCACAAAATCGCTTTCCTTAAACAAGGTCTCTTTGTCCACGGGTACGCAGCCCGCGGCGCGCACATCCTCGGCGCTCACAAAGGGATCGTAAACCAGCCGTATGACTCCGAACCCTGACAGCTTCTGGGCAACCAGCCGGCCAATATAACCGAAGCCGATGATGCCGACCTTCTTTCCCTTCAATTCCGGGACCCAGTCGGAGTTGGAAAACGTCTTTCTCCACTGACCGCTCTTGATGGCAAAGTGCGCCCGCGCGATATTGCGGCACTCCGCCAGCATCATGCCGACCGCGAAATCCGACACCGCCTCGGCGTTGCGTCCTTCGATATTGAAAACCACGACGCCGCGCTTTGTGGCCTCGGCGACGTTGACGTTTTCGACTCCCGCGCGCGACACGCCGGCAATGCGCAGCTTTGGCATGGCATCGAACACCTTGGAGGAAATGGGAACGAACAACCCAGCCAAAAGTTCCGCGTCCCCTCCCTGCTCAAGAATCAGCGAATCCACCACCTCGACTTCCGGTCCTTTTTTCTCCACGACCAGACGCCTGTCCTGAAGCTTCGGCCAACTTGTCTCCCAATTGCCGACCTTGATCTCCTTCAGCACATCTCCCAGATACTTCTCCGCGGCGAGTTTGAATTCGCTGCCCAAGATCATGGCATCCCCTATGACCAGGGCTTTGATTGATTTTTTCATAGCGCTCCTTGCTAAAAAACGAATGTCGCGTCCCAGGAGTTCCCGCACAACCTTTCGCAGTGTCATTCTGAGCGAGCGTAGCGAGCGAAGAATCTATGTATTTGATTTGTAATACATAGATCCTTCGCTCCTCCACCCCAGTAACGGCAAAAGCAGCCGTCGCCGGGGACCCCGGCTTTGCTCAGGATGACATCCTGAAACTTATGCAGCGAACCGACGGGGCAGCCCACGCTGTATCCTCTGCGCCTCAGCCTACACAACCGATGTGCTGGCAAACCTTGCGCCCATCTGGAATGCTTTTTCGCAATCCTGCGGAAATACTTGCTTGCGCCTCGCCGCTTTCGCCTCCACATTGTAGCGATCCGCCACCATCTTCGAGTAATCGTCAAACTGATAGGTGTCGAAGCAGCAAAGTGTCTCTGCGGCGCCGAACATCCGCCTCAGGAAACCTTCGTTCAAAACGATATGATTCTTGTAGCCCCGTTCATTCATCACCTGCTCGGTGACATTCATCGCATAGATGAGGCCGGTATGTATCTTCCTGGGAAAGAGAGACTCCGGCGCCGGCGGAAGGCTGTACTTCAGATACGGAAAGAGCAGGCGCTCCATGAACGATTTCATCTCGCCGGAAACGGCTCCAAAGTAGATGGGCGAGCCCAGAATAAGGGCATCGGCGTCTACGACCTCTTTCAGGATCGGGGTTAAGTCATCCTGCGCCGCACACCTGCCATAGCTTGGGCCGTCTTTTGTTTTGCAGGCAAAGCAGCTCTTGCAGCCCGTATATTTCAGATCATACAAATGGACGAGTTTCGTTTGCGCTCCCTTGGACGCCGCTCCTTCCAGAGCTTTCCCGAGCAGGGTCGCCGTGTTCCAAGTCTTTCGCGGACTTCCGTTGAATGCCATTACCTTCATTTGCCAACACCTCGTAAGAAATGAGTCCAGCCAAGGTCTACGCTATGCATGCGTCTGCGACGTTTTCTGCCGGTTGCACTGCTTCGCGAGCACGCCCACGGCATAGTCGATATCGGCGCGCGAGACATCTTTATGCGTAACCAGGCGCACCAGGTATTTGCCATATTCACTGGCCTTTATGTTGCTTCCTTTCAGCTCGTCGATAAACTCGGCAGCCTTCATTCCGAGAGGAGACACATCGAATATGACAATGTTAGTTTGCACGCTTGATAAATCGATCTTCACCTTGGTGTTGGCGACCGCTTCGCCAAGGATGCGCGCGTGCACATGATCTTCGGCCAGACGTTCTACCATGGTGGTGAGAGCCACAATGCCCGCCGCGGCCAGAATGCCTGCCTGCCGCATGGCGCCGCCCAGCACGCTCCGCGCACGACGCGCCTGAAAAATGAAATCCCGGGTTCCGACCACCAGCGACCCCACCGGCGCGCCCAATCCCTTCGAGAGACAGAACTGCATCGAATCCGCATGCTGGGCGAGCGTCGCCACCGCAATGCCCTGGGCTACCGCGGCGTTGAAAATCCGCGCCCCGTCCATGTGGAGCGGCACCGAGTATTTGCCCGCCAGCCGCTTGATCGCCTCCAGCTCCGCCGGCGTGTAATACGTGCCGCCTGCGCGGTTGTGAGTGTTCTCGACCGCGATCAGCGCCGTGCGTGAAACATTCCTTTTTTTGTCGCTCTTGATGAGGTCCTCGATCATCTCAGGCGTCAGTTTTCCGTGAACCCCTGCAACCGGTAGCGGCTGAGCGCCTGATAGCCCGGCGATTGCGCCTGCTTCCGATCCGTAAATATGCGCCGAAGCCTCGCAAATGACGGTGTCGCACTTCCTCGTATGAACCATGACGGCGGCCTGGTTTCCCATGGTGCCGCTGGCCACATACATTCCTTCCTCTTTGCCGGTTACTTGCGCCGCCAGCTCCTCGAGCTTGCGCACCGTCGGATCTTCTCCGTAGCCATCGTCTCCCACTTCCGCGTTGAACATTGCCAATCGCATTTCGCGGGTAGGTTTCGTAACAGTGTCGCTTCGTAAATCAATCATTTCCATGGTCGCCCAATCCTCGCTTTCATCCAACCCTTGCGCTCAACGCCTCTCTGCTCAACCGTGCGCGATCCCCGCCGGTTCGGCACTTGCCAGCTTAGCGCTATTTTAGAATTAGTGTATCCCGGAGCTGGCCTTGAGCGTATGACTGCGGTCACAACAGCTATGTTCTGGCCCGGCCCGCCACTGGTATGATTTGGCGCGTGAAGCTTGTCGCCCGACGGGCGCGACGGAAACGGACTGGATCGCCCCTCACGGAAACAAGCGTTGATCACAGCGAGATCTTTCATGCAGAGTGGCACAAATTCTGTTTCGACCCCTTCCGGAGTGGCTGGCACGGTCACGCTACGCCATCTTTTATCCGGCTTCCTGAAGATTGGCCTTCTCGGTTTCGGCGGGGTCGCTCCCATCGCTCGTCATGTCATCGTCGAAGATCGCGCCTGGCTCACCGAAGAGGAATACGCATCGGTCATGGGCGTGGGACAAGTGCTGCCCGGCGCAAATACCATTAACGCAGCCGTAATGATTGGCGACAGATTCCAGGGCATGGCAGGAGCAATCGTCTGCGTCATCAGCCTGATGGTCATGCCGCTGGTCATCGTCACCGGCCTGGGAGTGCTCTACCAGCGCTTCGCCGCGTTGCCGCAGGTGCAGGCTGCCATCAGCGGCTCCGCCGCCGCGGCCGCCGGTTTGGTCATAGGAGCGGCGCTCAAAATGGCGCGGCGCCTCCATCCAACCGCTATAGCGATTGTCTTTGGCCTGCTGGCTTTCATCGCCGTAGGGTTACTCAAGGTGTCGCTGATTCCGGCGGTGGCCGTGCTTGGTCCGCTCAGCATAGGGGCTGCATATCTGGGGCATCGCCGTGAAAGATAATCTGCTCTGGCGCATCGCCGTAACCTTTGCCTCGCTGTCGTTCGTCGCCGTGGGCGGGGTCACTGCCGCGCTGCCCGGCATTCACCGGCAAGTGGTCGATGTGCAGGGCTGGATGAATGACACGACCTTCGCCAACCTCTATGCGCTTGCGCAGGCGGCGCCGGGGCCGAACGTGATTGTCGTCGGCCTGATCGGCTGGCAGGTCTCCAGGCTCGCCGGACTGACTGTCGCCATGCTGGCCATGGTTGTGCCCTCCTCGATTGTGGCCCTGATCGTGGGCCGGGTTGTTCACCGCCACGCAGATACTTCCTGGATCGCCGTGGCAAAGACCGGTCTGGTGCCAGTCACCATTGGCCTGATCCTGGCGGGAGGCGTCGTCATGGCCCGCGCCGCCGACCGCGGCATCCTCATGGTCGTCATCACCTTGGCAGCAGCGGTCTTCGTCCTCATCAGCGAACGCAATCCGGCTTGGGCCCTGGCGGCGGGCACCATCATCAGCCTGGTTGCCTGGGGGCTGGGCTTGCCCCTTTGATCGGGGTTTGCCTTGGTGCCCCACGTTCGCTGGTGGCCCATTCAAGCCTTCTGTTGGCTTGAGTGGGGATCGAAGAGACGGATGGTGTCGGGCTGGTGGCCCACATTTGCCGCAGTTGGCTTGAGTGGGGATCGAAGAGGCGGGCTGGTGGCCCACATTTGCCGCAGTTGGCTAATGTGGGGATCGAAGAGGCGGATGGTGCCGGATAGACGGCCCCGCTGGCAGACAAGTCACCCGGCATCGGTGCATGCACCTCGGTTATGACTTGAATCTTCAGGCGGTGCGGGTATGCTGTAAGACATTAGTGCCGACTGACGCCAACTCGCACTGGGTGGACCGGTTGTTCCCGATTTTCCGGAAGATTCCCAACTGGAGCAGGCAGCACTGGCGCGCTTTTTTGCCCCTGCTCACCGTCTTTGCTCTGCCCAACCTGATCTTTGCGCTCCTGCGTTTCGTCCTTCCGGTGCGAAGAGCCTGGATCTCGATCGACTACCTTGCCCTGGGCTTTCTCGTCTGCTGGTTTCGCGGAAGAAAGCTTTATATAGCAGTGGTGGCGATACTTCTGTATTGTGCCGACGCTATCTGCTCCTTTTCCGAGATTTATTACTTTGATTTCGGAACCGCACTCCGCTATCTGAAGGACCTGCGGCAAGTCTCGCCTTGGCTCACCGCGCCCATGGCTCTCGCTCTGCTGGCGGTTGCCTGCGCCATAGCCTGGATGGGCTGTGCGGCCGATATGCGGAAAGAATCGCGTCATGCCTCCCTGTTGCTGGGCGTGGCCTCTGTTCTGCTCGTTCCCATTTGGCTGGCCCGCGGAGTTCTTACCGATTCGTGGACCAAGCAGGGTCCCGAGGTCCTGGTCGGCTCCTCGCTGGCCACCGAGATCAAGGAAAGCATGGCGCTGTTCAACCCCTTGCAATCCCGGCAAAAAACTCAGTCCGCCGCATACTCCGCCGCCCCCGCGCTCGCCTACGGTGATGGATCATCTCCGCAAAACGTGCTGATCATCCTGGAGGAATCGCTTGGCGGCCTGAAGAACGCCGCCGACCAGGACGCTGTGCTCGCCCCTCTGGAGAGCCCCGAGGTGAAAGCCCGGTACACGTTTCGTCGCGGTTCCGTGGCCTTTTTTGGAGGCACCGTCGGAGGAGAAATGCGGGAGCTGTGCGATACGTCCCTTGGCCCCGGAGATAGCACGCCCGATACCCTCCGCGACTGTCTGCCCTGGAAATTCCGCAAGCTCGGGTATCGCACCATCGGCGTGCACGGGTTCACCAAGAAGATGTTCGACCGTCAAAGCTGGTATCCGCAGATCGGCATCCAGGAGCTGATCTTCCGGGAAGAGCTTTCGGCCAAGTTGAAGGGGGTATGCGGTTCGGCATTCGCCGGGAATTGCGATACGGAGGTTGCGTCCTACATTGGCGACCTGATTGCCGCGCACCGAAACCAGCGCTTGTTCATCCACTGGATGACCCTGACCGCTCATCTTCCGGTCGACGATAAGACCGCCGCAAGTTCGCAATTCCCCTGCGAGAACTTCGACTTCAGCAGGCGTTATCACGAGGTCTGCAATGTGGTCAGGGTGCAGTTTGAAACCAACCAGGCGGTTGCCAGGCTGGTGTTGCGCCCGGGCCTTCCGCCGATGACGGTGATCATTGCCGGCGACCACGCGCCGCCGTTCCTGACTAACCCGCTGCGCGCGCTTTATCAACAGGACAAGGTCCCCTATATCATCCTGGAGCCCAAGCCCACGGCCAAAACGCCGCCCAACGTGACCGCGCCCGCCACGCCCGCCAAACCGGTTCCACCCCCAAAGACCAATTAGTCGCCAGTGACTCTCCAGAGGGTTTCGATAATGGGGCATCTTCCGGATTGACGACGATTCGCACACTACCATACTAGTTTGGCGAGCCTTGGCCACCGGTGCTGGCCGCAGCAGCCTGTACCTGGCCGCCTCCTACGACTTTGAGCATTTCCTGATAATGTCCTTGATCTTCGAATTCGATAAACTGCAGCAGCTCTCGCATTACCTGCGGCGTTTCAGCCAATATTGACGGATCGTGCCCTTGGTCGCCGACAGTACTGTCGTGTGAGTAGGTATCGAGAAACCGCAGTAGTCTAATTCGCTTCCCCGGATCGAACGATGAGGACTCAAGTTGCAGATAGAGTTTCCCGATAGCTGACGGATACCTGAACGAAAGGAAACTTTCAAGGAGTCGTCGCGCCATATTCGGAATCGCATAATACGCTTCCAAGCGCGCTTCCGGCGCGGTGCTGCTTGCGACATCGACGACCCTCTTGAACAGATAGTGATATTCGGACGCATACCTGTCGAGCATTTTGTCCAAGGGCGCCATCACAGCGTTCCTCTGGCTACCATTGAAGACGCTCTGTAGCATGTAGAACTGAGCGTCACCCTTGGTCTTCTTCATCTTGTTTACGTGATCGAACCAGTTTTTAACCTGTCGAAAAAAAGAAAAATTGTGGGTGAAGACAAAAAGCTGGTTGGGCGATCTTGTGCGCTCCTTCATATATCCGAAAGCGCTGAAAAGTGCGTTACTGTCGAGGCTCGATACCGGGTCGTCAATTACAACAATATCGTCAGCGACTTTGAAGTCTTTGTCTTGAAGCGTCTTCAAGAAATACAGGAACGCAATTGCTGTGCGTTCTCCCTCGCTCAGATTGCTGGCACGCACGCCGTCCCGTGTTATCGAATAGCCGGTTCTCGCGACCTCAAATCTAATTTCATTCCTGCCGAGATAACTCGCCAATTCGGCCGTCAACTCCTCTGCTGGTAGGCGATGCTCAACAAACTGGCGCTCCAACTCGCGGATCTCAGCTTCGATCTCACGCATGCGTTTATCGTTCGCGGCGACAGCAGAGGTGAGGGTATCTACGGCGGTAGACTTGGTCTTGAAGGCCGGCACTCCATCAATGACATAAGCCTTCTCGACATTCTTCCGGGCAGTAGCAATGCTTGACTCGAAGTTCTTTGTTCTCTGATTGTGCTGCTCGATGACATCGTTCACCTGCCGAACAATGTCTTCAGCCTTTGCACGATCGAATCGCTGAACGGAATCAATATAGGGGTCTAGATCCAGTGATTGGAAAGCATCGTTGCGTTTCTGGCGGGCCGCGGAGAGAAGGGCGTCCAAAAACGTGACCATTACCGAAAGGTTTTCATTGAGTTTCTGCAACAGTTCTGAATATCTTATGGAAAGGTGATCGTACAGAGCGGCCTTGTCGGGAGCATCAGCGTCCTTACGAATCTTCTTGTGACTCTCAATACGCGACTCCAGAACGTCTAGGCCCTCCGCGAATTGCTTGAAATGATCATTGAAGTGGGCCTCTATTGCTTCGATACGGGATATCGGTAGTGACTGGCCACAGAACCGACAGGCCTCAGACTTGTTCTCGCCTGTATGCAAAGTCAGCCCGTCTCTTACCCAATTCGCGACTGTTGGGTTGGCCGCGAGCTCGGCAAGAACTGTGGACACCACCGTCCGTTTCAGCACGTCGCGTATTTCGTCCGTAAGAGCATCCACATCAGGAAACGTGATCAATATGGGAGTGACGGAGTCTTTAACTGATCCGCGCACTTCGGCCAGAAGCTCATCTTTCCGTTGCTGACTAACGCTGTCAGCCGGAGGTTCGACCTTAGCCTGAGCTGTTACAGCATTGTTGAAGTTCGACTTATCGTAGTTGTTGTACAGGTTCCTGCCGGAACTTCTCAAAATCTCTTTAATGGCCGCTGCCTGTTGAATGCAGAAATCGTCGAGCCCGTTGCTTGCGACAGTTTTCGACGATTCATTCCGGACCTTTGCAGCCCGCTCTTGAGCAAGCCCTTCTTGAAGCTTTTCGATCCCTTTCTGCAGTTCGACACTCTTACTTCCAATGTAGAAAACCGGTGCAATCTCAGCCGAAAAGCTAGGAAAGACGGCCTCGTCGACGAAGGACTTGTTGAAGACCCTAACCTTGGGCAGGACGGACTGAGGTGAAATGGAGTTTAGCGACACATCTTGATCATCGATCCTGAATTGCGCTTGAGCTTCTAGCAATGGCTGTTTTGTCTTTATGTTTTGGAACAGCGTCGAGAGGACGCTTTTTCCCGATCCATTGAGTCCGTAAATCAGATTGAACCGAGAAAAGTCAGGAAGGTCGGTAGGCCAAGTGAAATTGCGAAACACCCAGAACTGCTTGACGTAATTGATCCTTGTAATCCGACTCATGGCTGTGAGGGTCAAGCATAGCGACCTGAGCAGAAATTTCGATGGAATAATGACCTCATGGTGTTGAAGGCGTTTTCGGCTTCCAACTGGTTCGCTTGCGGTGCTATACCATTGACACCGGGGAAACCCGCCTGTGTTCCACAGGCCGTAAAAGGAGGGGTTATGGCTGCCGGAAGCGAAGTGCGCCAGGGCCGCACCGAACCACAACATAAAAGCAAGCTCGATCCCAAACTATGGAAACTGGGCGTATGCGTGGCCGTACTGCTCGTCCTCGTCTTGGCTCCCGCGCCCGCCGGGTTGAGTGTTGGCGCGTGGCGGCTGTTCGCGGTTTACCTGGCGGCCATTGTCGGGCTGATCCTGCGGCCCTTCGATGAAGCAGTGATCTTGATTGCCGTGATCGCGATCTCCGGCCTGGCCTTCGGCAATCTGGGTGCTCTGCTCAGCGGCTACGCCAGCACGACCGCCTGGCTGGTCTTTTCGGCGTTCATGATCAGCGCGGCTTTCATTTCCACCGGACTGGGCCGGCGAGTCGCTTATTTTCTCATCGCCAAGCTCGGAAAGACGACGCTGGGATTGGGCTACGTCGCCGTCCTGACCGACCTGGTCATCAGTCCGGCGACCCCATCGAATACCGCCAGAACCGGCGGCATGGTTTATCCCGTCTTTCAGAGCGTCTCCGTCGCCCTGGATTCTTACCCCGGACCAAGCGCTCGCCGCATCGGCGCTTATCTCACCCTGGTCCTCTATTACACAAGCTTCACCACCGGATACACGTTCCTCACCGCCATGGCGCCGAATGCGCTCGTCCTCTCCTTTGGCGAGAGCATCCTGAAGATCCACGTCGATTGGTTGCTCTGGGCCAAAGCGGCGCTGGTGCCCGGCTTGGCGTGCCTGCTGGCGATTCCGTGGGTGGTTTACAAGCTGTACCCGCCCGAGCTCACCAGGATTGACAATCATGCCATCGCCGAGAAGGGACTGACGACATTGGGACCCATGTCGGCGAAGGAAAAAATCCTCAGTGTGCTGTTTGTGTTGGCCGTGGCCGGGTGGGCTTTGGGATCGTTTCTCAAGATCGACGCCACCGCGGTTGCCATCGGCTTTGTCGCCGGATGTCTGCTCACCGGCGTGGTCACCTGGGAAACCATCCTGCAATCCAAAGCGGCTTGGAGCACGTTCATCTGGTACGGCGGAATCATCGGCGTGGCCGAGGCCCTGTCGCGGGTGAAATTCTTCGACTGGCTGGCCAAGACGATCGCCGCCAACCTCAACGTCACCCGATTCCATCCTCTGCTCATCATCGCCGCCCTGGTTTTTCTGAGCGTGGTGGTCAGATACGTATTCGCCTCGATGGCTGCGTTCGTAGCAACCATGATTCCCGTCGTCTTCACCATCGCGGTGGTGACCCGGGTTCCTGCTCTGCCCCTGTTCTTCCTGGTTGCGTTCGGCGCGGGATACGGCGGCATGCTCACGCACTACGGCGGAGCCTTGTCGCCCGTCTTGTTCGGAACCGGATACGTCGACCAGCGCACCTGGTGGAAGATGGGCGCCGCCGTCGCCGCCGTGAGTTTCCTCATCAACTTCGCCGTCGGCTTGCCGTATTGGAAGTTGATCGGGATATGGTAGGAACCGGGCAAGACTTGAAGCTCAATGGTGCCCCACGTTCGCCCGCGTCGGGGTCCCCGGCGAGGCTCGGCTCGCTGGGGTAATCTCACTTCTTCCGCCGCACAATCGGCGCCGGCGTTCCCTGGATCAATACATTGACGCACGCCGGTTTGCCGCTGGCGAACGCCCGGACGAGCGCGCCGGGCAAATCCTCGCCTTTTACCACGAACTCGCCATGGCCGCCCAGGGCACTGGCGACCAAGTCATAACGGGTCGCCTGCCCCAGCGTGCAGCCCAGTGCCCGCGGCTCGCCGAAATCGCGCACCTGTATCTGATACTCGGCGTTCCACTTGGCATCGTTGCCGACGACCGCCACGAACGGCAGGTTATTGCGCACGGCGGTATCGAACTCGGCCATGTGGAAACCAAATGTGCCATCGCCCAGGACGGTCAGAACGGGACTGCCCGGGCATGCTTTCTTGGCTCCTATGGCGAACGGAATCGCCGATCCGATGGCTCCGGCAAAGCCGTTGATGACCCTCTGCGGAGCCTTCAATACCGCCTGGGCCCACTGTCCGACTTCGCCGCCATCGCAGACAAATATGGCATCGGCATGGCGGTCCAGAAATGGTTGCAGGCCGAGGCACATCGCCGTGGAATGCATCCCGCCATTCCGCGGAAATGCTGCCGCATCCGATCCCCAGGGACGGTAATCGATTGCCGCCTGCACCTCCGCCGCCCACTTCTCATGACGGCCCGCGCCACCGTCTGCCGCCGCCAGCATCAGAGCCTTCGCCGCGCTGCGGGCGTCGGCAATCGCCGACAGGCTCAAACGCTCCTTTTGCGTTCGTGCCGCGCGTGCCAGCAGCTCGACATCCGGCTCGATCACGATCCAGCGGCACTGCGCTGCCATGGTTGGCGCTTTGCCGAAGCGCAAAGTGAAATCCAGCGCTTTGCCGAGCAAGACGATCAAGTCGCATTCCGCAAGTATTTCGGCGATGGCTCCCAGACCCGGATCGTTGATGCCGCGCGGACTCTCCATCACCACCACCGGCACACCCAAAGCCCGCCGCAGCCCGTCGACCAGCTTTCGTCCCGGGGGCGTGGCCAGCAAGGGCGGCGCAATAACCAGCGGCCGCTGCGCGTTTGCCAACTCCCGAACAATCGCCTGGGCCGCTACCGGCGCCAGCGCCTGCGGCTCCGCCGCGAACTCTCCGGCCTCGGGGCGGCTGCCGCTAAATTCGGCCTCCAGCACGTCTGACGGCAGGCTCACATGAACCGGGCCGGGACGCCCCGACTGCGCAATGCGAAAGGCGCGGGCAAGGTCTTTCGGCAACGTGGCTGTGGACTGTGCCGTCCACGACGCCTTGGTCACCGGCGCGGCCATTTCCGCCTGGCTCATTTCCTGGAATGCACCCAGCCCAAGCTCGCGCAACGGCGCGTGCCCGGAGAGCAGAACCACCGGCATTTCCCCGCACTTGGCGGTGTACAAAGCGCTGATCGCATTGGCATGTCCCGGTCCGCCGGTCACCAGCGCGACGCCGACTTTGCCGCTCATGCGCGCCCAGGCGTCGGCCATGTGAACCGCCGCGCCCTCTTGTCTAACGTGAATGAGTTCGATTTCGTTATCGACGGCGGCATCGAAAACCGACATGACGTGATTTCCGGACAGGGTGAAGATCGTCCGGATACCCGCAACTTTCAGGGCTTCGAGCAGCGCATCTGCTCCCCGCATGGCTGTGCTCTTCATGATGATCTATCTCTCGCTTCTGAATGCATTCGTTAAATTACAGAACTTGAATTGATATGATGGGTCGATCTGTAATGGTAGGGAAGTAGGTTGCGGCGGTCAATAGCTGCCGATTGCGTCCTCGTGAAACAAACCTTTGATGCCATCATTCTAGGTGCAGGCGCCGCCGGACTGATGTGTGCCATCGAGGCCGGCAAGCGAGGCCGCCGCGTATGTTTGCACGACCACGCTCCCCGCATCGGCAAAAAGATCCTCATCTCCGGCGGCGGACGCTGCAATTTCACCAACATCTATTGCGGGCCGGAAAACTTTATCTCCGCCAACCCGCACTTCGCCAAGTCGGCGCTCGCCCGCTACACGCCCGCCGATTTCATTGCCTTGGTCGGCAAGCACTCCATTGCCTATCACGAGAAGACCCTGGGCCAGCTTTTCTGCGATGGCTCCGCCCAGCAGATTCTCGCCATGCTCGAGGAAGAGTGCCGCCGGGCCGGCGTCCGCATCGTCACTGGAAGTGAAATCCGCGAGGTTTCGCGGCCCGAGCATTTCGTCGTCCGCACCGCTGCCGATGAGTTCCATGCTCCCGCGCTCGTGGTGGCCACCGGCGGGCTCTCGATTCCCAAGCTGGGCGCCACCGCATTCGGCTATGAACTGGCGCGTCAATTCGGGCTGCGCGTCCAGCCGTGTCGTCCCGCGCTGGTTCCGCTGCTGTTTAGCGACCCGGATCGGCAACGCTGGTGCGATCTCGCCGGAGTGTCGCTCGGCGTGACCGCTTCCATTGGGCGCCGGCGCTTCGCGGAAAAGATGCTCATCACGCATCGCGGCCTCAGCGGCCCGGCTATCCTTCAACTCTCCTCTTACTGGCGCGAGCCGGAGGCGGTCGTTCTCGATCTGGCGCCGGCGCAGGACGTCATCACGCCGATGCTGGCGCAAAGCGGTGGCCGCGACACGGCTTCGGCGCGAGTCGCGCTCCGCAAGGCTTTGCCTGCCCGCTTTGCCGACCGCTGGCTGGAGGCAAACTCGCCGGAAAATTGGAGCAATCACTCCCTCGCCGAGTTGGAGCGACGCCTACATCACTGGGAGATTATTCCCGCGGACACGGAAGGCTATGAGAAAGCCGAGGTCACCGCCGGCGGCGTGGATACCGGCGAGCTATCCGCCAAAACCATGGAGTGTCACAAAGTGCCGGGTCTGTACTTCATCGGCGAGGTGGTGGATGTAACCGGACAGCTCGGCGGCTTCAACTTCCAGTGGGCCTGGGCGTCGGGATTCTGCGCCGGCCAGGCAGTTTAGCAGGCTCACGATTGCATTCACTTGCGATTTCAGGCGTGCCGTCCGCACCATAGCGGCAGTCGTCTGCTTAGGACGTACGACGCAGTGCGATCTTCGACACCTTGGAAACCCTATGCTCTTCTAAACACCGCTAGACCCGGCTGCGTTCTTGACACTAAAATAACGTCGGTTACTCAACCCTTAGATTTGCATGCAATCGCTGGAAACAGGCAAGAACAAAAATTCCGGCAGTCTGCACGAGGAAGTTCTCTCGAAGATCCGGCAGATGATCCTCCAGGGAGAGCTTGAGCCCGGCTCGCGCATTGTCGAGCGCTCCCTGTGCGAACGCTTCAAGGTTTCACGCACCCCGCTGCGCGAGGCCTTCAAGGTGCTCCGCTCCGAAGGCTTGGTCGAAATTCTCCCCAACCGGGGAGCGCGCGTCCCCACCTTCCGCAAAAAAGAGATTTGCGATGCCATGGAGATCATGGCCGCCCTCGAGGGCCTGGCCGGGGGACTGGCGGCCGAGCGCGCTCCCGACGACGTCATCGCCGATATCCGGGCGCTGCACTACCAGATGTTCGCGCACTACCTGCGCGCCCAGGTGCCCGAATACTTCCGGGTCAATCAATCCATTCACCGGCGCATTGTCGAGGCTGCCGGCAACCAGTTGCTCACCGCCAACCACGATGCCCTGGCGCTTCGCGTCATGCGTGCCCGTTTTCTCATGAATCTTTGGGATCACACCCGTTGGGCCGACGCCATCAAGTCGCATGAGGCAATTCTCGACGCCTTGGTGCGGCGCTCAGGCGCCGAACTTGGCCAATTGCTTCGCCAGCATCTGCACGCGCAGACGCAACGCGTGGTCGATCACTTCAACGCCCTGGAAAAGGAAAGCAAGCGGGAAGCAGCTCCCACGCAGACGCCCGACTCGAACGCAGATACGCCACCGGAGCAGACGGAAAAAAGCCATTAGGGCGGTTCTCTTGTTGGTGTCCAAAAATTCTCAGGGGAATGTCATGGCGACCGGAGCGCCGAGCGCCCGAGGCCGGAGCAGCCAAGCTGCGTACCCGACATTGACATTCGACAAGCAAGAAGCTGTTCGGGCGCGAAGTGGAGCCACCCTTTGTTTTTGGCAACAGGAACAAAAGGTGGCTCGACTTCGCTCGCCATGACAGTCTGAATATGTGGGAATAACGACTGGGTAACCGGCAGTATCCACTAGGAAGTGCTGGTGCCCCACGTTCGCCCGTGTCGGGGCCCCCGACGAGGCTCGGCTCGTTGGGGTGACTGGGCTAACGTGGGGTAGTTTCCTGAAGTTCTCTGAAACCTCGCTAATCCGGGATCAACCGGGCCAGCAACGCGATTTTTGCCGTGTCTTCCACCAGGTCGGCCAGGTTGTATGCCATCGTCAGGTCGGCGCCCATGCTGAACATGCCATGGCGCTCCATGAGGATTACCTTCGCCTCCGGATAACGCAGCAGCCCCTCCTCGACGATCCGGTGCAACTCCGCCGACCCGGAGGGCGCATGGCCGACCACTGGAATGCGCTTCAGAATGAGCGTCGCGCCGTCAGTGACCAGCGGAATCTCTTTGCCTCGCACCGCAAAGGCTGTGGCAAAGGGCGGATGAAGGTGCACCACCGCCCCAATCTGCGGACGCAGCCGGTAGGCGCACACATGGAATCCAGTTTCCTTCGAGGGACGGCAGCCCCCGTGCGCCTCCAGAACCTCTCCCTGCAGGCTGACCCGCACCATTGTCGCCGGCGTTATTGCGCCCAGCGAGACGCCGGTGGCTGAAATTAAAGCCTCTTCCCTGCCGGGAATGCGCACGCTGATGTTGCCTCCGGCTCCGCCGACCAGACCCCGGTCGTAGGCCCTCTGACAGATTGCCTGCAATTCTTCCGCACAACGCGCGACCACCGCGTCCGGCTGCGCTGCGATCTTCCCTTCGCCGATGCCTGCCATATTTGATCCTTGACTGTAGTTCGTAAAACTGCCTGGAGCGTGATTCCCTGGAACGTATATCCCAATCTAACTCAGACTGTCATGGCGAGAGAAGTCGAGCCGGGGTCCCCAACATGCGCCGTACCAAGGTAGCCTTTCGCTGCGGAACTTCAGTCCCGCTCAAGCGCTCGCTCAGTCTCGTAGGAAATCAAGGTTGCGCATGTTGGGGTGGACCGCTACCCTCTCCAGAAACGGCCCGGCCAATCTCTCTTTTCCGCGGGCACCTGGAACGGGAACTTCTTGACCTCTTCCAGGAACGCCGCCAAATGATCGCTGATGCGCTCAAAAACTGCAATGCCCTGCTCCACGCTGGAGCGTTGCGGGTTGCCGATGGTCGCCGTATCCGAGTACTCGTGATGCAGCATCGGAATGAAAATGTTCTCCGAGCCCTGGAAAATCACGGTGTTGGTTCCGTCGCGCTTGGAGAACTTCGGCCCCATCCATTTGGGAGCGTGCGCCCGGTCGGGCTTGCCGCGTTCCATCATGATGGAACCTTCATAAGTCCCCTTTTCCTTCATGTACGCCATGCAGGTAGAGGTCTCCAGCTCGCCCGCATGCCAACCTGGAGTCTCCTCGGGTGGGCCGGTCATGAGGTCGGCCACGACCGCGCATTCTCTCTCGGTTGGAGTCTTATAAAAAGCGCAGAAGCAGCCGGTCTCGGCCCGCAGCGTACGCAGCACCTCTCCCTGCGGCTGCATGTTTGTGCCGTGGTGCGAAACGAAAATCAGCTTGTTGAAGCCGGAAAAAATCAGGCTGCGGCCAATAGCATACAGAACGGTCCGGTAGGTCTCAAACGGCAATGAGACGGTGCCCGTGCCCCAACCCGCTTCCCCCATGTGGTGCGGGGAAACGCCAAAAGGCATCAGCGGGGTGTAGGGAACTTTGGCTTTCACAGCCGCCCGTTCCACGCTGCCCATGGTGGTATAGGAATCGACTCCCAGCGGCACGTGATGGCCGTGCTTCTCCATGCTGCCGATGGGGATCATCACCACGTCGTTTCCAGCCTTGATCCATGCCGCCACATCGGTCCACGGCACCTCCAGAAGATCATATTTCGGTAGCGTTGCCATGCTTGCTTTCTCCTTTGGAACTTATTTAGCGTTTGTTGGGTGACACGGAGCCCCCGGTTCCCGTAGGTGTATCCCGACATATTCAGACTGTCATGGCGAGCGAAGTCGAGCCACCTTTTGTTTCTTGATAGCCCTGGCTCAGGAGCCGTGCACCTTGACCACGACCTTAATCGCGTCTTCGATTCTCTCGCGACAATACTTCAACGCGGTCGGCACCTCCGCCAGCGGGAAGGTGTGCGTGTGCAGCAGCTTCGCGTCGAAGCGTTTCTGCTTCATGAGCGCCGCCGCCCTGTGGGTCGCGCTCCTGCCTTCGCCGCGAATGCCGTACAAGAAGATATTGTTGCGCGTCAGTTTGGCCAGGTCCACCAGCACAGGCTCCGACGGGTACGAGGCCAGGCAGATCTTGCCTCCGCGGTTTACCATGTCCAGCGCCTCGTTGAGAGCCCCGGGACTGCCCGAGCACTCCATTACATAGTGAACCCCTTTGCCGCCGGTGATCCGCTTCACCGCCTGCACCGGGTCTTCGTTCCTGACGTTGATCACATAATCGGCGCCCAGCTTCAGGCCAAGCTGCAACCTGGCGTCGCGAGTGCCAGTCAGGATCACCGGGTCCGCACCCAGCGCCTTGCCCACTGCCACTGCCATCAGCCCGATTGGGCCGGGACCGGTGACCACCAGGCTTTCTCCCGCGATCAATCCGCCGAGCGCGTCCAGCCCGTACATGGCTGTCCCGGCCGTCACAATCAGCGTAGCCTCTTCGTCGCTCATCCAGTCAGGCACATGAACCAGCGTATTGACGTGGTTGATCGCATATTCCGCAAAGCCTCCGTCGGTGGTGAAGCCGTTGGCACGATGTCCCTTGTCGTGTTCACCGTAATTTTTGCCGTAGTTCGTACAGGAGGTGTACATGCCCGAACGGCACCTTTCGCAGCGCCCGCATCCGGCGTGGATTTCGACCGCCACGCGGTCGCCGACGCTATATTCGTCGACACCGGCGCCGAGTTTGACCACCGTGCCCATGTACTCGTGGCCCGGGGTGAACTGCTTGTTGAACGGCAGGCCGCCCTGGATCAACGCCGGCACTCCCCGGGCAATAATCTCGACATCGGTGCCGCAAAAGGCGCAGGCATCGACACGCAGCAAAACTTCGGCCGGTCCCGGTTCCGGCACGGCTTTTTCCGCGAACCTGAGCTGCCCCGGACCATCCAGGACCCACGCTTTCATGGTCGCCGGAACTGCATAATCGCTGTCTTCAACCGTTTTCGTCATGGCCGTATTCATCGTCCCTCTCCACCAACCTAAGTTCGAGAAGCTGCACCGATGCCCCATGTCAGGGGGTGTTTCCCCTTGCGCGCCCCAGCTTCCGCGCCGCCTTGATCGGGGTCCCCGGCGAGCCCCGCTCGCTGGGGTGATTGTCCGGCGCTAACCTGGGTTTCCTTTTGCCCTCGCTACCCGCTTGCTTCGCCATAAATTCCATCAGCAACTGACAGCAGTGCTGGGCAAATTCCGGGTCGTTTATATGCAGCGGAAGCTTGTGGAACGCTATGTCCTTGCGCAAAGTGCGCGTCAGCGATTGCACAAAAGCCGCATCGGCGGCCGCGTCATGCAACGGTCCCCCGGGAGCGCCGTAGATCGACCAGCCCTTCAGCGGCAAGACCATGGCAACCGGACCCTTGGCCCGATTCAGCCGCTCGGCAAGTACCCGGCCCACTTTGGCCATCTCTTCGCGGCTGGTCCTGACGTTGGTGTTCGAGCGGTTGTGCAAGTACATACGTCTTCGCCGCAAGCGCGCCGGAATCGACTCCCGCGGTCCGAAGCAAAGATACTCGACGCTGCCCGGAGCCACCACCTGAGGAATGCCCATCTCTCCGGCGGCAATCAGACGTTCGCCTTCCACCGGCTGGTAGACGCCGGCTTTCAATACCTCTTCCGTCAGCTCATGCGGCGTAAGCTCCAGCACCGCCGCCACGCGGCCGGCGCGAATCAATCGTTCCATGGCGGAGCCGCAGGCCCCGGAAGCATGGAAGACCGCAATCTGCAATCCCGCGCCACGCAGAATTTCCACCGCTCTCGCCACCGCCGGGTGCGTGTTTCCCAACGCCGTGATTGCCACCAAAGGTCTGTCGGATGTGCCTGAACCCGGCGGCATCGAAGCCATGCCGGCAATCGCCGCCGCCGCGTTTCGCAGCACCGGTTCGAGCACAGGGTTCGGCCCGCCTAACAGATCGGCCACCGAAAACAGCACGGCGATATCACTGGTCCCGATGTAGGGACGCATGTTCCCCGAGGCAACCGTCGACACCATGAACTTGGGAACACCCAGCGGCAGTTCGCGCATGGCGGCGCAGACGACTGCCGTACCCTGGTTTCCGCCCAGTCCAAGCACACCCGACAACTCGGCCTGAGCCCAGAGCCTGTGCAACACCTCGCCAGCTCCGCGTCCCATCGTAGCCATCACTTCATCGCGCTGCCGTCCGGTCAGCTTGCGCAAATCGGCCCCGGCGGCCTCAGCCACCTCGAATCGCGAAATCTCCGGCGCAACTCCGACAGGCTCCGCCAGACCTACATCGATCACCACCACCGACCGCCCCAACTCCTTGAGGCACGACTTAAGGTACGCGACCTCGCGCCCCTTCGTGTCCAGTGTGCTTATCAGTGCGATCGGCATCGATGTTCAAAACTCTCTTCAGCGGCAACCGGCTGATTATTCATGAGGCAGCTATCGCAAAACCAGGGATGGTGTATCCCGGAGCCCAGAGCACTCCGGTCGATGCGACCATCAGGGAGCGGCGACCTTGACGAAACGAAAAAGGACATAGCTTCCCTGGTTTTGCCGTAGAGCGGTTTCCCGGCAGGTATATCCCGCAGCCGGGCTAATAGGATATACCTTTCGCGAAGCCAGTCTACCTCGGCAAGGCAACCATGAACCCCGCCGGACAGACCCACTCATTCTTTGATGAAAATTGATTTATGATTGCATGCAATCTGTTCGAGCGAAACAATACGGGAGGGCGATTCTGAATGTCAAGGCAAAATCGCCAGGCCCTAATCCGTCGATAAGCTAACGAACAGGCGGGGGCAAGGGTGGTTTTGGAAACTCAGTTGATTCTAGCCGACCAATGCGGCCCCAGCGGAGGTGGTAAACCTCGACTGAAGCCACGTC
>Ga0187872_10001158_pt1 | contig 27905 bp, 34 predicted proteins | sample June2016WEW_16_4_FD_132973 | JGI IMG/M metagenome (GOLD analysis project Ga0187872, IMG submission 132973) | Peatland microbial communities from SPRUCE experiment site at the Marcell Experimental Forest, Minnesota, USA - June2016WEW_16_40 | ecosystem: Environmental > Terrestrial > Soil >...
CGCGGGATAGCCGAACATCGCCTTGCGCGAAAACACCGGAATAATCTCCGAGATAAAAGCAAAACAGGGAATGATGAGGACGTAGACCTCCGGATGGCCGAAGATCCAGAAGAAGTGAATCCACATCACCACGGAGCCGCCCGCTGCCGTGTCGAAGAAGTGCCCGCTCATGTATCGGTCCACCATCAGCATGAGCTGGGCGGCTGTCAGCGGGCTGATCGTGACGAGCACCAGACCGCCCATCACGAGATTCATCCAGGCGAGCAGCGGCATTCGGCTCAGCGTCATGCCCGGGCACCGCATGGAGAGGATCGTGGCGATGAAGTTCACCGCGCCTCCGATGCTGCCGACGCCCGCGAGCAGCAGAGAGAGAGTCCAGTAGTCAGTGCTGTGGCCGGGGGAGAATGCCGGCGCCGTGAGCGGCGCGTAGGCGAACCATCCGACGTCCGGCGCGGCCCCGGCTTGTGAGAAGCCGTCTCCGGCGAAGAAGCTGGCGTAGAGGAGCAGCCCTCCGAAAGCCGTCATCCAGAAGCTGAAAGCATTCAGGCGGGGGAAGGCCATGTCCCGCGCGCCGATCATCAGAGGCACCAGATAGTTGCCGAAGCCGAAGAGGATCGGCATGGCCACGAAGAAGACGCCCGTGGTGCCGTGCATGGTGAACAGGCGATTGAAAACCTGGGGCGACAGGAACGTGGCATTCGCATGCGACAACTGGACGCGCATGAGGAGAGCCTCGATCCCCATGATCACCAGGAAGAGCAGCGCGTAGACGATATACATTATTCCGATTTTCTTGTGATCCGCGGTGGCGAGCCACTCGTAGATTACTGCGAGCGGACTCTTGTGAATCGCCAGCGGCATTGCATCGGAGACCATAATCTCTTCTCTCTTCAGACTAAGTTCAGCGAAGCGTCAACAGATACGCAGTGATCTGATCCAGTTCCTTGTCCGTGAGTTCGGTCACCGGCATCCGCGAGCCCGGTTTGAAGGCTTCGGGATTGCGAATCCACGCGCGCAGATTGTCGGGCGTGTTGGCAACGGCGCCGGAAGCCAGCGTATCCCGGCTCATCACGTGAGTGAGATCCGGGCCGATTTGGCCTACTGCCGCCGTTCCCCGGACCGAATGGCACACGAAACAGGCTTTTGCCGCAAACAGGGCGCGGCCCTCCGCCACGGACGGATCGGATACGGCCGGTTGTTGCTGTTCGTGGACCCACCGATCGAAATCAGCACGGCTTTGCACGTAGACGCGCAGGAGCATCTTGGCATGCTGGGTTCCGCAATATTGGGCGCACTGGCCAAGGTAGAGTCCCGGCTCCTGCGGGTCGATCCACATGGAGTTGGGATGGTTGGGAATCAGGTCCGTCTTCCCGGCCAGGCGCGGCACCCAGAAGCTATGATCCACGTCGGCCGACTGCAGGGCGATAAACGTGGGCGTCGGATCACCAGCGTCACTTACGGGGACGTGCAGCTCGTTGGAGGTCACCAGCCCATATTGAGGGTAGCGATATTCCCACCAGAACTGATGGGCGACAGCGGTAACGTCGACGGCGCCCTCCGGACGGCGCGCGTCCTGGACACGATGAATGACCTGCGCGTTGCTCAGGAACATCACGACGACGATCAGCACGGGGAGCACGGTCCACGCCAGTTCCATTTGGTGGCTGCCGTAGACCTGAGGCGGCTCGAAATCATCATCGTTCTTTCGCTGCCGGAACTTGATGACGGCGTAGACAAGCAGGCTGAAAACGACGACAAAGATTGCGCCCGTCACCTCGAGCATGAACAGGGAAACGTGATAGAGGGAATTCGCGGGCGTGGAATCCGGCGCGAAAATGTTAGTAGGGCTGATGCCCCCGCCGTGAGATTCGGCAGCGGTTGCGGTGGCAGCGCAGAATACCGAGACTGCGAGTTGCAGTGCGCGGCGCCCCCAGAACTTAAGACCCAACTTCTGCACCTATCGGTCCCCCCAGCGACCGAGTATGACGCCTGAAGGATTCCCCCTCGGGACGCACACCACCCGGTCCTACATTGCGCGCGCATACTAACACGGGACGCGACGCGTGGCGCAGTGATTCTGCGTCACGTCACACACCTCAACAAGACCACCGGGAGAACCCGGATGAACGTAGAGATCCCAGCATCAATGATACGGCGGTTTCCGATTGACACGCAGCGAGAGCGGGCGTAGACGTTGAAACGACTGGCCAGCAAGGCTGGCCAGTTACTCAAAACAAAAAAAGCGGCGCCGATCAGTTGGCCGTCCCCGCCAATCGGGCCGAAAATTCAACCTGACATGAGAAGGTTTCTCTTTGCTTTGGCAGCTGCTCTGTTTCTTCTTGCCGCCCCTTCTAGGGCGCAAACCTCCTTACCGCCTTCAGCCACCTCCGGCGCGCTCATCTTCGATGACGAGTTTAGCGGAAGCGCGATCGACACGAGCCTGTGGACCGTCATCGTCCGCCACGGCGAATACTCACAGGATGAAACCGAGTGCAACACCGCGAGTGCGGTAACCGAGTCCGGCGGCTCCCTCGTCATCACCACGACGATGCAGAGCGCGACCTGCGGCGACTTCAACCCCGACGGGACCGTCTGGCACACGCCGAGCGTCTGGCCATACACCTCGGGCGACGTCCAGTGGAAGAGCTTCTACTTCACCTACGGCACCGTCGAGATCCGCGCGGCGTTTCCTAACCAGAACACCGGGCTTTGGCCTGCTACGTGGCTGCTCGGCCAGAATTGCCAGGCGACCAACCCGGAGACCGGCGAGACCGGTGTCGGGAGCTGCCCTAGCATCAGCACCTCGGGTTACACCGAAACCGACATGACTGAGTGCTTCGCCGACCACTGGTGTGGGTTCGGCGTCTTCAACCCCTCAGAAATAGGTCCCTGCGATGCAATCTACCCGCTGAGCGATACCAACTACCACGTCTACGACCTCACTTGGACCCCGACCGAGATTGATCAGTACATGGACGGCAACCAGGTCGCAGCGTGCACGCAGGCCTCGACGAACCCGATGTTCCTGATCATGCAAATCCAAACGGCTATCGGGATGGGCGTGCCCGCGAACCTACCGGCGAGCCTCTCGATCGACTACGTGAGGGTCTACGCAAACGACTACACGACGACTGGCGGCGGAGCGCCACCGCTGTCGATCGGGTCACCAAGTTTTCCGGCTGGCACAGTCGGAACTGCGTACAGCGGCTCGGTGACTGCGACGGGCGGGAATCCGCCGTATTCATTTTCAGCTACAGGGCTCGAGGCCAACCTAGTGATCAACACGAGCGGATCATCCGGTATCGTGACAGGAACTCCGACGATAGCCGAGACAGACGCCGGGACGGTAACCGTGACCGACTCAACGAGCAAGATGGCTGAGACGACGTACAGCTTTGTCGTGTCCGCAGCTGCACCGCCTCCGCCGCCCACGCTGACCATTTCTCCGGCGAATTTCCCAAGCGGGACCGTCAACGTCACCTACTCGGGATCTGTCAACGCCTCGGGCGGGACGCCGCCGTACACGTTCTCGGCGACCGGACTTGAGGCAGGCTTGTCGATTGGCACGAGCGGCTCGGCTGGCATCGTGACCGGCACTCCAACCGTTGCGGAGACGGACACTGGAACGGTAACGGTGACCGATTCGGCGAAGGCCGCGGCCAGCGAGACGTACAGCTTCGTGATCGCCGCTGCACCGCCTCCGCCACCGCCGTCTACGAACATGAGCTTTGCTCTAACGCCAAGTCCTGCGACCTTGAGCGTGACTCAGGGTGCCACATCGGGGAACACAGTAAATCTCACCGTGACGGATCCGAAGAACACTGGTTTCCTGGTCACCAACGACGGCACCACCACCACCGTCCTGCCTCTCACGTACAGTTGCTCGAACCTGCCATCCGAGTCCAGTTGCAGCTTCAGCCCAAGCGCCACAACCACCGCGACCGCGCTTTCGGTAGCCTTTGTGTCCAGCGCTCCCACGGCTCAACTGCATCCTCCCCTGGGTTCAGGCATCCTGTGGGCTATGCTGCTTCCTGGGTTGTTCGGAATTGTCCTGTCGGTGCGATCGCGCAAGGGCGGTGTGCGCCTGCTCTGCCTGATCGCGTTTTTGGGCTTCTCCGCCGTTTGGCTGGGATCCTGCGGCGGCGGCAGCAACCCGCAGACGAATCCGGGCACGAATTCGGGCACGCCGGCAGGAACCTACACGGTCACGATCAACGCGACCACTGGCAGCTCGGCTCCGATTGCAAACTCCACGACGATTCAGTTCACCGTGCAGTAGCGGCGGCAAATCACTTAGCGGCGTTCCTTCGGAGTCGGTCGGGTGTCGCCGTCGCCATTCGGCGCGCGCTTCTTTGGGTTGGACGGCCCAAACTTCCAGCGGCGGTTTCTCGAAGTTCTTTCGCGGGGAGCAAAGGAACGCGCAGTCTTCCCGGTCCGGACTAAGGCCGCGTCGCTCATCTTGTGGAGCCGCTCTCGAAACTCTTCGACATCGAAAGACGATTCCGACTTCGTTGCGTTCGCTTACGGGCTCGCTAGAGGGCGACGATGTCGAGTCCTTGGGTAACTCGAAGGCAGTCGCCGACAAATATTATCCGAAACCGACCGAAGTGCTGCGAGACGTCAGAAAGGCCGTCAACGACGCGATGCGCGGCCTAACCGCCTAGCCTTTTGCGCAACGCGTGTGCAACGAAACGAACGTGGAAACTTCGCATGTCACTGAAAATATGGCGGGGACGACGAGACTCGAACTCGCGACCTCTGCCGTGACAGGGCAGCGTTCTAACCAACTGAACTACGTCCCCGCATAGTAAACTAGAAACTTACCGAGAAATCACTGACGCATAGAATTCGATGTGTCAGTTTTTGTGTCAGTACTAGTACCGGCCACTTCGGCGTCACGTCCGTTTTCGATGAGCCTCGCTGCATCTTTCAACTCCTCCTCGTCCACCGGAAAGTACCGATCGAGCATCGACCGTGTACGCCAACCGCCGATCTCCATCACAACGCGGTCTGGGACGCCACGCTTCTTCATGGCCTTGACTGCGCTGCGCCGAAAGTCGTGTGGGGTCAAGCCAACGTATTTCTGATAGTCGCCATTCTTGCCCTTGGCTGGAACGTAGGCCCCAAGTTTTGCGGCGACGGAAACATCATACCAGTCCTGCCGGGGGTCCACAACCCGGCTTCCGTCGTCGCGCGTGAACACGAAGTCTTCGTCGCCCTTGTTACGCTTCATGACGCGCAGACGCTCGTAGACCTTCTGAGTCATCATCACCACCCGCCCCTTGCGGGCGCGCCCTTTGCGGTCGCCTTTGGTTTCGTAAAGGGTAATGCGACGATCCAGGAGATCCACCTGGCCACAGCGAAGATTGAGGAGCTCCGATTTCCGAAAGCCGAAGCTAAACGCACACTCGATGAACGCCAGCATCCACGGTGCCTTCGCGTGTGCCATCAGGGTCGCGTACTGCGCGTCTTTGATGAAGCCTTTTTTCGGCTGGCCTTCCTCCAACTTCGGGGGGAACGCCGGCAGGCGATCGACCATCGGTTTTCCGCCAGTCGTCGTGGACCTCATTCCCAGCCTGAACATTGCTTGAAGCACGGACAATTCCCTGTTGACTGTTCCGCCCTTGACGCCCTTGTCCTGGCGCGCCTTGATGTAGCCGGCGATGATCGGGGTGGTCACGTCGTCAACGGCCAGCGCGCCGAAAGTTGGTTGGAGCTTCTTCCAGGCAATCTCCTGCCTGCCGGCGTCACGTCCGCCGCCGTTCGTATAATTGGTGAGGTAGAGCGGCCAGAGATGGCCCGCGAGGACCGGGATCTCCTTCGGTGGCGGTGGCGGTGCCGGCTTGCGTTTCTCGTACGTGCCGAGCCGGACTTGCCGGCGGAACATAACCCGCTCCTCGATGGCCTCGTCAACCGTCGACGGGCCGACACTCCGTCGTTCGATCGTTCCATCCGCGAGCGCGAACGAAACCACGAGGCTATCGCCGCGGCGATGGATCCCACGAGGTAATTTTTTCTCGTCATTATTGCTCATGTTCGTCCCCTTCCTTTTTCCTGGCCCATCGGGTAGCGATGGCCTTCTTTGCGATTTCCCGTCTACGTTCCGGGCTCAAGCTCTCCGCGCGAGCCTTGCCGCCCGCGCTCCGCATTTCCCGTGCCGTCATGGCGCGTTTCTTTTTCTTTGCCATTGAGTCCTCCTGGCTATAGCGCACGTAGGATACGCCAAAGGAGCCCAGCGACATAGCGCACGGTCTCGGCGGCTTCGCGCGATGCGACCGCGAATGCCGTCCATTCGATAATCTTCTTGATACGTTCCACGTGGTGTAACAGATGTTCCGCGGTCATGGCCTTCTCCCCTTGCCATTCGATACCTTCAAGCAAGAATACTGTACTTCCAAGCAAGTATACAAGTCAAGGAGATTGTTTAGCGGGACGGTACGTTTAAAGTTCGTATTGCAATACTATTAGGGATAATAAGGTAGGTGTTTTCAACAACTTACGCTTGACACCGAGTTTACAATTGGGGGTGGTGGAGGTGGGAAACCCATGAAGCCGAGATGTCCGCGGTGCCGCAGTACCGAGATCCGCTATAGGTCTGGAGACGACTCCTTCGGATGCCGGGTTTGCAGCCATCGGTGGCCGAAGAATCCGCCGAAGCCCGTCCGGCCGGCCCGGCCGACGAAGCGCGTTGCCGCCGTCGGAGACTGAAACCCATGGCCGAGATCGAGCAGAAGGCCGAGATCGAGCAGAAGGCGGCGGATTGGATGCCAGAGCCGGCCTTGTGGTCGAAGGAGCAGGTCGCTCGTTTCCTGAATGTCAGCGTGCGCACCGTGGGCAATCTGCTGCGCCGGAAGGAGCTGGTGCGCCGGAAGATCGGCAAGCGGACCTTGATTCCCAAGACGAGCGCGGAGGCCCTTTTGAAGAAGGACCACGCCACGAAGTAGACGGACGGCTGCGTTCGCGCGCCGGCCGCAGAAAGGAAAACGGAATGAGCAAAATATTTAGGGTCACCACGGACGTCACGCAAAGACTGAACCACACTTGGGAAGCGGAACTTTTCATCCGAGCGGAATCCGAGGAGCAGGCGGAGGAATTCGTCCAGAAGTATGGTCGCCGGGGCAACGTGCAGTTTCACAAAGTCAAAGGCACTGACCGGGTGGACGGCCACTACTGCGACAGTCCTCAATACGAATACCAGGAAGGCGGTAATTTGAAGGTCGAGGGGCTGGCTGAAGCTCAGTACATCGGTTTAGAAGTGGTTGATGCCACGGACGGGGCTGCGGAAAGGCGGTGACAAGTGAACGAAGACAAAAAACCGACACAACTCGTCTATGTAGTCAGACATACCAACTTCCCCGAAGAAGACGTTGTGATCTTGGACCAATGGGAAGCGGAAAGTCTCCTCGAAAGAATAAGGAACGCCTATTACATCGAAGAACGCGAAATTCCGGCAGAGGAGTATGACAAGCGGCGTGCGTCTGAAATTGAGTTTAACGCGTCGTGGGGGAAAGGGAAAAGGCGGTGAGCGGGCAGGGATGCGGAGATCGTGGCACGGGCTCTCGGGAGCATACGATGAACATAGGCGACCTAGAAGTCGTGAATCAGTTGCTAGTCGAATTCTTTTTGCACCGACAGAATGGGAAGTGCGCGGACTGTGGCGGGCCTCTGTTGCATCCGCACGTCCTGATGTACTTCGATGCGCCAGGACGTGACCGCATGGTTTGTTGTGGCTGCAACGCAGTAGATGACGCGCCGGGCATGCAGGCTAATGGCGAGTTTACTCCGAATCCAAACAAGCGAGAGCTGAGCGAATTCCGCGGACTGTTCCTGTGGGACGGCAAGGTCTCGATTGGGCCCGTCCGGAAAGGAGCGAGGGGATGAGCGAAGAAGCCGTGTGGAATTACGAGAAGCTGAGCCCGGAAGAGAAGGCTAAGTGGGACGCCGAGCGGGAGCATGAATGGGACGTGGAGTTTCCAGCAACGCTCCTCTACCACCAAGGCCTCGCCGAACAGGAGTGGGCGAAAGAGGGAAAGGTGTGGTCGTGGATTGGAGGCCGGGATTGGAAGTTCGGATGGCTGTCGTATTCCTTCATGCTCCTGAAGCGGCCACCTCGCGCCTGCCGCAGGATTATTCGGTTCACTCTGCCGCTTGGCGATACAGGGATGCCCATAGGCAGGAAGGAAGATGACGGACAGCTGCGGGTGATCGAGGAATTTGTCCCGTATCACGAATATTGGCAAAACACCTGCGCCGAGGATTACAGCTACAAGCGCAATGGAAAATGTGGCTGCGAGGACGAACCAACCGAGACCGTTCACCATCACCGTTATTATCAGCATCCGTGGTGGGACACGCCACAGGCTGACAAAAAGGATCGTGACGAAAGGTTTTCTCTCACCACGAACGCCGAGCTAAAGATCACGAACGTATGGGACAGCACCTTGTATCGCTACCACGGAACCTTGCAGAGCACCCCGTCATTCGAAATGTCCGCAGAGGCCGTGGTCTTCAATCGCGGCACGCCGCAGGCGGTTGCGGACCGCGCAGCCAACATCCTGAACCTGGTTCAGTGTCAGGATGAAAATTTCTATGCCTTATTGGATGGGGCTACCCGCTGTGCAATTTGCAACAAGCCTCTGCGCGACAAGATCAGCAAATTGGTATCGGTGGGCCCGGACTGCGCCAAGAAATACGGCATCCCGCACAATTTGAAAGCGGCGAGCGAACGGCTCGAACTTAGAAAGAAGCTTTTCGGCCAGCTGTCCGTTTAGAACAATCGATGTTATCTACAGAAATCATATTTTCCGCGAAGTGCGGGAAACTCAATCGAAATGTGCTAGCGTTGTCTCGCACACCCCGACCCGGCATTTGGCGGATCGGGATGTGAAGGACGTCAGGCCTTTAAGAAGAAGGCCGGGCGCGTTTGAATCGCGTAGGAGCGCGATGTCATGGACAACTTAGCAAGAAATTTTCCGAATGTCACGGTCAACGTAAGCGTTTATTCGTACAGCCCCTCCTCCGTAGATCCCCTCGACACAATCGAAACTGAACTTCTGCGGATGCTCCGGTCCGTCGAGCAGCTGCGCCGGTTACGCGAAAGCGGCGACGAATGAAGCCTCCCGTTTTCGATTCGACGCAGAGCATGCCGCACTCCGACAATCACGAAAGAGCCGTGTTGGGAGCGATCTTACTCGATCCCTCCGCGCTCCCGGTCGCCTCCGCGATCCTGCGTTCAGAAGATTTTCACTCGCGGCTGAATGGTCGAACCTTTGCCGCCATGCAGAAGCTGGCCGCGGAAGCAAAGCCCATCGACACGATTTTCTTGTTGAGCGAGTTATCCGCAGAAGGAAACGGCACTCCCGGTGAGGACCAGATCTATGTCTCGGAGCTGACGAAGCTCCTGCCGAAAATCGACAACATAGAGTTTTACGCGAAGGAGATCAAACGGGCGGCCGTGCAGCGCAGCGGCATAACCTCGATGGGCTTTTATAGGGACGCCATCGCCGCCGCACATGATGACACGACGACGATTCAGTGCTTCGATCAGGTCACCGGAGACATCGCCAAGTTACGCAGCGAACTCACGGTCGAGCAGTCCGGGCTTCGAACCTACACGCCGGCAGAACTTGCCGCGCTCGTTCCGGAACCTGTGGAGCACATCGCGTATCCGGTCGCCACGAAGGGTATGCTCACCGTTCTCGATGGGCTCGCCAAAGCCGCTGGCAAGACGACACTGCTACTCCACGCCATTCGCTCCGTGCTGCGGGAAGAGATCTTCCTCGGGCAAGCGACAAGGAAAGTAAATGTGCTCCTTGTCACGGAAGAAAACCGGAGGAGCCTATTGCCCGCACTTGAACGCGTGGGACTCTCGACGGAAACTTCAGGACTGCACATCCTCACCCGCGAAGAATGGGCGGGCATTCCCTGGACCCAGCTCACGGAACGTTTACAGCAAACTTGTGTGGATCTGAAAATCGGATGGATGGCTCTGGATACCTTCTATGCAATCGCTCGCCTGGTCGGTGAAGACGAGAACAAGAGCGGGTGCGTTTCCCAAGCCGTCGCCCCAGTCCGCGATATGGTCGGCAAGCTGGACATCGCGGCCACCTTGGGGCGACACGAGCGGAAGAGCGGTGGCGACATTGGCGAGAGCGGCCGCGGATCGAGCGCGTTGACCGGCGAGGCCGACGTCATCTTGCAACTTCGCCGGATGTCCTCGAATCACTCACAGGACATGCGCCGGCTGGAGATCACCGGTAGGATCGAGCAGGACTGCCTCACCATCGAGTTGTCCCTTGGCCGCTACATCGTCCACGAAGGTGATGTCCGCATCTCCACAACCGAAGACGCCGACGCCGTGGATAACGCCATCCGGGCGAACCGGGAAGCCACCATCCGGGAGATTGCCGCCGCCACCGGAATCAACAAGAACCGTGTAGCGAAGCTCGCAGCTAAGAGCGGGTGGACAAAGTTCCAGGGCGATCCGTGGGAAATCGTGTAAGAAGTACCGGGCTTTGTCCTGTACTGTCCCGCAACCCCCTAGGGTTGCTATCGGGACAGGACAGTCCAGGACAGAAATCAGCCTGTCCCGTCCTATTTTGTACCGGGACAAACCGGGACAGGACAAGAATCAAGTACAACAGAAACCCGAAAAATAGACACACTACCGGAGAGAGAAATGCGAAGTACTACCACCAGAAAACTAGCCCGCTGGAAACATGATGCACCAAAGGTGCGCGTCAACCCGGCCCACGTCATCATCCGTGCCCACGAAGAGCAACAAGAATTCGACCTCGTCTTCGAGTACGACTGCCCACGTTGCCATCATCGATGCTATGGTCGTGAACTCTGCGCTCAACCGTTCGATGTCGTCTCGTACAGCACTCCATGCGGTACCGTCGTCCTCGACTTCGTGGATGTGTGGGCCGCTGCTCGAAGACATCAGTACAAACCGGACCCGCAATAGAAATGGAACAAGCGGAGCGAAACGGAACAATTCCCGGCAGCGGAACACCATCCCAAAGGACTTGAGAAGCTTTCCCACCAGCAGCCGGCGAGGCCCCGGAACAAATGGAACAGAAGTGCGCGCGCCCTTCCCGGCGAACCGTCCACGGCTGAAACTATTTCCTTAGTGGTAACGCGAACTAAAAGCAAAGGTCCAGTTCTAGGCACCTGAACAAAAGGCGAAGGTTACGATCGCGTGGTGGGCTCCTGGACGCGTTGGCGGGCATATCTGGGAGGCCGGGGAGGCCGGTTTAGGCTCCTAGGGCCTTGGGAATCCCATGGCACCGTTGCACTCTTACGGCAGGGTCGGCGGTGCAAGCAAAGCACTTATTGTCTGTAAGTGATAGGTGTGTAAGCAGATGTGTCAGTTCAAGGCGTCCTGATCCCTGCCCCTGCCACCGCGCTTGGCCTGGTCATCCTGGTGTTGGCGGCGCGTTCGTCTCCGTCGTCCTGGTCGCCGAGATCATCGGCATGATCGCCGCGGCAGGCTGAGGCAAGCGAAGATTTTCGGCAGGGCCGGCCGCCAGATCCCGAAGTGGGACCTCCATGTTTTTGATTCGAGACACGGCCTTTTCTACGCGAGACGGTTCGTTTTGCCACCTCCGCTAAGAAATCCGTTTGCATCTGTGCGTTTTATTTCATAGCGTCCGCGTCATGGGTGGTCAGAAATGTTCGATCTGTTCCTCGCCGGCGTGTGAGCAAGTTGCCGTTGAGCTGAAGACCGGGACGTCGGTGCGATCGATAGCGTCGCTTCATGGATTCAGCAGGGCAGCGGTTCACCGGCATTCTCGGAATTGTTTGAAGCTTCGGACGAATGCGAGCTTGGAGGCGATCGAGGCAGCGAAGACGAAGCATGCGCTGATCGGCAGCGATTTGGACGAAGCGTTTGCGAGTGCCGAGAAGTTGAAGGCGAAAGCGGAAGCATCCGGCGACATGGCTGCGCTGATCAAGGCCGAAAGGCATTTGGCGCGATTGATTGGACTTCGGCAAAGGCAAGCTGGCCGGCTTCCATCGGAAATCAAGGCCGCAGTGCTGGATCCGAACAGCTGGAAGGCGAAGCGGGCTCGTGGCGAGCAGTTGAAGACGGCGGTTGTTTTCGAGTGGCCGTCCGATTCGCCTTATGCCGAGGCAAGGGAACGGTTTCCAAGCTCGACGCCGCAACAACAGGCCGAAGCCGATCTGGTCTATCGGGTTTCGTTTGTAAAAAGGCTTCCAGTCGATGACTCGATCAGGCCCAAGCCCGATCCCATCGCGTCCGCGCTCGAAGAAGTGAATCAGAACGGCGGTCTATCGCCGGACCCGGAGGTTTGCGTCCGCTGTGGTCAGCCGATCGCCGTAGGCGAAGAGATTACCTTCAGCAAGCAGGAACCAGGGCGAGCGTACCACGCCTACCATGAACCGGAGCCGGAGCCGAATTGACGCGGCGCATGGTGAAGCTTCTTCTGCGCTACAAATCCGGGCGGCGTCAGCGTCTGCGTCCCGTTCCTACGCGCCTGGTTCTCGAATGCGGATGCGGCGAGCGGTTCACCGCCTTTCATTCCGAGCAGCTGGAGCGCGCGCTGGTGAAGCACATCGAGGCGTGTCATCCATGGGCCGAATGAGACCGCGGAAGAAACGGCTGCGCTCTCGCCGGGGCCATGTCCGCAAACCGGGTCCGGCACCTGGCAGCTTGCGCAAGCGCGACGACTCCGACACGGTGACGCTGGACTGGTTGAAGACCTGGTTGAGCAGGCCGCTGCGACCGGTCGGCAGCGATCGACCGGAATCGTGGACGCCGGCTGTGTCGAATCGATAATCCGAAACAATTTTCATCTGTTCGCCTCAGGTGCTAGTAATCATTTGAAAGAACACTGGCGATCGTCGCCTAAGTGAGTGGAGGCAAAAATGGGTCAGATCGACAACGAGGGCCGTCCTTTCGAAACTCCAGACCTGCCCACGTCGCGGTACACAAGTTTAATAGAACGCCTTGCCGGCATCGATTCCGACATCGAGGTACCGATTCCGGCCAGTCAGCCACTTATCAATCCGCTGACGCCAGCGGTCCCGGGCGATGGTCGCCGAGATTGGAGCGAATCCAGTGAGGCACAAGAAGAAGCTCTCTCACGGCCGTTCCAAGGTTTGGAGCGTCTCTTCCAACGCGCGGCCGCTGCACCCGCCGAGGCTGCGAACAAGCAGCCGCTCTCCAAAGCCGAACACGAGCCGCTGATCCCGGACGTAGAAGTGACTGCACCACCATCCTCCTCGACTCCACGATTCCGCTTTACCAAGCAGCCGGCCACGCCTGCGGAGGCTCCGCTCGAAAAGACCGCTGTCGATGAGCACGCCGCACCTGAGGGCGTTGTCGAGCAATTAATTTTACTGACTCCCTGGATGGACGACGAAACGAACAAATCGTATTACGGCAGGATCGACAAGCTCCTGATCGAGAAGGGCTACAGTCCAATTTTCGCGGAGGAGGAATAGCGATGTCCACACGGAAAGAAGATCGAGAGCACGAGATCGCCAAAGCAACCGCGATGGCGCACGACTGCGGGAAGCTTGAGGAATGTTTCGGTGCGATGGGAAAAGCGGCCGGCAGCGACGGCGAGGACGGAAAAATGTACCACAAGATTGCCGGGCATTTCGGATCCATGAAAAAGACGCACGAAGCTAGCATCGGCTACCACTCGGCAGCGAGCAAGGCCGAGGGCGACGAGCTCGACAAGCGATTGGTGCCGGATGCGGTTCGCGGAACGATCCCATCGAATGTTCCGAAGGAAGGCTTCGGCATAACTGCGGTTCCGCGAACGGGCGCACCGGAATTGGTGAACAAGGCCAATGTGCCGGAACAGTGGAAACACCTTGTCGCAGTTGAGGACGAAGAGGGGTCTGCGATTTGACGGATTTCGCCGGCGATGTCTTCAGGGGAAGGCGCAGCACGGTGAAGAGATGCCAGCACCGGACCTCCTCCAGGGGGGCGCATCAGGGTTTTCGGTTCATTTTGTCCCGGTGCGCCACCAGCTGGCTCAGAGCGGGAAAACAGATGGCCATGATCGTCGGACCGCCGGGAAAATCCGGAAGACAGCCGGCGCATTTCCCGCAAATTCGACAGAAGGGCAGTTGTGAATCGATACGAACGAGCGATTGACGAAATCATCCTGGACACGGCGGCGAGTCTTGCGATTGAAGGCAAGGATGCCAGTCCAGCCGCGGTCAGCGTGCATGTGACCGCCGCTTTGTTTCCCGAGATCTGCGACCTCGATCACATCGAAGCGTGCGGCGCGCGCGGCCTCGAGATTTATCTTCGGGCGAAGGCAGTCCTCGAATGAGGAAAAGAATGGGCAGGCGCACGGTAAGCGAGGCAAACGCTTTGTCGTATCGCGGAAGAAGCGGCCCGGAGTTGATGGCCGCAGTCGATCGATCCGCAATCCACGCGAACGCTTTTATTTTGTGCCGGCAGCACGGCATGCAGAAGATCGCCAGAACTTGGGGCTCGCGTTTGGTTCTGGCCTGCGGTTGCAGACGTCCGAACGAAAGTTACAGCGTGGCGCATCTGAAGAGCGCGCCGACCAAGCCGGCGGTGGTGGAGGACTGAATGCTCACGATCAAATTTCTTTCGTCCGCGCGAAACATCGAACTCATGCGAGCGAAAGGTCCGAAAATCGTTCAAGTCTTGTTCAGCAAGGTCTCGATGCTGACCCAGATGCTTGCCAGTTACGTTCAGCAAAATAAATTATCGGGACAGTCGCTCACGCCGCGTTCTGGAAATCTCAGAGCGAGCGTTCACGCGGTGCCGACAGAAATGCAGGGGACGAAAATAGTCGGAGCGGTCGAAGCGGCCGGTGGAACGGCCTTCTATGGAAAATTCTTCGAGGAGGGCGGCAAGGGAGCGTTCCGAATCGCCGCAAAGAACAAGAGATCGCTGATGTGGGAAGCCGGCGGATCGAAGCACTTCGCGTTCGCCGTAATTCATCCGAAAATCCGGCAGTTGCCGTTTATGCAGCCGAGCTTGGATGAGAACGAAGCCAACATCCGTGCCGAGCTTAATGCCGCGGTGAACCAGGTCATCAGCGAGGAATAGGAGACACGATGAGCGAGACCAGCACAACGAACTTTTCACTCACGCAATCCGGCAGTCCGATTGTAATTTCCAACACGACGGCGGATAGTGCGAGCGTCACGATCGTCTACACGCTCGACGGATCTGGAAGCTTTACGCTGAGCGTCGAATCGTTGTCCAACGCGAACGGCGCGACGTTGCTCGATAGCGTGAGCACGACAACGAGCACTTCGAGGACGGTACAACTCAACGGGGCTTCAATGGACGGTTTCAGGATCACGGGAACCTGGAGCGGCCCGGGCTCCGTCGCCTGCGTATTGAGCAGCTCGGGATTGGGAAAGCCGTTCGATTCGACCCTATTGAGCGCGGTGCAAACGTACTCGGCCTGAGGGAGACACCATGACCACGAAAACAGTCGGCGAAATCGGATTCGCGGTAGGGCGCGTGCCGTTCCTGTGTCCGAACGATCAGACGCCATGCGCGGTCATCGGCAGCAGCGCGTACGAATTTCGCTGTGGAAACTGCGGGGCGCAATGGAATCGCGGCGACGATCGACCGTATCAGGAAGGCGGCGGAAAGCCGGTTGTCGCAAACGTCTTTACCATGCGGAGCGCGGATCCCGCCGACTCGAATCCAGACGCACCCGATCGAGATCAATGAAATTCCCGATGACCAGCGAGCAAGTTTGCCGTCACCTGCACATTGACGACTTTCTTTTGCGCAGATTTTACGAGGACGGGTTCAAGCCGCCCGAATATCGCAGTCACCGTTATTGGTGGAATGTAAATGATCTCCTGAGGCTCAAGGATTTCATGGCCAGCCATCAGCCGCCGCCAGTCTCAGGGCCAGGGGCGAGGCTTCCCAAGTTCCCACAGGGCGTCACCACATCGCGCTTATGCATCGAGTTGGGCATCGATCGCAGCTGCTTGCGAAACTGGATAAAGAAGGAAGGCTTGGACGCGCCGCCGCTGCAAAATATCAAAGCGGGTAAAGGAGCGGGGCAAGGTGCGGGCGGGAAAGCGATGTTATGGACGGATCAAGATTTCGAGCGCGTGAAATCTTTCATGCGAGCCCGGTACAAGAAAATCAAATGGCTGCACACAAGCCGACCGTGGCACGAAGGCCGCGCGAACGCGGACGCGCGACTGGCGCGAGGGACGTGGTGAGTGACGCCCTGGCAAGTGGTCGTCCAGCATTCCGATATTTTGGGACGACCTGGGATTAGCCTTCGTCGCCGGCCAGATGGCATCGAGACGATTGAACTTCGTGATCGAGACGGCTGGCTCTTGGGCTCGATCCAACACCGTCCGCCAGAAATTTTCATTGTGACGCATCCCGCACATCGAAGGCAAGGCATCGCAAGCGAGGGTAGTGACTCATTTTGGTTTCTGGCCGGTTCTACAGGCCAGAAACCTACTTCTGCTGGCCTTTATCTACCTTCGGAATTTTGAACAGATTGGGAATCACCCTATTGGCGCATTCCTTGCTGATCTCCAAGGCCCGCACCATACTGCGGATATATCCAATCTCGACATTGTTGAAGGACGGTAGGGTGGGGTATTCCTTGCCGTTGTACGTGACTTTGATAGCGTGAGTCGTGTTTCGGGCTGTGTGGCCTGCGGCGCATGATTCAAGGAGCTTGTGCACCGTCGCAAGCGGCACAGTTTGAGACATCTCTCTATGCGGCAGCAGCCAATGTGGACGGGACGTTATCGGCAGCGGTAAAACGCTTTACTTGGTGCAACGGCACAATACTTATGCCTGTTGGCCAGTTGTCGGGCCGTGCTTTTTCGATTGAATCGAAGGGCGCTTTGATCTCTGCCTGACCACTTCTGATAGCGTGGAGAGCTTCGGACCAGCGTTCTTCTTCTTCCGCATTCGGCTGCTCATAGAACTTCTCGACCTCGGATTTGAATTTTTCGAATGTGGATGCTTCTTCGGCGATGTCGAACAGCAAATTACGGTAGCGTTCTTGGAGCTTGCCGAATGCTTCTTGCGGGGTTGTTCCGAAATCGGCTATCGCGCCAGGGCGCACGCCATACAGCCACCAGTTGTCGTCGTCTTCCTTGACAAATAATCCGCGACCAGTCAACGTAACGCCTGCAAGATAACCTTCGCCGTTTATGACTTCCCTGATTTTGAACATCACAGGATAGTTCGGCATCGACACCTCTGATGGAGCATTCAGCTTAGCTTGGACGGCACCACATGATGACATAGGACGCTCTTTGAGGGCTGGATGGTAGCAGGAATAGTGCTAGGCGCGCAATGGGCTACATCTGGTAGTACCAGCGGCCATTAAGCCGCTTTAGTTGTGCTTAAGCCTATCAGCCCGACCACTTTTTTGATGCTCCAAACATGGTCTGCGATGCCTGCTTCCATCGCCGGAGTGACGCGCAAGGTCTGATGCACGCGGCAGAAAGTTAGCTTGACTGCCGCGACGGTAAACGTTTACGAATGAGAAATGACATACGGAGACTTGAGCGGTCTTGCGACTGATTCAGTTCTGGACGTGGACACTCTGCGCGAGCGGCTGCGCAAAATGAGCGGAAAAACTGTGCGTTCCTTTGCTCCCCGCGACAGAACTTCGGGAAGCCGCCGAGAGAGATTTGGACCTTTCGGTTCTTGTATGGGAAACAATGATAAAGTTGAACGTCACTTACGTGGGGGAACCGATGCCAACTTCTTTACAGGTGCCCTTGATCGCGGTTTTGGCTCTACTTCCAATGACAGTTCTGGGGCAATCCAATCCGCAAACTGCCGCTCAATCGTTCGACTCAGCAGAGATCACCAAGAAGGTCGCACCGGCCGTCGTATTAATTAAAGGCACCACGAATACTGGTGACGTTCTCGGAAGCGGCTTCATCATTTCCACCGATGGCAAGATTGCCACAAATTTGCATGTCGTTGAGGGCCTCCGAAATGGCGGTGTGCAGTTGGCATCCGGCGAAAAATTCGACTCGTTTTCCGTCTTGGCTTTCGACGCACGGAAGGACATCGCAATCATCAAGATTCCGGGTTTTGATTTGCCGTCGGTGCCGTTGGGAAACTCAAATACCATTCAAGTCGGGGAGCCTGTTTTGGCTGTGGGAAGTCCGCTCGGATTGCAGGGGTCCGTCACAACAGGCGTCATCAGCTCAGTTCGTGATGATCCCGCCGGAGGCGGTTTCAAGGTGTTACAGACCGATGCTACTGCTAATCCCGGCAACAGCGGAGGCCCATTGGTCAATCGCCGCGGGGAGGTCATCGGCATCATTACGTTCAAAATCGGCGGCAGCGAGAACCTGAATTTTGCAATGCCAGTTAACTACCTTCGTGGCCTGATGGAATCCCCTCTATCAGCGATGACGTTGGAGGAATTGCGGTTGAAACTATCCAATGCACCGGATGTTTTTAAGTCAGGAGATTTTCCCACGCACTGGAAGTCTCTAATAAGCGGCACCACAAAAATTGTTCGCCGCGATGGGGACAGGATATATGTCGAAACGGTGTTGCCAGATGCACAAAAGAACGCTGGTTGTTTCGTTCTGGGGGACCTCCAAAAGCAAGGCAACATTTTCAGCGGAACGGAGCGGAGCAGTTGCGTTTGTCAATATACGAAGGGGCTAGGGATATACGCACGCACGTACACAAATCGCTTCAATGACCAGACCACAATGGAAATCTCTAAGGTCGATCCCACGCGAATCGAGGGCCGTCTGATGGCGCGTCCGGCAGGAACAAAGTTCGACTGCCAAAAGGGGACCTACTCTAAACCACCAAGCGAATGGACAACGTTCGCTTGGATACCCGAATGACGCAGCGCAAAAATCTCACAAATGGCCTATCAGGACTTGGGCGGTGTCGCCCGCGAAATGCCTTTCGACCTGGACGCGCTGCACGAACGGCTTCGACAAATGACGGACGCTGAGTTGCTTTCCTTCGGCAAGGAAATGCACGCGCTCGTTTACCCGCTGTCGTACGGTTTCGATGGCAGGCCGGTGCGCTGCGCGTTCTCGATTCAGCTAGACGAGTGCCGCGCCGAATGGCGACGGCGACACCCTTAGGTCAGTTGGGCCGCGTTTGCAATCTAGATGAATGAGTGGGATTATCTGGGCACAGGCCAAGTACGAAGGTGGTCTTGTGCCTTATCACTTCGAGTTCGACGAGACGAATCGGATTCTACGATGCCGGTTCGATGGACGCGTTAACGACGAAGCCCTGAAGGAATTCTACCGGCTCGCCGCAGAGTACGTAGCACAGACCGACCCGCGTGCCGCCATCATCGATCTGTCGGCCGTGACTTCCTTCGAAGTCTCTCCTGAAACCATACGCGAACTGGCAAAGTCTGCACCTGCCATGCCGGATCCGAGCCGGCCCCGTTGCATCGTTGCGCCGTCTCCTCAGATCTTCGGTCTGGCGCGAATGTTCGAAATTGAGGGAGAGGTCACACGCCCGAACTTGCACGTCGTTCACACACTAGAGGAGGCATGGGCCATCCTCGGTGTCCAGGGATTCCAATTCAAGCCGCTATTAAGAGAATAGTCTGCGTTGGGGTATGCTCGGCGGCCCGACACCTCTGATTCGGACAGCTTACGTCGAAATGGAAACGCCGGAGTGAACGCGGCACAGTTTGGGATTAAAACTAGCGCGTGATGACAATGGGCCGGGAAGTCAGTTTTCGGGTTGTCCTAGCACCTCAATACGCACCTCGTTCTCTGGCATGTCAGGATATCGTTGCGCGTTAACCTGAGGCATCATATTGAGAACCTGCAGCCCTTGTAGGAGAGTGCCTCCGGGACTTTCATTTGGGATTTGAAAAGGCACACCTGGTGGAACAGTCTCGCCATGGACTTTTATCATCATGCCGCGTTCCGGTCTCCCGACAACCATGAACACACTCACCGTCTCGTCCACCATCGTCCATCCAGCCGCTTTCAGCACATCATACAAGTCTTGCGCGAGGTCAAATGCCTCAGCGTTATCTGCGATTGCAACTACACTGGCTTTCGCCGGTCGCCGTCCCAAGAGAGCCACGATTTCATCTCTTTTGTCCGGAGGTATCCTTCGCGGCGGAAGCTTTTGAGGAATATTGCCAATCTGTTGCAAAACAAGATCGAGTTTTTGGGAGATGTCCTGGAGGGTTTTCCCGTCCTTTCGAGAACTGCTTACGATTTCTCGTATTTGTTGCGCTAGCTTCTGGTCGATACCGTTGCAGACCAAAGACGCGGTCGTATTGTTATTTCCGGTTATGTTCACCGAACAGTCGCCAGCCTGCTGAACAACGGGACGCGACTGGGAAAACGCTACTGGCGTACCGAGCCCGACGAGTCCAAGTGCGAAGAAGGCGAATGTCTTCATTTGGTTTTTGGCCCTTCCGGGTTGTCCGCGCAGTTTTGGTCGACTTTATTGTTATCGCCAGCGATGTTCGACCCGCAGGCTCCGGTCTGCTGAATAATCGGATTGTCGTGATAGCGGGATACTGCTAACGCGACTCCCAGTATGAGGGTCACAAAAGCCCCTACCAGACCGAGACGGAGTAGAGTTGCGGATTGCTTCTGAGATAGTTTAGCGAGCAGTCCCTTTTGTGCGAGTACTCGAAATACTCCCGAAAGAACAAATAGGCAAAACGCGGCGAACACGAGAGGATTAGCCAGATACGGCGCGATTCTCGAAAAATCAGCCATTCGCAAATATAAAAATCCGTCGATGGAACCTGACGGAATAATAGCAAGGTGCATCCTGACATGGCCCAACAATAAGGTAGCGTGCTTGGGTTGGCTGGAAGAACGGACCCGACGAGCTAGCGTTTGGTTAAGAAGCTCCGGAAGCATTACGGTCTCCCCGATTAAAGACGCCGCAGCAGGATCATCGTTTAGGCAATCGTCCATCCGTCAACATGTGTAAGTTTTTGTGTCAGTTTTTCTTTCCGAATGGTGCTCGCGCGTGCCTGTCCGTGCCCTAGCGTGCAAAGAGAGAAAACGACTTGCGCGTTATCTCTTTTGTTTGGGACGTATTTCGTTGGAGTGACAGGGCAGCGTTCTAACCAACTGAACTACGTCCCCGCGGTATCTTCACCGGATGGTGGGCGATCTCAGATTCGAACTGAGGACCTTCCGGGTGTAAACCGGATGCTCTAACCGCTGAGCTAACCGCCCTCAGTTCATCGTAGCAGAACCCGCACATGCGAGGCTAGGGCAGAAACGCGCTTTGCGACCGCGATGGGACTTCAGTTACACCTCGTCCTCGGCTTTTCCAACCAGGCGTTCGGCCGAATCTGACTCGCACCTTCCGATGAAACCCCCCAACCAGCCGAAGGGTTCGATTGACAACTATCGGCAGCCTGTAAGTTGGTACAGGGACAAAATTTGTACTGTACGGAAGTACAGGTGCCATCAGATGTTAGCTGATTCACCACGAACGGCGAAGCGCGTTCCCAAGCCCCGAGTGCGAGCATGCTACGCTGGCGTTTCCAGCGGTGTAGTCCTAGTACCGCCGGCGCGTACGTATGTCTTCACGACTTGGCGAAATTCTGGTCAAAGACAGCCTGATCTCAACGGATCAGCTTAAGCAGGCGCTCGACTACCAGAAAAAGAACGGCGGCCGGCTCGGAACCTGTCTGGTCAAGATGGGCCTGGTCAGCGACGACGACATCACGGCGGTCCTTTCCCGGCAGTACGGCGTTCCCTCGATCAACCTGAAGTTTTACGAAGTCGATCCGGCGGTGATCAAGCTCGTCCCGCAAGAGACGGCGGTCCGCTACCAGATCGTGCCGCTTTCGCGCGTCGGCTCGACGCTCACGATCGCGATGACCGATCCGACGAACGTCTTCGCGATGGACGACATCAAGTTCATGACCGGCTTCAACGTCGAGCCGGTCGTCGCTTCCGAGACGGCTATCGGCGAGGCGATCCACAAATTCTACGGCGAAGTCGAGAGCGTCGAAGAACTCGACAGGGTGATGAAGGACCTGACGGGGGAAGAGACGGACGCCCTCGAGCTGAGCAGCGAAGAAGCCGAAATGGACCTGGCTTCGCTCTCGAAGGCCGCTGAAGAAGCCCCGATCATCAAGCTCTGCAACCTGATTCTCACCGATGCGGTGAAGCGAGGCGCGAGCGACATTCACGTGGAGCCGTACGAGAAAGAGTACAGGGTCCGGTTCCGCATCGACGGAGTCCTACAGAATGTCATGGCGCCGCCGATGAAGCTTAAAGACGCCATGACGAGCCGCATCAAGATCATGTCGAAGCTCGACATCAGCGAGAAGCGGCTGCCGCAGGACGGCCGCATCATGATCAAGTACCTGAAAGACGGGAAGAAGAAGGAGCTCGACTTTCGCGTCTCGACGGTTCCGACGCTCTTCGGCGAGAAGATCGTTCTCCGGTTGCTGGACAAGGAAAACCTGCGCCTCGACATGACGAAGCTGGGCTTCGAGCCGGAGTCGCTCCAGAAATTCGAGCGCCAGATTCTGAAGCCGTACGGCATGGTGCTGGTTACGGGCCCGACCGGATCCGGCAAGACGAACACGCTTTACTCCTCGGTCGCGCGGTTGAACACTCCCGAAACCAATATCATGACGGCAGAGGACCCGGTCGAGTTCCAGCTTCCCGGCATCAACCAGGTTCAGATGAAGGAGCAGATCGGGCTGAATTTTGCCTCGGCGCTGCGCGCCTTCCTGCGGCAAGACCCGAACATCATTCTCGTCGGCGAGATTCGAGATTTCGAGACGGCGGAAATCGCCGTGAAAGCGGCGCTGACCGGCCACCTGGTGCTTTCCACCCTGCACACGAACGATGCACCCTCCACGATCAGCCGCTTGATGAACATGGGCATCGAACCGTTCCTCGTGGCGACCTCGGTGAACTTGATTTGCGCGCAGCGGTTGGTTCGCCGCATCTGCGTGCAGTGCAGGGAGCCGCTCCAGATTCAAGCCCAGGCGCTGATCGACGCGGGCTATACGCCGGAAGAGGCGTCGAAGACGACCGTACAGCACGGGAAGGGATGCGCGGCCTGCAACAACACGGGGTACAAGGGCCGGCTCGGGCTCTACGAAGTGATGGAGATTCATGACGATTTGCGGGAGCTGATTCTGGTGGGTGCTTCCGCTCTGGAACTCAAGAGGAAGGCCCTGGAAACGGGAATGATCACGCTGCGGCGCAGCGGCCTGCAGAAGGTGGCCGCCGGGCTCACGACGATGGAAGAGGTCCTGCGAGAGACCGTTCTGTAAGCGGAGGAGAACATGGCTGGAATCACATTGAGCGAGCTTTTGAAGAAAATGATCGAAATGGGAGGCAGCGATCTGCACCTCTCGACGAACAGTTCGCCGCGCATCCGCGTGCACGGCAAGTTGCGGCCGCTCGACATGCCACCGCTTACGGCGGCGGACACTAAGGCTCTGGCCTACAGCGTGCTGACAGACGTGCAGAAGCACCGGCTCGAAGAGAACCTCGAGCTCGACTTTTCCTTCGGCTTGAAGAGCCTCGCGCGGTTTCGCGGAAACATCTTCCATCAGCGCGGCGCCGTAGCCGCCGTCTTCCGGACGATTCCATGGGAGATCAAGGGTTTCGAGGCGCTGGGTTTGCCGCCAATCGTGCGCACGCTGTGCGACAAGCCGCGCGGCCTCGTGCTCGTGACCGGGCCGACCGGCTCGGGCAAGTCGACGACGCTCGCCGCAATGCTCGACAAGATCAACAACGAGCGCGAAGAACACATGATCACGATCGAAGACCCGATCGAGTTCCTGCACAACCACAAGAAGTGTCTGGTCAATCAGCGCGAGGTTCATTCGGACACGCACTCGTTCGCGAATTCGCTGCGGGCGGCGCTCCGCGAAGACCCCGACGTCGTGCTCATCGGCGAGATGCGCGACCTGGAGACGATCGAGTCCGCACTGCGCATCGCCGAGACGGGCCATTTGACTTTCGCCACGCTGCACACGAACTCGGCGGTTTCGACGATCAACCGAATCGTGGACGTCTTTCCCGCGCACCAGCAGCCGCAGGTGCGCGCGCAGCTTTCGATGGTGCTCGAAGGAATTCTTTGCCAGTCGTTGCTGGCTCGCGTGGACGGGCGCAGCCGGGTGATGGTGATGGAGATTCTCATCCCCACTGCCGCCATCCGCAACCTGATCCGCGAAGACAAGATTCACCAGATCTATTCGGCCATGCAGACGGGGACCGGACAGACCGGAATGCAGACGTTCAATCAGAGTCTTTCGAACGCGTATTTCCAGAAGTTAATCAGTTTGGAAACGGCGCTCGCGAGATCCTCGAATCCAGACGAATTGCAGGATTTAATTAACCGAGGGGTGACGTCGCCGGCGGCCGGCGGCCGAGCTCCTGTCCGGCGATAAGGGAATCAAGAGGAGAGGGAGGAACAGATCATGCCGGTTTATACCTATCGGGGAGTCAACCGGGCGGGCACGAACGTCTCGGGAGAGCGGGTCGCACAGAGCAAGAACGAACTGGCGGCGGCCCTTCGCCGGGAGCAGATCAACGTCAGCAAGCTCTCCGAAAAGGGGAAAGAGTTCAACATCCCCACGTTCGGAACGGGCGTGAGTCAAAAAGAGCTGGCGATCTTCACGCGGCAATTCTCCGTGATGATCGATGCGGGCTTGCCCCTCGTCCAGTGCCTCGAAATCCTGGCCGGGCAGCAAGAGAACAAAAGCTTTCAGAAGATACTGAATTCCGTCCGAGCTTCCGTCGAGGGTGGTGCGACTCTCTCGGTATCGATGAAGCAGCACGACAAAGTCTTCGACGCGCTGTATTACAACATGGTCGAAGCGGGCGAGACGGGCGGTATTCTCGATACGATTCTGCAGCGTTTGTCGAGCTACATCGAAAAGAACGTGAAACTGAAGCGGGCCGTGAAGTCCGCCATGATCTATCCGGTGGCGGTGCTGGGAATCGCGGCTATGGTGATCACGCTCTTGCTGTGGAAGGTCGTTCCGATTTTCGTCACGCTGTTCAACGGCCTGGATGTCGACCTGCCGCTTCCGACCCGAATCGTTATCGGGCTGAGCAACTTCGTCGGAAGCATCTACGGGTTGATGGTTCTTGTGTTTTTGATCACCGCGGGCATCGCGATCAAGTTCTGGTACGGCACACCGCAGGGCCGGATGATGATCGACACTCTCCTACTGAAGGTTCCAGTGGTCGGACCCGTCTTGCGGAAGATCGCCGTCGCACGATTTACGCGAACCCTGGGGACGCTGATTTCGAGCGGCGTGCCCATTCTCGAGGGTCTCGACATCACGGCGCGCACTTCGGGCAACGCCGTTGTGGAAAAGGCGATCGGCGCAACGCGAAAGGCGGTTGAAGCCGGACGTTCCCTGGTCGATCCGCTGAAGGAAACCGACGTTTTTCCCGGCATGGTGACCCAAATGATCGGCGTCGGCGAACAGACCGGCGCGATGGACGCCATGCTCCAGAAGATCGCGGACTTCTACGAGGACGAAGTGGACGCGGCGGTGAAGGACATGCTGACGGCGATCGAGCCGATCATGATCGTCTTCCTCGGCGTTGTCGTCGGCGGCGTCGTGATTTCCATGTACTTGCCACTGTTCTCGCTGATCAGCAAGCTGGCCGGACACTAAAAGTCCGGCAAGCCGGACGCGGGCCTTCCCGCCGTGCGGCGCGGGACTCTACCGGCGGGAGCCGGGTCCCCGGACAGGGAGTTCGGCGCGGAGCCGAAACGATTGGCCTATTGGAAATGGAATTCACCCCTAATGCGAGTGAATGGCTGCCCTGGCTGGGCCGCGTCCGTTTTCTGATCATTACGTTTCTTTTGGCAGTTGTCGTCGTCGTCCATCAGCTTACGCCGATTCCGCTCCCTGTGGGATCACTGGTTCTGCTGATCGGGCTCTGGTACCTCCTCGCCAGTCTCTGCGTGATTCTTCAGCGCGCGCTTCCCGAAGCCCGCTGGCACGCCCCACTTCAGATGGTACTGGACCTGACCATTATCACGGGCGTCGTCTACGCGAGCGGCGCGCAGGACAGCTACTTCACTTCGCTTTATCTCCTCGCCATCCTGATGGGCAGCATTCTTTTTTCGCGGCGCGGCGCGTTTGTCGTGGCGGGATTCAGCTTTGTTCTTCTCGGGTGCGTCGTTGAGATGACGTATTACGAATGGATTCCGCGGACCGCGACTTCCATTCCTAGTTCGCGAGCGCTGGTGTCGTGGCTCGGAAGCAATCTCTTCGCATTCTTCGCGGTGGCGTACCTCGGAAGTCTGTTGACCCAGACAATCCGCAAGAAGGGAGTGGAACTCGAAGAAAAGAGCGAAGCGCTGAAAGACTTGCAGATCTTCAACCAGGACATCATTGAGTCCATGCGGGGCGGCTTGCTCACGACCGATCTCGAGGGCCGAATTCTCCTGGTGAACCGCGCCGGCACCGAGATTACCGGACATGGTTTTGGTCTGCTTCGCGGCGAGCACATCGCCGACGTTTTCCCCGGCTTCTGGCCGGTCGAGATGGACGAGCAGGGGAATCCGCTTGCGATGCGCAGGGAAATTGAGTTCTGCACTCTGGCGGGCGAAACTCGCTTCCTCGGTGTCTCGATCTCACCTTTGAGGACCGGGCAGAATCAGGCCAGCGGTTTCGTATTCAACTTTCAGGACTTGACGGAGCTGAGGCGGCTGGAACGCGAGATCGTCACAAAAGAACGCATGGCTGCTCTCGGACGCCTCTCGGCGGGCATCGCCCACGAAATCCGCCAGCCTTTGACGGCCATGACCGGCGCACTCAAGGAGCTGGCAAGGCTCGCGCCGCTCGCGGAGGATGACAAGAAGCTCGTCCAAATCGTCAGCCGCGAATCGCAGCGGCTGAACCAGATCATCACCGAGTTTTTGGACTATGCCCGCGAGAAGACATACGCATTTGTGGACGCCGACATGGCCGCTTTGATCGAAGAAACGCTTGTGCTTCTTGAGCGCGACGCGAGCCGGTCTGGGAAGCACCGGATCGAGAGAAGGTTCGCCGTGCGGCACCTGCGCGCCCGCGCCGACCGCGACGCCATGAAACAAGTCGTTTGGAATCTCTGCAACAACGCGTTGCGAGCGATGCCGGAGGGAGGCGTTCTTTCCGTGGGTCTGGAAGCTGTCGGTCCGGACTGGGTTCGAATCTCGATTCGCGACACGGGGATCGGTATCGATCCTCGCGCGTCCGCCCGAATCTTCGAACCGTTTCAATCGGGTTTTACCGGAGGAACGGGGCTGGGGCTCGCCATCGTGTACCAGATTCTCCAGGCACACCGCGGCCGCATTCGCGTCGAAACGGAAAGAGGACGCGGGACGGAATTTATTGTCGAGCTCCCCCGGGCATTGCGCGCTCAACCCGTTGTGTCTTCGGACCCGAGCGTCAAAGCCGAACTTGTGCGGTCGGCGGGGAAGGGATAGGGGATGGCCCACCTGCTTATTGTCGATGACGAGCGCTCGATCTGCGAATTGCTGGAGATCAGCTTTCGCAAGGAGGGGCACCGCGTCGAAGTGGCCACGAACGGCGAAGCGGCAAAACGGCGGCTCGCCTCGCAGATGTTCGACATTGTGGTCTCCGACATCTGCATGCCTGACATGGACGGTGTAGAGCTGCTGCGCTACTGCAAGGAGTTGTCCCCCGCGACGATTGTCATCCTCATCACGGGCGTACCGACGATCGACACGGCGATTGGCGCCGTCAATTTCGGTGCGGACCGCTACGTGATCAAAGGCGACCGCCTGCTCGACGAACTGCGCCCGGCGATACAGCAGGTAACCGAAAGCCTTGAGCTCAAGAAGGAAGCTGGCTATCTGCGCCGCGAGCTCCGGCGGCTCACGGGACTCGACCACATGATCGGGACCGCCCCGAAGATGCGCGCCATCTTCGAGCTGATCGAAAATATTGCGC
>Ga0187872_10001163_pt1 | contig 27838 bp, 24 predicted proteins | sample June2016WEW_16_4_FD_132973 | JGI IMG/M metagenome (GOLD analysis project Ga0187872, IMG submission 132973) | Peatland microbial communities from SPRUCE experiment site at the Marcell Experimental Forest, Minnesota, USA - June2016WEW_16_40 | ecosystem: Environmental > Terrestrial > Soil >...
AGGGGCCTTTCGTGTTCAGGTGTACTTAACGACTTCTTCGATAGTTGTATCGCCGTCGAAAATGCAGCGCAAGCCGTCTTCGCGCAGCGGGATCATGCCCAGCTCGACGGCCTTCTGGCGCATTACCACCGTTGGCGCGCGCTCGTTGACCAACAGCCGGATAGGGTCGTTGATGGTCAGCAATTCGAAGATGCCTTTGCGCCCTCTGTAACCGGTGTCGTTGCAGACCGAGCAGCCGCGGCCGTAGTAGAAGGTCTTGTCGCCCAGATCGTGCGGCGAGAGATTCAGCAGCGCCAACTGGGTTTCCGTCGGCTCGAACGGCGTGCGGCAGTTCTTGCAGATCGTGCGCACCAGGCGCTGGCCGATTACGGCCACGAGCGTGGAGGAAATCAGAAACGGCTCGACACCCATGTCAATGAGACGCGTGACGGCCCCCGGGGCATCGTTGGTGTGCAGGGTGCTCAGGACCAGGTGGCCGGTCAGCGATGCCTGAATCGAAATCTGCGCGGTCTCCAGGTCGCGCATTTCGCCCACCATGATAATGTCCGGGTCCTGGCGGAGGAACGAGCGCAGAGCCCTGCTGAAGGTCAGCCCCACCGCTTCGTTGATGGCCACCTGCATGATCCCTTCGATGTCGTATTCGACCGGGTCCTCGGCCGTCAGCAACTTCGAGTCAATCGTGTTGACGCGGCGCAGGCAGGAGTAGAGCGTCGTCGTCTTGCCGCAACCGGTCGGGCCGGTGGCAATAATGATGCCGTTGGGCCGCTGGATGGCTTCGACGACATAATCGTAAAGGTATTTGGGGAAGCCCAGCGATTCGATTTCGAGGTTCACCGCCGCCCGATCCAGCACGCGCAGCACGACCGATTCACCGAACTGGGTGGGCAGCGTCGAGACGCGCAGATCGACCGTGCGATTGCCCATCGGGAAAGTGATGCGCCCGTCCTGCGGCAGGCGGCGCTCGGAGATGTTGAGGCTGGCCATAACCTTGAGGCGGGACACCACCGGCAAGGCCAGGTGCTTGGGCGGCGGCGACATCTCGTAGAGGGCGCCGTCCACCCGGTAGCGGATCTTAAACTCGGTCTCGAAGGGCTCGAAGTGAATGTCGCTGGCGCGATCCTGGATGGCCTGGAACAAGACGAGATTGACGAAACGGACGATGGGCGCCTGGTCGGCCAGGCGGGCCATCAGCGCCGCATCATCCGTGACCGCCACCTCGCTGACCTCCTTCTCGATTCCTTTGTCCGTGCCCAACTCCCTGAGGATGTCCGACACGCTCTCGCTCTCCTCGGGGTAGAACTTTTCGATGGCCTTCTGGACCTGCGCCGGGTCGGCCACGACCAGTTGGATGTCCTTCTTGACGACGAAGCCCAGTTCGTCGATGCGCCCCACATTGAGCGGGTCCACCAGGGCCACTTGCAGCGTCGAATTCGCCAGCCCGACCGGCAGGCATTGGTACATCCGCGCCATCTTGGCCGGGATGATGCGCAGCAATTCCGGCGACAAATCCCGCTCCCGCACCGTGACAACGGGCGCCCCCAGATGACTGCCCATCGCCTGTAGAATCGTGTCCAAATCCAGCACCCCGAAGTCCTGCAGGACCTGGCTGACGGCCTTGCCCGTGCGCTTGTACTCGGCCAGCACTTCCTCGTACTGCAAATCGTCAATCAGGCCTTGTTCCTTGATCAGGGAGAGCAGCGGATGGGAAATGTCCTCGGGCATACGACTTTGTGACTACACCTTCCCCTCGACCATGGCTTGAGTCTCGGCGCCCACGGCCGCCGCCAGCTCCAGTTCCTGGAGTTTGGCCTGGATCGTCACCGGGTCCTGGGCCTTGGTTACCACTTCTTCGCGGGCGATCATCCCCGCCAGGTATTTATCAATCAGAAAACTGTCCAGCGTCACCATCCCGTATTTGGCCCCGGTCTGGATGTCCGACTGGATGCGGAACGATTTGTTGTCCCGGATCAGCGCCGCGATGGAGGGCGTGTTAATCATGATCTCGAAAATGGCGACCCGCCCCGGCTTGTCGATGCGGGGTATGAGCAACTGCGAGATCACCGCCTGCAAGACCGTGGAAAGCTGGATGCGGATTTGTTCCTGCTGGTTGGTGGGAAAGGCGTTGACCACGCGGTCAATGGTCTTGGCCGCCCCCGTCGTGTGCAGCGTGCCGAAGACCAAGTGCCCGGTTTCCGCCGCCGTGATCGCCGCGTCAATGGTTTCCAGGTCGCGCATTTCGCCCACCAGAATGACGTCCGGGTCCTGGCGCAGCACCCGCCGCAGCGCCTCGGCAAAGTTCGGCACGTCCACCCCGATTTCCCGTTGCGTGACAATGGCCTTCTTGTGCTTGTGGTAATACTCGATGGGGTCTTCGATCGTGACCAGGTGGACCTCGTCCCGCTCGGAGTTGATAATGTCGATCATAGACGCCAGCGTCGTGGTCTTGCCCGAACCCGTAGGTCCGGTCACCAGCACCAGCCCGCGCGGTTTGTAGAGCAGTTCCTTGGCGGAGGGCGGCAGGCCGATCTGCTCCATCGTCAGCATCTTGTTCGGGATCTGGCGCAGGACCACGCCAAAGTTGCCCTTTTCCTTGAAGACGCTCACGCGGAAGCGGGCCATGTCCCCGAAGGCAAACCCGAAGTCGGAGCCGCCGCGCTCGCGCACGTGCTGGATGTGATCCTCCGAGGTAATGCTGCGCATCAACTCCTCGCTGTCCTCCGCGTTCAGCGCCGGCCCTTCGACCCGGTGCAAAATGCCGTGCACGCGAATGACCGGCGCCGTGCCCACGCGGATGTGCAGGTCGGACGCCCCTTCCGACACCACTAACTGCAACAGATCGGACATCGAGTAAGACATGCTCAAGTCAGGTTATGCGCGCCTTTTGTCAGAGGCGCATTTCAACATCATACGAATCTTACCATTAAAGTTAGACCGCCGCGAAGCCCATTTGTCACGCCGCCCGGAGAACCGGCGGCCGGATGACCGCGCGCACCCCTTTAAGGCATAGAACTCTTTTAACGGCAGACGGTTCATCTAATCCACATCTCCCACCGTCGCGCGGATCACTTCGTCCGGGGTGGTCAATCCCGCCTGCGCCTTGCGGACGCCGTCTTCGCGGAGGGTTCGCATGCCCATCTCGCGGGCGCGCGCGCGCAGGACCGAGGACGAGACCTTTTCATAGATCAGCTTGCGCGCTTCGTCGTCGATGGCGAAGATCTCGAAGATGCCGAACCGGCCGCGATAGCCGGTGTTCGCGCAGTTGGGGCAGCCTTTGCCTTTGAGGAAGGTGGCGCCTTGAAGGGTGCTCGCCTCCAGGCCCAGGGTGCGCATTTCCCCTTCCGTCGGCAGGCAGGGGCTTGAACACTGGCGGCACACTTTCCGGACCAGCCGTTGGGCCATCAAACCCCGGGTGGACGAGGCGACCAGGAACGGCTTGACGCCGATGTCGATCAAACGGGTGACGGCGCTCGGCGCGTCGTTGGTGTGCAGCGTGGAGAAGACCAGATGGCCGGTGAGCGAGGCATTGATCGCGATGGTGGCGGTTTCCAGGTCGCGGATTTCCCCGATCATGATTACGTTGGGCGCCTGGCGCAGGATCGAGCGCAGCGCCGAAGCAAACGTCAGTCCGACCGCTTCGTTGACCTGCACCTGGTTGATGCCCGACAGCAAATATTCCACCGGGTCCTCGACCGTGATGATCTTGCGGTCCGGCCGATTGATGAAATGCAGGCAGGAATAGAGCGTCGTCGTCTTGCCCGAGCCGGTCGGCCCGGTCACCAGTAAAATGCCGTCGGGCAAACCAATCATCCGCTCGAAGGTCTGCTGGTCATCGGTGAAAAAGCCCAGTTCCGGCAAGCCCAGGCGCAGCCCTTCCTTGTCCAGGATACGCATGACGATGCTTTCGCCGTGATTGGTCGGCAAACACGACACGCGCAAGTCGATCAGCTTGCCCCCCACCGAGGTTTGAATACGCCCGTCCTGGGGTACCCGGTGTTCCGAGATCGACATGTCCGATTGGATTTTCAAGCGGCTGATGACGGCCGCCTGCAACCGTTTGGGCGGGGCCTTGATCTCGTGCAGCACGCCGTCAATCCGGTAGCGCATGCGGAAGGTCTTCGACAGCGGCTCCAGGTGAATGTCCGAAGCCCGCATCTTGAACGCCTCGGTGATGATCGAATTGACCAGCTTGATGAGCGGCGCATCCGCTGCCACCACCGCGCCGTCGGCGGCCGCCCCCCCCTCCACTTCGACGTGCTCCCGCGTCAGGTCCTCAATGGCTTCCTTGAGGCGGGGATCGGTCGCCACGCCACTTTTCTCCGCATAATACTTGCTCAAGGCCGCCTCAATGTCCGCCTCGGAAGCGACGCGCAAATCAATCTCCGCTCGCAGCAAGTGCGTCAGGCTGTCGATCGTGTCGAGGTCCGACGGGTCGGCCAGCGCAACCGTAATACTGTTGTCATGCTTAAAGACCGGCACGACCCGGTATTTTCGGGCGATGTGGCGCGGGATGGCCGCAATGACGTCATCCTCAATCTTCACTTCGCTGAGGTTGACCACTTCGGCGCCGAAATGCGACGCCTTGGCCTGCGTGACATCGGCTGGCCGCACCACCTTGTTGGCGAGCAGCAGGTCCACCACTCCCACCCCGGCCGCTTCGGCTTCGCGCCGCGTTTCGGCCACCTTCTCGGGGGATACGAAGCCCAAGTCAACCAGAATGTCCGCTAAATAATCGTCTTTTTCAGCCACGGTCTATTTTGCACCACACACGTTCGTCGTGGAAATGTGTGTAACAGAGTACCGACGAAACGGATGATGTCAATGCGCGCCCTGACAGAAATGAAAATAGTTGCCCCGCCTGAAAACTCTCCCGCCAGCGGCATCATCGCCGCCGCACGCCGCTGTTATTTCAGCCCTTCCATGAATCCCCTTGTCTCTCAGCGAAAGAGCAGGGAGTCCGAGCGGGCGCGCCGGTTGGCCGGGGGTGCTCAGATTGGTTTCCGTTGGACTACTTACATTATCGTAAGTATTCCCCGGATTTGCGCCGGCCCGCTGGATGGTGGACCTTGCTACGTTCCTTGGAAGGGAACGGGAAGGCGGCGGCCCTGAATGCGCTACTCCGGAACCGTCGTCCTCTTGGCGCAGTCTTCGCTGGCTGCGCCTTTTTTTCTCATCTCTCTATTTGGACGGCCCTCAAACGTGTCAGGCGAATGCCTACAGAATTATCGGCCTTTTCCTGACTATTCAATCTGGCCGCCACGGGTGTTGAATGCGCTTTTAATATGCCTTGGACAGTTGCATATGCTCCGGAAAGGCGTGCCGTGGTGGTCACGGCCTCTGGCGAAATACACGACGAGGATGCCAGAGCACAAACTGCCGAAGTCCTCTGTTTGCTGAAGGACAACCGGGCCAGCAGTGTCCTGGTCGATTATTCGGACGCTGTGTCCGAAGTGTCTCTGTCCCGGCTTTATTGGCTGCCGGATTACGCCGCCGAATTCGGCGCGCCTTGGGACGCCGGGGTGGCGGTGGTGCTGCCCCGGATACGATACCGGCTCGAGTCGTACCAGTTCTTTGAGCTCGTTTGCAAGAACGCCGGCTACCACGTCAAGCTCTTCGAGACAAAAGAAGCCGCCGAGCATTGGCTCGCTCAAGCTGCGCCGGTCCGGGAGCACACCGATCGCCCTGCTTACGCCTGAACCTCCATTGAACTGCGGGGCGCTAATTCGCCTCTCGTGATTGGATGGAACGGCAGGCCTCGGCGGCGGCTTCGCTGAGTTCCTTGCTCGGATTAAGGGTCAGGTCTTTGAGCGGGCCGAGGCTTTTCCGGGTGCCGATGTGCCTGAGCATATTGCAGGCCTGGCAGCGGGTTTCGATGTTCTTTTCCTTCAGCAACGCCAGCACGGCCAGCTCGGCAGCGGTGCCGATGTGCACCAGTGCGTCAGCGGCGGCGCTTTCACGGGGTGGCCGATAGTAGGGTTGATCGCTTTGGCCGGTCGCCAGCAGGATAACCAGTGGTTCGATGGCGCGCGGGTCTTTGATGCGGCCCAAACCCTTGGCCACGGTGGCGCGCATCCCGGCGTCGGGATCATTCAAGGCTTTGATGAGCAGCGGCACCTGCTCTTTGGTGCCGTGGTTGGCCAGGATGGTCAAGGCCGCGTGGCGCACAGAGTCATCCCGGTCGTTGGCCAGGGAAGCCATCAGGGCGATCAACTCAGGCGTGGGCGTGCCCAACCGGCTGCCGCTCAAATCGCGCGCGGCGGCCTCGCGGCTGGCCGGGTCGTCCGATGTCAATTGCTCCTGCGCCTTCGCCAGTTCTTCCGGGCTGAACTTCGTTTCCGGCACCTGGGGCGGCGGCGCGATCGCCTGGTCGCGTTCCGTTCCTTCCAGCAAATGCCAGCGCAAGGTGATCACCGACCGCCGGCTGAGATTCTCCGTCACCGCCACGGTCGTGCATTCCAACTCGACGCGCTTGGGCAGACCCAGCGCGCGGTCGAACTCAATCCGCCCTTCGCCGGTGGCGCTGACACGCGGTTCAGAACCGGTCAACATGCGGGTGTCAAGGCTCATAGTCTTCTGCAAGGTGACGGTTGCCGGGGTTACCTCCGTCACTTTGATCTTGGTCTTCTGCTGCGCCGCCAGCACGCCCTGCGCCGCGCGGCCGGGAGAATAACCGCCATAGCCGAGTCCGCCCGGGGGATTGAGGAAAGCAGTGGCCGGGCCTTGCAGCAGCGGTTCATCGAGCACGAAAACATCCTCTTCAGCTTCCCAGCCCGCGGTGGTTTCCGCCGGGAATGGCTGGACCAGAGAAGCGGCCAGTTGGCCCAAGGGAATCGGCAGCGCCAGGTCGCCCGCCTGCCGAACGATTTTGCCTCGCTCATCAATCACCAGCTCCTTATCCTGACTTCCGTAACCGTAGTTGTAGGAGGAAAGCGGCAGGGAGGAACCGGGCCGATAACCCATCATCGGGGGCATGCGGCCCAGGCTCTTGGGCCGCAGTTGGCCGCGCAGCGAAAGGCCAAGGAGATTGGTTGCCACCGCGCGCGTACTCACGACGAGCGTCCCGGCAAGGGCTTCCCGCCCGGCTTCGCCCTGGGCCTCGATCTGCACGCTGTAGGCATTGGTTTGCCCCGGGGCGAACGTGTAGCGCAACAACAGGGGCGTGACTTCGGCCGCGACCAGCGGCTGGGAGGGAAGAACCGCCGCGCTGGCGAGGAAAAACAGAAAGTGAACCAGGTAACGTCTCATGCCCGGGATTGTGCGCTGCCGCCTCGGGAAGACAAGCAATTCCTGATCGGCACAGGCGGTGCAGTCGCCCAGAGCGGGGTCCGGGCAAGGGGAGACCGCCGGGTGGGCGAGTGTCCAGTAAGTCTTATCGTGGCTATTAATTGCTTGGAAATCGTGAGAAATGTTGATCCCGCCTCTTGCGGCGCCGGGAATCCGGGGCTAGAGATTTGCGCCGGCAAAGCAAATCCCGATGACGGAAACTGTTGGTCTGGCGCAGGCCGCGGATTGGTGGTTGCTAGGGTTGCCGGGGAAGAAACAAGTTGCGATTCAGGATGCTTTCGAGAATGTTCTCAGCCTGCAGGCGGGCGCGGGGAACCGTTAAAGCGGTTCCAGTCGCGCGCACTGGGCCGCACACCCGCTGAAGCGGGGTGTTGATGAGAGAGGATCTAGCATAGTTTAATGTCAGCGATATTCCCCAAGTGGACGAATCGGCTGCCGGTGATAATCCTCGCCGGCGCGCTGCTGGTCAGCAGCGCGGTAACGGCGGGCATGTGGTATTATTTGACGCCCAAGTATTCCCGGGTCGGTTATCAGCCCCTCCAACCGGTGGGATTCTCGCACGCGGTGCATGTGGACCAACTGGGCTTTGATTGCCGTTACTGCCATAACGGAGTGGAGAAATCGTGGTATTCGAACATACCGTCGAGCACGACCTGCATGAACTGCCACAGCCAGGTGCTCAAGGATGATCCGCGGTTGGCGCTGGTGCGACAGAGCGCCGAGACGGGCCAGCCGATCCCCTGGGTCCAGATTCATCGGGTGCCGGACTTCGTGTATTTCAACCACTCGGTCCATGTGAACCGCGGCATCAGTTGCGTGGAATGCCATGGCCCGATCAACCAGATGGACGAGGTCTATGAGGCGCAGCCGTTGAGCATGACGTTTTGCCTGGATTGCCATCGGAACCCGGCGGCCAAGCTGCGTCCGCTGGACAAGATCACGGATTTGAACTGGAAATGGAGCGACAACCCGACGGCGAACGCCGAGCTGCAACGCAAGAACGGCGAGGAATTCATGCACAACTGGCGGGTCCAGTCCCTGCAAAACTGCTCCGCCTGCCACCGATGAAAGCAATGCCTTCCCATGAACCTCGAGGTAGGGCGCGCAGTCCCCTGCGCGCCGCGAAAGTGGGACAACCCGCCTCGGTTCCAGAACGGCGCGCAGGGGACTGCGCGCCCTACCCGGCTTGGGCGATGAATGCAGGGCCGCGATACTGGCGAAGCCTGGATGAGCTGGCGGACACGCCACAGTTTCGGCAGTGGGTGGAGAACGAGTTTCCCGCGGGCGCCCCGGAGATGACCGACCCGCTCACGCGGCGGCATTTCATGAAGATCATGTCCGCCTCGTTCGTGTTGGCGGGGTTCGGGCTGACGGGTTGCCGGCGACCGGTGTCGAACATCCTTCCCTTCAGCAAGCAGCCGGAAGGTTACCTGCATGGGGTGCCGCAGTATTACGCGACGGCGATGCCGACGCGCGCCGGGGCCATACCGCTCGTCGTGAAGTCGAACGAGGGCCGGCCCACGAAGGTCGAGGGCAACGCGCTGCATCCCGACAGCAACGGCTCGACGGACCGCTTCGCGCAGGCCTCGGTGCTGGACCTTTACGACCCGGACCGGGCAATGCACTTCAAGCAGGCCGGCAAGGTGGTGACACAGCCGGTGGCGCTGGACTTTCTGAGCGGGCTGTCACGGGAGTTGGCAGACAAGAGCGGCGCGGGCCTGTGCTTCTTGATGGAGCGCAGCAGTTCTCCTTCCCGCGCCCGGCTGCAAAAGCTGGTCGCCGGCCGGTTGCCCAAGGCCAAGTGGTTCATCTATGAGCCGGTGGACTGCGACATCCATCGCGAGGCGGCCACGCTCGCCTTCGGCCAGCCGGTGAAGCCGTACTACCGGCTGGATCGGGCCAAACGAGTTGTGGCGCTGGACTGCGACTTCCTGGGCGCGGAGGAGGATTCACACCGTCTGATTTGCGACTTCGCCCGGGGCCGCAAGATCGAGTCGCCCGACAAGGCACGGGGCGAGGACCTGATCAACCGCCTTTACGTGGTGGAAAGCCTGATGACGCTGACGGGCGCGAACGCGGACCACCGGCTGCGAGTGCCGCCGAGCGCGGTGCTGCCGGTGGCGGCGGCGCTGGCGGCGGAAGTCATCCCGGAGATGTCAAGGCTCGCGGGGACGCTCGCCCTCCCGAAGGTAGCAGGCGTGGACGCGAAGTGGATTTCCGAGTGCGCGAGGGATTTACGGGCGCACGCGGGCAACTGCGTCGTGGTGGCGGGGCAGCGGCAACCCTTGGCGGTGCATGCGCTGGCACATGCCATGAACGCCGCGTTGGGCAACCTCGGCCAGACGGTCGTATTCCATGAATCGCCTGTGCCGCAGGAGGGGAGCATCGGCGAACTGGCGCGGGCGTTGAACGCCGGCGAAGTCGAGACGCTGGTGGTTCTGGGCGGCAACCCGGTTTATAGCGCGCCGGCGGAGCTGGACTGGGCCGCGACGCAGCGCAAGGCCAAGCTGGTCGTGCGGCTGGGGTATGATGAGGACGAGACTTATGCGGTGAGCGACTGGAGCATTCCCCGGCTTCATTATTTGGAGTCGTGGGGCGACGCGCGGACCAGCGACGGGTCACTCGTGCCGATCCAGCCTCTGATCGCGCCGCTCTTTGAGGGGATGACGGAACTGGAACTGCTGGCGCGGCTGGCGGGGTTGGAGCCGAACGGCGGCTACGAGATCGTGCGCGAGACTTTCCGCACGGTGACCGGAGGCGGCGAGGAGGATTGGAAGCGGTTCCTGTATAACGGCTATCAAGAAGGCTCAGCCTTCAAGCCGGTGGAAGTGGCGCTCGCGTGGGCAGCGGTCAACGGCGCGTTGCAGGGGGCGAAGCCGACGGCGCCAACGGACAGTCTGGAGGTCGTGTTCCACCGCCATTACTGCGTCGATGATGGCCGCTACAACAACAACGGCTGGCTGCAAGAACTGCCCGAGCCGATCACGAAGGTGGCTTGGGAGAACCTCATCCTGCTCAGTCCGAAGACTTTCGAGAAACTGGGGTTGGTGAACCGAACCAGCGGCGGCGGCACGACGCAGGCGTCGCTGGTAAAAGTGGCCTTGGGTGGTCGCGAGGTGGTCGGCCCGGCGTGGCTTCAACCCGGCATGGCCGACGACACGATTGGCCTGGCGCTCGGCTACGGACGGCAACACAGCGGCCGCGTGGGCAGTGGCGTCGGTTATGACGCTTACCGCTTGCGCACGAGCGCAGCCCTGCACTTGGCCACCGGCGCAACGCTCACCCCCATCGGCCAGCTTCACCCGGTTGCCACGGTGCAGCATCATTGGTCAATGGAGGGCCGGCCAGCGGTGCGCGAGGCGAATCTCGAACAGTATTACGAACACCCTGACTTCGCGCAGGGGATGGGGCCGGAACCGCCGCCCACCAGCCAGCCGCTTTACCCCAATCCCTTCGACCAGGCCAAGAAGCACGGGCTGCACCAGTGGGGCATGGCCATTGACCTCAATTCCTGTGTCGGCTGTTCCGCGTGCGTGCTGGCCTGCCAGAGCGAGAACAACATTCCCATCGTGGGCAAAGACCAGGTGGGCCGCAGCCGCGAGATGCATTGGCTGCGCATCGACCGCTATTACGCCGGCTCGCCGGAGAACCCCCAGGTGGCGCTCCAGGCCGTCCTCTGCCAGCATTGCGAGGCCGCGCCGTGCGAGAACGTGTGCCCGGTCAACGCCACGTCGCATGACGACGAGGGCCTGAACGTCATGACTTATAACCGTTGCGTTGGCACACGTTACTGCTCCAACAACTGCCCCTATAAGGTTCGGCGCTTCAACTTCTTCGATTACAACAAACGCCCGCTCGACCTGCTTAAGGGACCGTTCTACTCGACGCCGCTGACGCACAGCACGGACGGGCAATGGGACATGATTCGCTGGTTGAAGGATCAAGATTACAGCCTCCGCCCGGCGGAGGAGTGGGAGCTGCTCAAGCTGGCGAAGAACCCGGACGTCACGGTGCGGATGCGCGGAGTGATGGAGAAATGCACTTACTGTATCCAGCGCATCCAGCAGGCCGAGATTGCGGCCAAGGTCAAAGCGCGCGACAGCGGCAACATCGAGGTGCCGGAGGGCACCATCCAGACCGCCTGCCAGCAAGCCTGCCCGGCGGAGGCGATTGCCTTCGGGAACCTCAATGATCCGAACAGCCAGGTTTCCCGGCTCAAGACCCAGCAGCGCAACTACAAGCTGCTGGATTTCCTGGGGACCAAGCCGCGCACGACTTACCTTGCCCGGGTCCGCAATCCCAATCCGCTCATGCCGGATTATCATCCGCTGCCAGCCACCTGGGAGGAATACGCGAAACAGCACGGCGACCCGCGGGAACGCCTGGGCGAAGAGGGCAAGCCTAGCGAAGGGACATCAGCCGCGCCTGAAATGAAGGAGGGCGTGAAGTGAATGGGACAGGAACCAGAGCGGCGATCCAAGTATCGGCGCCGCCCCCCGAGCTGGAGCGCATTCCGCTGGTGGAGAATCAGCGGTCGCCCGGCTGGATCACGGACAAGGTCGCCGGCATCATCGAGGGCAAGACGCCGGCCTGGTGGTGGTGGGCGTTCATTCCCAGCGTGCTGCTCCTGCTGCTGCTGGTGGCCATGGTCTGCTACCTGATTTCGGCGGGCGTGGGCGTCTGGGGCCTCAACCATCCGATCATGTGGGGCTGGGCGATTGTGAACTTTGTCTGGTGGATCGGCATCGGCCACGCGGGCACGCTCATCTCGGCGATCCTGTTCCTGCTGCGCCAGCGCTGGCGCACCTCCATCAACCGCGCCGCCGAGGCCATGACCATCTTCGCTGTGATGTGCGCCGGGATTTTCCCGGTGATTCACGTCGGACGCGTATGGTTTGCCTGGTGGCTGTTTCCGCTGCCCAACTCGAACAGCATCTGGCCCCAGTTCCGCTCGCCGCTGATGTGGGACGTGTTCGCGGTCTCGACCTATTTCACCGTGTCCGTGCTCTTCTGGTACGTGGGCCTGGTGCCGGACCTGGCGATCCTGCGCGACCGGGCCAGGACCAAAGCCAGGCAGTTCATCTATGGCCTGTTCGCGCTCGGCTGGACCGGGTCCAACCGCCACTGGAGCAACTACGAGAAGGCGTATCTCATTCTGGCCGGTCTCGCGACGCCGCTGGTGTTGTCGGTGCACAGCACCGTGTCGCTGGACTTCTCGGTCTCACAGCTTCCCGGGTGGCACACGACGATCTTCGCACCCTACTTTGTCGCGGGCGCCATTTATTCGGGGTTCGGCATGGTGCTGACGCTGATGGTGCCGTTGCGCAAGCTGCTCAAGCTGGAGGAGATCGTGACGATGCGGCACATTGATTTGATGTGCAAGGTGACGCTGGCCACCGGCTCCATTGTCGGCTACGCCTACGCTATGGAGTATTTCATCGCCTGGTACAGCGGGAACCCTTACGAGCGCTATACGTTCTGGCACCGGCTGTTCGGGAAATACTGGTACGGCGGCTGGGCCATGCTCGTGTTCAATGCGCTGGTGCCGCAGGTCTTCTGGTTCAAAAAGGTGCGGCGCAGCCTGGTTGCGGTGTTCATCGTATCCATCCTCGCGAACATCGGCATGTGGTTCGAGCGGTTCGTGATCGTCGTCGGCTCGCTCTACCAGGATTTCGTGCCGGGCAATTGGGGCTATTACAAACCGACCTGGGTGGACGTCTGCACCTACCTGGGGACGTTCGGTCTGTTCTTCACCATGTTCCTGCTGTTCATCAGATTCCTGCCGCTGATTGCCACCTCGGAAGTCAAAGGCGTCACGCCGCAGGCCGACCCGCACCACCCATTGGGCGGAGCCAGAGGGAAGGAGGTCCTTTACCCTGAGGGGTGAGGTGAAACAATGGCTATGAACGGCGCCTCCAAACCTTACGGGATGATTGCGGAGTTTACGACGACGGCGGACATCCTGCGCGCGGCGCAAAAGGTGCGCGACGCCGGTTGCACGCGCTGGGACGTCTTTACGCCGTTCCCGGTACACGGGATGGACAAGGCGATGGGCGTGCGGAATTCAAAAGTGGGCTGGTTCTCTTTCCTGGGCGGCGCCACCGGCTACACCAGCGGCATGTTGATGGTGTGGTACATGAACGCCTACGACTACCCGATCGTCATCGGCGGCAAACCCATGTTCAGCCCGTTCTACCCCTTCGTGCCGTGCTTCGAGCTGACGATATTGTTGGGGGCGTTTGGCGCGGTGTTGGGGATGCTGTTCCTGAATCGGCTGCCGCGCCTGTACCATCCGCTGCTGAAGAACCGGCGCTTCGCGCAAGTGACGCACGACAAGTTCTTCATTGTGATTGAGTGCGATGATCCGAAGTATTCGGAGGCGGCGACCCGCAAGCTGCTGGAAGACGCCGGCAGCCGGCACATCGAACTGGTGGAGGAATAATGCGCTCCTTCCTTGCCATTTTTGCTCTCTGCGTGCTGGCCGCCGTGGGCGTCCTCGGCTTCCGGGGCAGCCATTTCCGCAGGCCGCCGCTGTATATCTTCCCGGACATGGAGCGGCAGCCGAAACTGCGGCCCCAGACCGCCAACGCGTTCTTCGACAACGGCCTGAGTTCGCGCCTGCCGGTGGCGGGGACGATTGCCCGCAGCCAGCCGATCCGCGTCGGCAACAAGCTGGTGTACCCCTGGCAGGATTTGCCGCTCACGACTGGCCTTGTAACAGGCACCACCAACTTCGTGGAGGTCAACCCGCTGCCGGTCACCGACGAGCTGCTGCAACGCGGGCAACAGGTGTTCAACATCAACTGCGCCGCTTGCCACAGTAAATTGGGCGATGGCAACGGCACACCCAAACGCATCAACGCCATGGCAGTGGTCGCCAACCTGCACGACAAGCGCATCGTGGAGCTTGCCGACGGCGAGCTCTTCAACACGATCAGCTACGGCAAGGGGCTGATGCCGGGCTACGCCGCCAACCTCCCGCTCCAGGACCGCTGGGCCGCCATCGCGTATCTGCGCGCGCTCCAATTGAGCCGGCTCGGCGCGCTGGATGAGGTGCCCGAGGCGCTGCGCGGCACATTGAAGAAATAGACTATGAGCGCACTTTCCAACTCTGGCGGACTGGCACCCCTGGAATTCTCGCGGTGGCGTAAGGTTCCCGGCTTGATGATCGGCGGCGGCCTGGCGCTTTGCCTGCTCGGCGCTTGGCTGAATCCAAGGCAATTTGGTTATTCATGGCTGTTGGCGTTCATGTTCTACCTGAGCCTGGTGCTGGGGGCCGCGTTTCTAGTGATGATGCACCATCTGTTTGACGCGAGCTGGTCGGTGGGAATCCGGCGCTTCTGCGAGCACTTGGCCTGCCTGGCTTTTCCCTGGATGGTCCTGTTCTTTGTCCCCATCGCATTGCTGGCGCCGAAGATTTACCACTGGATGACCTTGAATCCAGCCCAGGACCATGATCTGGCGGCGAAGTGGCCGCTGTTCACGAAGCCGGGGTTCTATCTGGCGGCGGTGGTCTGCTTCGGAGTCTGGGCGCTGCTCACCTCGCGGCTGCGGTATTGGTCGTTGAAGCAGGACGAGGACGGCTCCGCCCGGTGCACCTACCGGATGCGGTTCCACTCGTCGTGGGGGATTTTTGCGTTCGGGTTCACGCTCACACTGGGAGCGATCCTGTGGATGAAGGCGCTGCAACACCAGTGGTTTTCCACCATGTATGGCGTCTATTACTTCGCCGGGTGTGCCTGGGTGGCCCTGGCCACGGCCTATGTGCTCGCCCTGATCCTGGACCGGCAGGGGTTGATCCGGGACACGATGGGCGCGGAACAGTATTACTTCCTCGGCTCCCTGCTGTTCGCCTTCACGGTCTTTTCCGCCTACATCCATTTCAGCCAGTACTTCGTGATCTGGAACGCCAACATGCCCGAGGAGACCTTCTGGTACGTGCTGCGGGAGAAAGGCTCGTGGTGGACCATCGGGCTGATCCTGGTTTTCGGGCACTTCCTCGTGCCGTTTCTGGCGCTGTTGCGCATCGACGTGAAGCTGGTGTTCAAGTTCATGGTGCCGCTCTGCGCCTGGATCGGGTTGATGCAGTACATCGATCTGTCGTTTAACATCACGCCCGTTTTGCACCCGAACGGCTTTGCGCTGCGATGGGTCTGGCTCGATGCCGGGTGCCTGGCGCTCATGGGCGGCGTGCTGACCAAGGCGTTTCTGCGGGACCTCAATCGCTACCCGCCCTACCCGATCAAGGACCCGAGGCTGGCGGAGGCTATGGGGCTTTATCCTGAAGTGCTGAAGCAAACGCCGGATGAAGAAGCCGGGCCGACGGCCAGGTTGCCCGGCGTCTCGCCCCATTCCGAGGGAGGTGGCCGATGACCCCGCAATCTGCCCGCGAACGGACCGGTCTTGCTTATCTTGTCGGCATCCTCGGCTCGTTCCTGATCGTCGCCGCGCTGGTTTGGGCCATGCAGCGCTACACCCAGCCGCCGCCGCTGGGCGAAGACCGCGTCGCGCTGCGCAAGAAGGCGCTGGCGGAACTGCGCGCGGCGGAAGCCGGCGAACTCGAAAGCTACGGCTGGTTGGACCAGGGCAAAGGCGTCGTGAGGCTGCCGGTCGCCGAGGCGATGAAGCTGGCCTTGCGCGAATGGCAGAACCCGGTGACCGCCCGGTCCAACTTGATTGCCCGCGTGGAAAAAGCCACCGCGGTTCCACCTCCGGCTCCGGCGAAGCCCAGCCAGTTCGAGTAGGCGCCCGCTGGTTGCATGAGCGAGTCCTCTTCTCCATCGCCGCCAAGCCCCGCCAACCCCGGCGGCGTGGCGCGCCCCCCTGTCGCTCCCCCAGAGATTGACGCCTCCTGCCGCCTGCCACTCGTGGTGCTCTTCCTTGGCGCAGCGATGTGGCTCGTGCTCGGCTCGGCGTTCGCTCTGGTCGCCTCCATCAAGTTTCACGTGCCAGAGTTCCTCGCGGATTCTGCCTGGCTGACTTACGGGCGTGTCCGCCCGGCCGGCTTCAATTGTATGCTCTACGGGTTTTGTCTGCCGGCAGGGCTGGGCGTCGCGCTGTGGCTGCTCGCGCGCCTGGGCCGCACGAGGCTGGTGCTGCCGGGGCTGATTACTGCCGGCGCCGTGTGCTGGAATCTGGGCGTAGCCGCGGGGGTTGGCGGAATCCTGGCGGGCGCCAGCACCGGCTTCGAGAACCTGGAGATGCCATCCTACGCGGCACGGCTGGTCTTTTTGGGCTGCCTGATGATCGTAGTGTTGGCCGTCCTCACCTTCCATCAAAGGCGCGAGCGCCAGCTCTTCGTCTCGCAATGGTTTCTGTTTGCCGCGCTATTCTGGTTCCCGTGGATTTACTCGACGGCGGACCTGCTGCTGCTCACCTTCCAGGTGCGGGGCATGGCCCAGGCTGTGATCGCGTGGTGGTATTCCGATAATCTGCTGGTGGTTTGGCTCGGGCTGGTGGGCCTGGCCACGGTATTCTATTTCGTGCCGAAGCTCACCGGCCGCGACCTGCATAGCCGCTATCTCGCCCTGTTAGCCTTCTGGATGCTGATTCTCTTCGGGAGCTGGGGCGGCATTCCGGAGAGCGCGCCGGTGCCGGCCTGGATGCCCATATTAAGCGCGGTCGCCAGGGGGCTGGGCGTCATCTCAATCGTGGCAGTGGCGTTGAACGTGCACGGGACGCTGGGAGGGCAAGGCTCGAAGCTGATGGCGCATCCGTCGCTGCGATTCATCGGCTTTGGCCTGGTCGCCTTTATCGTTGCGGGCTTGATGAGCGCAGTGAGCGCGTTCTCAGAAGTCAATCAGGTCACCCAATTTACCTGGTTCACCCCTGCCAAGGGGCTGCTGAATGCCTACGGGTTCTTCGCGATGGTGATGTTCGGGGCGGTGTATTACATCGTGCCCCAACTTCTGGGACTTGAGTTCCCCTCAACCAAACTCGTGCGCGCGCACTTCTGGATCGCCGCGGCGGGCGTCCTCCTGTTCGTCGTGCCGCTTATGGCCGGCGGCATCGTGCAAGGCCTCAAGTTGCAGCACCCTGACATCCCCTTCTCCGACATTGCGCGGGGGACTTTGCCTTTTCTGCGGGCGAGCACGACGGGTGACCTGCTGCTCGCGCTGGGCCACCTCATGTTCCTCGGCAACCTTGCCGGACTGGTGATCCGATTCTATCGCGCCCGTGCCGTCTCGGCCTGGGTGGCAGCCACGACGGAAATCAAGACCACGGAGGCCCAGCCATGAACTACGGCCCGCTGGTGTTCCTCGCCGCCTTCTTCGCGCTGGCCAGCTCGTGGTGCGGGTTCGTTTTAACGCCCCAGTTGCAAATTGGCCGCTTGCAGCAGACCATCACGGTCGGCGGCGCAGCCATGACGTATCCTCAGGCCCGGCCAGGCTTGGCGCGGCAGGGACTCGAGGTCTATCGCGCCAACGGCTGCGCGTATTGTCATAGCCAGCAAGTGGGCCAGACCGGAACCGTGCTGGACATTGCGCTGACGGATGCGGGAACAAACCAAGCCGCCACTGTCGCCGCGTTGCTCAAGCTGGCCGAGGGCTCGCCGGACCACGTGCCCGCTCTTACGATGCTGCGTCCTTTGCAGCCGGGCGGGTCGAACGCCGCAAGCGCGACGATTCTGGAGGGACTGCCCAAAGCCTTCCTGCGCAGCTCGACCCGCGAAGCTGCGAATGCCGCCATCAAGACTCTGAATGCCACCGGCGCCAAAGCCCAGCTTTGGATCGTGCCTGTCGGACCCGACCTTGCGCGCGGCTGGGGCCAGCGGCGCAGCGTCGCGGAGGACTTTCTTTTCGATTCGCCGGTCATGCCCGGTTCGCAGCGCGTCGGCCCCGACCTCGCGGACCTCGGCGCTCGCCGGCCCGATGCCAACTGGCATTTGCGTCATCTGTATGCCCCGCGCCTCGAAGACAAGGGATCGATCATGCCGCCGTATCGGTTCTTATTTGAGAAGCGCAAGATTGTGCGTCAGCCCTCGCCGGAGGCCTTGGCCCTGCCCGGCGACCTCGCACCGGGGGACGGCTACGAAATAGTGCCAAGGCCGGCAGCCAAAGCGCTCGTGGCTTACCTGACCAGCTTGCGCGCTGACGCTCCGCTTTTCGACGCGCCGATGACTCTGCCGGCGTCTGCCGGCACGCCCGCCTCGACGAATGCGCCCGTGGTCCCGGGAACGACCTCCGCCACCGCCGCTCCGGCGAACGCTCCCGCCAAATGAGACCTGAGCCGCAACCACCTTTGCCGATGACCGCGCCAGCCGAGCCCCAGGCGGGGCGGACAGCGGTTCCCGTCTGGCTCATCGTCCTGTTGTTCCTGTTGCTCTACTGGGGCATGGTCTATTTCGACCAGCACAGTGGCTGGTTTGACGCTCAGGTCTATGCGCCCTACCGCTCGGCAGCCGAATTGGCCCGCTACCAGCCCCCCACCGGCGGCCCCGACCTGTCGCGAGGCAAAGTCGTGTACGAGAATATCTGCGGCCTGTGCCATAACAACGATGGGTCAGGCAAGGCCGGCCAGGCCCCGCCTTTCGTTGGGTCCGAATGGGCGCTGGGCAGTCCGAATCGCATGATCCGAATTCCCCTGGCCGGGTTATCCGGGCCAGTCCAGGTCAACAGTCAGTCGTGGAACCTGGCGATGCCCGCCATGGGCGCCGCGTTGCCGGATGACGACCTGGCCGCCGTCCTCACCTACATCCGCCAGAGTTGGGGCAATAAAGCCTCGGCCATCACACCGGAACAAGTGAAAGCCGTGCGGGCCGAAGTCGGCAACCGCACGCAACCCTGGACGGCAGACCAACTGAACGCGATTCAATAGGCGGGACCGGTGATGGGTAGCCGCCGACGGCAGTCGGCGCACTTGTAGGCCGCTGCGGTTTCTTGAATCCTCATCCTGCGCGCAGTGATCGTATTTGAATCTGCTCCACAGCCCAGGCTGCGTGCTCCGCGACCAACGGCTCTTGGCCGTTTGCGGCCTCTTGCAATGCGGGCAGAGCCTTCTCGTCGCCCATGTTCCCCAGGGCCACACACACATTACGCAGCAGACCGCGGCGCCGGGCGCGCAGCATCGGCGTGCCGGCGAAGCGGCGGTCAAACCCCGCCTCGTCCAAAGACAGCAGCTCCACCAAATCCGGCTGGGCCAGGTCCGGGCGCGCGTGCGCTTTCATCGTATGCCCTTCGCGCGCGAACCGGTTCCACGGACAAACCTGGAGGCAATCGTCGCAGCCGAAGATGCGGTTGCCCATCGCCGGGCGCAGTTCAACCGGGATGGACCCTTTCAACTCAATAGTCAGATAGGAGATGCAGCGCCGCGCATCGAGCTGGAACGGGGCGGGGATCGCCGCCGTCGGGCACGCCGTGATGCACCGCGCACAGGAGCCGCAACGGTTCTTCTCCGGCGCATCCGGCTCCAGCTCGAGCGTGGTGATGATTTCGGAGAGAAAGATCCAGTTGCCGAGCTGGCGGCTGATAAGATTGGTGTGCTTGCCGATGAACCCCAGCCCGGCGCGTTGCGCCAGATCGCGTTCGAGCAGCGGCCCGGTATCCGCATGCCAGAGCGACCGTGTGCCCGCGCCGCCCGCCTCGTTCACGAACTCTGCGAGTTGCTTCAGACGCTCCCCCAGAATGTCGTGGTAGTCGTGGTAACGCGCATAGCGAGCGATAACACCTGAAAGTTGCCGGAGGGGGATTGTCGGTTGCGTGTTGCGTGCTGCGTGTTGCGTGTCATACCAGTTTACTGAAACAATCGGTGTGTTCCCCTCTCCCGGCCTGCGGGCACCCTCTCCCCATGAAATGGGGAGAGGGCAGGGAGAGGGGTTCCCAGTGATTCCTACCAAGTTCCATTGCGAAGTGGTATCAGTCGCTCTTGGGCTTCGGACTTCGGACTGCGCCGGCTCTTGCCCCTCCGAAGCATAACTGGCGGCGAGAATGATGAGGCTCCGCGCGCCCGGGAGCACCTGCTTGGGATGGACGCGCTTCGGCGCGGTGCGCTCAAGATAGGCCATCTCGCCGTGCCGCCCTTCGGCCAGCCATTGTGTGAAGCGCGAGGCGGACTCCGGCGGGCTGGCCGTGGTGACGCGGCAGTCGTCGAAGCCCAGTTCAAGCGCCCGCTGCCGAAGGGCCGCCTTCATCGGGGGGCCGATTGCGCTATATGAAATTGATGGATCACATGCTGGGCGACTTCGCGAACAGACCGCCTCTCGGTATTCACGAGCACATCGGCTTGGCGGTAATACGGCTCCCGGGCCGTCAGGAGCTGGCGAATCTTCGCGAGCGGATCAGGCTCATTCAACAGCGGCCGGTGTTCGTGCCCGCGCACCCGCTCCGAGATCGTCTCCGGCGAGGCCCAAAGGCAAATCACCAGCGCATGAGTTTTGAGGCTGGCCAGGTTCGCTTCGTCCGCCGGCAATCCCCCCCCGGTGGCGATCACCGTCTTCTCTCGCCGGGTCAACTCCTCGACCACCCGCCGCTCCCACTGTCGAAAGACCGGCTCGCCGTCCTGTGCGAAGATGTCGCTGACGGCTTTCCCGGCGCGCGCTTCGATGACGTGGTCGGTATCCAGAAAAGTGAAATGCAGCACGTCCGCCGCCATCCGGCCCACGCAAGACTTGCCGGTGCCCATGAACCCGATTAGCGCAAGATTGTGGATTGAACGTGTGCTAGTCACAGTATTCTGTTAGCCCATTCCCGCCTCTTTGGCACGCAGTTTCTGCGAACGTTCAACCGGGGGCGCCGAACTTGGGGGCCACGTGGCCCCGGTGCCGAAATGCAGCGCAGGCTTGGAAGTCCGCGCTGCGAACTTGACCAACAACCGCCCTAATTCGCCGCCCGGCCGCCGATGCCCCGGGTGCCGGCGGCAATGGCCCGCGCGGCTTCCTTGGGGCGCAGCGCGCGGACGGCTTTGCCGGCCTGCCACATTTCCGAGTTGCCGATCACCGCGAGTTCTTTGGTCAACTGCTTCTGGTAATCGGGTTTGCCGCAGGCCGAGAGCACGCGGGCGCATTCCTTGCCGCTCTTGACGCGCTCATAAAGCTCCTTGAAGACCGGCAGCACGGCCTTCTTGAACCGCGGCTTCCAGTCCAGGGCGCCGCGCTGGGCGGTGGCGGAGCAGTTCGAATACATCCAGTCCATGCCGTTCTCGTCCACCAGTCGGATGAGGCTCTGCGTGAGTTCCTCGACCGTCTCGTTGAACGCCTCGCTGGGCGAGTGCTTGTGCGCGCGGAGCACGTCGTATTGCGCTTCCATGATGCCGGCCAGCGCGCCCATCAAAACGCCGCGCTCGCCCGTCAGGTCGCTGAACACCTCGTGCCGGAACGTGGTCGGGAACAAGTAGCCGGAGCCGATGCCAATACCGATCGCCAGGCAGCGGTCCTTGGCGCGGCCCGTCGCGTCCTGCTCGACGGCGAAGCTCGAATTGATGCCGGCGCCGGTGAGGAAATTGCGGCGCACCGACGTGCCGGAGCCTTTGGGCGCCACCATGATGACGTCCACATTCTTGGGCGGCACCACCCCGGTCTGGTTCCGGTAGGCAATCGAGAACCCGTGCGAGAAATAGAGCGCGTCGCCGGGCTTCAGGTTCTTTTTGACCACCGGCCAGATCGCCCGCTGGGCGGCGTCCGAGACCAGCATCTGGATGATGGTGCCCCGGCGCACCGCTTCGGCGATCTCGAACAACGTCTTGCCCGGCACCCAGCCGTCCTTGACCGCCCGGTCCCAGTCGCGCTGAAAGGCGCTGGCCTGGCCGATGATGACCTTGAAGCCGTTGTCGCGCAGATTCAGCGATTGCGCCGGCCCCTGCACGCCGTAGCCGATAATGGCGATCGTTTCGCCTTTCAGCACCGCGCGCGCCTTCGCCATCGGGAACTCCTTCCGCGTAATGACCTCTTCCTTCGTTCCGCCAAAGTTAATAATTGCCATAAATGTATCCTGATCTTTTGTTTGTGTTCGCGTCATCCTAACCGCCTTTCCGGGGGGGTCAAGGTGATTGGTGGTGCGTTGCGGAACATTCACGACTCGTCCGGTCGTTAGCGGGAAATGTCTCTTTGCGAAATGATGAAATACGCCAAGGTGAATCCGGTCATGGCCATCGCCCCGAGCACCAAGAGATTTTCGATGGGCAATGGGCTGCCCGCGACCAGTTCATACGGGTTGAAGTAGAAGAATGGCGACAGCCAGGCGATGTAATGGAGGGGCGACCACAGGCGATGGGCCCAGTCCAGGAGCAACGCGGCGAAGGCGAGCAGGGCGGTGGTCCCGCTGGCCGCGCCGCGGCGGTAGCCGGCGCCGAGGGCCATGGCGACGCCGCTCCAGCTTGCCACCAGCAGGCCGAGAGTCAGGGCCAGCGAGCCGGTCTGGCGCGCCGACGGCCACGGCGCATCCGGGGGAGCGAACAGCGCCAGGCCGCCCCAGGTGCCCGCCATGATCATCAAGAGCATCAGCAGGATCGAAAAGAGCACCAGCGCGATGGTCCGGGTGATGAGCCAATGGCGCGGCAACGGGCGGGCCAGGATCAGGTCGGCGAAGCCGGTTTCAATTTCAGAAGCGGGCAGCGTCGCCAGCGCGATGGCCAGCGCCAGTAGCGCAATGATGAAACCGGTGTCAAAGTACACTGCGCACACAAGGCCGTTGAACGACATGATGCTCGCCAGGGAAGGGCCGAGAATGTCGCGCACAGCCGACGGCAGCAGCGCGGCGAGCTGATTGAATTGCCCGGTGTCATGCACCTCGGCCGCGATGCGGACCCGCAAGGCCTGGACGACCGCCAGCAACAGTCCCGTGGCGCACAGCAGCAGCCGGACGCGTTTGAGCGTGAGCCGGAACAACAGGAACCCGCCCCTCATGAGGCCTCCTCGCGGTAGTATTTCAGGACCACGTCTTCGAGCCGCGCCTCTTCCAATTCCATATCCGCCACGGGCAGCCCCGCGAGCAGGGCGAGCAGCGGGCCGAGCGGGCCGGCGACTGTCAGCCGCCACAGCCGGGGAGTCTTTTCCGTCAGTTCGTGGCCCGGCGGGAGCTTCGGATCGGCGTCCACCTCCTCGCTGAAAAGAACGCGCACGCGCCGCGGAGCCAGGCGGCGGCTTTCCCGCACGCTGGAGAGGAGGACCATTTCGCCTTTGCGCAGGAGCGCGATGCGATCACAAACCCGCTCGACTTCGGACAGCACATGGGACGACATGAAAACGGTCGCGCCCCCGCGTTTGGCGTCCACGAGCAAGCCGTAAAACGACTCCTGCATGAGCGGATCGAGGCCCTCGGTTGGCTCGTCCAGAATCAGCAGCGGGGGATTGGCCTGGAAAGCCTGGATGATGCCCAATTTGCGCTTCATGCCGGAGCTGTACTCACGCAGCCGCCGGCGAAGGTCGTGTTGGGGCAGTTCCAGCCGGTCACAAAGTTGCTGCCGGTGTTGCTTGTCCACGGGCTGCCGGTTGAGGCCGGCGAGGAAATCGAGCGTTTCCAGCCCCGTCAGGTCGAGGTAAAGCCCCAATTCTCCGGGCAGGTAGCCGATTCGCGCCCGGGCGTCCAGGCCCTCGGTCCAACAGTTGTACCCGAAGATGAATGCCTCGCCACTGGTGGGCCGGAGCAAATCGAGTAAAAGACGGATGGTCGTCGTCTTGCCCGCGCCATTGAGCCCGAGGAAGCCAAAAATCTCGCCTCGGTCAATGTCGAGGTTGAGATCGTTCAGGGCGGTCAGCGGCCCGTATCGTTTGGTAAGGCCGCGAATCGAAATGGCGGGCGGGGACGCGCGCTCGGCGCTCACATGCGGAATCCGGCCAGACTCATGGGGAATGGCTGCTTGAGGTTCCACCGGCAATGGAGCGGCTGGTTGATATGTTTGCAAATCGTAGTGGTTCGACAGGGCTAATGCCTGGGCGTCACGCTGCTGGGCGATAACTGCCCCCCTTCCGTCTTACTAAGCACCAATCACCGCGTCACTTGCGCGGCAGGGCCACCTTGCCGGTGCGCGTCAAGTCAATGATCCCGAAAGTCTTCAGCAGGCCGAGCAGCTTCTCGACTTTGCCCTCGTCGCCCGTCACCTCAATCGTCAGGCTCTTGGGCTGCACATCCACGATCTTGGCGCGGAAAATATCGGTGATCTGCATCACCTCGGCGCGGGTCTTGGAATCAACGGCGACCTTCGCCAGCGCCAGCTCACGGTCCACATATTCGCCCTCGCGAAAGTCGTGGACGTGCATCACGTTCACCAGCTTGTTGAGCTGCTTGACGATCTGATCGACGGTCGCATCGTCCCCGCGCGTGACGATGGTCATGCGGGACGCGGTCGGGTCTTGCGTCGGGGCGACGTTGAGCGAGTCAATATTGTAGCCCCGGCCGCTGAACAGCCCGGCCACGCGCGTCAGCACGCCGAATTTGTTTTCCACCAGAACTGAGATTGTGTGTCGCATAATGCCCCGCTTCAACGGGGTGCGAAAGCTAACCGCCCGCACCCGGCGGGGTCAACTGCAAATCAGAAAAAGGGATTGTGCGCCTTTTCGTCGGCGACCGTTGTTAACGGCCCGTGGCCCGGGCAGAGCAGCGTTTCGGGCGGGAGGGTGAGAATCTGCTCGCGCACTTTCTGCCGGGCCAAGTCCCACGATTGGTTGCCCCGGCCAATGGAGCCGGCAAACAGGGCGTCACCCACAATGGCGACGTGTGGCGCGTCGTCCGGCCAGGTGCCGACGATGTAAGTAGCGCCATCTTCCGCGTGGCCCGGGGTGTCGCGGTGGGTAACGCGCAGGCTGCCGAGGTGAATGAAATCGTTCGGGCGATTGCGTTGATCCACGGGGGCGCTTTTCGAGCCGGAATGCAGGCGCGCTTTGGGAAACTTCTCGCGAATGTCCCCCAGGGCCGCGACATGGTCCTCGTGGGCATGGGTGATGAAGATGTGGCGCAACTGGAGCTGGTTTTGCGCGACCAACTCGACCACCGGCCCCGCCTCCCAGCCGGTGTCGAATAGCGCCGCCTCGCGGGAGACTTCGTCCCAAACCAGATAGCAGTTGACGGCCATCCCTCCCGCCGTGGTGCTGATGCGGCGCAACTCGCGCCAGACGCCTAAATCCTTCGCCGATGGCAGCCAACCACTGGCGATGGCCTCCAGTTTGACCGGGTGCAAGCCGACTAATTCGGCCAGCGCGGCCAGATTTGGTTTCTTCGTTGCCTGGCCGGATTCCTCCAGCACGGCCAGTTCCGTTTCCGTCAACCCGGCCGCCCGGGCGGCGGCTCCGGCTGAGACCTTCGACATCGCACGCGCCTTGCGAATGATGTCGCCCAAATGATCTTCCAGGTTCATGCCCCTGAAGTTAACCGGCGGCAAAGGGAGTTCAAGCCCGATGGCGTCGTGGGAAGGCGTGCTCTATAGCCGGTCAGGTCCAGCCCAAATCCGAAAGCCGAAACCCGAAACCCGAAGGAAATCCGAAGGCCGAAGTCCGAACCCCGAATCAACTCCCGATCAGGAAGGACAACACACCACCGGATTAGGCCCTTTTCGGGTCCCGGGTTTCGGCCTTCCTTCGGATTTCGGATTTCGGCCTTCGGATTTCAGGGCGGCAGGCCCCCCGCGCGCCGCCATCGGCAGGACCATAGAGCAGTCCTACATCCCGCCCATTGCGCCTGCCACCTGCTCCGCCAACCGTTCCAACCAGTACGCGGGCTTCGCTTTGGCTTGCGCGACGGTGGTCAGTTCTGCCAGCGCGCGCGCCTGCGTAAAGAACGCCCCCGTTTCCAGGCTGGCGCTGACGATGCCGGCCAAGCCCATGCAGGGAATTTTCAACTTGCGACAGCGCAACGCGATTTCGCCCACCCCCTTGCCCATCAGCGTCGAACGATCAATCGTTCCCTCCCCGGTGACCACCAAATCCGCCGCGCGCAGATGCCGTTCCAGCGCCGCCTGCCGGGCAAACAAATCAAACCCCGGCTGCAACTCCGCGCCCAAAAATGCCAGCAAACCAAAACCCAGCCCGCCTGCGGCGCCGGCGCCCGGCTCGCGCGCGAAATCGCGTCCGAACTGCTTCTTAGCGACGCGGCCCAACCGGCCCAGGCAATGCTCGGCCAGCGTGAAATCTTGCGGGCGCAACCCCTTCTGCGGCCCATAAACTCGAGTCGCGCCCCGGCGGCCCAGCAGGCGATTCTGCACGTCCGTCGCCACCACAAAGCTGCTAAACCAGCGGCGGCGCTGCGGGGCGCGGATTCGCTCCAGTAGGTCTAAACCCGTCCACCGCTCAATCAGCTCGCCCTGGCGGTCGAGGAACTCCCAGCCCAGGGCGCGCGCCAGGCCGAATCCTCCGTCGTTCGTAGCGCTGCCGCCGATGCCCATCAGGCAGCGCCTCGCCCCTTTCTTCGCTGCCGCCCGCACCACCGCCCCGAGGCCCAGCGTGTCGAGTTGGAACGGATGGCACCGCTTCGGCGGCAGCATTGCCAACCCGATCACGGCGGCAGACTCGATGACGGCGGTTTTAGTTCGAGGCTCCCACCACCATCTGGCCACGCACGGGCGATGGGCCGCATCAACCGCCTGAACGCGCTGGAGCCTGGCCTTAAGCAGCGCGCTGGTGACTTCGCCAAAGCCGTCCCCGCCGTCGCTCATGGGCAGCCGGTCGAGGGAATCGTGCGCCCGCGCTTTGCGCCAGCCGCGCGCGATGGCCTCGGCGGCGGCGGCGGCCGTCAGGGTGCCCTTGAACTTGTCAGGGATGATTAAGACGCGCAGCGGCATGTCCAAAGTCTAAAGTCCAAAGTCCGGAGTCTAAAGTCTAAAGTCCAAAGTCCGAGCGCGAAGGCCGAGGGCCGGGGTCAGATTTGATCTTTAGCCCGAGTGTGGCAATATAGTAGCAGTTCTGAATTATGAATAAACCGAAAGTGATTGCCTATCTGAAACCGACCTGCGGCTGGAGCCAGGGCGTGCGCGCCATCCTGCGCAAGTACGATTTGCCGTTCGAGGACCGCGACATCATTAACGAGCCGGCCCAGCGTCAGGAAATGATGGAGAAGAGCCGCCAGCCGCTCAGCCCGTGCGTCGAGGTCAACGGCCACATGCTGGCGGACGTGAGCGGCTCGGAAGTGGAAGCCTACCTCATCGCCCAGGGCCTGGTGCAGCCGACGGACCGTCCGGTGGACGTTCCCATCGACCAGCCGTGCGAAGATGTGAGGCCGTGACGCTTCGGTCGCAGGCACCGCGGCGACCCGGTTTTTTATAGGATTGATAGTTCCGCGGGGCTGCCCCATTTTGGGGGGATGCGAATCGTAAGGTCGGTGGCTGCCATGCAGGGTCTCGCCCGCAGTTGGCAGCGGGCGGGGATGCGCGTCGGTTTTGTGCCGACGATGGGGTCTTTGCACGCCGGCCATCTGAGCCTCGTTCAGCGCGCCCGCCAACTGGTTGGCCAAGGAGGGAAGGTGGTCGTGAGCATCTACGTCAATCCCACCCAGTTTGGGCCGCATGAAGATTTCTCGCGCTATCCGCGGGACCTCGCGCGCGACGCCTGGCGGTGCCGGGAGGCGGACGTGGACGTGGTCTTTGCGCCGGACGACGCGCAGATGTATCCCGGTAACGGCGCCGGCGGCTTCAGCAC
>Ga0187872_10001171_pt1 | contig 27712 bp, 21 predicted proteins | sample June2016WEW_16_4_FD_132973 | JGI IMG/M metagenome (GOLD analysis project Ga0187872, IMG submission 132973) | Peatland microbial communities from SPRUCE experiment site at the Marcell Experimental Forest, Minnesota, USA - June2016WEW_16_40 | ecosystem: Environmental > Terrestrial > Soil >...
CACCATCAAGGAGTTTCTAATCATAGAGTTTCAGTAATTGGCCAGGAGCATCCTCCAGCCCGCCGCCCGTGTCAAAGAGTTTTGACTTCAGTTTGGCGGGCGGAGAATGCGGTAGTTCCGGGCGAAGAGTTCTTGGGTGGCGTCGCCTTTGGCCGCCTCAAGGGCTCCGTGGTCCGCGCCATCAATGATTGCCAGATGGATGATTCCTGCCTCCAGCAGGTTTGCCAACAGCAACCGATCACTCGCAACGCCCGGCCCGGTTCCCAGCGTCATAGTGGCCACCACGAGCACGGGGGGATGCTGTCCCGGGCCGAGGCGGGCGGCGTCGCCCTGCCTTAGAAGCGGCGCGCCCGCAAACGAAACCACTGCTCCGGCGTCAGCGGATTTCTCCAGTGCCTCAACGAAGTCCGCCGCCTTCAAACCCGGTCGGGAGCGCATGGGATCTCCGAGGTTCGCCGATTTGGCCGTAAGGACCGAGAAGCCCTGTTTTTTCATGGCCGCCCGGAAAGCCTCTTCGGCTATGGAAGACGGCCCCCAACTGGCGTCGGGCGTTATTACGGCAACCTGTTTTCTGGCGCCGGCGGCGCGAGCGGCTTCGTCCGCCAGTACAATGCCCAGCGCTTGAGGCGGTTGCAGCAAAGCCCGGGTCTCCTTGGAAGTGCAGCCAGCGAACGCGAGCAGCAATACTGCAAACCCCCAGGCGGTTTTCGGTGCTAAAGGCAGGGTCATACGCGCAGTTGAAACTAATCCGGCGCATTCTGCCAATCGTATCCGCCCGGGATATACGGCTGGCCCGAAGCGGCATAGGTCCAGTAACAAAACGGAGGCAGGCCCGTGGCCGCGTCGTAGTACAGCCTGATGTAGCGGACATGGCCATCCACGAAGCTGACGTTATCGAGCGCGTTGTTGTAGGGAATATTGACGTTGCCGGTGAGGCTCTTGTGCCAGGAATACCCCCAATGAATCGGCCATTCGGACATCAGCCACGTCCGCGCAGGATGTTTGACGCTCGACAAACGAATATCCAGCAGGTTGTTGACGTTGTCGTAGTCGTCACAGCCATTGAAGACGTAACTGCCGTAGTCGAGAATCGGGTTCTGCCAATGCGGGATGAGGTAGAGAGGATTGGGCGCCCAGCCCCGATCCTTCGGACAGCGAAACACCATGTCGTTGCTCCCCGAGGGGCCCTTCACCCCGGCGTAGGCCTTGTCCAATTCCTTGTACCACCACCAAATGTCCTCGCCCGGCACGCTATTTGACGCCGGGGTTTTGTCCTGGTAGTCGCCGCAGTAGAGCACCATTGCCAGGTTGAGCTGCTTGAGATTGCTCAGGCACTGGGTTTGGACCGCGCTGGCTTTGGCCCGGGCGAGGGCCGGCAAGAGCAGGGCCGCGAGGATCGCGATAATCGCAATTACCACGAGCAATTCGATCAGGGTGAACGCGAACGGGCCGCTTTGGCGGACCGGATGCAACCGCTGCCTTAGCGCGGATTGTCTCATAGCCAATCAGTGTTTGTACCAGCCGAGCTTGTCCTTATTGGTGACATAGAGCAGCCCGAGGATGCGCATGCTGACGGTCAGCAGATAGACGCTGGCCAGGCTCCAGAGGGCCCGCAAGCCAAAGCTCTTGAAAAGCACCGACATGTGCCGGGTGTGATAAGTCTGGGCCTGGGCAAAAAACGTGGCGAAGTCCCCGTATCGGCGCAGTGCGAAGATGCCGATCACCACGATGGTGGCGACGAGGTATCCCAGAGGGACTTTGAAAATGGCGGGGATGACGACCAGGGGGTTGGCGGCCAACGCGGTGTCCTTCATAGCGACCGCCAGAAACGCCATCGGGAAGTAGAGACAACCCAGGACCATGGTGACGATCAAGGCGCTGCCAGACGCCTCAAATACTCCGAAGAAATTCAGAACGACCAAGGCAATTGGCACGCCAAAGCAGATCAACACCGTGACCGCTAAACGGAAAGCGCCGCCAAATACGTCGTCAAATCCCGGCAAATCGGGCATCTGCTCCTCCTCGTTGGCAGTGGAGTGGATGATGTTCTGCATGAAGGAAAACAGGTAACCGTAAGCGATAATCTTCAAGAAGATAAAGAACCAACTCCTGCCGAGATACTCCACAAGCGCGAGCACGAAGGTGCTGACGAGCAAAACCAGCAAACCACTGCCGCGGAACGGGTAGATGAACGCGCTGGGGAAGCGGGCAAAGAACCCCTTGGGTGCCGTCGGGCGTTGAAGCTGCACCTGCACCGGCACGCATTCGGCGCCGCAATAGCGACAGAACTTCTGCAACCCGCGGGTGGTGACACAGATTTCGCAAAAGAACTGCTGGCAATGACCGCAGAAGTACCGGCCAGGGGTCTTGGGGTGGTGCTTGCACGGGCCGGAGCCAACGGCGCTGGACGGGGCAGTTGCGACCGGCGGGGCCGCGATGGGAGCGGGCTGGTGATCGGGGCCAAGGGCGGTGGGGGGTGTGGTCGAGACACGGGCGACCCTAGCTGGGCCTACGGCTCGCGGAGGCGGCAACGGCGGCGCGCCAGGGGCGGGGCGGGGCGCCGCGGCGGGCGGCGCGGCTCCCGCGTAAGCGGGCGCATCGGAGTAAAACATCAGTTCAACACCACCCAAATGAATGGTCTGCCCAGGTTGGAGCACCGCTTCCTTCACGGGAGCACGATTGACATACGTGCCGTTGGTGGAACCCAGGTCCCTGATAACGGCGATCCCGTTCTCGACCGCGATTTGGCAGTGGGAACCGGAGACAGACGGATCATCCAGCTTGAAATCGTTGGCTGGGTTTCGCCCGAGCGAGTTAGCGCCCTCCTTGAGCTTGATTTCCCAAGCTGCGGGAGAGCTGGGTTGGACAACGAGTCGCGCCATAGTTAAAGGTCAATCATCCGCTCTGAACTGCGGCAGGTCTAATCCAATTCCCGGTTGACTGTCCAGAGAAATCTTCACCCCTCGGGTTTGACTACCGCGATCACCAGGGCGTCCGGCTTGAGATATTTCCGAGCCACAGTTTTGACCTGGTCCAGCGTGACGGCCTCGTAAAGGGCGTCTTCGGTGTCGGTGTGGGCGTAGCCGAGGCCGTAGAGTTCATCGAGAGCGGTGGTCATGGCGAAACTGCCAAGGTCCTGACGGGCGATTTTGCGCTGGCCAATGACCTTGGCCTGGGCGCGGTTGAGTTCTTCAGCCGTGAGCCCTTCGCCGCGCAGTAATTCGGCCTCGCCCAGCAATTCCGTTTCCACCAGGCCGGCCTTCTCCGGCGTCGTGCCGGCGAAAAAGGCGAAGTATCCGGGCGCCAGGCCGAGGACGTTCTGCGCGCCGACGTAATAGGCCAAGCCGAGCTTCTCGCGGATGCGCAGGAAGAGGCGCGAGCCGAGGTCGCTGCAGGCTTCTTGCAGCAACTCGAGCGGATACCGGTCGGCATCGCGGACGGTCGTGCCGCGAAAACCGATGACCAGAACCGCCTGCTTCTTGTCGCGGGTCTCGGTGACGCGCTTGATTGAGTCCAAGGTCAAAAGTCCAAAGTCCAAAGTCGGGGCGGCGGCGAGTTTCCAGGGGCCGAAAGCCTTCTCGACGGCGGTTCTGACTTCGCCGGTGTTGACATCGCCATAGATCGCCAGGACGCAGTTGTTGGGAACGGCCAGCCTTTGGTGAAAGCCCTTCAAATCCGCTGCCTGGATGCTCTGCACACTGGCCTCGGTGCCGAGGGCGTCGAGGCCGTAGCCGCGCTCGCCGAATAACGCCCGGCGCATCGCCAGGGAAGCGCTCTGGAGCAGGTGGTCCTTTTGCGCGCGGATGCCGGCCAACTGAACCTGGCGCTCACGCTCCAGCGCCGGGGCCGGGAAGGCGGGGTTCAACAAAACGTCGGCCATCAAGTCCAGGCCCGTGGCGAAATCGCTGCTGAGAACTTCGGCGTTGACGCCAAAGCTGTTGTTGCCGCCATAGCTGTCAATGCTGCCGCCCACGGACTCAATTTCCCTGGCAATGTCTTCGGCGCAACGCCGCGCAGTTCCTTTCAGCAGGAGTTTGCCGGTCAACTGAGTGACACCATTGTTGTCCGCGGTTTCGGCCAGCACGCCGCCTTGGAAGACCGCCCGGAATTCGACGAACGGAAGCCGGTGGTCCTCCTTCACCAGCAGGCGCAGGCCGTTGGCGAGTGCGAACTTCTGCACCGGCTGTTCCCGCGAGGTTTCACTCTCGACCGCCGGCTTGGGGGTCGTGCCGGCGGGCAGGAGCGCGTAGAGCGTGCGGTTTTCCGGCGTCAGGTATTGGCGGGCGACGCGCTGGAGGTCGGCGGGCGTGACGCGTTTGACGGCGGCGAGGCAGCGCTCGGAGAAATTCAGGTCGTTGGCCGCCAGCCAGCTTCCGCCCAGGTCCTGCGCCTGGCCTTGCATGGTCTTGCGGGCGGAGAGGGTGGCGGAGACGAATTGCTTGACGGCTTTGCTCAATTCCTCCGCCGCGACCGGGACCGCCTTCATCCGCTCGACTTCGGCCAGCATGGCGTCGCGCGCGGCGGCGAACTTGTCGGCATCAACCGTGGCGCTCAGGCCGAACAACCCGGGATTGCCCGGGCTGTAGGTCCAGGCATCAACCGAGTTGACAAGGCCCTTGCGTTCGCGGACGGCCTGGTAAAGCCGCGAGCTGCGGCCACTGCCGAGCAACACGGCCAGCACGTCGAGGATCGGCACATCCGGGTGGCGCAACTCGGGGATGTGCCAGGCGAAGTAAAAATAGCCCAGCTCGATCGGCGCCTCTTCGAGCACCTCGCGCGGGGCCGTCTGCTGCGGTTCTTCGGGCAGCACGACGGGTGGCAGCGCCCGGGCTTTGGCTTTGGCGCAGGCCTCGCGGATTTGGGCGACGACCTCTTCGTGTTTCACATCGCCGGCGACGACGTAGAAGAGGTTGTTGGGGGCATACTTCTCACGGTAGTACGCCAGGATGTCTTCGGGGTTCAACTCGTTGAAGATGTCCGGGTAGCCGATGACGGTGAAGCGATAGGGGCTTCTGGTGTAAGCGGTTTCAAACAAGCGCCGGCTGGCGCGGCGGCCCGGGTCATCAACATTCATGTCCATTTCGCGGAGGATGACCTGCTTCTCCTTGGCCAGCTCGTCGGGCGGCAAGGTTGCGTTCTGCGCGATGTCGCACAGGATGTCGAGGGCGACCTTGGTTCCGGTGTTGGGCACATCAATATGAAAGACGGTGCGGTCGAACGACGTGAAAGCGTTCATGTAGCCGCCCGCTTCCTGAACCTCCTGATCAATGCGGCTGCCAGGGCGGGTGGTGGTGCCTTTGAAGAGCATGTGTTCGAGCACATGCGACAGGCCCGCGCCCAGCCATTTCCCTTCATGAATGCTGCCCGCCATGCACCAGACCTGGGCCGAGACCACCGGCGCGCTGTGATCTTCGCGCACGATGAGGGTCAGGCCGTTGTCGAGCGTGGTTAGTTTGACCCCCGGCGGGATGGCGGGGATGGGGTCCTCGCTGGATGGATTGCGAGTCATCCCGTCGCGCTGCTAAGGTTTAGCCTCCGGCGACGGCGCAGGGTGGGCCTCAGGCGCCTGGACGGGGTGTTTGGTTTCAGGCAGGAACGGTTTGCGGAAGACCTCGTCAAAGTCGTAGCCATTCTCGAAGTCAGCGCGGCTGTCCTTGTCCGTTTTCGCCAGCCAGCCCACCTCGACCATGTTGAAGACGATTTCGCCGAAGTCCAGGCTGCAGCGAATCCCCCATTCTTCGAGCACCGCCTTGGTCATCGGCCCGAATTGTTGCAGCGCAAACTCGCGGATGCCGGCGAGCAATTCCTGCCCCGTGACGTGGCGGATGCGGCCACGAGGGTCTTTGCCGATGGTCTTTTGGGTATGGTCCAGCGCCTCGCGGACGAACAGGTAGGCCTCGCGATGGTAGCGCGGGTCTTTGGCCCGAATCTTTGCCAGTGCCTCTTCAAAACTGACTTCTTGCATGTTACGGTTGTGCTGCTTCGGTCGCCTGCGCCGGCGGATGCGCCGCGCGATACGTTTTGACGGCCCAACCAGTCAGAAGCAAGCCTAGAATGAGACACAAAACCAACTGTTCCTGTCTGGTCAGGCGGTGCACGGCTGACAATATAGTGTTGCGCCGGACTGTTCACAATGGGAATTATGGGGATTTAACTATGGCCCTTTCCCGCCTCGCCAATATATTTCCCGCGTGATTGACACGGAACGAAAGCTCGAGGCCCTCCTGCCCGTGCTCCGGGCGGCCACTTGGGTGGCCGTGGACACCGAGGCGGACAGCTTGCACGCGTACCCGGAGAAGGTCTGCCTGATTCAAATCAGCACGGTTTCCGGCGACGAACTCGTTGACCCGCTTGCCTGCCTCAATCTCGACCCGCTGCTCGATGCCTTGTCCGGGCACGAACTGATCATGCACGGCGCCGATTATGACCTGCGCCTGTTGCGCAAGCACCACGAATTCGTGCCCAGCACCATCTTCGACACCATGCTCGCCGCGCGCCTGCTTGGCGTGCGCCAGTTCGGTCTCAGCCACCTGGTTGAGAAATATCTTGGCGTCAAGTTGGAGAAGGGGCCGCAGAAAGCCAATTGGGCATTGCGCCCGCTGACCGAGCGGATGGAACGTTACGCCCGGAACGATACCCGTTACCTTAAGCCGCTGGCCGACCGCCTCCAATCCGAGCTCCAGGCCAGCGGGCGGCTGGCCTGGCAGCAGGAATCCTGCGCGCAACTCATTCTGGACTCGACCACGCGCCACCCGCCCGACCTGGATGCCATCTGGCGCATCAAAGGCAGCCATCTGCTCGGGCCGCCGGCCCTGGCCATCTTGCGCGAGCTATGGCAGTGGCGGGAAAAGGAGGCCGTTGCCGCCAACAAGCCCCCTTTTTTCGTCATGAGCCATGAGGCGCTGGTCAAAATCGCCGCCGCGGCCGCCCTCGCCCAGCCCATCGAGTCGTTCTTGCCGAGGCACATCTCCGAGCGGCGTCGGGGCGGCTTGATGAAGACTATCGCGCATGGCCGGCGTCTTTCTCCCGAACGCCACCCCAAAATCCTCCGCCACATCACCCGCCGGCCCAGCGAAGGAGAAAGGCGCCGGTTCGCTGATCTGCAAAAGCGTCGCGATGCACACGCCGCCGCGCTGGGCATCGATCCCACCCTGATTGCCAGCCGCGCCATGCTCTCCGACTTGGCCCATGACTGGGACAAGCATGCCCATGAGTTGATGGCCTGGCAACGCGACCTGCTCAAGCCGTAGGGAGGGCGAGCGTCCCCGCGAGCCCTGATTACCGCAGATTTTCTGAGAAGTTTGGGCTCGCGGGGACGCTCGCCCTCCCCAAACGGCCGCGGCTATCTCACCACCTCAAACGCAAATCCCTTCAGATACTCCGTCTCGGGGATCATCGGGATAATCGGGTGGTCGGGGGACTGCGAGTAGGTGGCGACGCGCCTTAGAATTCGCCGGGCGTCGAAGGCGGCGGACAGCACTGTGTCCTGGAATAATCCGGCATCCACGTGGTGCGAGCAGCAGAAGGTCGCCAGCGTCCCGCCGGTTTTGAGCAGCTTGAGGGCGCGGAGATGAATCTCCTTGTAACCGCGCAACGCATCCGGCACCGAGGCGCGGTTTCGGGTGAAGGACGGCGGATCAAGCACGATCATATCCCAGCGGGGCACGACTTTCTCGTGCGGCGGCGTCACCGTTTGCGCCTTGAGCCAGTCGAAGACGTTGACCGCTTCGCCTGAACACTTCTCCGCCAGGCCATTGGCGGCCGCATTGCGCAGGGCGGCGGCAATAACCTCGGCGCTCTGGTCGAGCAGGTGCGCGTGGGCGGCCCCGGCGCGGGCCGCGTGCAGTCCGAACCCGCCCAGAAAGCTGAAACAGTCCAGCACCTGCGCCCCCTTCGCCAGTTCGGCCACGCGCTGGTAATTTACCTGCTGGTCGAGATACAACCCCGTCTTGTGGCCGCCCAGCACATCCACCTCGAATCGCAGGCCGTTCAGTTGGATCGGCACCGGGCCTTCGAGTGTTCCCGCCAGGACCCCGTTCGCTTCGGCCAGTCCTTCGAACTTGCGCGAGGAAACTTCGCTGCGCTCGACTATCGCCCGCGGCGAGAAGATCGCCTGCAACGCGGCCAGAATCACCGGCTTGCGCTGGTCCATGCCGAGTGAAGAAATCTGCACGGCCAGCACATCCTCGTACTTATCCACGATGAGGCCGCTGAGAAAATCGCTCTCCGCATTCACCACGCGGAAGGAGGTGGCGGCCGGCAAGTGTCTTTGCCGGACCGCCAACGCTGTGCGAATGCGTTCCTCGAAGAAGGCCTGGTTTGCCTCGACCCGCTCCGGCGAGAGCACACGCACGTTGATTCTCGACCTCGAATTATAGAAGCCCGTGCCCAGAAACCGCTGGCGATGGTCCTTGACCTGCACCAGTTCGCCATCCGCTGCCGGCTGCGTGAGCCGGAGCACCGAACCATGATAAACCCACGGATGGCCGGCCAGAATCCGGTCGGCTTCGCCCGGCTTGAGCAAAACGGTTGGCAATGATTGCATAGTGTGACTTTCCCTGCTACAAAGCCCGTAATGCAAGCCGTTATTGATTACCTGAAACAGCACGAGTCCCGCGCCATCGCCGAACTCTGCGAGTACGTGCGCTTCCCCAGCGTCTCCGCTCAACTGCAACACCGCCAGGATTTGCGGGCCTGCGCGGAGTGGGTCCTGAAGCATTGCCGCGGCATCGGCCTGGAGGCGCGGCTCTGCCCCACCCGAGGCAACCCGATTGTCGTCGCGAAGACGCCGCGCATTAAATCACCCGGCGCGCGCCGTCCCCATTTCGTGGTCTATGGGCATTACGACGTGCAGCCCCCCGAGCCATTGGACCTGTGGAAATCGCCGCCCTTCGAGCCGCGCGTCGCCCACGGCGCGCTCTTCGGGCGCGGCGCCAGCGACAACAAAGGCCAGAACCTGGCCCACCTCAAAGCGGTCGAGGCCTATCTCAAGACCGGGACCGAGCTGCCTTGCGATATTACCTTCGTCATCGAAGGCGAAGAGGAAGTAGGCAGCAGCAGCCTCGCAGCCTTTTTGAAAGAGCAGCGCGCGGAGTTGGCCTGCGATGCGGTAGTTATCTCCGACACCGGCATGCCGTCGCCCAAACATCCCGCGCTGACCTACGCCTTGCGGGGCATCACCGGGTTCGAAATCACCCTGCACGGCCCGGCCCGCGACCTGCACTCGGGCATTTTCGGCGGGACGGTGGACAACCCGGCGATGGCGCTGTGCCAACTCCTGGGCAAGCTGCGCGACTCAAAAGGCCGCGTCGCCATCCCCGGCTTCTATGACGGCGTCCGGCCCTTATCCCCCTACGAGCGCAAGCAATTTGCGCGGCTGCCCTTCAACGCCCGCGATTACCAACGGCTCCTGGGCGTGCCGAAGCTCTTTGGCGAGCAGGGCTTCACCCCTCTCGAACAGTGCTCCGCCCGGCCCACCTTCGAGATCAACGGCCTCACCAGCGGCTACCAGGGCGAAGGCAGCAAGACCATCGTGCCCGCCTGGGCACGCGCCAAGATCACCGTCCGGCTGGTGCCAAACCAGGACCCGGCCCAGGTCGTCCGGTGCGTCCGGCGCTATCTGGAGAAGCTCTGCCCGCCCACGGTGCGGTTGGAACTCAAAGGGCACCGGAGCGCGGAACCCTACTTGGTTTCCCCCGCCGGCCCGCAGGCGCAAGCCGCCTTGCGCGCCCTCAAGTTGGCCTTCGGTTGCGAACCGGTGCTCGTCCGCGAGGGCGGCTCAATCCCCATCGTTAACGCCTTCAAGAAGATACTCCGCGCCGACTCGCTCCTGCTGGGACTGGCCCTGCCCGACGACAACGCCCACTCGCCTAATGAGAAATTCGACCTGGGTTGCTTCGCCAAGGGTCAGCTCATGAGCGCGTATCTCTGGCAGGAACTAAGCCGGGTGTGATGTGATCCAGGAAGGGTCTGGCTGATCCGCCGCCGCCGCTGCCGTTTCGGCCCAACCCGGTGCAAGCGGTGCGGATTCGATGGGACGCCGGGCGGTTGCGGCTGGAATTATTGTCTCGAAAGCGGACACTGTGGCTGTTTTGGACCGGCAGCCAGGGGGGAGGGGGGTGGGGCCAACACCGTCGCCCCACCATCGCACCACCATCATACCACCATCATACCACCATCGTACCACCATCGTACCACGATCATACTACCATCGTACTACCATCCCAAGGCTGGCTCAGGAGGGACGGGAGGTGGAAGCGTCCTGAAAGCGGACGGTTGAGTGGCCTGGTGGCTTTTGCGGATTCGTCTGCTGTGGCTTGTACATTACGGGTGTCGCGAGAGCGCGCAGCTTGTCCACCCTCCGCAGTGCTGCTACGGAGGACGGGCTGGCGCTTTGGTTGGGGCCGGGCGTTCGACAGCGGCAGCAAGCTGCGCGCATTCCAAACGCTTCGCGTGGCAGCGCAAGAAATCTTGCTCAAAGTGCGCGATTTTCAGGTATCGGACTGCAATACTACGTCGGCAAAGCCTCGAGCTGCACGGTCACCGGCCTGACCAGCGGCACCCAATACTGGTTCCAGGTCTGCGCCATCACGCCGCCCGCCCCAGCGCCTGGAGCGACCCCGCCACCAAACGGGCTTTGCCGCCTTCCGAGCCACATCCCCGCCGAAATCCGCTCCCGCCCGGCATATCTTGTGGCGGCATCTCGACAGACCGCCGCCAACTCAGGGACCTCAGCCGCAGGCGGGCTTCCCAAACCCGGCGAAAAAAAGCGCAGCCAAAGCTTGCGCCCCCCCCCGCGGAGGCGTAGAATCGCCACAAATGAAACAATGAACCAATAAAAAGAAAGCAGAAACTTATGAAACTTAGCTCAATCAACACCAGTGTCTGGCTCGTAGTGACAACTTGCTTTGTCGCCGCAGCGAGCGCCAGCGGCGATACCCTTGTGGGTGGAACAGTGGCTGGAGAGTGGAATACTACCAACTCACCATACATCGTTCAAAGCAATATCACAGTCGCCACTGGCACCGTACTCACAATCGACCCGGGCGTTATCGTTCTCTTTCAACCAGGCACCTGGATTTATATCGAGGGATCGTTGGTCGCGGAAGGAACGACTACAAACCAGATCCTCTTCAGCTCCGACAACACCGTCAAGATGCCTGGAGACTGGGGAGGCATCCACGCTCACAGCGGGGATGGGGTGACTGCATCCATTGTGTTGGACAACTGCCAATTGGAATACGCGGCCGACGGCTTTTCGGCGGTTTGCGAGACGGTCTATTCGGGCGCTTCGCTATTGATTACCCTCGCCAATACAACGGTTCGTTCGTGCTCAGGTCGTGGGATATATCTCTCTGCAACCGGCTCTGATAGTTATACCTTTGTTAATGCCGCGATCTATCTCTCCTCGTTCGCTGGATGCACCATCTGCTCGAACGGCGGCGCGGGCATTTCGTGTACAGCCTCAGAAGGGGCGCCTGATTCGATTGGCTACTACAGAGGCACTATAAACAACAACTTGATTGTCAACAATGCTGGGGACGGCATTCAGACTTACGCTACCTATGACGCGTTACCAGTGCTCGCGAATAACCTAATGTGGGGAAATGGAGCTAACGGAATTAACGTAATTGGCTATATTGATGTCCCAATCCTCAACAACATTATCGCCAGTAACACGGTAGGCATTACTGCAAGCGGCTTGACTGGGTTTCCAAGCTTCAATTTCAATGATGTGTGGGGCAATGGAACGAACTGGACGGGAGACGCTGTGCAGTACGAGAACACCCCTGGGAATCTTTCGGTCGATCCGCTGTGCATGAATCCTGCGGGGGGCGATTTCCATTTGCGTTCTCAAGCCGGAAGATATGACCCGACAACCAGCTCTTGGGTTCGAGACAATGTCAACAGTCCCTGCATAGATGCCGGAAACCCCGCGTCGGATTGGGTTAATGAGCCACAACCAAATGGCGGGCGGATCAATATGGGACCGGATGGGAACACACCCTTTGCTTCCAAGAGCCTTCCGTGGCTTAAAGGCGTTATGGATGTGGTAACAAAGAATTTCGTTCTCTCTTGGAGTTGCGCGCCTACCGGGACTTACAACGTTCTCTACAGTACTTCACCAACGGGGCCGTGGTCAGATGACTTGCCGGGTTCCCAATTGACGGCGGGTTCCAACCAGACCACGCTCACGTACACGAACATAGTCGGCGGCACACAAACAAGCCGGTTCTATCGAATCCTCTGCCATACACCCTGAAGCCGTCCACGACTGAACCGCGCAACGTCAAAGCAAATTCCTATCAGTTCAGGCTTCCAAATCGTGGACGGATTCGACCAATCGCTCGGCGCGTTGAAGCGCGCTTAGGGGGCCGGAGCGCGGAGATTCCGCCACCGCTTCAACCGGCCCTTGCGGTGGCGCGGGCACGGGCTGTTTCGCGGCTTGTGTCGGCGGGCGGGCGTAGAACAGGGGCGACGGAAAACAAACCAAAGATTGCTTATGTCCACCCCGATCCTCGATCCCAGCTTGCTGGCCGATAACTCACCGTTGGTCTCGGGCGAACTGCGCGGCCAGTTCCAGGCCAGCCAGAACAACTTCGACGACATCCGCGGGCGCCTGATCGCCCTCACGCCGCTGGTGGCCCTGACGGTTTCCAATCCGGCAAGTTTAACTTGCGCCGCTGCCGGTGGAAGGTATTTTATTCCTATGGCGATTACGAATCTGGCTGTGGCTGAGGAAGCGCTCTCGCTGGCACCCGCGGAGCGTGCGGATCTGGCGAAGTTGTTGGTGCAAAGCCTGGAGGGGGACTCCCGAACCGACGAGGCAATCAAGGCGGATCTCACTCGGCGGCTGGAGGACCTGGTGTCCGGGAAGGATGCGGGTCTGAATTTCAACCAGGTCTTCGGGAATGCCGTGTGAATGCAGTTTTCAGCAGCAGCTTTAAGACAGACCTGGTCCGGGAGGAGGCAAGATACGCTGAAATATCCGAGCGGCTGTCGGGCGATCTTCACGAACGCGTTGCCGGCTTGGTGTGAGAAGTGATTAAGTGGAAGGGGGGCGACCATGTTGGTCCGCATGGTTTTCCCTGTCGGCGCGCCAAGCCGTTTCCTTTTTACCTCTATTACAAGATCGAAGGAGACACGATTTATTTTCTGAGCCTCGTCCACGAACGCAGGCACCCGGACTTCCTCAAGCAACAACTCTCAGACGACAGATTGAGCGGCGTTTGAATGCCGGGCCGAGGCCAGCCGGAATGCCCTGCCTCAACCGCCATAGCCCTTCTTGCGCAGCAGCTCCTCGGCCACTTCGTAATCGTTGAAGTGAATGGTGCGATCCTTGAGGATTTGGCTGCTCTCGTGGCCTTTGCCCACCACCAGGACGAGGTCGCCGGGTTGGGCCGTGTCCAGGGCGCGCTGGATGGCCTCACGACGGTTGTGAATGATCTGGCAGGCGCTGCTCTGCTTTTTCTTCAGGCCGGCCACAATGTCGCCCATGATCTGTTCGGGGTCTTCGGTGCGGGGGTTGTCATCGGTGATGATGAACAGGTCGCTGTTGGCCTCGACGGCGGCGGCCATGGGGGGCCGCTTGGCGCGGTCGCGGTCGCCGCCGCAGCCAAAGACCGAAATGAGGCGCTTGGGCTTCATGGCGCGGGCGGCGCGCAGCACCGTTTCCATTCCTCCCGGGGTGTGGGCATAATCAATGATGACGGAGAACGGTTGCCCGAGGGCGACCGGTTGGAAGCGCCCGGCCACCGCGATGTTCTTTTCCAGGCCCAACTTGAGGTCGTCCAGCGTGAGGGGGGTGTGGAGGACCGCCGCGACGCCCGCCAGCATATTGTAGAGATTGAACTCGCCGCGCAGCTTCGCGTTCACCCCAATCTCGCCCTTGGGTGTAACCAGGGTGAACTGGGTTCCGTCGCCGGATAAGCGGCAATCCCGGGCCGTGACGTCGGCCTTGTTTTTGATGCCATAAAGGACCTTGTGCGCGCGGACTCCCTCGATGAAGTAATGCGCGCTGGGATCGTCTATGTTGAGGGCGACATGCCGCTGCGGGCCGAGACCGGCCAGCCAGCGCAGCTTGGCGTTGCGGTAATTCTCCATCGTCTTGTGCCAGTCGAGGTGGTCTTGCGAGAGGTTGGTCCACACGGCGGCCTGGTACTCAACGCCGACGACCCGATGGAAGTCAACGGCGTGGGAGGAAACTTCCATGGTGCAGAACTCGCACTTCTCCTTGACCATCTCCGCGAAGATGGCCGCCAGGTCGGGCGGTTCGGGGGTGGTATCCTTCGAGGGGCAGGGGCGGCCGTTGATCTTGTAGTAAAGCGTGCCGATAAGGCCGGTGCGATACCGGGTCATCAAGAGGCTCTCGATGACATGCGTGGTGGTGGTCTTGCCGTTGGTGCCGGTGACGCCGATCAGTTGGAGGGACTTGGCCGGATGCCTGTAGAACTCCACGGACAGCAGGGCCAGGGCATAGCGGGAGTCGGGCACCAGGATTTTGACCACCCCTTCAGGGACAGGCAGATCGTGTTGCAGGACGACGGCCACCGCCCCCGCCCGGATGGCCTCAGGCAGGACCTGATGCCCGTCCGGGATTTCGATCTTGTCCAACTGCGTGTAGATATTGATGGCGACGTAAAGACAGCCTGGCGTGGCACGCAGGGGATCATAGACCAGCCCCGTGATTTCCGGGTCCCGGTTCCCGAAGACCTTTTTCTCCGGCAGCACAGATAGCAAAGCGCTCAATTTCATAGCAAGAGATAGTTGTGACCAAGTGTCGCGCCCAGCAGTGCCGGGACGCGGTGACGGGTGCAGGTTAGCCAACGGCGGGACCCGAGGTCAAGAGTTGGTATTACTTCATCCACGGCGGAATCGTCTCGCCTCTCCAGAGCTCCGCCACATCCTGGCGCTCGCGCACAATCGCCGCCCTCGCGCCGTGAACCATAGCTTCTGCGGCAAGCGGTCGGGTATTGTAGTTAGAGGCCATCACAAATCCGTAAGCGCCCGCGTCCATCACCGCTAGCCATTCGCCCGCAGCCGCTTTCGGCAGTGGCCGGTCGTGGCAGAAGTAATCACCCGACTCGCAGATCGGCCCCACCACGTCCGACTTGATGCCAGGGCCGTTACGGCGGCGAAGCGGAACAATTTCGTGGTATGCGTCGTAAAAGGCGGGCCGAATAAGATCGTTCATAGCGGCGTCAACAATCACAAAAGTCTTCCTGCCCGTGCGCTTCACATACTCAATACGGGTCACGAGAATGCCGGCGCTCCCGGCTATGAACCGCCCCGGTTCCAGCAGGATTCGCAGCCCCAACGGCTTAAGCAGCGGCAATAGCCGCCCGGCATACTTCTGCGGAGTGAGAATATTCCGCGCTGCGGCAGATCGCCACCAGGCGGCAGCGCCGCTGGCCAGCCCGGGGTCGTAAACAATGCCGAGACCACCACCGACGCTAAAGAATTCCAACCCGTGTCTCTGCTTCAGACGCTGGAGGAGGGGCAGGACCTTGCGCACGGCTTGCTCGAACGGACCCACCTGCGTGATTTGCGACCCGATGTGCATCTGCAGGCCCCGCAAACGAAGGTGTTTCAGCCTGGCCGTCCGCGCATAAAGGGTCTCAATGCTCTCGAAGGCAACGCCAAATTTGTTCTCGTAAGTGCCGGTCGTGATTTTCTTATGCGTCCCGGCAGCTACGTTCGGGTTCACGCGCACCGCCACCGGTGCCGTCTGCTTGAGGCGTGCCGCCACCCGGTTGATCCGCTCCAGTTCCGGCTCGCTTTCGGCATTGAACGAATAAATGCCTTGCCGGAGGGCGAACTCGATTTCGCCTTCGGTCTTGCCTACGCCGGCAAACACGCATCTCCGCGGGTCGCCACCGGCCGCAATCACGCGTTGCAGCTCGCCGCCGCTCACGATGTCGAAGCCGCTGCCAAGCAAGGCCAATACCCGCAGCACAGAAAGGTTGGAATTCGATTTGGCCGCAAAGCAGACCAAGTGGTCCACCGCGCCCATTGCCCGATCCAGTTCTTCGAAATGCCGGGTCAACGTGCGTTGCGAATACACATACAGCGGCGTCCCGAATTTCCGGGCCAGCGATTCGACTGCTATTCCCTCGCAATAGAGTTTACCGTTTACGTAACGAAAGTCATGCATAGCTGAATCAATCTAGCGTGCTTGATGTCGCCACCTGCAGGCGTCCGAGCGCACGCGGCCCGTTTCTCCGCATTTTCTTTCCCCTGCACAGTTTTGCAAGCTCTTTTCAACTCTTCGGGAAATACGGGCTGAGGCGTGAAACGTGAAGCGTGAAACGTGACGCACTAGCCCCATCACGTTTCACGTTTCACGTTTCACGTTTCACGCTTCACGTTTCACGGAAATGGCTGCTGCGCGTCAGCTCACCCGCCCACGCCTCCAACTCCGCCGTGAGCCGTTCCATCGGCAGGCCGACCACGTTGGTATAGGAACCTGCAATCTTTTCCACAATCAAATCGCCTTCCTCCTGAATCGCGTAGGCCCCCGCTTTATCGAGCGGATTCACCCGGTTCAGGTAGCGCCGGATTCGCACCTCGTCCAGGGGATGGAACGTGACCGCCGTGCTCTCGGCGAACACCGCCTGGCGATGATTGCGCAGGTGCAGCAGGCAAATGCCGGTGACCACCTGGTGCGTGCGGCCTTGCAGGCGTTCGAGCATCTGATACGCCTCTTCCAGCGTCGCCGGCTTGCCGAACAGCGCGAACCCCAGATAAACCAAAGTGTCGGCTCCCAGCACCAGCGCATCGGGGAACCGCTTCGCCACCGAGCGGGCTTTGCGATACGCGTTGACCTGGCATAGTTCTCCCCCCGTCAACTGGTCGTGATGAATCTCCGGCACCTCCCCCGGGACGACCTTGAACTCAAGGCCAAGCTGGCGCAACAGTTCCACCCGCCGCGGCGAAGCCGAGGCCAGAATCAGCGGCGGCAAATCCCTAAACGCGGCTCGCATGGGATGAACATACACAGCCGCAAGACGGGAGTCGAGAGACACCGGCCGGGACGCTGCCGGGGCTTCAGCGAGGTCGTGTCTCGCGGTTTATCCACTCTGCTTATTCCTTGACGGGTCCAGCCGGAACCTCGGCGGGTTGTTTGCCAAATACGATGAACAAGAAGACCCAGAAGAGGACGAAGATGGCGGGAGGGATAAAGAATCCCCTCCAGTTATGCCGCTGGGCTTTCAAATAGTCGTCACGAGTAACCCGACTGCCTATTTTATCGAAGGTGGCCTTCAACTCGGTTTTGGTGTAAGAAATTCCACCAGACTCCCACACCTCGGGAAGTTTATCGATGTCGATCGAGCCATCCTCCTTGGTGTACTTGCCAAGGTGTTCCCCAAAGTTGAAGATATTCTTATCACCTTTGAGGTATTTAACCGATTTTGCCAAATCGAGATATCGCCAGCCCGAGGTTTCCATTTCAGGGACATTCCAGGCGGGAAGACTCTTTGCGGCTTTCCCTTCTTGGGTGACCACGGTTTTCGTGATTGCTGGAGCACATCGGTCAATTTGGTAGCCGAACAGATAACCGCTGAGCACCTGGCCAATTCCCAGAAGGAGGAAGGCCAGAAGACTTTGAACGCTCGCTTTGAGATGGGCGGGAGCAACACGGTCGCCGAACATGTAGGCCGCTACGTAGAGGAAAGCATAGGCCATACCATGAAAAAGAAGCCCAAGCACGGCGAACTGGAACCCCCCCAGCGTGAAGATGAAATATCGGATTGCCCAGGCGCTCATGCCGATAACTAAAACCCATTTAAGGCCGATTCGGGCGACACAAAAAGGAAGGATCGCCATGAAGAAGAGTTCAGAGAACTGGTTGAGTGTCGTCAAGGCGACCGGCGCCGGGTAACCGAATTCGCGCAGGTAGGGAACCACGGACGGAAAGAAGTAGTTGCTCCCGAAGATACTGACCATAAACGCACAAAGGAGGAAGATGGTAAAAGTGGGGGATTTGAACATCGTCAAGGCCCCCAGGCCGAAGGTGTCCCTCTTTGCCCCCTGCGCGGGAGCTCCCTTGGGCGGTGTATCCGGAAGAGTGAACGCGTAAAGTCCGAGGAAGATGCCGCAACCACCCCCAATGAAGAAGAAATTAGGACTTGCAGCGCCACCCGCGAAAACCTCCACGACCAAGTTGACTATTATCCAACCGGCAGTCCCAAAAATGAAGACTTTAGGCGCCGAAGCCGGATTCGGAATATGTTTGAAAACGACGGTGTTGATTAAGGGGATTGACGGCATGAAGCAGATTCCGGAGATGAGCATCAAAACCATCAGCGATGCAAATGGAACCACGACCGCCCCCCCGGCCGCCCGGGATTCCGCCTGGACACAGATCACACCACAGGCCACAAGCGCTGCCCCACTGATCAGATGCAAAAGGCCAAGCATCTTCTGGGCGGAGAAGTAGCGGTCCGCAACCGGCCCAATGAACATCGGGGCGATAATCGCTCCCCACGGAATCGCCATATAGAGGGCACCAATGTGAGGGCCGCTCATCTTCCCATTGAGGTAACCTCCGAGGGCTACACACCAACTCCCCCAAATCGCAAATTGCAACAGATACGCCAACTGCAATCTTGGGTAAACACAACGCACTTTGTTTTCTGTCATCCTAAACTCCTGCTCGCTTTCGGTTGAGTCGGTTCGATCGTCTTTATGAAAGGGCGGCGATGCACAACCCGTGTCTTATGGCAGCAACCCCAGGCGGATTCAAGAGATAAATTGGATTGACCCAAACCGCCGCCTCGTTGGAACATGATTTGGACCTTCCCTGCAGTTGGCGCGCTGGTCATCCTGGCGTTGTTCGCGCTGCTCTTCAAATACAAGGACGAGCCGGCTCAAAAGGAACCCGCGCCAGCGGCAGGACCCGGCGTCGCCGCCTAACTGCGTTGCCTGACGTTTCTCAGTTTCCGCATGTTTTCGTCCAGCGACAACCGGTGAAGCAGTTCCGCCACGCTCCTTGATTGGCCGGGCAGGACCAAATCCAGCGCAATTTCACTGAGCGGTTGAAGCACAAAACGCCTCTCGTGCGCCCGGGGATGGGGCAGGGTCAATTCCCGGGTGGCGCGCGTCTCATTCCCGAAGGCAATCAAATCCAGGTCCAGCGGGCGTGTCTCGTTCAACACCTTCTTTGGCCGGCGGCCAAATTCCCTTTCCAACGCCTGCAATTTGGCCAGCAAGGTCTCCGGTGTCTCGTTGTCGCGCGGCCTAAACCCCACGACCGCGTTCACAAAAGCCGGCGAGCCCGGCGGGCAATCCACCGGCGCGGTTTGCCAGAGCGAAGACCGCAATAAGGGCCTGTCAGACAACTCCTCTAACCGCCTCATCCCCCGTAGAATGTTTCCCCGGGAGTCACCAAGGTTCGCCCCCAACGCTACGATAGCCAACTTCCCGACTTTGGACTTTGGCCTTTGGACTTTAGACTTCACTTTAGCCCCAGCACATCCTGCATATCGTAGAGCCCGGGCTTTTGCTTCACCACCCACTGTGCGGCGCGCAAGGCCCCGTTGGCAAAGGTCTCGCGAGTGGAAGCCTTATGCGTGAGTTCGACCCGCTCGCCGACGCCGGCAAAAATCACCGTGTGCTCGCCCACCACGTCGCCGCCGCGCACCGAATGCACGCCGATCTCTTCGGCCGTGCGCTCGCCCACGATCCCGGCGCGGCCATGAAGCGCCACCTTGTCAAGCTGCTGTTTGCGGACCGCGGCCAGAATCCCGGCCAGGGTCTTGGCCGTGCCGCTCGGGGCATCGCGCTTCAGCCGATGATGCATCTCGACAATTTCCAGATCAAACCCCGGCCCCAGAATCTCCGCCGCCTTGCGCGTCAGCCAGAACAGGGTGTTCACACCGGTCGAGAAGTTTGAGGAGAGCACGATGGGAATCTGCGATTGGAAGTTGGCGATTTGAGCTTTGCCCTCGTCCGAATGGCCGGTCGTGCCGACCACCATCGCCTTCTTGTGCACCGCGCAAAGCGCCGCAATGGCCGGCGTCGCGCTGTGCGAGCTGAAATCAATGACGACATCCCCCTCCCCGATCACTGACCGCAGATCGTCCCCCTGATCGATCTGGCCGACGATTTGCAGGCCGCGATGGTGGGCCGCACACGCAATGAGCGTTCGGCCCATGCGACCCTTGGAACCGATAATGATAATTTTGGTCATAAGTGGTGCGTGAAACGTGAAACGTGATGCGTGAGTTCACGTTTCACGTTTCATCCTAATACGCCGACAGCTTTCATGGTCGCCCGCAGCGTTTCCCGGTTCTTCGCGCTCATCGGCACCAGCGGGAGGCGGTATTCCTCTTCGATCCGGCCCAGCATCGCCAGCGCAGCCTTCACCGGAATCGGATTAGTCTCGATAAACAGGTCTTTAAACAGCGGATAATATCTCTGGTGTAGCTTCAACGCCGCCGCCGCCTTTCCCGCGGTAAACGCTTCGACCATCTGCGCAACCTGGTGCGGGATCACATTCGAAGCGACGCTGATGACCCCCTGCGCGCCCACCGCCATGAACGGCAGCGTCAGCGCGTCATCGCCGCTCAGGATTTCGAAGCCGGGCCCCAGCGTCGCGCGCAACTGGCTTACACGGTCCGCATTGCCGCCGGCTTCCTTGATGCCGATGATGTTCTGGCACTGCTGCGCCAGCCGCTTGACCGTGTCCACGCCAATTTCAACGCCGCAGCGGCCGGGAATGCTGTAGAGCACAATCGGCAGCCGCGTACGGCGCGCCACCTCGCGGAAGTGCTGGAACAGGCCCTCCTGCGTCGGCTTGTTGTAGTAAGGCGCGACCTGGAGTGAGCCGTCCGCCCCGGCCCTTTCGGCGTGTTCGGTGAGGTAGAGCGCCTCGCTGGTGGAATTGCCGCCCGTGCCCGCCAGCACCTTGATTCTGCCACTGGCAAACTTCACCGCCCGCTCGATAATGTGGACGTGCTCCTCGAAATCAACCGTCGGCGACTCGCCCGTGGTGCCGACCGGCACGATTCCATCCACCCCGGCCCGGATTTGCAGCCCGATCAAGCGCCCGAGCGCGGCCTCATCTATGTTGCCGTTCTTAAAGGGCGTCACAATCGCCGTGTAAGTTCCAGTGAACATATTATGGCACCTCGATCTTTCCCTCGAAAACAAACTCCGCCGGGCCGGTCAACTGCACCTCCGCAAACTCGCCCTGGGCCTCCCGGAAGCTGACCTCAAGCTGCTCGCCGCCCTGGGCCTGCACCGTGACCGGCGAAGTCAATCCGTGCAGGCGCGCCGCCACCAGCGCCGCCGCCGTCACGCCGGTGCCGCAGGCCAGCGTTTCGCCTTCCACCCCGCGCTCGAACGTCCGCACCCGTATATGATTCGGACCAAGCTGCTGCACGAAATTCACATTCGTCCCTTTCAAACCGAAGTGCGGATGGCGGCGGATTTCGGCGCCGAGCTGCTGCACCATCGCCCGGTCAGCATCGGCCACGAACACCACTGCATGTGGCACCCCCGTATTGAGCGAATGAATGGTCTGGGCGCCGGCGGACAGCGCCACTCGCTCATTGAGCCGCAAATCCTTTGGCCGCGTCAGGCTGACCGTCACCCGCTCGCCCTGGAAGCTGGCCGTAATGACCCCCGCCTCCGTCTCGAAAGAAAACCCCCGTGTCAAACCCGTCAGCTTCTGCACAAAGCGCGAGAAGCAGCGCGCGCCGTTGCCGCACATCTCGCCCGTGCTGCCATCGCTGTTATAGAATTCCCACGCCCAATCTGCCTTGCCCGAAACCGACGGCCCCAGCAGCAGCACGCCATCCGCCCCCACCCCGCGGTGCCGGTCGCAAAGCCGCACCACCTGGTCGCGGGAAAGCTTGATCCTCCGTGCCCGATTGTCGATGAGCACAAAGTCATTCCCCGCGCCATTCATCTTGGTGAACTCCAAAACCATGCGCGGCAGGTATAGTCCAAAGTCCGAAGTTAAAGGCCGCTCTATCCAGACGCGGGTCAAGGACGGGGCGCGAAGCCCATTTGATTGACTATCTCCTGTCCCCAGGTTGACTCGACAAACTCAACAAAGCTGCGCGCCGTTGCCGTCTCCTTCGCCTTGTCGGTGTAAAGACGAAGAACCCGCGCGTATGGATACTGCCCTTTGCTCACGGATTCGACGGCGGGGACCACTCCGCCGATGGACACGGCCTTGATGCCGGTCTTGCCGGCCGGGTTAATGGCCGAGTAACCGATCCCGTTCGCATCCTGCGCCACGGCTTGAACGAGTTCCGTGTAATTGGTGAAGGATTTCACATTAAGCGCGTAAGGCTTGTTTTCCATCGCTAGTTCCCGAAAGCCCAGATACGTGCCGGAATTGGGATGACGGATGTACAAATGAACCGGGGCATCCGGCCCGCCCACCTCTTTCCAATTCTGGGCCGCTCCGATAAAAAGGTCTCGAACCTGGTCACGAGTCAGGTTCCCGATGGTGCTGCCGGCATTGACGATGACCGCCACACCATAGGCGCCGATAGTATGATCTTTGAACTCCACACCCCGGTCCCGGCCCAACTGGACCTCATTCGTGGACGCATCCCGCGAAGCGGCCGCGATGTCGCATCGGCCCACAATCAATGCCCCCATCCCGTAGGTCGTCCCCTTGAATTCAAGTTCAAAGGCGACTCCCGGGTGCTCCTTCTGGTATTCCGCCACCAGGCGCGGGGCCAGTTCCTCGCCAATCGTGTTCGAGCCTAAGATGACGAGCTTCTCGGGCTTGCCCCCCGAACAGCCCGCGACGACAGCGGTGAGCAGAATCAGACCGAGGCCGGTCAGAAGATTCGCCTGCTTGCGACCAAACCATTCATTGCGTGAAGTTGTCTTCATGTCACATCCTTCCGTTGACGGCTGAGATCATTACGGCCCCCATTCTTATGGGCGCAAGGTAAGGGGGTCAAGGGCCAAAAGTGTCACATTATCGGGGCGAGTGAGAAAAGACTCGCTATACGCGAGGCAAAAAGGCAGGATTGGCGCTGTGCTTGCGCTTGAAGCAGCAAAGGTCCAATTCGCAGCCATCGTTCTCCCTGGCCTTGAGGCCGGCATTGAAACGGGCGGCCCGGCTGCAAAGGATTCGTTCGCACTGATTTACGCAGAATGGTGTGACCTTCGGCGATGAGGCTTCCCCGGATGCTTTGGTTTGAAAGAGATAAAGAACGACCCCGGTTCTATCTGCTGCCCGGCATGGGCGGCAGGGCGCGCCGGCGGAAGGAACTCCGGTTCTTGAGGTGGTCGATTGCCGCGGGACTGCTGGTTTCAGCTATCCTCGCCTGCATTCTGTACCTGATCAGCCGCGATTAACGAAACCAAATTGCCGGGTGGTCGGGGATGGGTAGTCAGCGCTCAAGGCGCCAAACCCAAAGGTCAGACGAACAGGTTCGTGGGCCGCATGTGCACGGCGTCGATCAAGCCCTGGTCGGTCAGCTTCAACTCCGGAATCGGCGAGAGGCTCAGGAAGGAAAGGGTCATGAACGGCGCTTCCAACTCACAACCCATCGCGCGCGCCGCTGCGTTCAAAGCCGCGATGCGCTCGATCACCTCCTGGAGCGGTCGGTCGGAGACCAGCCCCGCAATCGGCAGGGCCAGCTCGGCCCGCACTTTGCCGTGGTTCACCGCCACCTGGCCGCCCTGCATCTTCACCAGTTCCTCGATGGCTCGGGCGATGTCGGCGTCATTGGCGCCGACCACGACCACATTGTGCGCGTCGTGGGCCACGGTCGAACCCAGGGCGCCTGACCTGAGCTTGAACCCGCGCACAAACCCAACCCCTACGTTGCCGGTGGCGTGATGCCGCTCGACGACCACCAGCTTGAGGATGTCGCGCTCAACATCCGCCACGACCTGGCCGCCTTCGGTCCGTGGCCTCTCGATAATTTGCCGCGTGACGATCTGGTTCGGCACAATTTCGATCACCCGCATCTTGCCGGCGCGCTTGAGGCGGATCCTGAAATCTTCGGGCGCCTTGTAGCGCAGATTCATCGTGCTGCGCGGTCGCGGCACCAGTGCGCGCTGCGGGGCCAGATATTTGCCCTCCTCGGCCACCAGGATGCCCTTCTTGTAGGTCTGGCGGACGACGAGGTTCTTCAGATTGTCGAATACAATGAAATCCGCCCAGTAGCGCGGGGCAATGGCCCCGAAGTTGCGCAAGCGGTAATGCCGCGCCGTGCTGATCGTGGCGATTTGCAGCGCGGCCATCGGCGGCAGGCCCATCCGAATGGCCTTGCGCACGCAATGGTCAATGTGGCCTTCGGACACCAGGTCGCCCGCCAGCTTGTCATCGGTGGCAAAGGAGCAATTCATCGCGTTGTGCGAATTGATCAGCGGAACCAGCGTCGCGAGGTTTCGCTCGGTGCTGCCTTCGCGCAGCAAAACGTGCATGCCGAGACGGAGTTTCTCCTGCGCCTCGGCCAGCTCAGTGGATTCGTGGTCGGATTGCACCCCCGCCAGTACGTAGGCATTGAGATTGCGGCCCCGCAAACCGGGAGCGTGGCCATCAATGTTCTTGCCCTTGCCCGCTTCGACCTTCGCCAGCTCGCTCTCGGCGCCCAGATAGACGCCGGGATAATTCATCAGTTCGGCCACGCCGGCGATGCGCTCGTCGCCGATCATCCGTTTGAGGTCCTCCGCCGTCACCCGCGCGCCCGCCGTCTCGAACGGCGTGGCCGGCACGCACGAGGGGAGCATGATGAAGAAATCCACGGCCAGGTTCTTGCTCGACTCCAAAACGTAGCGGATGCCGTCCAAGCCGAGCACGTTGGCGTACTCATGCGGGTCAATCACCACCACGCCCGTGCCGTGCGGCACCACCGCGCGCGCGAACTCCCGCGTCGTGAGCATCGAGCTTTCCACATGGAAGTGCCCGTCGATCAAGCTCGGCGCCAGATACGCCCCCTTCAGGTCGATGATCTTCTTCGCTTTGTAGTCGCCCAAACCGACGACCCGGCCGTCATCCACCGCCACGTGCATGCGATAGATTTCGCCGCTCAGGACGTTGACGAGGTTGGCATTCTTGAAGAGCCGCTCCGCGGGCCGCTCGCCGCGCGCGATGCTGAGCTTCTGCTGAAGGTTCCGCATAACCAAAGATGTTCGGAATCCGCCGTTCTCGCGAGCAAAAAAGCGCCGGAGTAAACGCGCCCAGGGCCGATTCCACCCGCGTATTCGTAGCCGCCGACGGCGGTCGGCGCACTTTTTGGGCGGTCAGCAGAATCAGCGCCGACTGCCGTCGGCGGCTACGGCTTATCGATTCCGACCAGCAACGCGCCGCTACATTGCGCTGCGCACAAAGACGAAATAGGCCACGAGCACAACCGCCAGCACGTAAGTCAGCCAGCCGATCTCCCGGCCTTTGCCGCTGAACAGTTTGATGATCGGGCAACTGATAAAGCCCAGCGCGAGGCCGTCGGCAATCGAGTAGGACAGCGGAATCCCGATCATCGTCAGGAAGGCGGGCACGGACTCGCTGTAATCTTCCCAGTCAATCTTCGCCACGTTCCGAATCATCATCGCGCCGACGATCACCAGCGCCGGCGCGGTAATCGGCGGGTAACTGCCCACCATCGCAATCAGCGGACTGAAGAACAGCGCCAGCAAAAAGAGCCCCGCGACCACCAGACCCGTCAAACCGGTGCGCCCGCCCTGCTCGACGCCCGCCGCGCTCTCGATGAAGCTCGTCACCGTGCTCGTGCCCAGCGCCGCACCGGCGACCGTGCCTACCGCGTCGGAGAGCATCGCCTGTTTGGCGCGCGGCAGCTTGTTGTCTTTGATAAAGCCGGCTTGCTCACACACGCCGATCAGCGTGCCGATGGCATCAAACACCAGCATAAACAGGAACACGAAGATGAACGGCAGCATCTTCGGCGTCAGCGCGTGGGCCACGTCCATCTTGAGAAACGTGGGCGCCAAGGAAGGGGGCGCGGCCACGATGCCCTTCGCGAATTCAAACCGCTGCATCAGCACCGACCCGGTCACTTCCGGCGAAGCCGCGACCGATCGGGGCATCTGCGGCAGGGTTTCTTTGAGCGCCACGGCCAGCACCGTCGCGCCCACGATGCCCCACAGAATCGAGCCGCGCGCCTTGCGGGCGTGCAGCACCGCCGTCAGCAGCAGCCCGGCGAAAAAGACGATCAGGTCGGGCGAGGCGAAGTGTGCGTTCATCTTCACCGCCGTGCCGGGGTCTTTGAGGATCAGCCCCGCGTTTTGCAGGCCAATGAAAGCGATGAACAGCCCGATGCCGGCGGCGATGCCGTTCTTGAGGCTGGGGCTGACGGCGTTGAAGATCAGCTCGCGCAGCCCGACCAGCGACAGAATCAGAAATAGCCCGCCGGAAATGAACACCACCCCCAGCGCCACTTCCCACGCATTGGCGAAGCCTGCCGCCGCCGCCGGGATCGCGGAGAACACGAAGAAGAAATTCTCCCCCATGCCCGGCGCCTGGGCGATGGGATACCGGGCATACAAGGCCATGATGGCGGTAGCCAGCGCCGCCGACAGACACGTCGCCGCCGTCACCGCCCCAAAATCCATGCCCGTCGGTTTGCCGAACATCGCGCCCGACAGGACAGCCGGCTGGACGAAGATAATGTAGGCCATCGTCAGGAAGGTCGTCACCCCCGCCAGCACCTCGACGCGCGCGCTGGTCTGGTTCTCCGACAGGCGAAACAATCGTTCAAGCATAACCATTGGCATCTTGCGAACAGGCAAGACTTTATGGACGGCCCCGGGCCTTTTCGAGGAAATTCTTATGGTGGAGAAACTATGAAAGACACGAACCGCACGAAAAGCCAGCCGGACGTGCCCTGTCCATGACTTGTCGCGCCGCCGCTGTTAGTGACCGCGGAGGGTGAAAAACGCGTCCGAACTACTGCCCAGCGCCGAGAAGAAAACCGGAGCGACAGCTCGCTCGACCGATCTTAAGCCTTTAGCCTTCTTCGCTTCTTTCTTGCAGCTCTCTGAAGATCGTACAGGTGCTCAAGGGGATCATTTGCAAGAATTTCACCCAATGAGTCCCGTTTCTTTCTGTTACAGTCGTAACAGAGCAAACGGAGATTGCCTACGGTGCTCGGACCGCCCTTGGAGAAGGGGATGATATGATCGAATTCTACTTCATCATCTGGAACCGGGTTAAAGCACATTTGACAGATCTGCCCATCTCTCCTCACGACCTTCAGCATTACATCACGGGGGATAGTCCTGGAGTGTTTCCTCCGCTCTTTAGTTTCAGTGAGAGGCTCTGCTGTGAAATATACCGGACACAGGTGCCCGAAAACCTTGCAGGATGCATCCTCGATGATCTCGTCTGATATACCGGCCAATCTCCACCCCCTAATGATACAAGGGAGGCTAATCTAGGGGGGAAAGGAGTGATGGAGTGATAGTGTGTACACAAGAGTGGGGGGGGGACAGTATACAGTTTCACACACCCGCACCCACCAGAGTACTAAAGGACCCCAGTATCCCCTTGGCACGCACCGCGCCGCTACGTGTCAAGAAGATTCTTCTCAAAAGCCAAAATACGGTTAAAGATTGCCAAAAAATGGAGAGCTTCTTCAATACTCCCGTGCAAACTTCTCCGCAGCATGGAATTGATCTTGCACCCATGAGGTGCCTGTCCCAGGCGATGCGATACCGGCTCGATGTCCACCTGTAGCCCTAGAGCACGTAGACGAGAATTGTTACTCCCCGGTCA
>Ga0187872_10001180_pt1 | contig 27586 bp, 25 predicted proteins | sample June2016WEW_16_4_FD_132973 | JGI IMG/M metagenome (GOLD analysis project Ga0187872, IMG submission 132973) | Peatland microbial communities from SPRUCE experiment site at the Marcell Experimental Forest, Minnesota, USA - June2016WEW_16_40 | ecosystem: Environmental > Terrestrial > Soil >...
CATCTCTGCCGCTGATCCTAACCCGGTTTGCCTCTTCCGTGCAAGCGCTTTCCAGATTTGCACAACAGTCGGCGCGTCGGCACGCGCAGCGTCTGCCGCGCCAGCGGCTTCGTTCTAGTCGGCGACTCGGACATTGATCCAATGGCGTTCGGGGATATTAACCGCCAAGCCGTCCACTGGGCGAAGCGTCCAAACTCGAACATCTGGCCCCAACTGGCCACCGCTTGCCAACCCAAGTAGTGAATGATAAAGGACGTTGTCATTCACAATCCGAAGGTCGCGCGTGAGTGGACCTACACAACCTGTCAGCTCAGCCACGCCAACTACCGTGCCTGAGCCGCTCTCAACCAAACCGATCAATTCTTTGATCAGGCAGCGGCCGCGCCGAATCTCCTAGGATTTTGGACCATCAAGAATAAGCTTCATCGGCTCGGGCTTAATGACAAGCGCACGATTCCCTGAGATTGTAGTACACGCTGACGCAGCGGGGCAGCCTTCCAAAAAGCCTCAGGTGGTTTCGGTGGTTCGGGGTCGATCCCATTGGAGTTGGAATGACGGGTCCGACCATTCCAGAACCATCAGGTTTTGGAAGAGTGGCACTGAGACTCAATATCAGTAGCAGCGTGCAAAGCCCCAACTGAATCTACATCCCCGCCACACGTGTGTGCGGACTGTGTGCCTGCTTTCGAGCCGGAGGTATCCAATGGCTCGAAAAGCAGGGCAATTGATTTCACCCGGAACGCGAACATGGTTCGTTCGCGTATCGCTTGGCCGTGATCCGGGGACCGGAACTAGGAAGTACCACAACAGAACGGTTCATGGCTCATTCCGTGAGGCACAAACGTACCTAAACGCTAAACTTCAAGAGCGTGATACTGGCCGTCTTCCTCGCGCCGCCGCGATCAGACTCGATGACTATCTGAACCAGTGGTTGGCAACATCCGCCAAGCCAAGATTGAGGCCGAAAAGTTATACCGATTACGAAGGCCTGCTGCGTCTCCACATCCGTCCATGCCTTGGCGCAAGGCCGCTCGGAGCAATCACTCAGTTCGACATTCAGAGCGTTTATGCTCAGATGTTCAACCATGGGCTATCGCCGCGAACAATCGAGTATACGAATGCCGTTCTGCAATCCGCGGTCCGCCAGGCTGTGAGCTGGAAAATTCTTGCCGAAGATCCATGTGTTGGAGTTGATCTGTTGAAGCGGTGGGAGATGGAGGCCCTGAGCGTTGAAGAACGCAGGCCTCGGTGGACATCTTTGGGTGTCCCCGAGGATACAGGCGATTCCTCACGTCCGCGAGACAGCCCGAATGCTTCGTGCTGCTTGCGGTCGCCCTGACCACCGGAATGAGGCCCAGTGAATACCTGGCGCTCAAGTGGAGCGACATCGATTGGCAGCGTGGCGCCACGAGTGTCTGCCGGACGATCCAGACTTCTCCGTCCGGGTGGACGTTTGCTAGCAGCTCCGGCTTCTGATACGGCGGATGAGTTCGCTGATCGGGGCGCTCGCGGCTTTCGCCACGCGCTTCCAGCAACCGGTACATGGTGCGGATCGAGCAATGAAACTGGCCCTCATCGAGCAGCGCCGCGTAGACCTGCACGGGCGAGCAATCCTGGAAACGATCCTCGTGATGGCACGTCAGCACGGCTTGCTGCTCGGCTTCCGTCAAAGCCCGAGGCGAGAACCGCAGCCCGGCCGCAGGCCGGGGGAAAAGACGGCGGTTGCGCCGCCGGTACCAACTGGCTCGCGGCACTGCCAACGCCTGGCGGGCTGGCTTCACGCCCACCAACGGACTGAGTTGATCGACCGCGGCCATCACCATTTCTCCGCTTGCGTCATCGGATGCCCCAACAGCTTGGCCACTTTTTTGAACGTCGATGATGATGTGCGCTTTCTCCAGGTCCTCCTGCAGGCGTTGATTCTGGCGGCGCAGCTTTTCGTTTTCGGCGGCCAGTGGATTGCGCTGCGGCTGCGGACCTCGTTTCTGAGAAAAGGCTTTGTGCACCGCGCGATCGCGCTCCTTGCGCCAGCCATCTCTGAGTCCGCCGGACTGGCTGCGAAAGGTACTGCAATCTTGGCTTCGCTCACGATGTTTCTCCTCGCCGCCCTGCTCCGTAATTATGGCCGCGGTAAGTGTCTCATCGATATTGGCGGAAGGATCGCGCGGCTGCTGCGAGCAACGCTGGAACTCGGGCGAGTAGCACTGCTAATCCCGCTCTCGCTCGCAGTCTACCTTGAACCCGAGTTTGGTTCCCGCAATTCCCACTTCACCCCAGAACTTGGGCTCGCCATTCAACAATGCGGTGATCTTTTGATCGAGCGGAGCATCTAGGACGAGCACGTCTCCGACTTCCAGATTCAGCAGGTTCCCCGTAGAAATGGTCACGCCATCCAGACGGGCTTCCAAGTTCAGGCCGACGCGTGCCAGCAGTTCCGCCATGTGAGCTTGATCGCGCCGCTTCGATTCCGCGGGCTGCACGCGGCGCAGCCGCTCAAACATGTGCCTCAGCCGCTTGATGAAGATCGACGGAAGCGCGAAGTTGATCATGCCGGTGGTCGATCCCACGCCCACTTCAATTCCGATCGCCACCACCGCTTCGCTTTGAGAAAAGATGTTCAACCCCTGTGGCTCATCCGCAAGAGACTGGACAGCAAAGCGGATATCGGTAACGCTCTTCCAGGCCTCGCCAAGATCCTGAAGAATAATTCGCAGCAGGTTGCGCATGAGGTTCTTTTCAATTTCCGTAGCTTTGCGATGCAGATTCACGGCCGCCTTGCCGTCACCCCCCAAAAGCATCTCGACAAATGTGAACACCAGCGCCGGATTCACTTCCATGACAGCGGCCCCCTCATAGGGACGCAATCCGACGAATGCGATGAATGTTGGCGAGGCGAGACCTTCTAGGAACTCCGCGTACGAGATCTGTTCCAGGCTGACCAGATTCATGCTTACATGGGCTCGCAGGTACGCTGAAAGGTTCGCAGATGAGTTTCTGCTGAACTCTTCGTGTAGGAGATGTACTGCCCGTATTTGAGACTTCGGAATTCGATCGAGCCGGTTGAAGTCAAAGGGTATAACGTTCTCGCTAGCTATCCCGCCGGTTCGCTGAAAGACTGCGTCGATTTCTTGCTGAGATAGTTCACGCTTCATAGTTGTTGGAATGGCAGTTCCGTTTGCGGGCGCTGTCGGGCCGAATCTCTTGCCTTCACGATCGTTGGACGGTCCCGCGTGGTGAGCGCGAGGCCGAAGTCTGGAGCGCGACGCGATCGCTCCGGCTGATCACCTCTCGAATCTTCACGCCGTAATTTCCGCCGACGGAAACAACTTCGCCGCGGGCTACCACTGCATTGTGAACAACGATCTCAACAGAGTCGCCCGAACGGCTGTCCAACTCAACCAGCGAACCGGTGGTCAGTTTGAGCGCGTCCTGAACTCGCACTCGTGCCCGTCCAAGAACCACCGCCATGGGAAGCTCGATATCCACCAACCTATCCATCAGACTGCTCGATCCGTGTGAAGGTTCCTTCGAAGGGGGTGGTGGTGGTTCCTCGGACGATCCATGTTCCACGGCCAACATCAGTGCGACGAAGTCCGATTGGAAACCTACCACTATAGGTGCTGGCTCACGCCCAGGCAGGTTGAGCCAGGCAATCTGCATGTCGGCGAGATCTGGCGGGGGAGAGCCATCCTCGAGGGCTTTCTTGCAGACCATCCTCTGTCCCTGCCCAGAACTGAGGACATGAGTGGCTCCTTCCAGCGACTGGCGCAACAGCTCCCTGTAAAGGGACTCACGAGTTGCAGCGTCTTCCGCTAAAGACTCCGTCACAGCTAGGCGAGTGGCGGCCGGTGTTCCGATCCACACCGAACCGGTAACGCCGCACTCAATTGCCTGAGTCTGCCATAGAATCGAATCGCCCGCGCCCAACGTCTGTTCCGGCGTTGCCTCCCCGCCTGGTCGAATAGAGACTGATAGACCAGTGAACATCTCCACGGACTTTGCAAGTTCTGGACTCCAGGCCTGCAAGAAGGTAGTCGCTACTTCTTTGTCATGTTCCGCCATGGGGTTGTTCCTCCTCGGTAACATCGCGCACAACGCAGCGGGCCGCCATTGTGTTCTTACCTATGCGCCCGCGTCCTGCGCTGAGCGCTCCTCAGCAGCGCCCGGATCGGATGCTTCTTCTTCCTGTAGAGTCGGGAGCTGCGAACTGCGAAGATCGGCAAGTCGCACCGTCAACGCGCCATCGACCATGAGCATCTCACCCCATCCGATCAGTACGTTTTCCGCGTAGACATCGATATTCTCTCCGGTCGGGCGCGACAACCGAATGACACTGCCCACTTCCAGGTCCAGTACCTCGCCAAGAGTCAGAGTTGTCTGATCCAGTTCGGCGCGAAGCGCGATCGGGACGTCGCTGATTTTCTTCATTTCATCTAAAAGCACGTCTTGTTGAGGGCTCATGTTTGCAGAATAGAATCAGTTCACGAATTGGTCCGCGGAAGAGTTTTGCAGACTGAGTCTGCCTTCCCGCTCCATCTCCCTCGCCCGCAGTATGATGGTTTGCTGAGCGGCGTCCACGTCCTTGATTTTGACCGGCCCAAGGTTTTCTAGGTCGTCCTTTAGCATTTCAGCTCCCCGCTGGGACATGGTACTCAGAAAACGCTTCTGCAACTCGGCGCTAGTACCCTTTAACGCCGTGGTCAAAACCTTGCGATCCACGTCTCCTAGCAGTTCCCGGATCGATGCCGGGTCCAGGGAGGCGAGATCTTCGAACAGGAACATAAAGCGCCGGATGACGTCTGACAATGCGGTATTTTCCTTTTCCACCGCACTGAGGAGATCGTTGCAAGCTGTCGGATCCAACCGATTGAGCATATCGGCCACGGCTCGCACTCCGCCGCAGGCTGCACGGCTAAGTTCTCCTAAATTCTTAATTTTTTGTCCCAGCACCATAGCGATGGTACGGACCGACTCCGGCGAGATTTGTTCCAGAGTCGCCATCCGGATCGCGGCATCCGTGCGTATCTCAACCGGAAGAGAGCTTAGTAGTGCAGCCGCTTGCGACGGATCCAGGTGCGAGAGCACAAGAGCGACAGTCTGAGGGTGCTCGTCTTGGATGAACTTGGCTAGCTGCTGCGGATCGATTTGCCGAAGACTGGTGAAATCCGCGGCCTGTTGATCCAGGGACTTCGCAACACGGTCGACGACTCTGGTCGCGTGATCAGGTCCAAATGCTTGCGTGAGAATCAAGCGGACGGGCTCGATGCCGCCCTTAAAACTGCCAGTTTGCTTGGTTAGCGCCGCGTGGGCCTCTTCCAAAACAGCCTCTGTCTGTAGTGGAGTCACCCCGTGCAGCTTTGCAATCGCCGTACTAATCACTCCGACTTCTCGTTCAGACAGTTTCTTCATGATTTCTGCGCTCGCTGCTTGGCCCAGGGACAGCAAGACGATTGCAGCCTTCTGCTGACCACTGAGACGATTGCCCGTGGTGGTTTGAGTAGATATTGGCATCGGCCCTAGTAGTATCGTCGTAACACCATCCGCCCGTAGAGGAGCGAGGCGTGAATTAGATAAAGATTTAGTAAAATCTCTCGCCCTCAGCTTACGCGCTGCGTTCTTTACTAAAACTTTACCTGCCCGGCGTTGTCGTTGCCTTGACTAACTTACAAGTTCCGACGATGGATTAGGGTGCGTAGCACTGGAGATAGAGTCTCTCAGTAGCAAGGACTACGGGAAGTCGCCGGAGCGTATCTGCTAGGCAATCCGCCCGAATGAGGAGGGGCAATGGGACTAGATGTTTTGATCGTGGATGACTCCGCGGCAATCCGAAAAATATTGCTGCGGGTGCTCGCACAAACGGATCTCGAGATTGGTGATGTCTTCGAGGCGGGTGATGGAATTGAGGCCTTAACGATACTCGAGGCCAAGAAGGTAGGTTTAGTGCTCTCCGATGTCAACATGCCGAACATGGATGGTCTTCAGTTTCTAACCTCCATGCGATCGCGGCCAGAGTGGAACGCAGTCCCGGTCATCATGATCACGACGGAAGGGAGCCAGGCGAAGGTCCTGGAGGCCGTGCAGTTGGGAGCGCAAGGATACGTTCGAAAGCCTTTCACAGCCGAACAGATTAAGGAAAAGATATCGTCTTGCCTGAGCGTGGCTGGGAAATGAGCTTTCAGGAACCAGTGCTTACGGACGACGAAGTAGTGGCGCTCATCTGGTCGAATACGGAGAAGGTGTTCTCCACCATGCTCGGTCTTACCGTGAAGTCCAGCTTGGCTCCCGAAGAACGGATAAAGGCTCTTCGGAAGGGCGGAGTGGTATCGCTGGTAGGATTTGCGGGCCGCTGGCGAGGCTCGGGCAGTATTCGATGCAGCGGTCAGCTCGCCTGTTCCATCAGCGGGAAGCTACTCTTGACGCACTTTGATTACGTCAACGATGAAGTGTTGGACGCGATGGGAGAGATTGCCAACATGATCATCGGCAACTTCAAGGACGACGCTGCATACAAGCTAGGCCCTCTTGGTCTGAGTACACCGACTGTGATCTATGGAAACAACTTTGAGGCGCGGAACTGGAATGGGGAGAGTTGGATCACGGTCCTGTTTGACTGCGATGGCGAACTCTTGGAAGTGAACATCTCCTTGGTTCCCGGCCACGTTCTGGGCGAGGCTCCTCGGCCCGCGGGCGTGTTAGCCCCGGCGATGTGGGAGAACAAAATCATCGACCATTGATCCGGGAGCGGATGACAGGCCTTCCCACTCCGACATAAGGTACTTGAAATGGCAAAATGCCCTAGCGCTTTCCAGTCGCGTCTTGTAATAATACTCCCGAAGCACGTTACATTCGACTTACCAGGCTCGTCACAGTCCTGGGTGTTGATGGCTTTGGGAGAAGACCATGTGGATTCAGGACTTATTGCGCGTTGTATTTGACAACTGCGGCGATGCCGTCCTGGTGGTGAATGTGGATCCCAAGGATGTTCTTGACGGCGCCATCACTTATGTGAACGGGGCGTTCTGCAGCTTGACTGGCTTTGCACGGCAAGAAGTCGAGGGTAAATCGGCCCGGTCCTTTGTCTGGGGCGAAATACCAGAAATCGGCCGCTGGAAGAACTCGGCTGCCTGCCTAGAAACACGAGTCCGCGTCGTTCTGAACTTCAGCTGCAAGAACCGCTCAGAGGCCCAGGTGCCCACGGAGGCCTGGCTCATCCGCGACACGGCAGGGGAGACGGATTGCATCGTATTCCAACAACAAGCCGCGTGGCCGCGGAAGCTGATACCCAGCAAAAACGTGGGCGATCAGACCCATGCCTGTGTCTTCTCCACGGACCTCGATGGCAATGTGACGAGTTGGAATGACGGCGCCGTTAAGGCTACCGGCTTCTCCGCGGATGAGATGTTGGGGCGGGATGTTCGGGTGCTTTGCACTTCACCCGGCTCTAGCTGTCTACCCGATAACATCATCCCAATCCTCCTCAAGGAAGGATCTTTCGATTTCCGCCTGCCACTCCGGAGAAAGGATGGCGGGATCTCTCACCTCGCTTTCGCGCTCTCTCTTCTCCGAGATGGATCGGGCGCTCCCAGTGGCTTCCTCAGCGTCTCTGTGGATATCACGGAGCTCACGCGGCACGCCAAAGCCCTCCAGGAGAGCAGCCAGCTCTTAGAGGCCATTCAGAGTCTTCAGCGGCGCTCGATGTCAGGCGGAGATGTTCAGCTTGTCTTGGGGGAATCTCTGTCAATGCTCTTGCAGATGACCAACAGCGAGCATGGATTTTGTGGAGAGGTACGCAAGGACCGTGAGGGCCAGCCGTACATCAGAACCGACACTATCCAATCCAGCTCCAAGGACCCAGATACTCTACGCTTTTTCCAACCCTACCTGCGCAATGGCTTCGAATTTCGGAAGCAGAACTCTCTTATTGGACACGTCGTAAAACATGGAGAGGCCGTGGTAACCAATGCGCCTTCTTTGGATCCGAGGAGTGGGGGCCTGCCAGCCGGCCATCCACCTCTCACTTCGTTTGCGGGCCTTCCCCTGCTGACAGGCCAGGGCGTGGTTGGGATGGTCGGCCTGGCAAACCGCCCGGGAGGGTACGACGGGGCGCTCCTCCTCAGACTTCAACCCCTCCTGGACTGTTCCGCGAACATCATCGAGTTTTGCCGCACCAGGGACAAGGCAAGCGCCCTGGCCGAGAGGTTTCAGCACGGATTTGAGAACACTCGTGATGCGCTAGTTATTACCGGCTTGGATGGGAAGATTGTGGATTGGAACCCCACTGCGGAGAAGCTATTCGGATATACCAGGAGCGAAGCAGTGGGGAGAAGCTTCGTGGAGACATGCGAGCACTGGAGGCATCAGAATCTTAGCAGCGTGATCTCGGTGATACAGAAGGAGGCGTACTGGGAAAACGTGATCGCTTTTCTCGGCCCAACTGGAGTTGAAATTACCGCGGAAGCGAGCGGCTTTCCGGTGGCCGGCGACGGCGATCAGTTGTTCATGTTCGTCATCCGTGACATTACTTGGCGCAAGCAGGCCGAGGAGGCTCTTCAGGAGGCTAGTTGTCGTTTTGATGCGTTCATTCAGAACTCGAGCAGCGCATTCTGGATGATGGCGGCGGATACCAAGAAGCTTCTCTATGCCAGCCCAGCGTTTGGGGCGATCGCTGGCTTGCCTCCGCCTTCTAGTACGGAGCAGTGGCGGAGTATGATTCACCCTGACGACTACGAAAGCTACCTGGCCAACGTAGCGACTTTCTACCAAGGTGTGTCGGCGCGTTACAAGTACCGAATCATCCTGGCTGACGGCCGCATCCGCTGGGTCCAATCCCACGCCTTCCCGGTTCGAGATGCACAAGGCGAGATTTACCGCTTCGCAGGGTTGCTGGAAGATGTTACGGAGCGCGAAGAGGCCGTTGCCAAGATGCGCTCGGCGCTTGCGGAAAAGGAGGTCTTGCTCAAGGAAATCCATCACCGGGTGAAAAACAATCTTCAAATCATTTCCAGCCTGCTGCGTCTACAGGCCGCTTCGACGCCCGATCAGAACTCTATTGTGGCACTCCAGGAGAGCCGAACCCGGGTCGAAACAATAGCCCTGCTTCATGAGTATCTGCATCAAGCTGAGAATCTTTCCGAGATTGAGTTCTCGACCTACATCAGACGGCTCACAACAAAACTGATGAGCACCAATCAATCCTCTGGGGAAGCAGTTGAGGTTGATTTTGACCTCGAACCTGTGACTCTAGATTCCCAAACTACAGTGCTGTGCGGTTTGATCCTGAACGAGCTGGTGTCCAATTCGTTGCGCCACGCGTTTCCCGGCGGCCGGAAGGGTAAGATCAGGATTCGACTGCGGACAGTGAGCGGGAAGGCGGTCATGAGCATTGGCGATAACGGAATCGGCTTGCCCACTGGCTTCGATCCTCAACAAGTTGACACTTTGGGCCTTCGCCTGGTTCAGCGATTGGCGCGGCAACTCAAGGGAACGTTTTCTATCTCCAATGGGAGCGGCGTGAATGTACAGATCCAGTTCCCCGTGCGGACTACCCTGAATGTTAGGGCGCAGGAGCCGGCGTGATGGGCCAACGGGTTCTGGTAGTTGAAAATGAGGAGATTGTCGCTTTCGATCTGGAAGTATGTCTGGCGACCCTGGGATACAGTGTGACGGTTGCAACCACTGGTGAGGGGGCCATGGCAATGGCCAGCCGGCTAAGGCCGGATGTTGTACTCATGGATATCCATCTGGACGGTTCAGTTGACGGAATCGTCGCCGCAGAGTGGATTCGCAAAGAAACCGGAATCCCGCTGATTTTTGTCACGGCTTACTCGAGCCCTGACACCCTCGATCGGGCCGTGGCTGTGGACCCCGCCGGTTACATCGTCAAACCATTCAACGAAAGAAGTCTCGCTGCGAACATTTGTTTAGCGTTGCACCGAGGCCGCCATCCGCTCGAGGCTCCCGATCAAGCTGCTGCTTCCCTGGAAGCGGGACCTTCCGAGGTCCTGGTGACTAAAATCGGGAATCTCCGGATAGACGGTTTCCGCCACAGAGTCTTCCGGGGCGAAAGCGAGATCGAACTCACAAAGAAGGAGTTCCGCATTCTGCAGTGTCTCGCCGAGCACGCCGGCGTGCCCATTAGCCCGGAAGCTCTGCTTACAAAAGCCTGGGGACCGCAGTTCGTGCACTATATTCAAGCGCTGCGCGTCCATATGGGGCATCTGCGCCACAAGATTGAGGGTAATCCTTCGGCCGGCGTCCTGATTGAAACCGTTCGCGGAGTGGGATATCGCTTGGTAGAAGTTGCGCAGGAGTACTGAAAAACCCTGTCTTAGCGCCTTCGCTTCGGTGTCTGGGGATTCCGGCGAAGGCGAACGCTGATTCCGGCGGGAAGGCGAACGGCATTCCGGGCCGAAGGCGAACAGTTCTCGGAGCGTAGCGACGCTGGCACTTCGATTGTGCAGGAAGTGTTCGGCATCGTCAAGGAAAACCTGTCCGGAGCGTAGCGGAGGAAAAGCGCCGCTAGCGGAGAAAGGAGTGCGGGGAAAGGGGCGCAGCCCTTGCCCCCGCCCAGCACACAGTAGCCCCGGAGCGCGAATAGCGCTTCGGCCTGAAACTGAGGATTATCTCAACGGTCGCGTCCTTTATGGAAGATGTGTCGCTAAGGGCATGGGGAGGTTACAAAGGCGTCGGCGTGAATTCGCCGGGATGACGCCCCGGCGAGGAAGACGTTTTTCCGCGCGGTGCGAACGAACGTGGGATTGCCGCACAGATAGACCTCGAAGGCCCCGACATCGGGCAACTGCGAGGTGAGCAGGGATTCCAGGTTTCCCGACAAAATGTCCGGCCGCCCTGAATCCGCCCGATTCACGGGATAGTAGTGGAAGTTGTCAAGCGCCGCGGCAAGCGCACACAGCTGGGCATGCATATAGAGACCTTCCGCATCCGACGCCGCGTGAAACAAGTGAATCGGCGCCTTGTGTCCCGCGCGGATCGCTTCATTCGCTATGCCATAGAGCGGCCCGATCCCCGTTCCTGTCCCCGCTAGCAGCAGAGGGGAATCCGGCTCCCCGGCCCGGTAGTAGCAGTCGCCCGCCGGTCCGCGGACGATGACTTCCGCCCCGATGGCCTCAAGGCTGTGCAGCCATTGGCTCATTCGCCCTCCTGGCGCGCGCTTGACGTGGAACTCAAGGCGGCTTTCGCCTGGAGTGTTGATAATCGAATAACTCCGCGCCAAGCCATCCTCTCGAATCAGTGTGGCGTATTGTCCGGCAAGATAATCGAGACGTGAGCTAGTTTCCACCACCACGCGCACGACGTCGGGCGCAAGGCGCTCGATGGCGGCGATTCGCCCCGGTATATCGTCGGCGGGAGCTTCGGTAGAGATTTCCAATTCGCTCACGGGCCGGCAGACACAAGCGAGAAAGTAGCCTTGACGTTTGAGAGAGTCGCGGAGACCTTTCTGCGATGCCGGCGGCGGAGGGCCGCTGGCGGCTCTCAACAGACAGCTCTGGCAAACTCCCGCACGGCAGCTGTAAGAAACCCTCACGCCGAGCCGGAGCAATGCGTCCAGCACGGATTCACCCGGTTCGAGCGAAATTATTCCCCCCTCGAACCGAATCGTGGGAGGCGCCGGATTCACTGGCCGAGGACCTCTTTGCGCACGCTTTCGGCAATGGCTGCCATTTCCCCAATCAGCGGCGCGGGCACACTCAGTTCCTTCAGCGTGCCCCCAAGATGCTCCATTACGGCGTCAAAATGCGAATCGTTCAGCCCTTCGGCCACCAGGCTTGCGTGCGCGCTTCGCATGTCCCTGCCGGAGTAATTGGTCGGGCCGCCAAACGCCATGGTTAGAAAAGCTTTCTGCTTGGCGATCTGATGGTCCATATCGACGTCATCGAAGAAACGGGAGATTCTCGGATCTCCGAGAACTTTGCGGTAGAAGATATCAACGGCGGCGTCCACCGCAGGCGCGCCTCCGACCTGATTGTAGATGGTTTGGGTTGGTGTCATGACTACCATATCGATACTTCATGACCGGTTTTAGAAACATTTTCAGTTGGAAGAAGAAGACTGATGGTTCCGGCGCACCCTGCGGCAAAAAGTTCAGGGGAATGCTTCAGCCAGCGTGCTGATCGAGGCTGTTCGCGGAGTGGGATATCGCTTGGTTGAAATTGCCTAGCAGTATCGAATCTGACTTCTGAGTACCGTGAATCGCTCATGTTAGCGCCTCCGAGCCGGCGGTGGGCCTCTCCACATGGCTTCGCCCTGTATCATGGCCAAGCCAGCGTGTAAGAGTCTGACAGATTTCTTCCACGGAGACCGGTTTGCTGAGGAAATCGTCCATGCCGGCTTTCAGACATTGCTCTCGGTCGCCAGCCATGGCATTGGCAGTCAGTGCGACGATCGGCATGCGCCGGGTTGCGCCCTCCCGGCGGCGAATTTCGGCTGTGGCCTCAAACCCATCCATGATGGGCATCTGGACGTCCATCAGGACCAGATCGTAATGATTCACCGCCACTGCCTCCACGGCTTGGCGGCCATTCGTCACCACATCTGCTTGGTAGCCCGCTTTCTTCAGGATCCCAACTACAACCTTCTGATTGATGTAGTTGTCCTCTGCCAAAAGGATGCGGTGAGCAGTGGTTTGGCCCGAGTGCCTGCGCTCCGGGACCGCGCACCCTGAAACCAGCGCAGTTTGAACTCTGTGCTCTTCGTGTTTTTCGCGAGGTGGAAGCGCTCCGGTGTCGCGCTGTTCTTCGAGGACCACGGTGAACCAGAATCTACTGCCTCGGCCCGGTTCACTTTCCGCGCCTATCTTGCCACCCATCATTTCCGCCAACTGCTTCGAGATCGCCAGGCCAAGTCCGGTTCCTCCATACTTGCGTGTCGTCGAATTATCCGCTTGCACGAAGTTCTGAAATAGCCCCGGCAAGTGGTCGGGAGCGATTCCAATCCCGGTATCATCGACGCTGAATTGAACCGTGGATCTTCCGTCTGCCACGCCGATCCGTTCTGCTTGGACCACCACGCCGCCGCGTTTGGTGAACTTTACTGCATTGCCGAGCAGATTGGTCAGTATTTGGCGCAGCCGTCCCGCATCGCCGCGCACGAATTGGGGCACGTCGGGATGAACCGTGCATTTCAGGTCCAGGCCCTTGGCGGTGGCACGAGGAGCGAGCAGCGAGATGACGTCCTTTAGGGTGACCCTCAAATCGAAGGGCGCCTGCTCGAGTTCCAATTTTCCGGCTTCGATCTTGGAAATATCCAAGATATCGTTGAGCAGACGCAACAGCGCCTCGGCCGAGCGCAACGCGAACTCGGCAAACTCGCGCTGCTCCCCATCCAGGATCGTGTTGAGCAGGAGCTGTATCATCCCGATTACGCCGTTCATCGGCGTGCGAATCTCGTGGCTCATTTTGGCCAGGAACTGGCTCTTCAACTGCGTTGCTTCTTGGGCCGCGGCTAAGGCAACGCCAAGCTTTTCGTTGTTCTCCCGCAACTCGAGCGCGTACTTTTCCAACTCTTCTTGGATGCGTTTGCGGTCCGTGATGTCCTGGCTCATTCCCACCAGCCCGACCACCTTCCCGGCATGGCCTAGCCACGGCACCTTCCGAGTGGAGAGCCAAATCTGTGTGCCGTCTGGCTTCACGACGCGGGCTTCGCGATCCAGCATCGGTTGGCCGGACGCGATGATCGCTCGCTCATCCGCCTGAATTTGTGCCGCCAGTTCTTTGGTGAAAAAGTCGAAGTCCGTTTTGCCTATGACCTCTGACAGCGACGATTTCCCCAAAGCGCTCCGATGCGCTGCATTGTTTACTATGTACCGGCCCACGGAGTCCTTGACAAAGATGTGGTCCGGCCATAAGTCGATCACCGTGCGTAGCAGGGTCGCTTCTTTCGCCAAAGCCTCTTCAGCCCGCCGGCGCTCCGTAACGTCGATCCCCGTGCAGATGACAAATTCCACGGCTCCCTCGCCGTTGAGCAGGACGGCGTCGGACCAGGCGATCAGGCGGCGGCTACCGTCTTTGGTGGAGCAGTAGTTCTCATGATCGTTGGGGGATTGCGTCGAGCATAACTCTTGGAAAGCCGCCTGGAAGGCCTCGGCTTCTTCCTCGACTGAAAACAGGTCCCAAAGTAGCTTTCTCCGAAGCTCCTCCCACGAGTGACTCGTCACTTGCCCACAGGCCCAATTGGCGCGGACAATGCTCCCCTGGGTGTCTGTTACTACCACTAGAGCGCCCGTCGTGTCCAGAACCGCGGCAGTGAAATCCCGTTCCTTCCGCAGAACGGCCTCCACTTTTTTCCGTTCACTGATATCACGCACAATGACGGTGTACACGCCGCCTGTTTTTGTATCAGACTTGGCAATGGAAGCTTCCGCGGGAAACTCCGTGCCATCTTTGCGAAGGGCAAAGATCTCGCGCCGTGCATCCATTCGGCGTACCGGCTCGGCAGCCTCCGCAAACCTGTGAACGTGCTCCCCGTGATGGGCCCGGAAGCGTGCGGGAATCAGCAGTTCCAGGTGCTGGCCCAATACCTCATGCGCGCTATACCCGAAGAGCTTTTCAGCCCCCGGATTGAAAAGCCGGATGGATTGAGCTTCATCGAGCAAGATAATGGCATCGGGAGACAGGGCCACAATTTCGCTGACATTACCCAAACCCATAGAGATCCTATTCCCTGGTTCTTCGCTTTCTCTCCACTACCTGCACCAGAGTGACCCAGAAAGCTCCGAGATCACTGGAAAAACCCACTGTCTTATATTCGTTGCCGCCACAGATGTGCAGCGCGTAATCGGTGCCAGCCACCACGGAGGGAATAGATAGCGCGACTCCGTGAGGAAGCACGGGCTTGAGGTTTCCTCCCACCATGTTGGCCAGCTCGCCCAGAGCATCCCGCACATCGTCGTCGACGCCCGAGCGCTCTTGACCCAGCAGCATGCAGTTGGTAAAGGCCAAGGCCTCCGGCAAGCCGCATTGCAGCAAGACCGCCCCTCTCCATTCGCCGGCGAAGTGAACCACCGCGGTAAGGGAGTTCAGCGCGGGGGCGCTGTACCCATTCGATCGGCGGACCTCCAGATTCAGCATGGTGTGGAACACGCTTTCCACGATCTGGGCAACATCTATTTGATGAGAATCGACTTCAATGGCAACTGGCATGTTCCTCCTTCAGGGAGCCTGGTAGAAAACCGCGCGGCCCGAGGTAACCCGCTTAAATTTGTCGTCTAAGTTCAATGTGGTCTCTGCTCCGCCAAGCACCAGGTAACCTCCCGGAAACAACGCGCCGCGAAGTTCAGCTAAGATCTTCTTCTTGGTTTCCGTGTCGAAATAGATGAGAACGTTGCGACAGAAAATCACATCGAACGGCCCCTTGGTCCGCATGCTATTTCGGAGGTCGAACTTTTCGAACTGCACCATGCGCCGCAGATGATCCTTGATCTGCCAGTCCATGTTTTGACGATCGAAATACTTTACCAGGTGGGTAGCGGGCAATCCACGGTTGACCTCGATCTGCATGTAACGCCCATCCCTGGCCCTTTGGAGTATCTGGTCGGAAAGATCGGTCCCCAGAATCTGGAGGTTCCAGCCACTCAGCCCCATCTCCAGCAGCAGCATGGCCAGACTGTAGGCTTCCTGGCCCGAAGAGGACGCCGCCGACCAAAAGCTGAGCTTGCGCGTGACCCGGCGTAATTCGATAAGCGGGGGTAGAATGTCAGTCTTCAGCGCGTCGAATGGCGCGATGTCGCGGAAGAACAGCGTCTCATGCGTGGTCATGGCCTCGACCACTCGTTTCTTGAGGGGCGGATCGCCAGCAGTGTTGCGAAGCGCCGCGCACAGAGCGTCGAGTGAGGCCAGATGCAACTCTTGCGCGACCGGCAGCAGGCGCGCTTCCAGCAAGTAGTGTTTGTCGTCATCGAGAACAATGCCGGATTCCCGATAGATATACTCCCTCAAGAAGCGGTAGTTTTCCGCGAGAATGGATGGGGTTGAAGTGCTGTTAGACATCACGTTCTCAAGGGGAGTTCTTGTTCGCCGGAATGCTGCATGGCGCTCATCTTCCTCCCACCCTCCTTAGGATTTCCGGCACCACTTCATTCAAGGGCACCACGGAATCGGCGAGACCCGCGTTGACGATGGCGCCAGGCATGCCCCATACCACGCTGCTGGCTTCATCTTGGGCGATCACGCGCGCACCGTGGGCTTTCAAAACCTCGGCTCCCCGCAGACCGTCGTATCCCATTCCGGTCAGTACCACGGCCAGCGAAGCGGCGCCATACGCTTCCTCCACGGAACGGAACAAAACATCCACTGCGGGCCGGCAAGAGTTCTCTTGCGGTTCCTGGTCCAGCGTAACCGTCGTCTTGAGACCGTTCTTACGAAGGCGCATATGATAGTTGCCGGGCGCGATCAGCACCTTCCCCGCTTCGACGCTGGCGCCTTCCACGGCTTCCTCCACTTTCAGCTTCGTGATGGTCTGCAGGCGTTCGGCCAGCAGCCGCGTGAAGACCGGCGGCATATGCTGCACGATCAGAATCGGTAGTGGAAAATCAGACGGAAAGGCGGGCATGATCGCTCCCAATGCCGTTGGTCCACCTGTGGAGACGCCGATGGCGACCACCCTGGGCGCCACGCGAAACTCAAAGCTCCGCGCGGCAGGCGCGGCCGGAGGAGCCGGACGCGGTATCGCTGTCAGTGGCGAAGGACTACGAGGCTCATCCTCCCGGGTGAAGAACTGTTTGATCTTTGGGATCAACTCCCCGCGCAACGCGGCCATTGAACGGTCCAGCGAGCCGGCGTTGGAAGCCTTGGTCACATAATCGTCCGCTCCCAGGGACAGGGCTTCCAAGGTGGCAGCACCACCCCGTTCGGTAAGCGTGCTGAACATGATTACCCGAACATCCTTGTGAGTTTGCCTGAGGCGGCGTAACATTTCCAGGCCGTCCATCTGCGGCATCTCGATGTCCAGTGTGATCACGTCGGGATTGAGTTGTGGAACGCGAGCTAGCCCAATTGCGCCATCGGGAGCCGATCCAACGACCTCCAGCGACTTGTCCTCCTCCAAGACGTGAGTGACCAGCCGCCGGATTACTACGGAATCGTCCACCACCAGGACGCGGATTCGATTGCCTCGTCGAATGACTTTTCGTTGAAGGGCAGCCATGTGAAGTACCTACTGGATCACACCCATCAAGCGCAGCTTGTCCGTAATAATCTCCTTGGTGAAGGGTTTCATGACGTACTCGTTCGCACCGGCTTCCAGCGCCTTAACCATCTGGTGCATTTCCGTTTCCGTGGTCACCATCATGAGGGGAACCTGAGAGAATCGGGAATCCGAGCGCACCTGTTGAACGAATTCCAGTCCGTTCATTTCCGGCATGTTCCAATCCACCAGAACCAGTGAGATGCTTCCGTTCTCCCGCTCAATAGCGGCTAACGCTTCTTTCCCGTTGGCCGCCTGGCATACCTCATATCCCAGCTCGGCGAGTGTCTTTGCGAGTATCAGCCGAATAGTGCGCGAGTCATCAACTACCATCGCTTTAGACATGAAATTCTCCGCTTTCGGATCTATCCTTTCAGGGATGTCAGACTTGCCATCTCGTGATGAACGCTCGCTCTTATTCCCGGCTCCAGTGCGTCTGGATTCACGAAACGTCGGCGGAAGCGTTGGATCGATGTTAGGGAAATCGGCCTCTTTGCCATTACTGGCTTGACAGGCCCAAGTACGGCGAGCGGGGGGCTTGAGATCCGCATTGTACGAGAATCATCGATGACCATTGCCTTGCCCATGACAGTCTCTATCGCCCATTTGTATGTCTCACGATCGCTGGCATCTTGGTTTCCGACTGGAAACCGACAAAATATCCGAAACTTTCCCGGCGGCATTGCCGAACGGTTCCGACAGCCTCCCAACATTTCTGACGGACTCTGACCCGGGCTCCAACGGCGATGGGCTTGGCCACCGATATACCGGCGCCTCCGGCGGAGCAATCTTCCAGTACTCCAGCTTGTTTACTCACCGGCGCTCCTTCAGTTAATACTTCAACTTCAACTCGGCATACAATTGATTTCCTCGGCTGAGCGCGGCGTTCGGGCATAAATTCCTTGGTCGGTCCGGGATTGGCCTACTCTAGTTAACTCGCGTGCGGCGTGACTCGCAGGGCTATGCTCCTCAATGGAAGCACCCACCGTGCGCCGCTCCCACCAAAATCGCCAGCGGCGTAGTTCCTTATTCAAGATCGCCTCCACACGCGCAACTTCGAGTTGCCTTGCCGCCAGAGCTTCCTCTTGTTCCCGAGTTAGAGAATCCAGGTTGAGCAAACGAACATCCGGCAGTTCCGCCACGGTGGGATCGACGTTGCGCGGGACGCCCGCGTCGACGATCAACAACTGCTTCTGACGACCCTCTGTGACGCGCCGCACTGAGTCCGGACTCAGAATCGTCAGGCGAGCCGACGTCGCCGCCACCAAAACGTCTACAGCCTTCAACTCATCTGGAACGTTCTCCCACTCTGTAGCGCGTCCTTTGAATTCTCGAGCCATTATTGCCGCCTCCGCGGAATTACGTGCCACAAACGTCAGACTCGCCAAGGCTACTTTGGACAGATGATAGGCTATGTCCCGTCCGGCTTCTCCCGCACCAAGAACCAACACTCGAACGTGCTCGATATTTCCAAAGGCATGGCGCACGGAACGCAATACCGCAGCGCCCACACTGGCAGATCCTTTGCCAATCTCTGTTTCTCGCCGTGCGCGCTTGCCGGCACGCAGGCTCTCGGTGACCGTCCGATCCAGGAGTGGACCGAGCGTTCGCGCTTCAGTCGCAATTCGATAAGCCTGCTTGATCTGCGCAACGATGTGCGTGTCCCCCAGGATTTGGGAGTCGATGCCGGCGGCCACGCGAAATAAATGCTCCGCCGCGCGGTCACCGGTTTCGACAAACCGCAGGCAGTCCTCCTGCAGGGCGCGCGCATGACTTCGAGTCTTTCGCAGGGTGTCTAGCACCGGCGCGACCGGCGAATCGCCACGATAAGCCAGGTAGAACTCTGTTCTGTTGCAGGTCCCGAGCAACAGAGCCTCTTGCGCGCCGCTGGTTTTGACCAGTTCGGGCAATATTTCAAGCGTCTGCTCCCGAGTGAAGCTGAGCTCCTCTCGGACATCCAGGGGAGCCCGGCGATAATCGACGCCAATCAAGACGATTTGTGGGGGCATGGGGGTTGGGCTGGGGACGCAGCGTCGCTGCGCCCCCGTCGGAGCTTATTGATTCTTCGACTTGGCAACAAGTCCTTGCAGCTGGACCGCCAACTCGGTAAGCGCCTGGGACGCTTTTTGAGTGTCGGTGGCCGCCTGCGTGGTTTCGCGCGCGGCGCTGGCAACGCCGGAAATGTTCTTGGCGATGTCACCGGTTCCCTTGGCGGCTTCGGTCACATTGCGGCCGATTTCATTGGTGGTAACCGTCTGCTCTTCCACGGCCGACGCGATGTTGTTGGAGATGTCGTTGATCTGATTGATCACTGTGCTGATCTCGGCGATGGCCTGCACGGCGCCCTTGGTGTCGGCCTGAATCGCTTCAATCTTCTGGCCGATGTCTTCGGTGGCCTTCGCCGTTTGCTTGGCTAGCTCCTTCACTTCGTTGGCCACTACGGCAAACCCCTTGCCAGCTTCGCCGGCCCGCGCCGCCTCGATGGTGGCATTGAGAGCCAAGAGATTCGTCTGCTGCGCGATGGAGGTGATCACCTTGATCACTTTGCCGATCTCGAGGCTGGATTCTCCCAGCTTGGAAATCGTCTGGTTGGTAGTCTCGGCTACGGACACGGCGTTCTTGGCCACGCGCGCGGCCTCGTTGGCGCTCTTGGAAATCTCGCGGATGGAAGCCTGCATCTCTTCCGAACCGGTGGCGACCACACTGACGTTCTTGGAGACTTCTTCGCTAGCGGCGGAGACCACGTTCGCCTGTGTCGCAGTTTCTTCCGCATTGCCCGCCATTTGCTGGCTGATAGCCGTTAGCTCTTCCGCCGACGACGAAAGAGCCGTGGCGTTCTGCTCGATCTGCCGCTCCAATTCCAGTTTCTTCGTGATCACGGTCCAGGTGACCATAGGGCCCATATAGGCGCCCTTATTGTCGAAGATCGGGCTAACGAGCAGGTCCAACGTCTCCGACCCGAGCTGAATATTAGCGCGGTGGGGCAGATTCTTGGGGTCGGCCAGCATCCTTCGCTGGTGTTCCGGATTCTTATGGAAGATATCGATCGACTTGCCGATCATGTCCTCGATTTTCACCGGAAGCAAGTGCTGCAACGCGGCCAACTGCTTCTTCGAGGCCGGGTTGATGTAACGCAGCTTCAGATCCGTGTCGGCGAACAGAACGTTGACGGGAGAGTTCTCCATCATCGATTGCACGCGCGCGGCGTCTTGCTCCAGGCGCAACTTATCGGTTATTACCTCCCAGGTCACCATTGGCCCGAGATAAGCTTTGTGGGCGTCGTAGATCGGGCTCACCAAGAGGTCGAGAGTCTCGTCCCCGAGTTTAATGTTGGCGCGATGAGGAAGGTTCTTGGGGTCCGCCAGCAAACGCCGCTGGTACTCGGGATTCTTGTGAAAGATGTCGATCGATCGTCCGAGGATTTCTTCCGCTTTGCAGGGCAGCAAATGCTCCAGCTTCTTCAGTGTTTTCAAAGAAGAACTGTTCATGTACTGGATGACTAGATCGGTACCCGCCTGGATGACGTTCGAAGGGGAGTTCTCCATCATTTGGCGGATCTTCTCCACTTCGCCTTCCAATTGCTTCTTGGCGCTGATCTCTTCCCAGTTGACGACTATGCCGATGTACTCGCCGGACTCGCTCAGGATGGCGTTGACGTTCAGATCCAGGATCAGGTCCGCCAGACGGATCTCGGTGCGGATCGGCAAGCTGCTGACGTCGCTCAGCAGGCGGCGGATCTGCTTGGCACGGTCTCCGTGAAAGCTGTCAATTTTCGTGCCAATCAGCTCGCTGTAGGATACGCCGAACAGCTTCTCGACGGTCGTGCCGATTTTGCGCATGATCTCGCTGGCGCAGCGGTTCATGTAGATCAATCGAAGGTCCCGGTCGGCGATGAAGACATTGGTCCCCAGGCTGTCCAGTGCGCCCTTCATCCCCTCCACGGCCGTAGTGAGATCGGATTCTGCTTCCAGGACGGCGGGCCCGCCCGAATTCGTTGTGTTCTGCTGCTTCATGTTTTGCTCCTTGGATTCCTTAATAGTTACGATGTCTTTTGCGAGCGGGGCGACCGCGGCAACAATTTCCCCGATGGTTTCGCTGTCCACACCCAGGGACCTGAGTGTGTCGACAAGGTGCCCTGCTACTTTGTCGAAATGCTTCTGTGCAATCCGGAAGCGGACATGCGCGGTGCGCATATCTCGCCCTCGGTACGCAGCCGGCCCTCCCAATGCCTGAGCGAAAAAGACAACTTGCTTGGCCTTGAGAGCCGCCAGGTTCGCGTCCAGAAAGAACGGCTGTAGTTCGGGATCCGACATGATGCGGACATACAGGGCGTCCACCGCGGCCTTGAGCGCGGGTGTTCCGCCAATGCGGTCATAGATCGGCTCCAGGACTACACTTTTCCGGCTGCCGTTGTTCTTTGTTCGTGGGGTCATCCATTCCTCCGATAGCTTCAAATCATCCAACTGGTAACGTAGTTCGTCGTTCTACAAGCACCGAACATCCACGCCACGCGGCGATGCCAGGGACGGAGTTGCTCCGCGCCATTACGCACGCGTTCCCCGAGCACGAACATGACGCCATAAAACACCAACGCGAACACGGATACAATCACGTGAAACAGCAACAGTGGCGGAGGCGAAGATGTGGCCTTCTTGATCGCGCTGCGGCTGATTTCGATCGCCAGCACGGAAAGCAAGTCCAGGCTGAAGGCCGTAATCATCACCGGGATATGAATCCGGCGCCGGCGCCGCAGCAGAATGCCGGCGATCAGGATCAACAGAACCAAGGTGGATGTGGCATGAAACATATTCAGATCCTTAGTTGCACACCTGAGTCTGCAGGACCCGCTCCGCGTTGAGTACCAGCAGCAGACGCCCCTCCAGCTTGTAAACACCCTCGATCATTTCGCGTTGTTCCGCCGGCATATTGTCCGGTGGCGGCTCGTAGCTATCGGTCCGCACTTCAAGCACGTCTCCGATCTCGTCCACCAATAGGCTTACCGGGCCATCCTCGGAGCGGACTACCATGTTCATGGGAGTCTCTCCGTCCTTTCGCCTGGGAAGGCCCAGCCGGCGGCGCATGTCGACCGCTGTCACAATCTGCCCGCGCAGATTAATGAGGCCCTCGATCACATCCGGCGCCAGCGGCACACTGGTCATTTCGAGATATCGGAGCACTTCCTGCACCTTCAGGACCTCGATCCCAAAGAACAGGTTGTCGATGCTGAAGGTGGAGTATTGGCGGTTCCGGTCTGGAGTCGCTTCGTGTCCTGGGTTGGTCATTTCATCCGTTGTCATGTCATCTCCCGGTTCCAGCCGGTGTCAAGCGATTCTCGAGCGTCTCTTTCTCTTGCAGCGCTGCCGACAATTGTCTTAACGAGTGGAGCAATCCAACCCGGTCGAACCGCCCCACGCGGGCATCGAATTCACCGCTGCCCTCCGTGTCGGCGTCTCTTGCGGAATCGCACAGCTCAACCACCGGGATGCGCGTCAAATCCGGACGCATGCGCATCTGCTGGATCAGTTGCTTCCCGCTGGCGGAGGGAAGATTGCGGGACGTCACGACAGCGGACACCCGGTTGCGGTCCAGCTTGTCCAGAGCGTCGGATTCGCTGACGGCTTCCACTACGGGATGACCGGCGAGTTCCAGATAGTTTCGTACCAGTCCACGAGAGAAGGCGCTCCCATCGGCGACCAGCACTGTAAGGCGCGGACCTGCTTGGACGGAATGTTCCGAGGACCAGTTCTCGTCCGCGGCTCGAAGCACGGCGGGAAGATCCAGGAAATCCGTCACCTTGCCGCCAATCACCGCGGAACCGGACAGCCCTGGCCGCTCGCCCTTCTTCCCGATGCGAATGCTTTCGTCGTGGATGTCGAGAATCTGGTCCACTACCAAGCCCGCCATGTGATCGCCCTCCGAGAAAACGATGACCTGCGCCGGGTCGGAAAGGTTTTCCGCGGGCGCTTCGCCGTCTTGGAGCATCGAGGAAAGCCGCGTGAGCTGTAAGATCTGCTCGCGATACTGCACCACCAGCTTGCCGCCGGCTTGCTCGATCCGGGAGCTGGGAAATTCCTCCAAGCGAGCCACCAGCGAGAGCGGCACGGCGAGCCGTTCAAACTTTCCGGCGCGGAACAGCAGGAAGGTCTGACGCTCTTGGTGCGACTGATCTCCCTTGGCTGTGTCGGCGCGTGCCTGGTCTCGCGACTCCGAGAGTACGCCGGACAATTGTCCGATACCCAGCACGTCTAGAATGAGGGCCACTTTGCCGTCGCCCATGATGGTTGCGCCGGCGTACGAACTGAGCCCTTTCAACTGCTTGCCCAGCGGCTTCACGACGATCTCCTGCGTATCGTTGATCGCGTCCACTACCAATCCGAATTGGCGGTCTTCGGCCTGCAACACGACAATGTTGAGGGCTTCCGCGTCGTCGCTCGCCGCAGGCAACTGAAGGACTTCGTTGAGATACGCGATGGGCAGCAAGCTGCCTCGGCGGCGGTATACGGGAGTGCCGTGAATGCGCTCGATCTGTTTACGGCCCGCCTCCCCCTCCAGCCGCAGAAGCTCCAGCAGGCTTACCTGTGGAATGATGAACCGCTCGCCCCCGCTACTGACAACCAGCCCGGGAATGATAGCCAAAGTGAGCGGGATCTTGATCTTGACCGTTGTGCCGCCGCCCGCCCGGCTGGCGAGATCCACCACCCCGCCGATTTTTTCGATGTTGGTCTTCACCACGTCCATCCCGACGCCGCGGCCGGATATGCTGGTCACTTTTTCGGCCGTGGAGAAGCCTGGCAGAAACACCAGGTTGACCGCCTCGCGTTCGCTCAACCGTTCCGCTTGCTCTGGCCGAAGGAGCCCCTTCTCTACCGCCTTGGCCTTCACCTTGGACGCGTTGATTCCAGCGCCGTCGTCGGTAATCTCGATATTGACTTGGCCGCCTTCGTGGTAGGCGCGCAGCACCAAGCGTCCTTGAGCGGGTTTGTTGTTTCGCACGCGCGCGACCGCCTCTTCAATGCCGTGGTCGCAACAATTGCGAACTATATGCGTCAGCGGATCCTTGATGGCTTCGATGATGCTCTTGTCGAGCTCCGTCTCGGCGCCGTCCATCTCCAACTGGATCTGCTTGCCACACGCCGCCGCCAGATCCCGAACCACGCGCGGCAGCTTATTCCAGACCACCCCGATCGGCTGCATGCGTGTCTTCATCACGCCTTCTTGCAATTGCGTTGTGATGAGGTTGAGCCGCTGGGCGGTGCCATTCAGAGTTGGGTCTTCCTGGCGCGAGTTGAACTGTAGAATCTGATTACGGGCTAGAACCAGCTCTCCGACCAGATTCATCAGCCTGTCGAGTAATCCAACATCAACTCGAATGGTTGAATCCGCGATCGCACCGCCCTTCGGCGCGGCCGACCGGTCCGTGTCCGCCACGGGTCCGGGCGCGTTAGAGGCAAAGGCCCGCTCGGTTGCATCCGGCTCATGGGGCAGGTCGGCCGGAGCAGCGCTGGGGAGGATTACAGGGAGGGTCGGTTCAACTTCTGGTAGCGGCTGGGATGCTTTAGCGCCAGCCTGTATTTCGTTGCAGGTGAGCATGAGGCGCTGCCGCAGACTCTCGTGGGTGTCTCCGCTTTCTTGCGAAGTCGCTTCAATGCTCGCGAGTTCCTTCTTAATCGCGTCCATGGTTTCCAGAATCAACGAGGTCAGTTCCGGCGTCAGACTGCGCTCGCCGTTCCGTAACTGCGACAAGATATTCTCGGCAATATGCGTCACGCCTTCCAGATTGGAGAAGGAAAGGAAGCCGCAGGTCCCTTTGATCGTGTGCATCGTGCGAAAGATGCTGGCCAACAGCGTTGGATCGCTGGGGTGCTTTTCCAGCTCTACGATCTCCTGCTCGAGCCGCGTCAGGTTTTCGTTGCTCTCGATAAGAAATTCGTTGATAATTTCTTGGTCTTCCACTTAGCTCCTCTTTGCAATCAATCTATCGTCCTGGCTCTTAGCCTCAGTAGGTAGTTCGGCGTATACCGGGATAAAGATTTGGTAAAGAAAACTGAGAAATAAACGAGTGTGTGGCGGCTCTCGGTTCAACAGCGTTCCATTCGGAGCGACAAGCTCGCCACAGCTTCTTCAAATGTCCGCTGGCGGAACACCAGAGGGCGACTCCAAGTCGCAGCGCCCACTGAAACCAGAAACCAAGCTGGCGCCGAGCAATCAGGCTCCTTATACAAGGCGCCGGTGGAAGGATGGCTATCGATCGGAGATTGACTTGCACGCCATACAGAAAATGCGGAGGGAACCTATCAGGCTATATCACCAACGGTCCTGGTCGCGTCCCGTTGGGTCAAATTCCCTCTAACTCTTGTACCGATTCTGGCCGATAACGAACTGGAGTGTGCCATGACTGAAGTTCTCCCCCGTCCACAAGCACCCTGGGCGCTACGCCTGGTTCCGCCATTTCCTGCCATCGCCCACCGCATCCTCGCCCTCATTGGCCAAGAACACGTCAACGCTCGTGAACTTGGCGATCTCGTCAAAATGGACCCAACGTTCTCGGCGGAATTGCTCCGATTCGCGAACTCAGCGCTCTTCGGCGCCCACCATGAGGTCACTAGCCTTGCTCACGCCATCGTGAGGGTGGGCACCGAGCGCGTCAAGACCATGGCGACCATGGTAGCAATGAACCGCATGGTCCGCTCCTCGGTGCGGATCGCTGCGCTCCGCAAAGTCTGGCTCCACAGCCTGGTCACCGCGCTCATCGCCGAACAAGCGGCACGCATCACCCGGTCTGATTGCGACGTCGCCTATACCGCCGGCCTGCTGCACAATCTAGGCACGCTGGGGATGATGTCGGCCTATCCCGATGAGTATTCGCGCATGCTGGAAGTCTCCGACGACTTCGGCTTCGATCTGCTGCGGACCGAACGGGACCTGTTCGAGATCGACCACTGCGCTGCCGGCGCCTACCTGGCTCAAGATTGGGGCTTCCCGGACGAACTGGCCGCAGCCATCGCGACCCATCACGACGAGCCGGTTCCAGAAGAAATCAGCCTGGACAATCTCATCAAGGTGAGCTGGCGCTTGGCCGACGTGCTCGGCTATGCCGCCTTCTCGCCAAACAAACTTTGGACCTGGGAGGAACTCATCGCATTTCTCCCACACACCGGGTCTTCGTGGCTCGGCGAGTCGCCCGAAGTCGCCAAAACCAAGCTCAACAGTCTTCTGGTCAATGTAATAGGTTGAAGGCAACAACTCTGCCCTTGGCACTTCCTGGCGGAGCGATCGGCGGTGGCGTAATCAGGGCTCCAGCGCGGCCAACTCGCTTGCGTTTTCCGTCGTCGGCTGACTTGGCATTCCGGCCGGCCGGCCGCACGCATGTTGTCGACCTCCGACACGCCCGTTGGGCCGGAACCACCGTCGGCAAATCGTGCAGGGTCTCTTCCTGAGCCTCTGGCATGGTGATGCTTCATCGTCACCATGCTGGCCTCGGGTGTTCTCAGCCTTCACATCACTTGGCCTGGGTCACTTCTGGAAAGCATAGGTGGGTCAATTCCCGGATCTTCCGCACTTTCGGTGCAGATCAAGGTGCCATTGCTCGGTAGGGCAGGACGCGTGCCCGCAGCAGATGGAAGCCAGCGCGCCCACATTTGTCGCTTAATAGCCTTAAGGCGGTTGATCTGTCCTTCAGTCTGGCCGTTGCTCCAGGAGGTTCCCACCGCTGCGATGACCGCGTTCAAGTCCTTCTTCAAGCCGTACGCGAATCGAACCAGAGGCCCGATGCCGGACTGCGTTGCGGTGCGAATCCGGGGTCTACGGGCCAGGGTTCTTCCTCGTTGGTGTTTATGCAAGCGAACGCGAGCGCCGCGAGTACCTGAAGGACGGCCTCTTTCAAGTACGCATCGAAATAAGCCTTTGAAACATAAATGACCACAGCAGTGGGCAGCAGCCAGTGGATTCCGGCTTGTGGCCTCATCGAAGGCCGAGATTCAACCACGACTTTCAGTCCCGGTGTCGAGACCATTTCAGAGAACGTCCGCAGTACTACCTCCGGAATCGTTTCGTCGTAGCTGAGCAGCAGGTGGCTCTGACTCTTAGTCATTGTTCACGGGCAGCCGGGCTGAACGCTATCGCGGGCAGGTCGCACTTGCTTCAAGTGATTGTACCGCGTGGCTCTAAAGCGCGCGACGACAAGCTACTTGAATGTCTACCGACTTCCCCCCTCCTATTTGCATGGCGCGGTTGCAGTTTTGCATGGCGCGGTTGCAGTTGCGCCGCCTAGTGGGCTGTCCGTGAGATACCTTTAGCATTGAGGCAACGTCATTACAATGATGGCGTTGCCTGAACCACTCCCCCTGAGCGCTGCACAGAGATCCGAATTGCAGACGTATCTGCGAAA
>Ga0187872_10001183_pt1 | contig 27555 bp, 19 predicted proteins | sample June2016WEW_16_4_FD_132973 | JGI IMG/M metagenome (GOLD analysis project Ga0187872, IMG submission 132973) | Peatland microbial communities from SPRUCE experiment site at the Marcell Experimental Forest, Minnesota, USA - June2016WEW_16_40 | ecosystem: Environmental > Terrestrial > Soil >...
CAGCAGATCTGCCAGAAACTGTTGCAAGCGCCTTACGCACTTCTCGACCTGGGCGTCGGTCATGCTCGCAACGGTAGCACCCGACGAAAGAACTGTCAATAACTTAACGTAGTAATACTAGGATCCAGGTCAGCGACTGGCGTATCGTCCGTGAAAAGCTCGCATGCGGTCACGGCTTCGCGCATATTCTTCCGGCCAGACCAAGGCTTGTTGTTGCCCGGCGTTATGTCCACATCGCGCTGCACGTCCTGTCCGTTCATCTCTAAGTCGGTTTCATCTGTAGCGCCGAAATAGCCGATGTCATAGACGTGCCTCGGTTCGGGTGGTGCTCCAGCCAAAGACAGCGTGAGCGTGCGGAAAGCTTGTTCAGCCAACTTCTCCGCCTGTTTCTCCCATGCTCGTTGGTCTGTTTCCTTGGGCATCGATTCGAGCACCAAGCCGCACTTCTTGACGAAGAAGCGCAGATTGGGGTCATGGCCCTTGTCGTAAGGCAACGGCGCGTTACGGCTGACGAACACTTCGATGGTATCGTCACCGACGAAAAGAAGCACTGCAGCAAATTCCACCCAGAGAGGGTCTCTCCCTAAGCCCAGGACTCTTGGGTTGGCATAGATATCGATCTTGGTGGCCGTGATAGCTGACCGTAGATTGCTCTCTTCGCCATACCACGAGGTGTCATGCAGTCCCCACAACGGAATGATCACGTCCTTCCAGCGCCGCCAGGCCGGGTGCTCATCTTTGTACCAGTACCGGTACTTTCCGTTGGGGTTCGCATAGATGTACGGGTTGATGGGCGGGAGAACTGACCACTTTAAACCGGCGGTGTTACTGGCGGTATTCATAGTGATGTTCGCGTTCACAACCGGTACGTTCACGATGGCAATCGGCTCTACCTGTGGCGGCACTGGCGGTGCAGCGTCGGCAGGAGGAAGAGGCTCTGGTTCGGTTGATGCCTGAGTCATGCTCGGCGCCGTGGCAGAAACAGCCGCAGGACTGTCCATCGGCACCGGCGACGAGGCAGGAGCCGACGCCGCGGGGGCCGTAACCGGATCCAATTTCAGGCCCGTAGCCAAACGGGCAGTACGAATATCGTTCTCCAAAGCCCACGCTTTTAGCTGGGCATAGCGTTCCCGATAATCGTCGATCTGATTCAGAAACTGGGCTAAGTGGTTCTTCATCTTATCGAGGTTCTTAACGTCGCTCGCAGCAATCTTGTTCTGGCGAACCTTCGCAAGGGTCGCCACGCATGCCAAATGGAACTTCCACTTCGGCTCGCTAACCATGGATTGACCATCCTTTACAGATACAGATCCGTTCGGCGTGCCCATCAGGTACGCCTTGAAGTTACGTCTTTTGATCGAACTACAACTCACGGTTCGCTCTTGCACGAACCGTGACACCTCAACCGCAAACCGCCTGCCGTTACACTCCCCGCAGCAGCAGGCGACCAGGCAATATCGCCGCTGGAATAGCACCTGAAAGTTAGGTTGAATCACGACCAGGAACCCATTTTCCTGTCGGTCACCAGCCTGAACTTGATGTTTTACCTTCCTGCCCATCGCCGCCCAATCCCGCCTGTAGATCTAAGATCTTGTTTAGCCTTCTACTCATTCCTCACTAACAACGCGTTCACTTTGCGGCTTTAGATCCCGCAAGGCACCGCCTTGCGAAGTTTGATCCGATCTAGATCTGCGCCGCCTTTATGGCAGGGCAGAGATCTGGCAATGATGGCAGTGATGAACAACCCCGACCAGGCCAAGTAGTCCACCGCGGTTCCTCCACCAGTTGATGCTGACCATGACCATCACCGCACATGTTCCACTTCCCAATGTTCCACGTCGTGTTTCCAGATCTAGATCTCCCATCCCCCGTAAAGGGATGGGATCTTCGAGATCTAGATCTTAGATCTAAGCTATATAGATATAGCTTATAGATCTAGTTGCCCGATATCAAAACCATCGCTTAATCTGCCGGTCATTCCCCTCCAATAGCTGGGGTTTGGATAACACTGGATTGTCTTAGATATTGGTGCTAAGGCAGGCAAAGAATGCCCGGCGAGAACCTTTAACTCTTGTCGCCTCGCAGACCGACTCTTTAGAAGACAGAATACCACTGGTGCCGGTCGTAGTCAATAGCTAAAGTGGCTGGTGATAGGACATGTAGTAGGTTATAGCAGTCGAACACCTATGAGCAACTATTGGTACTTATGCATACCTATGAATAGTCCTAAGCACCTGAGAGTATCTCCAACCACCCTTTGCGTGGATAAACTGCGTGGCCACCGTGTTTCAGAACGTACACCGACACCACTTTCTTAGTCTCATCGCTGCGCAACGATATGTCAGCTTTGTAAGATGGCAAGGAGGCAACTGGCTAACACGGTAAGTATCTGGAAGGTACTTGATAGAGATTAGTAATGCCGTCTTGGAGCACATTCGATCGTTGGTAACAACCGAAAGTGATGCAAATCGATCTTGCTACATGCGAGGATTGCAGCTCCAGTAATCTAGTAACATCATACAGACAACGTATTCGCCACGGCCTGAAGCAATCCACGGCCGAGGTAGAACTAGCTGCTAACTTGGCCGGTCGTTAGGCGATCCTAGCCAGCCCGTAACATTCCACCTACCCGGGTCTGCCCCAGCACCAGTCGTTCGTCCGCGCAACAACTCCATTCTTGACATAGTAACCACTCGAAGTGCGACCTTCTAAACTGTGCCTTTGGTTCGCACCCTGATCCGGGTGATGCTAGAAGAGTGAAGACATACAAGCTGAAATCATGTCATCTATGCGGTGTGGAGTTTATGCCAACAGGCCCTGCGGCCAAGTTCCGCACCACCTGTGGAACCGAGAGAGCAAGGCAGAGAAACCGGGAGCGTATGAAAGTTCTGCACTCCCGGCTGGGGCATCGTGTTGGTGTAGGTAAAGGCGGTGCTAACGCTGTCGGTAAGGCGGATGACCAATATCGGAATGGTATCTGCTACTTCCGTCGTCGGAGGCATGAGATCCGCGCAGAGCGTAAGAACTGTGAACGCTGTGGCAAGAACCTTACCGATGCCAAGGCGGGAGAATGGGCGGTACACCATCGTGACCGTGACCGTAGTAACAATGCAGATGCCAATCTCGAGTTGCTTTGCAAACGCTGCCACCAGCTTGAGCACAACTGCCAAGCCAGTTTGCCGCGCAGACAGGAGCAACGGCGGCCCAGTGAGAGTATAGCTAGAGAGACGGAATTACCTCGCACCGGTTCAGGTTGATAGTACGACCAGCCTCCGCGGAGGACTCCCGGACATTGCTGTCATTGTGGTACATCCGCCTACCAGTCTGAACGCGCCCTAAAAGGGCGTTTTCGCGCCTTGTTCATGGACGCCTCAGGAATCTGAAGTAGAAAGCTGCAGACACCAAGACGATTCCAATATTCACTGTCAGCCGTTCCCAGAATCGGTTTCTGAAGAACACGAAATCTACACCGACGATGACGGTGCCATAGCCACCACGTAAAGCACGACAGCTACCTGCTGTTTGTCCATTTCAGTCCCTGGTTCAATGGTAAATGAAAGTTACCGAGGGCGGCGCTTAGTGACGTTCACGCACTGAGCTCGGCTCGTGCGCGCCACAGTTACCTTCACTTCCAAACACCTGCGGCCATACGGAAAGTGTTGGCATGGGCTTCGGCGGTGGCCTCGATAGGATCCCCGTAGCCCCCGCCAAGGGTGACAATCATAGGAATCTGCCGGTTATGGCAGAACTGCATCACGATGCGATCGCGCTCCTGCAGGCCAGCGTGGGTGAGGGCCAATCGGCCAAGCCGGTCGTCAGCCAACCCATCGACGCCAGACTGGTAGAACACAATGTCAGGCGCAAAATCATCTACCCGCGGCAGCACTCCCCACACAGCCGACAGATACTCCTCATCCCCCGTTTCATCCGCCAGGCCCACATCAACGCGGCTGTGCTGTTTACGGAACGGGAAATTGCCATCCCCGTGAACTGAGATCGTGAGCACATCGGCATCGTGTTCAAAGATCTGAGCGGTGCCATCGCCCTGATGCACATCCAAATCGATGACGGCCGCACGCCGCGCAAAGGCTTCGTTCCGAGCCCACATTACGGCAACCGCAATGTCGTTGAAGACACAGAAGCCCGAACCTTCGGCACGAAAGGCGTGATGCGTACCTCCTGCCAGCGTTCCCCCGAAAGCATGCTTGAGCGCTTCGCGGGTGGCCGCCAACGTACCGCCCACACTGGCCAGAGTCCTGGTCACCAGTTCCGGTGACCAGGGGAACCCGATCCGCCGAATGGCCTGCGACGACAATGTGCCTGAGAGGAACTGTTCTACGTAATTCCGATCATGCACCAACTCCAGCACCGCCCGGTCTGCAAGCGGTGCCGGGATGAATTCATACAGGCCATCACCCGCCAGCAGCTCACGGGTGAGGCGGTATTTGCTGATGGGAAAGCGATGCCCGAGCGGCAGCGGAAGTTCGTGGTGGTCAGTAAAGTAGAGAACACGCACAGTGCTTATCCCTCAGTCGTCTGGGCAATCAACGGCTGGCTACTGCTGCGCATACCCTTGCGCACTCGTCTGCTTCACCTGCCAGCGCTGTTGGCGACCGCGGGCGGCATTCGCTGGTGCCAGTCGGTGGCGGCCTGATAGGCCCATCCGATTCTTAGCAGAGTCGCTTCGTCATATCCGCGGCACATGATCTGGAGCGAAGTCGGAAGCCCTTCCTCGGTGAATCCATCAGGCAAGGCCAAGGCACAGAGATCGAGCAAGTTGGCGGCGCGAGTGAACCGTGCTGCTGCCTTGTTCTGGTCCACTGCTTCCAACGGAATTGCACATGTTTCCGTGGTCGGCGTGAGCAAGGCGTCGAATTCCGCCATGGCCACTTCAAACGCCTTCTTCTGCTCCTTGCGTTCTTGCAGGGCCGACAGATACTCTCGCATCGAAATCTTCGCGCCGAACAACATTCTGGCGCGCACCGCCTCATCGAGTGGCAATTCGGGATTATCTACCAGGTCGGCGACATGCGAATAACCTTCGGCGTGCATGATCCGAGCCTGTTGTGTTAGGTAGTCTTCAAAGCGACACGGCAAGCGTATGGGCTCGACTTGTGCTCCAAGCTGCACGAATGTCTCAAGCGCAGCGTCATAGGCAGCGAGAACGTCAGGGGCAACGCCTGCTCGCTCTTCTTCTGGCATCCGTGCCAAACGCAGCCCTTTGACACCGCGTTTCAAGGTCAACATAGGATCGACAAACTCATGGCCCAGGGTTTTAGGATCCAACGGGTCTGGTCCCTGCATGGCCCTATAAAGAATTGCAGCATCCTCGACGGTTCGCGCGATCGGTCCCGGAGTATCTAACGTCGGGCTGAGAGGAAGCACGCCGTAGGTGCTGATGCGACCAATGGTCGTCTTCAAGCCGGTCACACCGCAGTAGGACGAAGGCAGCCGGACAGAGCCACCTGTGTCAGTACCTACTGCCCATGGCACGAAGCGGGCTGCCACCGATACGCCTGATCCGCTGCTGGAACCACCGGGTGTGCGCGCCACGTTGCAATCCCAGGGATTCCAGGGGGTACCCATATGTTGATTGGTACCCCATCCGCCCAAAGCGAACTCCACCGTATGCGTTTTGCCGATAACGATCATGCCGGCGCCGATCAAACGGCGAACCAGGGTCGCGGTGCAACTGGAACGGCGCTGCGCCCACACCTTCGAACCACCGGTTGTGATCCGGCCCTCCAACTCAATCAAGTCTTTGAGCGCCACCGGGATTCCGTGCAGAGGCCCCACGGCATGCCCGGACCGGATTGCTTTTTCCGCCGCTTCGGCTGCCAGCCGTGCGTTGTCCGCATAGACCTCTACGAAGGAACGGAGCCGCGGCTCATTCGCTTGAATGCGCTGAAGAAAGCTGTCGACCAGATTAACTGGAGAGACGCGCCGAGAAGCAATCATTTCGGAGAGAACATGGGCAGGCATCAGGCAAGGATCGGAATTCAGTGTCATCCGGATCTCCTTCTTGGCTTGGCAAGTAGCCGTCATTTTATACCGATCGCGTCCCGATCCGTCGATGGGCATGTAGAATCGGTGAAGAGCTCTTATGCCGCTACCGATACTCGTCTATTCCGACTACGTTTGACCTTGGTGCTTCCTGGCGGAGGCTCCGCTAAAACAGGCTACGGAAGGCAAGGATGTCCAGATCGAGTGGATGCCCTTTGAACTTCACCCCGCACCGAACCCCACGCGCAGGCCGGAAAGTGATTACTTGCAGACCGCCTGGAAACAGCGAATATATCCCATGGCAGAGAAGCTTGGGGTGCGCATGAAGCTTCCCACCGTCTCGCCCTATCCGTATACCAGCCTTGCTTTCCAGGGGCTGGAGTTTGCGAAGGATCAAGGCAAGGGCGACGAGTACAACGACGCGGTGTTCCGGGCCTTCTTCCAGCAGAGCAGGGACATCGGCCGTATCGACGTGCTCGCTGACATTGCAAATGAAGTCGGCTTGGACCCGGAGCAGTTTCGGGCTGCGCTCGAACAGGGAACTTACCGCGACCGCGTCCAGCAACTGCTGCAAACAGCATACGAGCGCATCAGAGTGACGGCGGTTCCGACCACGATCATCGGCCGACAGCGGCTTGAGGGTCTTTATCCGGCAGAGACCATGCGGCAGGTGATCGAGAGCGAGCTGGCATACGAGGCGGCCGAGAGTTCACGCTAACTTATCGGTCGCCAACCGGTGGCATGAATCACACTCTAGCCGCATTTCACCTTGGCGCGCCTTCACCGGCAGCCCAACTTCTCCCTCGCGTTGTCCTTCATATCCTGGTCGTCGAGGTCAGGAGAGCTTGACCTGGGGCGGAGGGTGGGGAGAGTCGGAGCAGGGCAGATGTCCGTGCGGTGCCTGCTGGAAAACCGTTGTTGGACATGAAAGAACTCGCTAGCATTAAGGCGGTTGCCGCCTCGACCTGCCACGGGCGGCAGATAGCCCATGCCACCTTGGAGGGTGTGCGTTACGTTAAACGCACATATCGCCATCTTATTGCTGAACAAAGGAAACCAGATGCTTGTAGCCATAGTGGGTGTCGGAGAGGTCGGCCGATGCTATGCAGAGGCGCTCCATAAGGCCGGATTCGAATTACTGCTTTGTGACATTAAGCCATTGCCTGCGGCTGAACAAATTGCCTCCAGTCGTGGGCTGGTGATCCATAGAAGCATTGGAGATTGGATTTCCCCGGCGGATTGGGTTATCTCATGCGTTCCTGGGAGCGAGGCGCGCAAGGTCGCTCACGAATGCGTGGATCTGCTGCCGACGGGGGCAGCCATAGCGGATGTGACGACCGCTAGCCCGGACGACAAACGTTCATCGGCAGATTACGCGTCAAAGCGGGCAATTCGCTTCGTGGATTCGGCGATCATGGGCGCCATCGCGGCCAGCAAAGAGAGGACTCCACTTCTGGCCTGCGGCGACGGTGCACAGGAGTTTCAAAGTGTCGCACAAAAGATGGGCGCGCCGATACAGGTCATGCACGGAGCGAGTGCCGGAGACGCCATTTCGTTGAAGATGTTGCGCAGCGTCTTCACTAAAGGAATGGAAGCACTGTGCGTTGAGATGCTTACTGCAGCCGAGAAGCGCGGACTACGTGAGCAGCTATACAACGTGCTGTCCGATATCGACAAATCCGGGCTCCGCAGCTTCATGGAAATGCTGGTGCGGACGCACGTTGTCCATGCCAAGCGCCGCGCCCACGAAGTAGTTGAGGCTGAGCGGCAGCTTGCTCTCGCGGGCGTCCCATCATTGGTGTTGCCCGGTGTTGAAAGCCGTTTCCTCGCTACGGTTTCCTCTTTGGAGAAGCGGCCGTTGCCGGTGCCCGAACCTACGGTCGATGAAGCTCTGCAATGGCTCCTTGCCGATGGCGGCGCTCGCGGGTAGAGGGCAACAGCGCAGGCGAAGGCGCCGTTGCGGAGTCGATGAGAAGGTCAGAGACCGGTTGTGTGCCAGTCCAGGAGACACCTATATGTCTATCTTGCAAACCGGAAAAGATGCCGATTCGCCTCTACTCGCTCAGGCGCCCCAAGTGATTGGTGATGTATGTCGCGCCAGTTCGCTAAGCAGGCGCCGGATCGTTCCGGATACCTTACGTGTCAAGCATATCCCAATCGTCTCCCAAGACCCACCGAAGTGCAGAGAGCTTGCCGTTGATCATCCCCCACTCGAAATCATCCCAGGGACCAAGGTTCTTCTTGCCATAGCGACGCTCAACCTTGCGAGCGGCTTCTAACGCTACTTTTAGCACGTTCCGCTGGATTGTTTCCTGTGCGCCAGGCCGACGGGGATAGGTTTCCTTGTCTACGACCTTGATCTTTCCCTCCTCGACGCCGATTCTCATGTTCCAGTGACGGTTGTACCAGACTTGATTGAACAGCAAGTCCTCAGCTTCCAGGATCTCTGTCAGACCGCGTGGTTCTTGTGTCCACGATTGCTCGAGCATTATGTCAGTAACGAGCGACGGCTCAACACGGCGGAGCGCCTCGGGCAGGTTGATGAAGTAAAGCGATTTGATGCGCGAGAAGAAGTTCGCGAAGTCTGGATGCGGCACCTTCTGATTGCCGTTCTCAATGCTGAAGTCGCTCTTGTTGTGCGTAACAAACGCGAAGCGAACCCCTGGTGCTGACTTGTCCTTTACGCACTCGCCGTACGTTTCGATGATAATTGCATCGGCCATCGCATTCTTGTCTCGATGAAACGGGGCCCTCCGCTCCATGGCCCGTTGAGCTGCTCGAAGTCTCACCGCGTCGCATGGTTCTATGATGTGCGACGCTTTCAGTAGCTTCTCGATCCAGTCCAGGGTGTTCACGGCCGAGCCGCCGATGATCGGGATCTTGTGATTCACGTCATCGAGATGCGAGAGGACGAGCCGTACCCTCCTCTTGTCGCCGCCGATCTTGCCAACCGCGTCCTTCACGAGCCGGAAGTGCGTCGAAAGGCTCTTTGCGCTTTCGCTGGCGATGCGTTCCCGGTTCCGTCGGAACTCGTCAAGAACGACGCGGGGCACGAGGAGAGTGACCATCCCGCGCCTAATCATTTCCTCGACGACGCCGAGCACCGGTACCTGCCTCTGATCCTTGGCTAGGTCAAGCCATACACACGTGTCGATAAGCATTCGGAACATGAAGCGACTCCAAGCCAGCAATTGCGGTATGGATACGCTCCGATTATAGGGCCGCTGCTGAATGATCCGGGCGTGTGTTTCTGCCATCCTTATAGAGCCGCTCCGACACGGCCATCTGCAACCCCTGGCTGCAGGGTCATGAAATGCTTACTGACCAGATCGCTGTTTCTTCCCGGGCAACAGATGGCTTGATCAGGCGGCACTACGGCTCGGCGCGGATACGCGCCGATGACAGTAAAGGGCATCTTTGAGAGCCCCCGGCAAGGGGGCGACTACCTGGCAGATTTCATCGTCAGGACACGCAACAAAGATCTGCGACATTGCGACTTGAGCACTGTACTGTCTGCCCGTGTGGAGCGTCTGCAGTCATAGATCTTAGCAGCTCCACCGTTGGTGGGAGCGACGATCTTAGGCCGGGCTGATCGGCATCGGCCAAAGGAGGCGGTCAGGCGGTTCTGGAAGCGTAGCCCACATCCCGTACTGAGCTTTCCGTGTGCAACAATTGCTTTGAGTGGAGGGAGATAGAAGCATCCAGCAACTGTACGTAGTGCATTACAGGCAGAGGGTGCCCCTTTGCGTTCAACAGAGAACTGATTTGCAACTGGCATCCAGGATTTCCGGTCGCGACTACCTGCGCAGGCGTAGCGATAATCTTATCGACCTTGCGCTGGCCCAACTGCCGCGCGGTTTCCGGCTGAACCAGGTTGTAGATGCCGGCCGAGCCGCAGCACAGCGCGGCCTCGGGCAACTCGAGCAGTTCCAGCCCGGGGATAGTCCGCAGCACGGCACGCGGTTGTTCGCGCAATCCTTGGGCATGCTGCAGGTGACACGGATCGTGGAAGGCTACTTTTAACGCCATAGGATGCCGCGGCGCAATCGGTTTCAACTCTGCCAATAGTTCAGAGACGTCTTTACACTTCGCAGAGAAAGCGCGGGCGCGTTCGCAGTAATCAGGATCGTCGCGCAGCAAGTAACCGTATTCCTTCACTTTGGCGCCGCAACCGGCAGCGTTCAGCAGGATGGCATCGACCTGTAAGGGCTCGAACAGGTTGATCAACTTGCGCGCCATATCCAGGGCCTGCTCTTCCTCCCCCAGATCCATAAGCAGGGCGCCGCAACAACCCTGCCCCCGCGGTACCAACACCTCACAACCTTCGGCTGTTAAAACACGCGCTGTCGCCGCGTGCACGTCCATCATGAACACACTCTGCACACATCCCGTCAGCAATGCGACTGTACGGCGCTTTTCGCCCTGTGGAGCGATGCGCTCCGGCAGGGCCTCCGGTACGCCATCACCGGACAAATCCGGCAATAGCTGCTCCATCGCACGCAAGCCGGATGGCAGCAAGGACGTCAGGCCGAGGCGGCGAGCAAGGCGCTGCAAGCCAAGCCGCTGATAGACTCGGAGCAGAACCGCCACTTTACGCAATCGCTCCGGATTACTGAAGACGGCCGCGATCAGCCTACGCAGAGCCCGTTCACGCAGCGGCCGCCGATACTGCCGCTCAACCTGTCCGCGCATTGCCTCAATCAGCTCGCCGTATTTCACTCCCGACGGGCACGCGGTGACACACGCCTGACACCCCAGGCAATGATCGAAGTGGGATATGTACTGTGACGTTAATTCCGCCTCGTCGTCGATCGCCATGGTCAGCAGATAGATGCGACCACGTGGGGAATCCATCTCTTTGCCCCACAGTGTGTACGTAGGACAGGTTTGCAGGCAAAACCCGCAATGGACGCAGACGTTCAAGAGATCCGCGGATGGCGGGCGATGGCCGTCAAATACTGTTTTGCCGTTCACTGGCGTTGCGACGGCCTGCTCGATCATATGCCCCCCACGAAACGCCCCGGATTCAGAATCCGCGCCGGGTCGAATTGTTCCTTGATTTGACACATCAACGGCAGGGCATCCTTCCCGGCGCCCCAGAGGTCCAGCTCCTCCTTCATTGATACAGGGCACCGCTGCACGACCAGGGTGCCTTCCAAGCGGTTCAGTTCACCGCGCAGCGCGTTCACCATATCGGCGCACGCTCGCGGGCTGGCCGCATCCAAACGCACTTCTGCCAGTCCGGTCCCTTGCGCTACCAGCATAGCCGCCAGCCCGGCCAGCTCCGCCTGGCGAAACACCGCATCGCAGAGCAATCCAATCTGAGCAGGTAGCACACTGCACTTGCAGATCACCGAGTTCGTCGCGTTGGCGAACAGCTTTGCCCGCGCCGCCCACACTTCGCCGGCAGCGTCGGTGAACTGATGCCCATCGGCAACACGGCCCAGCTTCACAAATTGGTCCTGCAGCGACTCCGCGATGCCCTCGAACCGTACATCGATCGTGATCTGGTCCGCTCGCTGCGCGCGAATCTGCAACCCCGTATAGACAAGGTGGGAGTCAAGGATGGCAAGCGCCACTTTCATTGCGTCCGACGCTGAAGCCAACACCGCGCTGTAAGTAGCGCTGCCAAATGGGACAGGGTGCAAACGGAACACGGCCCGGGTGATCACGCCCAGCGTCCCCAGCGAACCGATAGCGAGTTTCGTGAGGTCATAGCCGGCAACGTTCTTGACGACCTTGCCTCCGGCCTTGATCACACTACCGTCCGGCAGCGCCATTTCGAGGCCAAGGACCAGGTCGCGGATGGCGCCATAGCGAATCCGCAGCGTTCCGCTCTCTGCCGTTGCCAGTACTCCACCCACGGTGGCCTGTTCCGGCTGCCCCGGATCGGCGGCCAGCATCTGACCATGCTGCCGAAGGGCACTCTGAAGGTTGTCGATCGTGCATCCTGCCTCGACCGTGGCCGTCATATCATCCCAGGCGTGTTCGATCACCCGGTTGAGCCGCTCGGTAGAAAGGACAAGATCCGCCTTTTGCGGTCGATTCCCCAACCCAAGCTTTGTGCCTCCACCACGCACAATGATCGCCAGGCCGGCGGAACTGCAGTAACGCAGGACCTGAGCGACTTCTTGCGCCATGCCCGGTGCAATTACTCTGGAGGGTTGTCTCCCATCCACCACGTCATCGCTGCAGGCCGGTCGAATGTGCTCGCGGCCCACAATGGCAGCTAATTCGCTCCACACACGGTCCTCGGTGTCTTGGCTTCGCACATAACCTCCTCTCTCGGGCTTGTTTATTCGCTGCGCACCATCGCCCCGGCTCGTCTCCGGGCCAGCCCACCTTTCTCGGTGGAGTCCGCCTCGTAGGCGATCGGCTTCTACAAACTGGGATCCGCGTCGGGAAACACCTTGGTCGGATTACAGAGTCCATACGGATCAAAAGCCGAGCGCAGGCGCTGCATGGCGTTAAGATCGGCTTTGGAGAACATGACCGGCATGAAGTGTTTCTTCTCTTCGCCGATACCGTGCTCGCCCGTAATGGATCCGCCCGCTTCCACGCACAGCCGCAGGATGTCTTCGGCCAAAGCCATCGCTCGCTGCTCCTGGCCGGCGATCCGGCGGTCATACAGCACCAGCGGATGAAGATTGCCATCCCCTGCATGGAATACGTTGGCCACGCGTAGACCGGCTTCGGCCTTAAGACGGTCGATTTCGCTCAGCACGCGCGGCAAAGCCGTGCGCGGGATAACTCCGTCCTGCACCAGGTAATTTGGCGAGATATGGCCCACGGCGGCAAATGCGGCCTTGCGTCCCTTCCACACCGCGATCCGTTCCGGTTCAGACTTCGCCAGCCGGATTTCCCAGGCCCCGCACTCCTTACAGATCGGCCCCACCTTTTTCATCAACAGCTCCACCTCGCACGTCGACCCGTCCAGTTCGACCAGCAGCAGTGCCTGGCAATCCGGATAGTTGGCGTGAACGGCTGCCTCGGCCGCTTCAATCGCAAGCCGGTCCATGATCTCCATAGCGGCGGGGAACATTCCCGAAGCGATGATGCTGCCCACGGCGGCTCCTGCCTCGCTGCTCGAGTTGAATGCCGCCATAAGTGTCTGGGTGGTTTCCGCTTTCTTCACTACGCGCAACGTAATCTTGGTGACGAACCCGAACGTTCCCTCCGATCCCACAAACGCGCCCACCAGGTCATACCCCGGCTCATCGAACCTCTTCCCGCCCAGCCGGACCAAGGAACCATCGGACAGCACGACCTCCAGTCCGAGGACATAGGTGGTGGTGACTCCATACTTGAAGCAGTGCGCACCACCGGAATTCTCCGCCACGTTTCCCGCCAGCGTGCAAACCGCTTGCGAGGAAGGATCCGGCGCGTAGAAATATCCCATCGCGGATACAGCCGCGGTAACCGACGCATTCGTCACCCCCGGCTCGACCACCACGCGCGCGTTCGGGATATCCACTTCAAGAATGCGATTCATGCGGGTGGCGCTAATTACCACCCCACCTTTCACCGGCAACGCTCCCCCGCTAAGCCCCGTGCCGGACCCGCGCGCCACGAACGGGATTCGCTCCCGATAACATACTTTCACGACTTGCTGTACTTCCTGCGTTGAGGACGGAAGTAGAACCAGGTCGGGAACCACGCGAAACAAGATCAGGCCGTCGCATTCGTAAGTTCGCAGTTGCTCGGCTCCCGAGACTAGGCCGACCTCTCCAACGATGGAACGAAATTCACTCACGAGCCGAGCATCCATTTCGCGCCTCGAGATTCGCGCTAGCGAGTCAAGCAGTTATTTGGGGAACCCGATGGACAATACCGGACGCCGCCCCCACACAGCGGCGCCCAGCGTTGCGCAGTTTGACACATGGCTCACTCCTTGCAGTGATCCGGCGCACATAAGAACGTGATGAGGCGGTTATGGAGCAGCTACACGAGCTCCACGCGATGTTGTAGCGCGGCACCCATTCGTCATCAGGTTCGACGTCGAAGCGTTTGGCCAACAGGTCTTTGGGCGGGAGAGGCGATAGCGGCCACTCATGGCTGGAGTAGAGCGAAGCGGGGACTCGGGATTGGCATCAATATCCTTGGCGAGAGGGAACTCTTCGCAGTGTTATCGCGATTTCCAGATGATGCACTACATCGAAGGGTCTGATGAAGCCTTTACCGCATTGGGGCTTGCCGCGTAATCGAGTTTGCAGTCTGCTCGGCGCGGTTACGCGCCGATGACGGTAAAGGGCATCCTGGAGAGCCTCCGGCAAGGAGGCGACTACCTGGCAGATTTCATCGTCAGGACACGCAACAAAGATCTGCGACATTGCGACTTGAGCACTGTGATGTCTGATCGCGCGGAGCGTCTGCTGTCATTACGGCCTTAGCAGTTCCACCTTTGGTGGGAGCGGTGGTCACCGACGGGCTGCGCTCCGTGCGGCTTCGCGTGCGATCTCAAGCGCTTGCATCAGTCGATCGCAATCACTCCTGTCTTCGATGACAACTTCGCGTGCGCCGTGAGCCGCACGCGTTCTCCATTTGTTCAGTTCGGCGATGTCCTTTTCTGTGAGCTGAATGATTCCAAGGTGAACCGCAGCGCGAAGCAGTGATGGGAACTGAGCGAATTCAAGGAGTGGCATTTCCAGATTGTGCTGCTGAGCTTTCTCCTGCCATTTCCGCGTCAGTTTCGCTTGGTTCCCTAAGGCTTCAGCCTGCCGTTCGTCGTCTATGCGGTGGTGCCGGATGGCATCGAGGATAGCTCGCTCCAACTCCAGCATCGGGTGAAGCCAAACCAGGCGTGCGAGGGGCTTGTTCAGGTCACTTGCATCGATCAATCCGACCATCTCCGAGCGGTAGTAGACAAACTGGACCACGTGTTTGCCTAACGCCGGAAGAAGTCGCTCGACCATTGAGTCGTGCAGTGTGCGGTGCTGCCTTGCGATTCGTACGGGTTTGCGCTCTCCGCGGCTCCAGAACTCGCGGACGAGCCCGTCTCGGCGGAGAAGGGGAACTGCATCAAAGCCGCCGCGGTCGGCCACCGCCTTGGCGTCGGCCTCATTTGCCACATGTTTCAGCAGCCTTCGAGGCGTCATGATGTCTTCGGCACGTACGGTAATATTCATCGCGCCACCAAGCGAGCATTGCCAACAGGGGACTGACCCCTTTTCTGAGTGTCGAACCCGCCTAAACCGCCATGACGGGCCACATGAGATTTCCACGTTCCCGAGATCTTCTAGATGTGAGGCGGATAGCCCCAGATCCGAATGAAATCTTCCTTGCACGTTTCAAAACGTTCTTGCTGAGCAACAGATGGCGAGTATTTGAGCCGCAATTCCACAGCATTCAGAATTAAATCGTGCGCGATTCGCAAAGCCTGCATGGCCTCTGGTTCCTGTGATCTTGTACCGACTTGGAAAACTTCGCCATCCGGACTGCTTTGCGACAGCATCGTCAGAAAGAATATCGCGCTTGGGTGGATGTACGCCGAAGCATAGTCGAAAGCGAGGGAGTGGATGTCGGCTAGTTGCCCCGCCTCCTTAGCCATCGCCAGAGTGTGCTCGCCGCTCCAGTTCAGGTCTTTAAGACCAACCATTTTTCCCTGTGCGTACTTCGGTACACGCTCGGTAAGTGAGACGTCCAATTCCGGGCTTCTGTACTGAACAGGAATGTTTTGCAAGATCTTGGCCCACTGTACGTGAAACATCGATAAGAAACTGTCTGTTTTGTCTGGGTGTAGATTAAGGTATCGAGCAATCACGACGCACTCATACATCGTTCGGGCGCCGCGAAGGGCAGCTCGCCCAAAACCCTCATTTACCGCAAACAGAATCTCCTCAACGATGTCCCTGCACGAAACCAAGAGTGGAAACACAACTCGGTCTTCGTACGCTTTGGAGGTTTTTGCCCCACGGGCAAAAGCAAGATCGAGCAACTCTACGAGGCGCACCAATTCAGCGCTGTGTTCGGCAACCTTTTCGCGGATGCTGTTGTTTGGATCTGTGGTCTGCTCTGTCACGTAAATCCCCTGGCGGTATGCTCGGGGGCACATGTTACTGCTGGAACGGGCTACCTGGCCAGCGCCCCTGTGCGAATACCTTCGGTAAGCGTGAACGTCGAACCAACGGTGCCCACGACCGCCGTCTTGCGCGTCAGCCCGACGCGATCCCGCAGGCGGTATACCGCTTCTATGCCCGTGCAATGCGCGCCCATTATGTTCGCGACTCTGAATTCCTTCAGCTTGTCGCCCGTCCAGTTCAGTTGCTCGTCGCTGGCCGGGAACAGGTGCAGGCCGCCGAGCACTGCGTACACTGGCTCGTTGGGGAATTGCTCTGCCGCGTAGGTCAGTATATTGACGATGCCGGCGTGCCCGCAGCCGGTCAACACTACCAAGCCCTGCGGGGTGTTGAGCACCAGCGACTGATCATCGGGAATGTTGTCTTCGACCAAGCCGTTCGGCGTCTGTACCTTTCCGCTATTGCTCCAGTTGCGCTCCGGGTACTTACGTGGCACCGGGCCGGTCAACCAGGCGCCAGGGAAGATCTCGACTCCTTTGGAGTACTCGATGATCTTTCCGCCGCTGGCTTCGTAGTCTTTGCGGATAACGATCATGTCGTTTTGTTCGCCCTTCGGCGACGGCCGGCTATAGAAGATCCCCTGGGCAACATACGCCACCGACAACGCCGCCGGGTTCTTCTTCATCATCTCGCGGCGCAGAGTCATCAGCCCGCGCACGTGATCCCAGTGATAGTGGGTGAGGATCACTTCCTTCACGTCGGACAAGTCAATGTTCAGATCACGCGCATTCTTCAGCACCGTTTCCGGATGGCTTCCGGTGTCCAGCAGAATGCGATGACCATCGGCTTCCACCAGCGCGGAAAAACCCCACTCGCCCAGGCCGGAAGCGTCGCCAACCAGCATGGTGGAAAGCACAGTGATCTTGAGCGCGCGGATCTGCGCTGTCGATTGGGCAACGCTCACGGCGGCAGCCTGGGCTATAGCCGGCTGGGATCCGATCGTAACAAATGCCGTCGCGAGAACGGCGACCGCCATAACGGTCGCAATAGCAATTCGTTTCCACCTCATTAGAATCTCCTTTGCATGTCGCTGTCTTCATCACCTCGCAAACTGCAGCACCAACACGGCTTTACCACGCGTTAATCATTTCTTCGTGAAGATCTCCGTCGAAGTAGCCAATCTGCCCGCAGCCGAAAACCGCTTTAGCTTGTCAGCATCTTCACCAGCCGGTAGAGAAACTCGCGCCCGTCGTAGAGTTCCTTCTGTCCAATGCGTTCGTTCAAGCCGTGGACGCCATTGTCTGGAACCGTAAACATTCCCGTGATGCCGTACATGGGGATGCCCACACTTCGCATCCAGCGCATGTCGGTAACTCCCGTAAGCATATAGGGCACGACCGGAACTCCGGGCCACATTTGCACACTTACCTTCTCGACCGCACCCATGATTTCATGGTCAATGGGCGAAGCCGGAGCCGGAACTGACTTATTGGTGACACGCAGCGTTACTTTCGGCCCAGCAAGCTCTCTCATTTTCTGCTCGGCTGCATCCGCACTTTCACCTGGCAAAATGCGGCAATTCAAAGTCGCCTTGGCGCGCTGCGGCAAGGCGTTTTCGGCGTGCCCGGCCTGCAACATGGTTGCTATACAGGTCGTTCGTATCATTCCCACCAAATCTGGCCTGGCGGAGATCCGCTCGACCACCGCTGGATTGTGCGCGTCCCGCGTAATGGTGCGCATGTCTTCGGCAACTTGGCCGGTCGTAAGTGCCCCGCGCCGTTCGAAATAGACTCGTACTGCATCGGTCAAATTCACTGGGAATTCGTATTGCGCAATGCGATTGAGCGCATCCGTGAGTTCGTAGATAGCGTTTTGCCTGCTGGGCCTGGACGAGTGGCCGCCCGGGTTCGTGGTCTCCAGTTCGACGCTCATGAACTGCTTCTCGGAAACTGCTACTGTGTGGATGACCGGTTTGCCATCCTCCAGCACGCCTCCCCCGCCTTCGCTCAGCCCGTAGGCCGCCTCGATAAGCTCGCGTTTGTTATGAAGTAACCACGCTGCGCCGTTCTCCGGGACGTCGATTCTCTCTTCATCAGAGGTCAGCGCGACAATGATGTCGCGATCTGGTTTGTAACCCTCCCGCTTTAACTGTGAAATGAGGGACACGATCGAAGCGACCACGCCTTGCAGTCGACAGCTCCGCGAGCAGTGAAGTAGCCGTCGCTCTCTTGCAGCTTGAAAGGATCGGTCTTCCAATCTTCGCGTTTTGCTTCAACCACATCTAAATGTGCCAGCAGGAGAATCGGTTTCTTTGTGCCCGTCCCCTTAAAACGCAGCACCAGATTCCCCTTGCGCGGAAAGGGCTCGAATATCTGGATTTCCTCGGCGGTGAAACCAGCCTCCATAAAGCGCTTTTGCATTGCGCGGGCGGCTTGCGTGTTATCGCCAACCGAGTGAGTCGTGTTGATTTCGACCAGTTCCTTATAGATGTCATGAAACAGCTTCTGCTCAGCGCTGGAGTCAGCCGCATAGACACCCACGCTGCAAACCAAAACGACGATACCGGCGACCACCGTCCTAAAACTCACCATACGATTCCTCCGTATGCAGGAATCTCCTTTGTTCGGAGTTGCGCGTGATTGTACCGCTTGTGAGCGGTTTGGCAAGGCCTAGCTGCATCCGCGAACGACAAGCGAGGTGATGCCATACCGTTTTGGGCTTTGCCACGTAATCGAGAGCGTTCCTCGTCATCAATCGGCGTTTCGAGTCAACACGCGAGAGCCAAATCTACCCCAACTGGATACCCCGGTTACCCGTCTCCCTCAGATCAACGCCGCCGTCTGGTGAGGAGCGCATTGCAGTCTGCTCGGCGCGGTTACGCGCCGATGACGGTAAAGGGCAGCCTTGAGAGCCCCCGAGTAGGGGGGCGACTATCTGGCAGATTTCATCGTCAGAACGCGCGGCAAAGATCTGCGACGTTGCGACTTGAGCACTGTGCTGTCCGCTCGGGCGGAGCGTCTTCCGTCATTACATCCTTAGTGGTTCCGTCTTTTTGGGGGAGTGGCGGCTACTAATCGGCTGATAGGCATCAGTGCAACCACCTCTCTCCCCTGTGGCACAACATCTTCCCTTTCCTTACTTAACAGCATGAATCTGACTAATCAGTTCCTTGTACTCCGGATACTTGGCGTAAACCGGTTGCACGGCCTTCTGGAAGGGAGCCTTATCGGGTTTTATGATAACCGTGCCTTTAGCGACAAGTTCGTTCATGGATTTCTGAACCAACTCGTCCCAGAGTTTCCTTTGCTCGGCCACTGAGTCTTGAGCAGCCTGGGCTATCAGCTTCTGGTCATTTGCCGACAAGCCATCCCAGACCTTCTTGCTGATCAGTAAGACCTCTGGCACCATGGAGTGTTCATCAAGAGAGTAGTACTTGGCGACTTCATAATGTTTACTGGTCCACAGGCTAGGTGGGTTGTTCTCCGCACCGTCAACAATACCCGTTCGCAGGCCACTGTAGACGTCACCGTAACTCATCGGCGTAGGTGCAGCATCTAGGCTAGTGATTAGATCGATAAATATCTTACTTGGTTGAACCCTGATCTTCATCCCCTTTATGTCCGTCGGGGTCTTGATTGGCTTGCCTTTCGTATAGAAGCTACGAGCACCACTATCGTAGTATGCCAGCCCAACCAGGTTGCTACTTTCCATGCCTTTCAAGAGCCCCGTACCAATCGGTCCGTCGAGCACCTTCCACAGATGGTCCTCGTCACGAAACAGATACGGCATTGAGAATACCCCCATTGCGGGAGAAACACTTACCAGTGGCGCCGCATTAACTCGGTCAAAGGCAAGTGTTCCAGCTTGAGTCATTTTGATCGTCTCTTGTGCCTGGCCCAACTGCGCCCCGCCGTACACCTGCACCTTGATACGGCCGTTTGTGCGCTCATCCAACAGTTTGCCCATATACTTCATGGCCATGGTTGTTGGATAGTCCTCGGGCTGATCGTCCGCAGCCTTAAGAACGATTTCATTTGGCGTCGCAGGAGAATCGGAACCAGAGCTTCGGCTGGTTGCAAGCAGCGTGACCAAAAGACCCGTCAGGATTCCCACGATAATCGATTTATTCATTCTCATAACGCATCTCCTCACTGTTGGTATATGGCAGACGTGCACTGCTGCTTATATCGTCACAATAGCCGACGGTTACGGCTTGAACAGGTTGAGATCGATTGCCATTCCCATCGCCAGGTAACCGGTCCGGTTGGGGTGCAACTTGTCCCCGGCACCGCCAGTCGTACTCTCGGGAATGAACTCGGCCTTGAGGCCGCCGCTCTGGGGGTCGAGGGTCACCGCGTCGAAATCGATGACGCCATCGAATAGCCCCAAGCTGCGTATGAACGTGTTCAGCGCCTTGCGCTTCTCGTCCTGTTCGATAAATCCGTGAGCAGGGCTTGAGCTGCCGAAAGCGCTGGTCACCGTCGCGCCAATAATGCGGATGTCCGGCCGAAGCTTGCGGACACGAGCGACGGTTTCCCTGATCGCCGCCTCTACCGTCTCCAATGTGGCATTGCCGTTGCGGCTGAAGTCGTTAATTCCCTCCAGCCAGATCACCGTCTTGACGCCCGATAGGCCGAGTACATCGCGGTCGATTCGTTGATTGGTCGCCGGTCCTCCGGGAAACGGCTTACTGGGTCCGTATTCTGCCGGTCCGGCGATTTGGTTGCCGCCAATTCCAGCGTTCACAACAGCGATGCGGTCGCCGTAGACGGCATGAAGTCGCCGCGAAAGCACGTCGGGCCAGCGGTCGTCACCGTTCATTGTGGAAGCTGTTCCGTCAGTGATAGAGTCACCGAACGCAACGACTGCCGACGTGTCGCGAGGCATCATCATCTCAACAGCATCAAGGAAATACCAGGATGCCGTGGTGTAGGGAAACGCCGCCTCGTCCTCGCGCTCTCCCTTGGCACCAGCTCCCGGCGCGGTGAGATACGAGGTGGTGAGCGCCTTGGCATGCCATGTCATGGGCCCGCTCTCGCCAACGATATGAAAGCTCACCGCTAGCTTGCGCCCGGCCAGCGCTTGCTTACCCATCTTGGTGAAGAACGGCAATGTCACCGCGTCACTCCAAGCGAACTGGCCGGCTTGGATGGTCGCCGTCGAGCGGCCGCCAAACGTCACCGGTCGGTTGCTGGCAGCGATCAGCGCAGCACTACCTAGTTGAAGCCCTACGAACACGCCGTCAAAGGTCACCGGCTTTGTCCCGAAGACGTTCGAGAGCCGTAGCCGTACCTGGCGGCCCCAGATGTCAGGCCGAACGATGAGCCGGAAGGTCTGATCACGCGCTCCGACCTCGGTGGAGGGGAACGCGAAGCGCAGATCGGGTTGCGCCGAAGGATTGCCGATGGGAGACGGGCCCTGGACAGACCCCGCCCAACTGACGACCCATTTCTCTCTTGCTTGCGCTAGACCGATCTGAGAACCAGCCAGTTGGTTTGTAGCTTGCGCATGCGTACGGCGGCTAAGACCAAATGCCGTCGCGAGAACTGCGATCGCCATGACGGACAGAGTGGCAATTCGTTTCCACTTCATGGGAAATCTCCTTTCGCAATCACGCTATGCCGCCAGAGGGGAGTAATGAGTGCCGTCCGCCGCGAGCGAATCTCGCGGGTCGCCTGTGGAGTCTGGTAAACATCAGGAGTAGATCAATCCGCCGCTACTGCGATTTAGCGGCTTGAGCCCTTTTCGGCCATCTTAGCCATCCGCTTCTGGATCATATCCACCATCTTGCGTGTCTCTGGCGAGCTGCTCACGGCCTTCTCCACGCCCACCAAGAAATCGGGATTCTCCATCTTTTGCCGCAATTCCTTCAGGAAAGGCTTGAATTTGGCGTAAACAAATACCATCTCGCCATTCCAGGCGAAGAATAGACCGGGGTGGACAATCTCGTTCAGGATGAAAGAAGCTGCGTACTCCCAGAAGGAAAAAACCTGCCGTGCCCAGGCGTTCTCCTGCGTTCCCAGCGCCTGCATGAGTTTGAGGACGTCATCAACGCCCTGAGGGTGGAATTCAAAGTTCATGAAGTTACGCGCCTTGCGCATTTCTGTTTCGCGGCGCAATTTGAAAAGCTTCATGCAGATGTCAGCATCCGTGGCGTTTGCTTTTCTACCTTTGGCCATTTCCTGTTCTCCTTGCAAAGATATTGAATTCAAGAACGTTCCCAACGTCAATCCCTGCCCCATCTCTAACATTTCCCATGGTATAAGATTCGCCGGTCACGTCACCTTGCTCTGCTCCTGGTTTGAAGTCCACAGCATCGTAGTCCAGAGCACCTGTTCAAGCAACGGCAATTGCAACTCTCAGGGATTGCCAATTAGCAGCATTATCGCCGTCAGCAGCTCACCTATGTATTTATGATGCCTGCCTCGGAAGCAGTTCGGCGCGAGCTATGCGGCTTGCCGTTTGAAGGTAGCGGTCAGCACAATGGCCAACGTGTAGCCCACGGCTCCGCACACCAGCGTTACGGTCAGCCCAAACTGGATGGCAATGACCATCGCCAGCACCGATCCCAGCACGCTCGCGGCGGCATTCATCGCCCACGCCCATTCAATGGTCGTGCCGCCTGCTCCATGCAGTGCACGCAGACCGCTGGGGAAGGGCATGCCCATGAGAAATCCCAATGGCACCAGTACCGCGCTGCTGAGCAGCAGCTTGACCGCGAATGACAATCCCACCAGTTCGGTCAGTAGCAGTGGCAGCGCAAAAACGTACAGCAGGATGGCCACCACGATTAACGCCAGCGGTACACGGACGGACAACGGATGCGACAGCCATCGGCGTGAAACCATGCTCCCCGCACCGCTGGCTAGCAGCATCAGGAAAACCACTACGGTGATCGCATACGTCGGATGCCCGAGGAAGAGCACGAAGCGCTGGATGAAGGCGATTTCTACCAGGATGTAGCCCAGTCCTATGGCGATGAAGTAGTACAGCGGCTTGATCTCGTGGCGTGCGCCCTTGATCAGAGCCAATGGCAGAATCAAGAAAGCGAGCACAGCGATTGCCGAGATCACCAGGAGCATCAACAGCACCGCCACACCGACATTCACTTTCCAGTCAATACCGCCCTCGGTGACGGCTGCCTTCAAGATCTGCGCGGGTTTGATGGTGAAGAAGAAAAACGGTGCATTGTCGTCGACCGGCGCGACGTTGAACTCGTACTCCCGGGCGAAGACATGCGGATCGTTCCGCGCGATGAGAGCGCCGAAGGGGTTGTCAAGCCGCATGCTGGGAAGGTACAGTGGCGTCAACTTCCCGGAATCGCGTAGATGCTCGATTACCGCTGCTTCTTCCTCGCTGGTGAACGGCGATTTCTTTGCCACCACGGCCACCGGCACGCCATCGACATTCAGCACCTTGTTCGCCACCACCATGAAATGGTGCGACGCATCGCGGATGCCGAGCTGATGCAGCGCTTCCATAGCGACCGCGACCAAGCGCAGTGCCTCACGCGGCCGACTGAACTCCCAGCGCGTGATGCACACCATGCCATCGGGCTTTAGGTGCTGGAAGTACTCGCGGAAGGCGTCGACGGTGTACAGGCTGTTTTCGCTGAGCGCGAAAGCGCCGGCCGCGGTTGAGGCCCAGGTGTCCACAAGCGTCATCTGCAGCACGTCAAAGCGCTGCTTGCTGTTGCGTATCCAGGAACGGCCATCACTGACGTGCATGTGCACTTCGGGAATTTCGTACAAGTGATACGCGTAATCGGCATAGCGGCCGCGCATGATCGTGGTGGCGATCAGGGGATTGATCTCGATGCTGGTGACGTTCGAGCTGCCATTTGCCACCGCGCGCAGCACGTCGACACCGCCACCCGGGCCGATGATTGCGTAGTCGCCGTGCGGGCGCAGCACGTTGGCGACTGACGGCACATCCGACATCAGGTTGCGCTGCCAGTCGGTTCCCGCCCAGCGGTGCGGGTCGACGTTCATAATGTAGGTGGAAGCGTCGGCGTCGATGACGATAACCCGCGCCGGCCCCTGCTGATCGACCTCGACCCGCGAGATGGCGTTCCAGCGCGCGAACAGCACCCAATCTCCGGTGCGCCGCATACCCTTAGCATAAACAATGTCGATCAGCTTGCCGGAATAGTTGACGGCCACGAGCACGATCACAACCGCGATCATAGCCACGGCGCGCCGGCGGCTGGCATACGCGTCCGCCCAGATCAACGACGCCAGCGCCATACCAAGCCCGGCAACCAGCACCGTGTTCGGCCCACCGAGCAAATTGAGTAGCGGCACTAGCGCGAGGCAGGCCGCCGAGCCGCCCGCGAGATCGGCCCCGTACAGCGACCCGATGCGTTGCGTCTCCCGTGCGAAGATCACCGAGAACATCAGCCCGGTCAAAAAGAACGGCACTGCCGACGCCAGATAAATCACTGTGAGGCGGATGAAACTCGTTCTGCTCAGTTCCAGTGACACAGGAACATGCAGCACGATCTCCAGCACCAGGACTACGGCAACAGCATTGAGCGCGGCAACCGCGGAGCCGAGCGTGCGTGCCGGCCAGCGCGCCAGCCATTCGCGCCGGACATAGGCGAACACGCCGCCCGCTCCCAACCCCAACAGCGCCACCGAAACTGCCAGGAACGCAAAATGGTAGAAAAGGATGACCGAGAACAGGCGCGTTAGCGAGAGCTCCAGCAGCAGGCTGGCGAGGCTCATGACGAAGATCCCGGTCAGCAGCGAGTGCCCACCTCGCGATTCGTGTTGACCAGCGGACGACGAGAGAACGGCGGGTTCACTCATGCGTAGTACTCAGCAACGGTGTTGATTTTACGGAAATGGACCGGGCCTGACGAACTTTACTGTACAGGCCAGGGCCTCATTTGTCGAAGGATCGGTGGGCAACAATGCGTCCGCACTGCTATACACCCCTCCCCTCAGATCAGCTCCGCCGTATGGTGAGAAGAGTTTGCGCTCTGCCCAGCACGGATACGCGCCGATGACGGTAAAGGGCATCCTGGAGAGCCCCCGCCAAGGGTGCGACTATCTTGCAGATTCATGAGCGGTCGGGTGCCGCCGCCACGGACGTATCCTCGTCAAGATCGGCTTTGAAAGTCTCAGCCAGAAAATAGGCCGACACCAGGCTAATTAAGCCGGTCACGGCGATATAGATGGCAATCGGGTTGGTCGTGCGGTAGGTCGCGAACAACCATGCAGAGATCAGCGGTGCCGGCCCCGAGGTGATGATGCCTGCGATCTGGTAAGGCAGCGAAGCCCCCGTGTAACGCACGCGGGTGCCGAACAGTTCGGCGAACCATGTCGATTGCACCCCGTAGGTCGAAGCCTGGCTAAGGGCGATGCCGCCGACGTACGCCAACACGATGTACATGGGCTCGCGCGTTTCCACCAGCTTGAAGAACAGGAAGCCGTAGATCATCACAAACACCGCGCCGAACAGGTACACCGTCCGCCGGCCGATGCGGTCCGACAGCTTGCCGAGCAGGGGCAGCGTAATCAGCTCCACTGTGCAACCGACCAGGATCGCGTTAAGGAACAGACTACGCGGCAAACCGAGTTGCTGTGTGCCAAAGGCCAGCATGAACACGTTGATGACGTTAAAGGTAATGTCGGTGGCAAAGCGCGTGCCCACGGCCAGAACTATCTGCTTGGGATACTTGCGCAGCAGTTCGATGAGGGGTGCCTTGACGACGGTTTTCGACTCCTTCACCTGTTGGAACACGGGCGACTCGGTCACGCGCAGGCGGATGAACAGGCCAACGGCAATGAGCGCCACACTAAGCAGAAAGGGAATGCGCCAACCCCAGGACAGGAATTGATCGTTGGGCAATCGTGCGGCCAGGGAGAACACCGCCGTCGACAACAGCAGCCCGATTGGCACGCCCATTTGCGGGAAGCTGCCGTAAAAGCCGCGCTTGCTCGGTGGTACCGTTTCCACAACCAACAGCACGGCTCCACCCCACTCACCGCCCACACCGAGGCCCTGGAAAAAGCGCATTAGAATCAGCAATGCGGGCGCCCAGATGCCTATGCGCTCGTAGGTCGGCAGGAGGCCGATGATGAAGGTGGCAAGGCCCATGGTAATGAGTGTCGTCACCAGCGTCGCCTTGCGCCCGATGCGATCACCGAAGTGTCCGAAGAACACCGCACCAAGTGGTCGCGCTATATAACCGACCATGAAGGTGCCGAACGCCGCGATTGTCCCCACCATCGGGTCGAAGCGCGGGAAAAACAGGTGGGCGAACACCAGGGCAGCAGCCGTGGCGTACAGGAAGAAGTCGTACCACTCGATGGCGGTGCCGATGACCGAAGAGACCAACACTCGGTTGACCATGGATCTGTCCGGTAAAGCGGACGTCGGTTGTTTAGTCATAACAGTCTCCACCCTTAGAGGCGTTGCACAACGTTGCTGCCGTCACCCAGTTCTGATGTGCGCTGCGCATCATACGCGACAGGTCCGTCACAATGCGAGGAGCACCCTTCCTCTCTTTGTCGCGATGTGCTCGATCGCACGTCGGCTGATCTTCGAGCGACACCGCCGCTTCTCACCACCGCAGTTCCATCGGAAAGCGATCGAGCGTCTCGACCCCGCCAGGGCTCAGGCGCACGATGCGTTCAGTACGCAATCCGCCGACATCGGGCACGGTGATGGTCGCCTTAAGCGTGAACACCATGTTTTCCCGCAGCACCGTGGTGTTTCCCGGGCCGATCCATGGGGCTTCTTCTTCAGGATCCATACCAGTGCCATGACCAGTGCCGTGGCCACGCGCTTCGCTCGAGAAACGCTCATAGCCCGATTTGACGAGCGCCTTCTGAATCACCGTATTCAGCTCCTGCGCCTGCATACCGGGCTGGGCTGCAGCAAGCCCGGCTTCAACCGCGCGTGCCGCAGCAGCGACGATTGCCAACTTGTCGGCACTGGTGGGACCGTAGGTGAAACCACGGCCACCATCGGCCACGTAGCCACGGTAGCGAGCTCCGATGTCGGTCATCACCAGATCGCCCGGCTGCACGATGCGATCGGTCGGTCGCGCGAGGTTGTATGCAGAGCGAAGCCCCGCCTGCACCATCGAGTCAAAAGCTGTGCGATCGGCGCCGCTGGCGAGCATGGCACGATCAGCCAGCAATGCAAGGTCGCGCTCGCTGTAACGCCCGCCAGTGGCCAGCGCGTCGCGGATGGCGGCCATCGCCGTATCCGTCAGCTCGGCAGCTTTGCGCAGCAGACGCAGCTCTGCCTCACTCTTGATCGCCTTTATCTCGGCCAGCACGCTTGTGGGCGCCAACTGTAGGGCACCAAGGCTATCCTTGATGCGGTCTAGCACGCTAGCAGGCACATAGGCGGCGCCGGCCAGCCCGACCGAACCCTTGCGATACTTGGCGGCGAACTGGCGCAAGCGTGCGGGCATTTCTCGGAAATCGCACACTTGGAAGGTGGTGACGCTGGTTGCATAGGCTAGAGTCTGTTCGGAGACAAACAACACGGGGTCGTCGTCGACGCCAAGAAAGAAGAC
>Ga0187872_10001184_pt1 | contig 27475 bp, 28 predicted proteins | sample June2016WEW_16_4_FD_132973 | JGI IMG/M metagenome (GOLD analysis project Ga0187872, IMG submission 132973) | Peatland microbial communities from SPRUCE experiment site at the Marcell Experimental Forest, Minnesota, USA - June2016WEW_16_40 | ecosystem: Environmental > Terrestrial > Soil >...
GTTCGGAGTCCATCTGGCTGACGAGTTTGTCTTTCGTCAGGCCGTGCGGCCAAGCGTCCGGGTTTTTGAGGTTGACCATGAATTCGACGTTGTTGAAGGTCGTGACGTCGGTGCCGTCATCGGGGCGGCCCATCTGCGAGACGACCTGGGTGACGACGGGATACTTCATAAGGATTTCGCGAATCTCATGGGCCATCTTCGCTCCGGTTTCATAGGAGACATCCTGAGGAAGCGTGGCGCGAATCCAGAGATTGCCCTCTTCGAGCTTGGGCATGAATTCACCGCCCAGCAGGAGACTCAGCGCCAGCGTTGCCGCCAGGCCGACTCCAGCGGCCGAGAGCGTGATGGCGCGATGCTGGAGCGTCCAGCGCAAGGCGATCTGGTAGTATCTGCGGAGCCAGGCGACGAGCCTTGTGGGGGCCGCGCGAATTCTTTCGCGGCGAATCCAGGAAGCGAGAACGGGCGCAAAGAGCACGGCGAAGATCAGAGCGCCGGTGAGCGCGTACCCGTAGGTTTCCGACATGGGCGCGAAAATCTTTCCGGGGACCCCCTGCATGGTGAACAGAGGCGTCAACGCGACGATGATGACGAGAACGGAGAACAAGACAGGACGAACCGCTTCGGCCGTCGCTTCCGCGATGATCGGCATCGTAGTCGCGTTTTGGGAAGATTCTTCGAGCTTGCGATAGATGTGTTCGAGGACGATCACCGACGCATCTACGAGAATGCCGAAGTCGATCGCGCCGATGGAAATCAGATTCGCGGAGCTGCCCGTCACCACCATCATGCTGAAGGCGAAAAGCAGCGAACAGGGAATGGTCAGCGCTGCGATCAACGAAACGGGAACGTCGCCCAGGAAAATGATCAGGACGACCGTCACGAGCACCAATCCCATCAGCACGATGTGGCGGACGGTCGACGTCGTCAGGTGGATCAAGTCGGTGCGATCGTAGAGTGTGTCGAGGTGCATGCCCGGCGGCAGCAAGTAGCCGTTCAACTCCTGCACCCTCTGCTTGAGCGCGCGCAAGGCGGGGAGAGATTGTTCGCCGCGCTGCAGGAGGACGATGGCTTCGACCGTGTCGTCGTCATGATTTACGCCGACCTGGCCCAAGCGCGGCTGGATACTTTCGCGCACATCCGCGACGTCGTGCAGGTACACGGGAACGCCATTGCGTTCCGTAATGAGAACGTTCCCCATTTCCGGAATGGACTTGAGGAGACCCAGGCCGCGGACATTGACGCTCTGGCTGCCCATCGTGAGGTAGTTGCCGCCGACGTTCGCATTGCTCGACCCGACGGCGCCGACAACCTGCGGAAGCGTCACGTTGTACTGCAAAAGCTTGCCCGGGTCGATCTCCGCGAGGTATTCGCGGGTCGTGCCGCCGAAGGAAGCAACATCGACGATCCCGGAGACCTGCTTGACCTCCCGCGTGACGAACCAATCCTGGGTAGCTTTGAGTTCATTCAGGGAGTAGCCCGATCCTACGAGGCGATAGCGGAAAATCTCGCCAATCGGCGACTCCGGCGAAAGCTGCGGAGAGAGGTTGGCAGGCAAGGTCGCGAGCTGCAGGCGATTGAGCACTTCCTGGCGGTCCCAGAAATAATCGCTGTCATAGCTGAAATAGAGCTTCACATCGCTGAGGCCGAAAATCGAAATCGAGCGAACGTAGGTCAGCCGCGGAATGCCGAAGAGAACGGTTTCGATGGGCACCGTCACCTGGCGTTCAATCTCCTCCGCCGACCAGGCGGGATTCTGCGTGATCACTTCCACCAGGGGCGGCGACGGATCGGGATAGGCCTCGATGTCCAGACGAAGGAAAAAGTAGACCCCCGCCGCAATCCAGGCGCAAAGCGCCACGACCATGAGCGGCCGGTACCGAAGTATCGAATCGATCAAGGCACGCATCGACGGTTCAATCCTGGCCCGCAGAGCGCAGGAACAACGGGTTTTCCGAGACGATCGTTTCGCCTGCGTTCAAACCCTTGAGAACTTCGATCGAGTTGCCGACCGTGCGTCCCAGAGTGATGCTGCGACGCTGGAACTTTCCCTGACCGGAGGCCACGAAAACGTAGGCGTCGTTCCCTTCCCGAACCACCGCGGAAGCTGGGGCGAGGATTCCTTGAACGGAGGATCGCAGCAGACGGATCGTGCCGAACATTTGAGGCTTGATGCTTTCGCCGGGATTCGCGAGCACGACGCGGACACGGAGGGTCCGGGTCGCCGGATCAACGGCGTCGGACACGACGCTCACACGGCCCGACCAGTGCCGATCGGGATAAGCGCTCAGTGTGACGCCCGCCTCCTGGCCCGCCTTTGCGGCCGCGAGGTCCTCTTCATAGATGTCGCCGAGGGCCCAGACTGTGCTGATGTCCGCGACCGTGCAAAGCGGCTGAGGCGCATCGAGCGACTTGGAGTACTCGCCCGGCGCAGCGCCGATATCCAGGATCACGCCCGAGCGCGGGGCCATGACAGATAGTTCCGTCGAGGCGTGTTCCGGATCCATCCCGAAGACACGAATCTGCTCCCGCGCGGCGGCGAGATCAGCCTGCGACATGCGGGAATCAGCCTGCGCCTGCTGGAGGTCCTTCTCCGCGATGGCGTGATGATCAAACAGCAATTGGGCGCGGTCGAGCGCTTTCTGCTTCACCTCGCTATCGGCAAGGGCTTTGTGATAATCGGCAACCGCACGCGAAAGGTCTCCGCTTTCGATCAGAGCCAGCGGCTGGCCCTGTCGGACGTGATCCCAGGGCCGGATCTTCATTTCGATAATCCTGCCGCCAGCGGGCGGATAGACGTGAACGATGCGGGCCGGGTCTGGCTCGATGTGCGCTGGAAGATCGAGGTACTCGGGGACGGCCGTGGCCTGCACCGTTATTGTCTGGATGCCCTTCGCGTCCGGCGCAAAATATTCTCCCGAATTGGGCGCGGCTTGAGCCCCTTGGGATCCATTCGCAGTCGAGTGATGGGTGTCCTGCGAACAACCCGCCAGAACTGCCAGCAGGATTGCACCGGCCGGCACGAGCCAGGCGAAACGGTATGGGACTTGTTTCATTGCGTACTTCCCTTCTCTTCCTGATGCTGGATGACCGACGACCCGAAGAATTTCAGCGGCCAGACTGCATCGGTGACGGCTGCTGACGACGCCTCATGGCCCTCTGCGCGTCGAAACTGCACGGACCAGGAGCCTTTGAGGACGCACAGAAACCCGCTCGGCGAGTTTAGGAGAGAAGAGGTGGTGCACGGCCCGAAATCAGCCCGTGCAAAGGATCCTCTAAAAAGAGCGGCGCCCAGCCGGCGAGGGTATCTCCCGCAATCGGCACGGCGCGGAACCGCAGGGGGCGAACTGGACCGGCAAAAACATGCGGCACAAAATGAGACCGTGAACCCGGGCCCGGGGAATCGTGGCTATGGGCGATTGCGTAGGTAGACTTCGTATCCGACAGTGCGATGACAGCGGGGTGTAGATCGTCGCTCAGAGAGATCGCCGGAAACAGAAGGGCGAGGACACAGACCAAGCCGACAAAGCTCTGCCGGCTGCGGCGATCGCGAGAGCCTCTCCGAATCTGAGGCAGCCACCGGACATGCCACACGAACAGCAAGCCGGCCGCGAGGGCTAACCAGATCGCGTTGAGAAGCAGTTCCATGGCTGGCACGATCATAGGGCGAAGCAGCCACGTCTGGCAACTGCTCATGGAACGCCGGGCCACCCAAGTTGAAACAGATCATAAGAACAGCATATGTGCAACGGCAGATGATTGGGTGGTGGGTCAGTTTGAGCGAATAGGGCATTCAAACTGACCCGCTGCCTGGAATTGCCGTGGCTCGCCAGGGGTTACATCATACGGCAACGAGCCCTGGCGACGGGTTGACGTGCCTTTTGCCCTCGCGCATATTCGGACGACCCGGCGGGGGTATCTTTCAAGGGTTCTTGGGAGAGGGTCATGGGAACTGCTCCGGAACGAAATGGACAGGCCGCAGTTTCGCCGCTGCGGGAAGTAGAAAACCACACGGAAACCATCACGGCGATTTCAGGAAAACCAGGGCCGCGGCGTTTTGCGCGCGTGCCGACCCACGCCATCGGCGTGGCGGCAGAGCGCAGACGCTATCCGCGCGCCATGCTGTCGCTGCCGCTGCGGCTGACGCGCATCGGCGACGTGGTACAGCCGGTGCCGGTGACGCTGGTGACGCGGAACATCAGCTCGAGTGGTGTCTATTTTCTCGCGCCCCGCGAACTGGACCCGGGGACGGCGATCGAGTTGGAAGTGGCGCTCATCGATCGGCCGATGGGCTTCGGGCGTGTGCAGATGTGCACGGCCGCGCATATCGTTCGCGCCGAAGACACGGATACGCCCGGCTGGCACGGATATGCGGCGAGCTTCGATGATTTCGCGCTGAAGCGTGACGACGTCCTCCCGCTGCGTTACGTCACTCGCTAAGCCGTACACCCATCTGCCAGCGGGGTTTGCTCGAACGACGCGCTGACCTGCGCTCTTCTGGTACGATTCCCTGCGTGAGCCGAAGGCAATTCCATGCGCGCGTCGTGCTGCTCGATTGGGACGGCACGCTGCTCAATTCCTACGCCGCGGATGCGCGCGCATATCTCGCGATGTTCCACGCGCTCGAAATCGAATGGGGAATCCCGGAGCTCGAAAGGCACTATTCTCCCGATTGGTATCAGGTGTATCGGGCCGCGAAAGTGCCGCGGGCGAGATGGGCGGAAGCGAACCGGCTGTGGCGAAAGGCGTATCTCGCGGAGCGCCCTGCCCTTCTCCCCGGGGCGCGAGCTGCACTGCGCGCGCTGAAGCAAAGATTCGTGCTGGGGCTGGTGACGAGCGGAAGCGGCGGGCGCGTGCGGCCGCAAGTGCGCGGATTCGGCCTGGCGGGCTATTTTTCCGTGTGCGTTTGCAGCGAAGACGCGCCACGTAAGAAACCCCATCCGGCGCCGCTTCGGCTTGCGCTCGAGCATCTGGGCGCCGAGCGCGAAGAGTGCGTGTATGTCGGCGACGCTCCGCAAGATGTCGAAATGGCCCGGCGGGCAGGGGTGCCCGCGATCGGAGTGCTCGGGCCCTTCCCCACCACGGCAGGCCTGCGCGCAGCGCAGCCGGACCTGCTTCTGGACTCGGTCCGCGATCTGCCGCGGCACTTGCGAGGTCTTCCTTAGTTCGGGGGGCGCGGTTGGCTCGCAGGCGGCGGAGACGTTGCCGGAGGAGCCGGGGGCGCGAGAGCGTTGGGCTTGAAATCGGCTGAGCGGATGACCAGACGCAGGTGGAGCTCATCTCCGTTCGCGTCCTTGATGTAGTCGTCGGAACTGATGTACGTCGGCAGCCAGTATTTTTCCTGAAAATTCTCTCGGTACACCTCAAAGAGCGAAAACGGCAACTGCGCGCCGATGCCGGAGAGTTCGCTTACAAACTTGCCGTACGTTTCGACGATGGCGAGATCGTGATCGTCCACGAAGATGATCCCCTGAAAGAGCAAACGGCTCCGGCTGAGCATCTTCGGCTTGACCTGGAAAGCGTACGCGTTCAGTTCGTCGAGCTTTTGCTGGCCGGCGTAGAGAAAGTCGTAGTTCGCGATTTCGTCGCTGGTGAGGAAGAAGAGGGGGACGGTCATCATGGTGTGTACATCTTCAAGCGAATACTTCTCGTCCTTCAAAGTGGACTCGGGCGGCTTGGTGGCGCGCCAAAAGCGCTGGCCGTCCGGCCGGGTGTACTCCTCGCCGACCACGGTAAACTTTCCGCCCGGGTCGCCCAGCTCCTCGATGCGAACCGTCTGCGTGAAGTCGTAGGTCTCGTACACCTTTTTCGCGACGTCTTCATTCGCAGCGAATCTGCGGATGATCTCCTGCTCGGATATCGGAGGAGGCCCCGGATGCGGCACGGAGGGAATGCGCTTCACCTCGAACTTCGGCGGAGGCGCCATCGGCCCCTGATCTTGCGCGCGGGCTGGCGCAGCGGCGCTGCACAGAAATGCTCCCAGCAAAGCGGCGATGAGAAGCGTGCGTCGGTTCATCGTGGATTTAGATGCCGCGCGCAGGTCTCGCGTCGAGAGCGTGATGCGTGGGCTACATCGAAAAACTATCACGGCTTTGGCGCTTGGTGCTGCAAAAGATTGCGGATAGAATCGCTGGTTCCCCAGCCACGGGCGGACCGTCGTGCGCGAAAAAACCAGCGCGAAACGCTACTACGTCAGTGGGATTGTGCAGGGCGTGGGGTATCGCTACTTCGCGCTGCGGGTGGCGCAGCGGCTAGAAATCGCGGGATATACGAAGAATCTGCGCGACGGCCGAGTCGAGGTTTACGCGATCGGCTCGGAGACTTCGCATGCCGCGCTTCGGGCGGAACTCGAACGGGGGCCGAGCGGGGCTTCGGTCGAACGCGTGAGCGAGGAAGAGGCGGGGCTCGAATTGCGATTCGCGCAGAGCTTTTCAGTCGAGTACGACGACTAGGGAAAGAGGAGACGATGGACGAGTTGAAGAAACTGATCCGCGAGATTCCGGACTACCCCAAGCCGGGAATCCTGTTCTACGACCTGACGACGCTCCTCAAGGATCGGAACGGATTTCATAAGCTCGTCGACAACCTCTGCGACCATTACAGCGGCAGGAACATCGACATCGTCGCGGGAATCGAGGCGCGCGGATTCATCTTCGCTCCGGCGCTCGCGTATCGCCTGGGCGCGGGATTCGTCCCGATACGCAAGCCCAGGAAACTTCCGTCGAAGACTACGTCCGTGACCTACCAGCTCGAATACGGCGACGATCAACTCGAAATCCACGAGGACGCCGTTCGCCCGGAGGACCAGGTGCTTCTCTGCGACGATCTGCTTGCGACCGGCGGAACGGCAGCGGCCAGTATCGACCTGGTTCGCAAGTTGGGGGGCAAAATCGTCGGCGCCGCGTTTGCCGTGGAGCTGAATTTCCTGAATGGCCGCGCGAAGTTGCCGGGCGTGGACGTGTTCTCGCTGATCAAGTACGACAAGTAGGGGTTGGTTAGCGGTGGTTCCGGCGCTGGCGGACGACCTCGAAGAGTATCACGCCCGCGGCAACGGAAACGTTGAGCGAGCGGACCGGGCCCGCCGTGGGAAGCGACACGAGAAAGTCGCAGCGCTTGCGGGTCAGTTCGTGCAGGCCTTCGCCTTCGCCGCCCAGGACGATTCCGACCGGCCCCTTGAGATCGACCTCGGTGTAGGTCTTCTCAGCGCGTTCGTCGAGGCCCACCAGCCAGTAACCCGCTTCCTTCATCTCTTCCATCGCGCGAACCAGATTCTTCACGCGCGCCACGGGCAAGTGGGCCAGCGCGCCGGCGGAAGCCCGCTCGACAGTGTTGCTCAAACCGGCGGCGCGCCGCTCAGGGATGACGACGCCCTGCGCTCCTGCCGCGAGCGACGTGCGGACGATGGCGCCGAGGTTGTGCGGGTCCTCGATGCCGTCGAGCAAAACGAGAAGTCCCTGCGAGGTTTTCGCGCGAAGCAAGTCCTCAAGCCCCACGGCGGGCTTGGCGGCGGCGAGCGCGGCGATGCCTTGATGCTCGCGCGTTCCGGCGAGCCGGTCGACCTGCTGGCGGTCCTCGAAGCGCAGCGGCACGCCGCGAGACTTGGCCAGGCGCACGATCGCTTCGACGCGCTCGCCATGCCGGCCGCGCGCGATCACGATGCGGTCGAGCGGCCGCCCTGCCGCGAGGGCTTCTTCAACCGCGTGGAATCCGGTCATCCAGTTCATGTTGTGCCGCACATCCTCGATCCGAAGACTCTATGATAACAACCGAGCAAAAGCAGATCCCTCACCCCCATTTCGGGACGACAACGAAAAACTGTTAGTCGAGCGCAGCGCAGAATTCGAGCATGCGCTGGCGCGTACCCTTTACCGGCACGGCGAAACCGATTCTCGCGGCCGCGTCGAGCAGCAAGATGACGCGGTCGAGTTCGCCCTCGCCGGCGCGGCCCGCGAGCGCCAGGCGAATCGGGAAAAAGAGCGACCGGCCCCGGTGCGGCAGCGCCGCCTTCATGCCGTCGATTATCTCCTTGAAGCGGTCCGAATCGATGTCTCCGCCGTCGAGAACGCGGTTCGCAAGTTCGCGCACGACTTCGCGCGCACCTTCGCGGGCGAGCACGGCCTGGTTCGTTGTATTCCGCAACAAGCCCACCGCCTCGTAACCGAAAACCAAAGCGAGCAATTCGGCACGCGCGACGCGGTCGGCTGCGTGCGGGCCGAGAAGCTCAGCGGCGCGCGTGAGCCACGCATGCAGCGCGGCGTCCGCGTCGATGCCTTGCCCGGCAGCGAGCCAGTTGCTCTCGCGGAGGATCGCCGCGACATCCTCGCCCGCGAAAAGATTCACGGCCGAGGGCGATGCTTCCGCTGGCGTGTCGGGAGACATGGAAGAATTCTAGTGCTGCCGCACGGTGGCGATGGCGTGAGCGGCGATAGCTTCGCCGCGTCCGATTTCGCCAGTGCCTTCGTTGGTCTTCGCCTTCAGGTTGATCTGCTCGGTCGTGATGCCAAGCGATTTTGCGAGCGCGGCGCGCATGGCGGGAAAATGCGGGCCGAGCTTGGGGCGTTCGCAGATGACGATGGCATCGAGGTGAACGATGCGGAGCTGGCAATCGACGAGAAGTTTCCGTATGTGTTCAAGGAAGAGCAGGCTCGACGCGCCTTTCCACTTCGGGTCCGTGTCCGGGAAGTGCATGCCGATGTCGCCGAGGCTCGCGGCGCCAAGCAGCGCGTCGCTGAGCGCATGACTCAAAACGTCGCCGTCGGAGTGGCCTTGCGAGCCCTTCTCGAAGGGGACTTCGATCCCGCCGATCATGAGCTTGCGGCCTTCGACGAGTCGGTGAAGATCGTAGCCGATTCCAGAGTAGGTCATTGTATTGGCCTGTTCGACGGTTCGCCCGGGACAGATTGGTCCCGTTTGGTTCGCCTCTGCCACGCCATGAAAAGCCAAAGGCCAAGAATAACGAACGGCGCGACGTCAAGGACAACGTTCAGCCGGCTTGACCCCGACGAATTCGAGACGTAGATCGTCACGCCCTGTTTTCGAAGGCGCTCGGTCAAATCCGGGATCACTTCCTTCGGGATAGTGACTTTGAACTTGTCGGGTGGCTGACGAAGCTCACCCTCGATCTCGGCGGTGTTCTGCGAGGCATAGAGTCTTGCGCTGGCCACATTATTCTTACCGACCTGCTGCATGAAATCGGAGTAGCTGATCGTCTGGCCCGGTTTGCCGCTGTCGCTCGTCTTCGCCATCTGCCACAGAACGCCGGCCAAGGCAATCATCAGAACCCAAAACAGAAGAGTGCGAGCCACGGGCGACATGCCCATGCGCGGCGACTCATTGGGGGCAAAGGTCACGGCTTCTCCGTCCGGCGCTCCTGGTCGAGGTAGAAGCGGGCCAGTTCCATGTCGGAAGGGCGCGTGATTTTGATGTTGCGTTCGGAGCCGAGAACGACAAAGACGTCGTGGCCGAAGCGCTCGACGAGCGCCGCCTCGTCGGACGCGGTCGCGTCGTCCTCCTGAGCCTTGCGGAACGCGTCGCGCAGCAGCGCGTAGGAAAACGCCTCCGGCGTCTGGGCCAGCACGATGCGCTCGCGCGGAATCGTGGCCGAAATCAGAGCGACGTCTTCGGGCAGGCTCGTGCGCTTCACTTCCTTCACCGTGTCGATGGCCGGGATGCCGAGGATGGCGGCACCCCGGGCGCGCACTTCGGCGATGATCCGCTCCACCTGCTCCCGCGTGACGAATGGGCGCACGGCATCGTGCACCAGAACGATTTCAGTTGACGGGTCGACCTGCGCGAGTGCGTTTGCGACGGATTGCTGCCGCGTGTCGCCTCCGTGGATCACGCGGGCGGAGCGGCCAAGTCCCGCTTTGGCAACCTTGTCCTGCAACGACACGACGTCATCGGCGCGGGTGGCGATGAAAAAGTCCGTGATGGCCGGGCAAGCGGCGAGCCGGCGCAACGTAAAAATGATGAGCGGCATGCCGTCGAGCTCAAGGAACTGCTTTGGCAGGTCGGCGCCCATGCGCGTGCCCAGGCCGGCAGCCGGAACGATGGCGGCAATTCGACTCATTGGAGGGCTAGCAGTCTAGCGCAATCGAGGCGCCAGGAGCGAGCGCGAGGCACCTGCGCGGTTCCCTAAGAACGCCCGGATTCGGGATAGAGCGGCCTGGGCGGACGCTCTCCGCCGGGGCCACCGCCCTGCTGTGCTTCCGCGGAAGGAGCGGGGACGGGACGCGGGGTCTGTTCGCCGCGTTCATCGTAGCGTCCGAAGATCATCTTGCCGGCGGTGGTCTGGTGAACGGAAGTGACGACGATATCGATCGTTTTGTTGATCATTTTGCGCGCTCCGTCGACGACCACCATCGTGCCGTCGTCGAGGTACGCGACGCCCTGATTGTATTCCTTTCCTTCGCGCAGGATGAAAACGCGCATCGTCTCGCCGGGCAGGACCACGGGCTTGAGAGAGTTGGCGAGCTGATTGACGTTCATGATTTCGATTCCTTGCAGCGTGGCGACCTTGTTCAGGTTGAAATCGTTGGTCACGACTTTTGCGTCGTAGCGCTTGGCCAACTCGAGCAGCTTCATATCCACGTCGGCAATATTCGCGAAATCGTCCTCGGCGATCTGCACGTCGAGGTTCGGCATCTTCTGAATCCGCTGCAGCACCTCAAGCCCGCGCCGCCCGCGCTGCCGCTTCAGCGGGTCGGCCGAGTCGGCGACGAGCTGGAGCTCGCGGAGGACAAACTGCGGAATGATCACCGTGCCGTCGAGAAAGAGCGCGTCGGCAATATCCGCCACGCGGCCGTCGATGATGACGCTCGTATCGAGCAGCTTGACGGAGTGGTGCGCGCTGCGCTCGCTGCCGAAGAGGCCGCCGAGCGCTTGCAGATTCAACATGTCGCCCTTGTTGGCGCCAAGGACCAGTCCGATATATGCCATCACAAGGAAGACGGAGAGACTGAAGAACGACCGCGTGCTCTCCGGCATCGTGGTGTGCATGAGGATGAGCGACGTGAGGTAGGCGCCGAGTATTCCGAGGATCGACCCCGCGGCAGCGCCGATCAGCCTGCGAAGGCTCGCCTTCCGCAGGCGCACTTCGAAAAGGATCACGGCAAACGCGAACAGGAAGCCGGCCAAAGCCCCGTATTCCCTCGACATGCTGAAAGGCCGGAAGTGGAAGCCTGCCGCCGCGCACACGATCGTGAAAACGAGACGGAACGCCAGCAGGTCCCAAAACGTGCCGACCTGATCCCGAGACGGGCGAGAAAGAACAACAGGTTTCGGAGACAAATTGTCGGAGGCTGTGCCGGCCGGAACCCGGCCAGGTACGTTAGAAGGCCTCACCATGGTTGCACCTTATGAATTTATGAACGTATGAGTCGAGGGACCCAATAGTTCGATTTGTCCCTCCGGCGCTATCAAAGCTTATCGGCCCACTGCCGGTATGAGTCAGACGGCGTATTGAGCGTATGAAATCGTTATGCCGCCAGTATAGCACCTGCCATCGAGCGGGAGTCAAACGTGATCGGCGTGAAGGAACCTCAGAGATAGTAGCGCGGCACGCGGCGGCCCAGCGCACAGAGCAGGTCGGAAGTGACGGTGCCAATCTCGCGGGCTACTTCGGAAACGCGAATCTCGGCGTCGCCGTCGCGGCCGTAGATCGTCACGAGGTCGCCGAGGGCGACGTCGGGCACGCCGGTGACGTCGAGCGTCGTCAAATCCATCGAAATCGTTCCCACGAGCGGCACGCGCCGGCCGCGCACGAGCACGCATCCGTGGTTTGTCCGATGGCGCTGAATACCGTCCGCGTATCCGGCGTTGATCACGGCAATGCACGAGGGCCGCGCGGTGACGAACTTGGCGCCGTAGCCCACCGGTTCCCCCGGCGGAAGATCGCGCAGCGTAATGATGCGCGCGCGGAGCGAGAGGCTGGGCTCGACGGGCAGGCGGCGCCGCACCTCATGGCACTTTTCCGGAGGGTCGAACGACTGGTAGTAGCCGTAGAGAATCGCGCCGGGACGAACCATGTCCGCCCAGGTGCTTGGGCGAGCGCAGATCGCGCCACTATTGGCCATGTGCACGATTCCCGGAGAGATTCCGAGCGCGCGCATGCGATCGAGGCAGCGGCGGAACGTCTGCTCCTGCTCGTCGGTCTGGTGCGCGCTGAAATCCTCGGCGGAGGCAAAATGCGTGAACGTGCCCTCGAGCGCGATGTGCCGGCAGTCAGCGAGCGCGCTCGCGAAGGCGTCGATTTCCGACGGGGAAAGCCCTAGCCGGTTCATCCCCGAGTTGATTTTCAGGTGAAAGCGCAGGCGAGACGATTTGCCGCGAGCCGATTTCGCCGCGCGCTCGAGATGGCGCACATCTTCGAGACGCGTCACCGTGGGAATGAGGTCATGCTTGATGAAGCGCTTTTCTTCGCCCGGCCAGAAACCCGTGAGGACCAGGATCGGTTTCCGGATGCCGGCCTCGCGAAGCTCGATGCCTTCGTTCGAGCAGGTCACACCGAAGCGGTCCGCGCCGGCCTTCTCGAGCGCCTTTGAGATCGGAACCGCGCCCAGGCCGTAGGCGTTAGACTTCACAACCGCAAGAATCTTCGGCTTCGGCCCGATGTGCCGGCGGATTACCTTCAGGTTGTTCGCGATGGCCTTTAGCGAGACTTCGGCCCAGAGCGGGCGTCCTTCGCATCGAGCGGCACATGAAGTCGGATTCGCCATCTTCTTTTAGGATGCCAGACTCTACCTCGATAGCGCGACGAAAATCCGTCCGGAGAATCTCTGCGCACCGTTTGGGTAAACACCCGCTCCGGATTCTTGCATCTCGCGTGCCTGTCTCCGCGGCGATGAAGGCAAATGTTTGACACCTCGCAACCTCTGGAAACAGGCTACTTAAACTTCGCGTTAGGGTCGAACCGCTTCGAGTGCATGGAGAGGCTGCGGGTGGCGCGACACGCCTGTGGCTGAGGGACAACGTTGACGGAAGCTCGCCTCCCTCTAAGTCCTGCGGGGCGCATCGCCGCGCTGGGGCTACTCTTCGCCGCCGGAATTCCACGTGTCCGGGGCGGCTTCCTCGAAGCGCGTGTGGCGCGCGAGAAAGACGAAGTTCCGGGTGCCGGTGGGGCCGTTGCGCTGCTTGGCGATGATGATTTCGGCTTTGGCGCGGTCCTCTTCCGGCATTTCGGTCTTGTAGAAGTTCGGCCGGTTGATGAACAGGACGACGTCCGCATCCTGCTCGATGGCGCCCGACTCGCGCAGATCGGCGAGCTGCGGCTTGCGATCTTCGCGTTCCGGCGCGCGCGTCAATTGGCTGAGCACGAGGACCGGCACTTTCAATTCCTTTGCGAGGCCCTTCAGCGCGCGGGACATGCTGGCGACTTCTTCCTGCCGGTTGCTGGTCCGGCCGGTGCCGGTGGGAACGACGAGCTGGAGATAGTCCACGATCATGAGCGAGAGCCCACGGTCGCGTTTCAACCGGCGCGCCTTGGCGCCCATTTCGAGCACGGTCGAGGACGCGGAATCGTCGATCCAGATCGGCGCATCGCCCAGGTTCGCGAGCGCGGCCGTTACCTTGCTCCAGTCGTCGCGGCTCAGGTGCCCGGTGCGAAACTTGTGCGCATCCACGCGGGCTTCGGAGGCCAGCAGGCGGAGCAGCAGCGACTCCTTCGACATTTCAAGGCTGAAGATCGCCACGGGCTGGCGCTGGCGCAGCGCCACGTTTTCTGCGATGTTCAGCGCGAGCGCCGTCTTCCCCATCGAAGGCCGCGCCGCAAGGATAATCAGTTCGGAAGGCTGGAGGCCGGCGGTCTCATTGTCCAGACCGGGGTAGCCGGTGGCGAGGCCCGTGATGCGGCGGCCCTCGCTGAAAATCTTCTCGAGCCGCTCATACCCGTCCTTGACGAGTTCTTTTACGCCGATGAGGCCCGCCTTGACCCGGTCTTCCGCGAGCTGGAAGATTTGCGATTCCGCGCGATCGAGGATTACGTCGGCGTCGTCTCCCGCGGACAGCGCCTGCTCCTGGATCGCGGACGTGGAGTGAATCAGGCTCCGCAGAATCGCCTTTTCCTTGACGATGCGCGCGTAGTGGTCGACATTCGTCACGCGCGGCAAACCGTCGGCGAGCTGCGAGAGATAGGCGACGCCGCCCGCCGCTTCGAGGTCGCCGCGGCGGTTGAGGTCTTCCATCAGCGTGATCGTGTCGATCGCCTGCTGCTTCTCGCTGAGCTGCACCATGCGCTCGAAGATGTGCCGGTGCTGCGGAAGGAAGAAGTCCTCCGAGCGCAGGACCTGCACGGCGGCATTGAGCGCGTGATTATCGAGCATGACCGCGCCGAGAATGCTGCGTTCGGCTTCGAGGTTTTGGGGAAGCGGGCGTTCGAGGGTCGTGTCGCTAGCCATGCCTATTCGCTTTATATTCGCCTAAGTCGCCGTCTGACGCAAGAGCGCTGTTTTTTCGGCAGCGCGATCATCTCATCGAAAACTGAAATCACTTTTGGATCTGTATTCCCGGCTCGCGAACGCAACGGTTATTCGCTTTTTCTCCGAGCGTGGAGCATTCTGACACTGCGGGCGCGCACGTCAATCGGAGAAGCCTGTGGACTTTTTCGGAAAAGTGGAAATCGGCGATCCGACCCTTCACTTCGCTCAGGGCAGGCGAGGATCGCCGTCCCGAGTGAGCGGTGCAGCTCGCCTACTCTTCCTTCTTTACGGCGAGCTTCACGCTGGCGGTGACTTCGCGGTGGAGCTTGACGGGAATCTCGTATTCGCCGACGAGCTTGATCGGGTCCGCGAGCACGATCTTGCGCTTGTCGACGGTGTAGCCCTTGGCGGCGAGCGCTTCGGAAACATCGGCGGACGTAACCGAGCCGAAAAGCTGATCGTTCTCTCCGGACTTGCGCGAGAGTTCGAGCGCGACGCCCGCGAGCAGCTCGGCCAGCTTCTGCGCCGCTTCCTTTTCGGTCGCTTCCTTCATCGCAAACGCGGCGCGCATCTTTTCGAGGCGCTTCATATTGCCCGCGTTCGCCTCAAGAGCGAGCTTGCGGGGCAAGAGAAAATTCCGCGCGTAGCCCTCGGCGACCTCGACCACCTGGCCGCGCGTGCCGAGCTTTTCGACGTCTTCCTGCAAAATGATCTGCATGATCCCTATCCTCGATCCCTTCGGTGTTCCGAAAACAAAAGCAGATCCCTCACCCCCATCCGCAGAAAACGCGGTTGGGTTCGGGATGGCAGAGCGAAAGCGGCGCTCGATTCCTACAGCTCGGCGGCGAAGGGCAGCAGCGCGATGTTTTGCGCCCGCTTGATCGCCACGGTCAGCCAGCGCTGGTGCCGCGCGCAGGTTCCCGTCATGCGGCGCGGAAGAATCTTGCCGCGCTCCTGAAGGAACGGCGCCAGAATCTCTGCTTTCTTGTAGTCGATGAAGTCGGACTTGTCCACGCAGAAACGGCAAACCTTTTTCTTGCGGACAAAGCTTCGCTTGCCGCGCTTCATGGGCCCGCCGGGCCTGGCTCCCTGCGGCCGCGGACCCCCAGGTCCGCCCGGTCCGCCTCCTCCGAAACGCGGCGGTCCCGATGGGCCCGATGGTGCAGAGGGCGGCGGTGCCAGCGGGTCTTGACGCGGTGCGTTTTCTTCTGCCATTCGATTTCTCCCTAGCTAAGGTGTAGTGGCGGCCTGTTCACCGCCGGGCACTGCCGGCGCTGTCGGCGGCGCCGCGGGTGCGGTCTTGCGCGGACGGCGAGCGGCGCGGCGTTCGCGATGCCGCTTGAGTTTTTCCTGCCGCTTCAATTCCTCGTCGAGCCGCACCGTGAGGTACTTGATGACGGGATCGGCGACCTTCAACCGGCGCTCGAGTTCCTTGACGACCTCGCCGTGGCTCGATCGGACGGTCATGTACACGTAAAACCCCTCGCGAAGACGTTGCACGCGATAGGCCATGCGCTTCCGGCCCCACTTCTCCGTCTTCTCGATCTTGCCGCCCTTCTCGACGGCTGCGTGCTCGAGTGTCGAGATCACCTTGTCGACGTCCGGCTCGGGCGTGTCCGGCCGGCAAATAAAGATCAGATCGTACAAACGCTCTTCCATGTGTCCTCTCGATTCCTTGCCTTCCTACTTCTACTGCAGCCCTTCTTCCTCGGGCGTTGCCTTGCGATTGAACCGCGACATCGCCTTGGTCAGGCCTTCGGTCAAAATCAGTTCGACTGCTTCGGCCGCGTCGGCGGCCATCTGTTGCGCGATCTGCCGCTCGTCCCGGCCGATCGTGCAGAGCAGGTAGTCTTTGCGATCACCCCACTGCTGCTTCGGTTGGACGCCCATCCGGATGCGAACGAATTCGTCGGTCCCGATCGCGCCAATAATCGACTTCAGGCCGTTGTGCGTGCTGTTGACCCCTCGGTCCCGAATCCGCAACATGCCCCACGGCAGATCGACCTCGTCGAGCAGGACGACCAGTTCCGCCGGGCCCGACTCGTAACGCTTGAGCAACATCCGCACGGCCACGCCGCTCAGATTCATCATCGTCTGCGGCTTGGCCAAGATCACTTCCTGGCCTGCGATCTCGCCGCGCCCCACAAGAGCTTTCGCCTCGGGCCGCGTAACCCGGATGTTCGCCCGCCCGGCCAGCGCATCGACGGCGAGAAAGCCCATGTTGTGCGGCGTCCAGTCGTATTCGGCACCGAGGTTGCCGAGGCCGACGATCACTTTCATATACAGCTCACACAGGGCGCGTGTCGCGCTCCGAATTGCGCATGGGCGCGCTCGATTCTTCCCTGTCCGCGGGCCAAAGGCGCCCCGGCTACTTCTCCTTGCCCTTCTTCTCGGGCTTCTCGGGCTTCTCGGCTTTCGGGGCCGCCTCCGCGGCGCCCTCGGCTTCGCCCTCTTCCGTTTCCTTCTTGCCCTTCTTGATGACTTCGGGCTCGGCGGGCGCCGTCTCGGCCGCCACGGCCGCTTCGGGTGCGGGCTCCTCTTCCTTCTTGAGAATCACAACGTGAGCGAGCACGCGCTGCGGGTCCGTGAGGAGCTTAATCTTCTGGGGGTCAATCGGAAGGTCGCCGGCGCGAAGCTGCTTGCCGATCAGGAGTTCGCTGACGTCCACCTTGAACTCCTCTGGGATGTCGCCCGGCAGGCACTCGACTTCGACTTCGCGCGTGACCGTTTCGAAAATGCCGCCCTGCATCTTCACGCCCTGCGGCTCGCCGAACGTGTGCACCGGCACGCGGACGCGCATGCGCACGTCCATGGCGATGCGGAGCAGGTCGACGTGCAGCAGCGACCCGCTCAACGGATCGACCTGCCAGTCCTTCAACATGGCCTTTTCTTCCGCGCCGCCGGCGACGCGTACGCTGAAGATCGTGTTGTGGCCGCTTTCCGACCGCAGAATGCGGGCCACCTGCTTCGCATTCACGGCGAGCGAAACGGAATCCTTGCGGCCGCCATAGAGAATCGCCGGAACCTTGCCGCTCCGTCGCGTGCGGCGGGCGGCGTTCTTGCCGCGCTCGTCGCGAACTTCGCCTTCGACTGTAAACGTTTCCATTTGCCTTTTCCTTAACGCATGCCTCGGGGTCTGAAAACCCGAGCTACCTTTCATCAAATGAACAGCTCACTGATCGAAGTTTCCTCGTGAATCGACTGGATGCCACGGGCCAGCAGCGGCGCCACGCTCAGCACCTTGATCTTCGGCAAATTCCGGGCTGCGTCGCTGAGCGGCACGGAATCGGTCACGACCACTTCCTCGATATCCGATTTCATGATCCGCTCGACGGCCGGACCCGACAGCACCGGATGCGTGCAGGCCGCGAAAACTTTCGTGGCGCCATTTTCGAGCAACGCCTCGGCGGTTTTCACGAGCGTACCGGCCGTGTCGATGATGTCGTCGACCACGAGAGCCGGGCGGCCCGCCACGTCGCCGATCAGGTGCATGACTTCGCTGACGTTGATATCGATGCGGCGCTTATCGACGATGGCCAGCGGCGCGTCGATTCTCTTCGCGAAAAGGCGCGCCCGCTCCACGCCGCCCGCGTCCGGTGAAACCACCGTCATCGACCCGAGTCTTTTCTTCTGAAAATACTCGACCAGCACAGGCGCGGCGTACAGGTGATCCACCGGAATATTGAAATATCCCTGAATCTGCGGCGCGTGCAGGTCCAGCGAAAGCACGCGGCTCGATCCGGCCGTCTCGAGCAGGTCCGCGACGAGCTTGGCCGAGATCGCCACCCGCGGCCGGTCCTTGCGGTCCTGGCGCGCGTACGGGTAATACGGAATCACCGGCGTGATGCGCCATGCCGAAGCCCGCTTGAACGCGTCGATCATCAACAGAAGCTGCATCAGGTGGTGATTCACCGGCGTGCAGCACGGCTGCACGACGAACACGTCGGCGCCGCGCACATTTTCCAGAACCTGATAGCGCGACTCGCCGTCGGAAAAATGTCCGTGCTCGGCTTTGCCGCGCGGCACTCCGAGATGCGCGCAAATAGAGTCGCAAAGCGCAAGGTTTGCCGTGCCGCAGAAGACCTTAAAATTGTTGCCTTCGACGAGAATCGCCCCACCCCCGGTCAAGGAGTCACACGCCAGCCCAGTGCGCGGCCATACTTTCCCCTGGATAGAGTTCCGACGACGAAAACCGAATCTTCCGGGAACGCACGAGCGGCTCGGCGCGCCTGCGCTGGGTTTCGGAATACTCCGAACACCGCCGACCCGCTACCCGCCAGCGCGGCATCTGCGGCTCCTCGCTCGAGCAATCCGTCTCGAATTTCCTTGAGGCGCGGATGGCGGCTGAAAACGGGCCGTTCGAAATCGTTTGCGACCGTTCCCTGCCGGCTCCAGCACAGAGCGCAGAACCCCCAAATATTAGGGCGTTTCGCACGGTTTGTCAATTCCGCCGAGACCCAATCATAGGCGTCCTTGGTGCTGACGCCGATGTCGCGCGGCGAAACGACGAGGATTGTTTGCGGGGGCGCGTCTGGCAACGGATAAATCTCATCGCCACGATTGACGGCCAGGGCCCGGCCGCCGAAAAGGAAGAATGGCACGTCCGCACCCAGGCCGGCCGCGATTTCGATGAGCCGCGCCAGAGGCACTTTCTTCTTGGTAAGACGCAGCATGCCGATTAGCGCCGCCGCAGCGTCGCTCGATCCACCGCCTAGGCCGCGCGCCACCGGAATTTTCTTGTCCAGGTGTACAGACACGCTGCCCTTAAACCCGATTTCGGGAATGATGGCCTGGATCGCGCGCATCACGAGATTTTCCCGGCCCAGCGGCAGCGTAGGATCGTTCGACACTATGAAGATTTCGGTGCCTCCCGAACCGGGCGCGATGGAAAGATCGAGCGCGTCCCGCAGCGAGATCGCCTGGAAAATCGTGCGCAGCTCGTGGTAGTTGTCCTGGCGTTTTCCCAGGACGTGCAAGCACAGATTGATCTTTGCGAACGCCGGCAGGCGCACCGATCTCTTTTTCGTGACATTTTTCGCAACGGGCATGCGGGGAGCTTACTGCGGTTTCGTCTCAGCCGGAGGAGTTTTCTGCGCGAGGCGCCGCTTGAGATTCCTCAATTGCGCTTCGACCTCGCTGGCCTTGTCCGCCTCGTAATCGGCGGGCAGGGCCTTCTGCCACTCGGCCAGCGAGCGCTCGAGAATCTCGGCTGCGCGCTCGGTCTGGCCAAGCTTGATATACACGGCGCCGAGATGGCTGAGGATCGTCGGGTCATGGCCTTCGCGGTCAACCGCCTTTCGCATGTACTCTTCGGCTTCGGCAAGCTTGTTCTGCTTGTAGTAGACCCACCCCAGGCTGTCGAGGTAGGCGCCGTTGTTCGGTTCCTGCTTGACGGCGCTCTGGATCATCGAGGTCGCCTCGTCCAGGTGGAGGCCGCGATCCGCGAACATGTACCCCAGATAGTTCAGCGCGGGCGCGCTGTTCGGATTGGCCTCGAGCACTTTGCGGAACTGCTGCTCGGCCTGATCGAACTTCTTCTGCCGCTCGTAGATCGCGCCCAGCATGAACCAGGCGGCCTGTTTGTCCGCCGGCGCCTGCGCCATCTGCTCGGCCTTCTCGGCCGATTGTTCGGCGTCGGCATATTTCTTGCCGCGCTGTTCGACCTGCGCGATGTCGATGTAAATCGGCTGGTCGGTGTCGTTTCCCTGCAACAGGCCCTGCAAGAGCTGCCAGGCCGTGGCGGTTTCGGATTTCTCGCTATACAGCATCGCCAATGTAACCGTCAGATCCGGGTCTTTCGGCGAATCTTCCAGCGCCTTCTTGGCTTCGGCAATGGCGCGGTCGATGTCGCGGCTCTGGCGGTATGTGTCGATCAAGAGCAGCCGGGCACGCTTCTGCGAATCGGGACCGAGCTTCGCCATCTCCGCGAGCGTGTCGATCGCTGCCGGGAAGTTCTGCTGTTCGCCGTATGCGTGGCCGAGCTGCTCGTACAGGATCGCGAGCGCGTTCGCATTCCCTCCCTCGCCGCCGACCTGAGCCTTGACTCCCGCAATGGCGTCGGTAAGCACCTTGATCGCATCGTCGTAGCGGCCTTCGTCCTCATAAAGCAGCGCCTCGTTGTAGAGAATCTCGAGGCTTCCGGGAGAGAGCTGTTTCGCGCGCAGCAGGCTCGACTCGGCCTCGTTGAAATTTCCCAGCCGGCGGTCGAGCTGCGCCATGCGCAAGTAGTTTTCCGCAGTGCCCGGCTCGAGCTGCGAAAGCTTCTTGTACTGTTCCAGCGCGTCGGCGTACTTATCTTGCGAAAGCAGTGCCTCCGCGAGCCCGCGGCGGTGGTCGGGGTCGTCCGGGTCGCCTTCGATGGCCTTGCGGTACGCTGCCTCGGCCTTGGCGTAATCCTTCGACTTCGTATAGGCGTTGCCGAGCAAGTCGTAGACGTCCGGCGACGAGGAGTCGTCGACTGTCTTTGTCAGCAGGTCAATCGCTTCCTGCGACCGGCCTTCGTCGACCAAGAGCTGGCTCAGTTGTTCGAGAGCAGGTTCATTGTCCGGCTCCCGCTGCACAATGCCGCGAAGCACCTTCTCTGCTTCGTCATGCTGGTTCTCGAACCGGTAGAGCCGCGCGAGCCACAGAGCGGAGTACGTGTCGTGCGGGTCGATTTTCAGGATGGCCTGGAACTGCTCGGCCGCCTTCTGGAGATTCTCCTGCTGCACTTCGCCCGTGCCCATGTCGCCGAGCGTGCGCACGTAAATTCGTGCCAGCAAACGGTGGGCGTCGACGTTATCCGGATCGATTTTCAGCACTTCCTGTGCCTGGAGCGTTGCGTCGCGGATGTGACGCGATTTTGCATAGATTTCGGCTAGGCGTTCTTGGATGACCGCCGACCCCGGATCCAGTTCGAGCGCCTTCTTGTAGGATTCAACGGACTCGTCCGCCTGTTCGGCGCTGTTTGTGATTTCGTATTGCAGTTCGTGAAGGTGGCCCGACGTGAAGTAATAGTAGGCATCCGCGCGGGCCGATTCATCAGTCGCTTTCGAACCGGCAGACGGTTGTGGCGAGGCCTGCCCTGGAGCCGGCGTTGCCTGGCCAGCAGGCGCAGCCTTCGCTGAGGAAGTCAGCGCGCCGAGCAAGACAGCCAAAGCGCAGGCACTAAGAACCGTTTTCATTATGAGAGCCGATCATTCATTATCGTATGGGCGTCCAGAACCGTCAAAGTATTCCCCGGCGGGGCGTTCCTCGCGGCCGTTGATCCCCCCGTTATGCGACGCGCAGAACGAGAATTAGGATGCAAGAAGATTTTGCGATTGTCTTCGAGCACGCTTTCAGGGGAACATCGGCCATTCAGGGAGAGAGCATAGTGCATGGCACGTAGCTGCGTCACACGATTCGTTCTCGTGGTGTTTCTCGCCTCGCTCGCGTTCGCGACGCTTCCCGGAAACACGCGCGCGCAGGGCGCGAACGGCGCGGGAACGTCCCAAGCCCCTCCTCCGGCGGCGGCTTCTCCTCAGGCGCCCGCTTCTTCCCCAGCGCCATCGCCTGCGCAATCCTCTGCACCGGCCCCGGCGCCCCTTCCGAAAACAACGCTCGCGGATTTCGCATGGCTGGCGGGACGCTGGCAGGGAGTCTGGGGGCCGAGAATCGCTCAGCAGAGTTGGATGCCGCCGAAGTCAGGCACGATGGTCGGCACGTTCCAGCTCGCTGAAAACGGCGAGACGCTTGTGATCGAGCTGTTTACTCTGGTCGAGAAATCGGACGGGATTGACTTCTATTTCAGGCACTTTACGCCCTTGCTCGTGCCCTGGGAAAAATCCGACCCGACCATTCTGAAGCTCGCGAGCGCGGACCCCAAAGCGATCGTGTTCGAGAATCCGGTGAACGGCCAGCCGAAGCGCGCCGTCATCCGGCGGATCGACGCGGATACTTACTTGTCGCGCTCCGAAATCGTTCCGGACAAGGGCGACATGGAGATCGTCGAAATCACCTACCACCGGCAGAAAGTAGTCGCGCCCTCCCGTCATTGATCGCCGCCCCGCAATCCCGCATGTGAAAGTCTTGGACGAATTTGATACGGACAAAATGGACTGTTTACGAGCACGCCCTGATCCCTGTGGTATGAGCAATCAGGCGGAGGGAATTGGTAGATTGTCGGTGGGAATCTGCCATGGAAACCGACATCCATCGCCAAACGTGGAAGACCCTGTTGGCTTTCGCGATTATCTATTTCGTGTGGGGATCCACATTTTTCGCAATTCGCGTTGGCGTCCGCGAAGTTCCACCATTTCTTCTGGCGGCGATGCGTTTCTTGGTTGCGGGGCTCGTTCTTTATGGCTGGATGATCGCGCGGGGCGAGCGCTCGCCGAGCGGGCGCCAATGGACGTCCGCATCCGTACTCGCGATCCTGATCTTCGTCCTCGACTACGGATTGTTGTTTTGGGCTGAGCAGCGCGTGCCTTCGGGCATTGCCGCGGTCATGATGGCCATGAACGCGGTCTTTATGGCGTTGTCGGAAATCATCTTCCTGCGAACGCGGACGCTCACCGCCCGCTTGGCCCTAGCGCTGTTGATCGGGATTGGCGGAGTGGCAGTGCTGGTGAGCCATTCGTTGAACCTCGGCGGGGCGCCGATCGATAGGGCGGGCGCCGTGGCGCTCATCGTTGCATCGATGAGCTGGTCGGTATCTTCGGCGCTTACCCGCAAGCTGCCGCTGCCGCCTTCCAAAGTCATGAGCTCGGGAGTGCAGATGCTCGCCGGCGGAGTGTTTCTGGCTCTCATAGCGGCCGCGCTCGGAGAATTTCGCGATTTTCATCCGTGGACCGTCTCACGTGGCGCGTGGCTCTCGCTGCTCTACCTGATTGTCGCCGGCTCGATCGTCGCGTTTACTGCCTACGTATGGCTGATTCATCATGAGTCGCCGACAAAAGTTGGGACCTACGCCTACGTGAATCCGGTTGTGGCCGTGCTGATTGGCTATTTCCTCGGTGGCGAAACGCTTGGCCTTCGGACGATTCTGGGGACTCTGCTTGTTTTGATCAGCGTGGTTGTAATCACGACGACGCGAGCGATGAGGCCGGCAGCAACACTCCCGGTGGAAGACACGGCAGAAGCCGCGAGATCGTAACCCAGAAGCGCGGCAGACCGTACGGATCCGTGTTCGCGCTCAGCTCACAGCGGTCCATCGGCGACCGGCGTTCACGGCGGGTTCGCCAGAATCGCGGGACGCGCTCGCGAGAAGTTTTTCGAGCGGCGTGATCTACGGGCGGGGAGTAGAGATGGCCTTGGCCAAATTCGCAGCCGCACTGTTCGAGGTGGGCGCCACAGAACCCGTGGTTGTTTATGTCGCCCCTGCCTATCTGTCATGACGAGCGGAAACGGCATGCTAAGCCAGACTGTGGCAAGAACGGACCTTTCTGACGCATGGAGCGCAAGATGCTACGCGTGCCAATGGAGCAAGCTCCCGCTGCTTGGCTAATCCTGGCTCCTACGGATACGCGTGACCCGGCACAATCGCCAAGGTATCGGGAATGTCCACATCGACGACAATACGCCCGGGATCGCACTCGTTCTCGTCCTGGCTACGACCGCCTGAGCAAGAGATTGCACGTCGTTGACTCGACTTGAGACGAAACATAAGATGTGGGGCCAATGGCGGCTCCCGATCCCCTTGTCGGGCGGAGCGTTTCTCACTACCGAATCGTCGCAAGGCTGGGCGGTGGCGGGATGGGCGTGGTTTACCGCGCCGAGGACACTACTCTCGGCCGGGCTGTCGCGCTGAAGTTTCTTCCCGATGAGGTTTCCGGCGACAAGCAAGCCCTCGAACGATTTCTCCGCGAAGCGCGCGCTGCGGCGGCGTTGAATCATCCCAACATCTGCACCATCCACGAGATCGGCGAGCAAGACGGCCGCCGCTTCATCGCCATGGAGCTGCTGCAAGGTCAGACTCTCAAGCATCGCATCATGGGCGGGCCGGTGGATTTGAGTGCTCTCCTGGAGCTCGGAGCCCAGATTGCCGATGCGCTGGACGCCGCCCACTCGAGCGGCATCATCCACCGCGACATTAAGCCGGCGAACGTGTTTATCACCGACCGGGGCCAACTAAAGATTCTCGATTTCGGGCTCGCCAAGCAGATTCGCAGGCGCGGAGCTCTGTCGCAGACAGCAACGGCCGAGGGAACCACAGAGGAGGAAGACACTCTCCTGACGAGCCCCGGTGCGGCGATTGGCACGGTGGCATACATGTCGCCCGAGCAAGCGCTCGGCCAGGAGGTCGACGCGCGGACGGACCTCTTCAGTTTCGGCGTCGTACTTTACGAGATGGCCACCGGCCGCCAGGCCTTCGCCGGCCCCACTTCCGCCGCGATCTTCGATGCGATCCTGAACAAAGCGCCCACTTCGCCTGTGCGGTTAAATCCTAATCTGCCGGCCGAATTTGAGCGCATTCTGAACAAGGCACTGGAGAAGGATCGCAATCTGCGTTACCAACACGCGTCGGACATTCGCACCGACCTGAAACGCCTTCAGCGCGACTCGGATTCCGGGCGGTCGGCTGTTACCGGGTCCACGAGTGCTGGGCCACCGACGTCGCCAGTAGGGGCGCTCGCTGCACCGGCGACCGAGGCGATTTCGGAGCGCGCCAAGTGGCACCCCTATAAGTCGATTGTTCTTGGCATCACGGCTTTGGTTGTTGTCGCGGTGCTCGCGGCGGGCGGCTACCTCTACTTCCGTCGCGCGCCTGTGCTCACCGATAAGGATTCCATCATCCTCGCGGATTTCACGAACGCCACGGGCGATCCCGTCTTCGACGGCACGCTGCGCCAGGGCCTCTCGGCTCAGCTTGAACAGTCGCCCTTTCTGAGCCTTATTTCGGACCAGCGCATCGCCCAGACGCTGGCGCTGATGAATCAACCAGCACAAGCAAAGCTCACGCATGAACTGACGCGCGAGGTTTGCCAACGTACGGGTGGCGCGGCAAGCATTGAAGGATCCATCTCCAGTTTGGGCAGCCAATATGTATTGGGCTTGAAGGCGGTGAACTGCGGCACGGGCGACCTGCTCTCGGATGAGCAGGTGACCGCCAACGGAAAAGAGCAGGTTCTGAAAGCGCTTGGTAACGCGGCAGCCAGACTGCGCGCCAAGCTGGGTGAATCGCTGGCCTCGGTACAGAAGTATGATGCGTTGCCCGAGGACGTGACCACGCCGTCGCTCGAGGCGCTGCAAGCTTATGCCCTCGGCATGCAAGACTATGACGTGACGAACGATTTCGCCGCCGCGATACCGTTATTCCAAAGGGCCGTCAGCCTGGATCCGAATTTCGCTATGGCTTATTTGCGGTTAGGCGAAAGCTATCAACCCTTGAGTGAACTCGACAGCACTGCCGAGAATGCCCGCAAGGCTTACGAATTGCGGAAGCGGACGAGCGAGAGCGAAAAGCTTGCCATTTCCTCATTCTACGACCTTGTCGTCACCGGAAATCTTGAGGCAGCCCGCACCTCTTATCAATTATGGACGCAAACTTACCCCCGTGACGAGGGGCCGCAGGTTTACCTGTGGCTCGTTTACACCTTCATGGGAGATTACGAGAAAGGTCATGCCGCCGCTGCAGGCCGTGAAGCTCAAACCCGGCAGCAGTAATAACTATGTGTATCTGATCTACAGCTACCAGTGGCTCAACCAACTCGATCAAGCCAAGGCGACAGCACAGGAATCGCGTGCCTATGATCTCGACTCGCCTTGGATTCCTCTGGTTCTTTACAACGTGAATTTCCTTGAGCACGACGCTGCCGGAATGGAGCGGCAGGTCGCCAGCGAGACAGGGAAAACAGGAGTCGAGGATCAGATGTTCTTCCTCGAATCCGAAACTGCGGCCTACGGCGGGGAGTTTGCCAAGAGCCAGGAGTTGACCCGCCGCGCCGCCGATTCTGCGCAAAGGACCAATGAAAAAGAAACGGCGGCGGAGTATCAGGCGCACGCCGCGATCCGCGAAGCGCTGGCCGGCAACATGGCCTTGGCAAAGCAAGAGGCGCAGGCTGCCCTCGCGCAGGCAAGTGGCCGAGAGGTTGAACCACTCTCGGCCATCGCACTCGGGCTGGCAGGCGATTCCGCGCAGGCCGAGCGATTAGCCGCCGATCTGGGCAAACGCTTTCCGGAAGATACAATCGAGCAGTTCAATTACCTGCCAATGATCCGTGCCGCCATCGCGCTTCGGGGCGGCGACAGCGGACGGGCTGTCGACGCACTTGCGTCGGCCACGCCTTACGAATTGGGTGAAACTAATACTTCCTTCACCTTTGCCCTCTATCCCGTTTACTTGCGCGGCGACGCCCATCTGGCTGCCCGTGAAGGCGCCGCAGCAGTCAGTGAGTTTCAGAAAATTCTGGACCATGCAGGCGTGGTGGGAAACGAGCCGATTGGCGCTCTGGCACACCTCGGCCTCGGCCGGGCGTATGCACTCGCGGGCGACACGGCCAAGGCCCGCGCGGCCTACGAGGATTTCCTTGCGCTGTGGAAGGATGCCGACCCAGATATTCCCATCCTCAAGCAGGCCAAAGCCGAATACGCCCAATTGCAAACCCAGTTGCAATAGCGCGGTGTCTCCGAAAATAGCCATTCGTAAATACCCTTCGCGTTATCTATACTGTGCGGATTCCAGTTGGCGGGGACCTATTGCCATTCAGCCCGGCAACCGCTTAGGCCCCTATGAAATTCTCGCTGCTATTGGTGCGGGCAGGATGGGTGAGGTGTACCGCGCGCGGGATGCGAAGCTCGGGCGCGATGTGGCGCTGAAAGTCCTGCCCGACGCGTTTGCACGCGACGCCGAGCGCATGGCGGGGTTCCAGCGCGAAGCGAAAGTCCTCGCCTTGTTCCGCTCCGTCCGGGCACGCTTGGGCATGGTCCGGATAGACAGCGAGCGGGACGGCCCGAGGATCACCACCGCTTCAGGATCCTGCCCGTATTCACCGTCGAGTCGCAGGTGAGATGGGAGCAGTCGAGGTGTTTCACGACTGGCAGCTTGTGCCACGGATCCAGTTCGGAAATGCCGGCATAGCTGCAGTTGCCTTCGCCAAGCCAGA